>Ga0105250_10000008_pt1 | contig 343965 bp, 296 predicted proteins | sample KBSS54metaG_FD_80425 | JGI IMG/M metagenome (GOLD analysis project Ga0105250, IMG submission 80425) | Switchgrass rhizosphere microbial communities from Kellogg Biological Station, Michigan, USA - KBS S5-4 metaG | ecosystem: Host-associated > Plants > Roots > Rhizosphere > Soil | place...
ATGCGCAGATATCATCATGGCCAGAGTCAATATGACTCACCCAACAGGCCGAATAGATACGTGCAACTTACCTCCGCTCAATCGTCTTGTAGGCGTTGCAAACCGGGAGGAGTCCATAGATACCGTGCTCGATATCAGTGTCACGTTATCTCCCTCATTCCGGACAAAGCGATTGGAGTCTTTGATAGCCCCTTGGGTACAGACCTACATTCATTTTGCGATATCTTCGCAGCGGCTTTCGGTGCGCTTCAACTCAAACCGTCCGCCTTTGGCACTAAGTAGGGCCTTTGTTTCAACTTCGCTTCCATGATCACCGCATTCCCAGTCAACAACTTCTACATGACCGTTACTGCTCGGCATGGCACGCCACACCCAGTCGGCGACAACTACTGGCTTCTCCGGTTCGTCCACTGAAGTGAATGCGTGAAGATGGGGGTATTCTTTCGAAATGCCGATCAGTGCTGACTGATGTTTGCCGCAAGGCAACGTGTCCACCTGCAACAAGAACTCTGTCGCTCTACCGTCGTGATCGTAATCCGCGAATTGCATAACATCCGCTACTTTTCTTTTTTTCACTTCACGATAGATATCTACATCATCAGAACGCAGGTCGTTCGGTGTGCCTGAGTAGTTGATATCCCACTTTTTGAGGGCAGCGTGCCCGGGTCGCAACGGAAGAAAGTCACTATCAGCGAATAGGCTGCCTAAGGTTAATTTCTCTATATGTTTGTCGGATTTTATACGCATCAGCTCAAGCGTGCCCTCCTCACCGTACGCGACCCCGGAACACGGGCATGTGATGGCCATTGAGACATCGTGAGCAGAACAGAATGGTGTCGGCTTGCTAGTCCATCGCAGTTGCCAAGTTTCCGGCAACCCATCGACCATGACGATTTTTTGCTCTCGAATAAGCCGCGCCCTCTTGGTCGCGGCTACAGATGGCGTCATCGTGAAAACCGATAACGCGATGGTGTAGAGGAACGTCAGGAGTAGCCGGTGTTGGTACGCCATTGGTTTATGTCTTTGATGTCCTGTTAATTCAAGCGTGGACCGTTCAGTCGTATAAGCTGGCCGAGGAGCGTAAGGCGTTACAGCAACACTATGCCCAATTAGACGGCAAGACTATCCACATCTGACAAACTGCGACTCAGTGACGGGACTAATTCCACCGGTCGCTGAGCACAGTCGAAGCGTCTCTACAAATAACAACCAATTCAAGACCCCTCTTCCTTGTGACTCTTCTGATAAGCCGCCATCAATTGCTTGAACTCAGTCGATGTGGTCATCAATTGCGTCAGCGAACCTTGCGCGATCAGCTTGCCGGATTGCATTAATAAAATCTCATCGAAGCGATGTAATAAGTTGATGCGATGCACCGATGAAATCACACAGGCATCGGCAAAATAAGCGAACAGGTTGTCGTACACCTTGCCTTCGGTGGTGGCATCCAGTGCTGCAGTCGGCTCATCCAGCAATACCATCTGACTGCCACTCGCGGCCAGCACACCGCGCGCCAATGCGATACGGCTAAGTTGCCCGCCCGACCAGTTCGCGCCGCGTTCGGTGATGTGGGCATTCAGACCTTGCGTGCTGGCATCAACAAAATCAGCCTGTGCAGTTTGCAACGCTTGCGCGTAGTGAGCACGTGCAGGTGGTCCTTGCAGCGAATCGCAGAGCTCAAGATTATCGGCCAGCGTGCCTTCGAACACTTCGGCATCTTGGGGAATGAGTGTGGCGCTGGCACGCAATAACGTTGCCAGTTCCTCACTGCTCATCTTGCTGTTTGCATCTGCACTGCTTGAATCCGCAGTGGCCTGCACCGCATCGGCCACATACAAGCCTGCGAGCACGCGCAGCAACGTGCTCTTGCCGGAGCCGCTGGCGCCGATCAATGCGTAGCGCTTGCCGGCCTGCAACGACAACGACACATGATCGAGACTCAGCTCCGCTTGCCGGCTGGCGGGATGACGAAAACACAGCGCCTGAATGTTCAGCGACCGCCATTGCACTGCCTGAGTTGTGTTGATCGAATGCGTAACCGGTGGCGCGATACGAATGATGTCGGCGCTGGCGTAATCGGCTTGCAGACGCGCGAATGACTGAAAGTGCGCGGCGATGGCAGTGACCACACCACCGGCCTGTTGTGCGTATTCCCACACCATGTAAATACTGCCCAGCAATAACACTTGTCCGGTGCTCGGCGAACGCGTTGCCAGCCATGCAAAGAAGCCAACCAGCACGCAGGCAAAGGCGCGACTGGCGATATCGACGGTAAACCATTTGAGTTCGTTGATAAGAATGGAACGTCGTACCGGCTCGAACACTTCTTGTAAACGTCGCCGCAACAGCGCTATCACTGCACGCGCCTGGCGTAACGCAAACAAGGTGGTGACGTTGCCGAGTGAATCCAGCACCGCGGTTGCATAGCGTCGTTCGGCATCATTTTCCTGATGCGCCAGCTTGACCATTTTGTGATCGAAACCAACGGTGGTCACCGCAATGACGATGAATCCCACGATCGCCGTCACGCCAATGATGGGTTGTATCAAGGTCAACGCGACTACTGGGCCGACCAGACGCACGGCGCTGTTGAGATAAGTGAATTGATTTTCCGCAAAGCCGGCCATCGAGCTGACGCTTTGCTGTACGCGATGCGCAGTGGCGCCGGAATGTTGCGCTTCGTGCCAGGACAGCGGCAACCGCAACAGACGTTCGATCAGCTCGCTGGACATCTGCTGTCGCAAACGTAACGCCACATCACGCTCCAGCAACCGTCCCGGGCCATGCAACATCCAGCTTGCCAAAGTCAGCAACACCACACCGCTCAACCACCACGCAGCTTCGCGAATGCCTGCCACCCCTTGCAGTTGCAACACATTGAGCGCGCGTGCCGCTACATAGGGAATCGCCAGCAACACAACTTGTGCCGCCAGTAAACAAATCAGCGCACCGACCAGCTTGACGCGTCCACCTGCGGCGAAATGCCATAGCGCGCGATACAGGCCGAGAAGGCCGCCACTTGATTTGGAGGTGGTGCTGGTCATGATGAAATATATATGCGATGTATCGAGGACGGTCTGATTAATTCCGTTCGTCCTGAGCAGCGCAGCGTGTGTACGGATTCTTGATTTTAGGAATGCTTCGACAGGCTCAGCACGAACGGAAAAAGATAGAACTTATCAGTAAGTTTGCTGCAAAAGATTCGTCAGGACACCACGGAAGTTATTCTCCGTTCGCCCTGAGCCTGTCGAAGGGTTCTTGATTTTAAGAGCGCACAGTGTCGAAGCGTCAGATATAACTTTGAGCCTGGTCAATAACTGCGTTCCATCCGCAATGGCGACACCGCCGAATGTGCAGCCAGCGTTTGCAGATCGCGCCATGCACGTGCGAATTCATTGTGCTGCGTAACCGCGCTCATGCCGGCGAGCATGGCCAGCTCAAACACCGCGCGCTGCAAATCAACGAGACAACGCACGCAGGCAGTGGTGATGGCATTCAGCTCATCGGTGGTTAGCGCCCGATTCGCTATTGCCACTTGCCAGGCATGCGCTGCCAGTGAATGAATGTCGCCGTGCAATGTACGATAAGTTTTCTCGCTGTCGGCAATGCGTTCGCGAGTAATCGTATAGTTGAGCAACAACGTGCCATCGGCGCGTTTCTTTTCGTTTGCCAAGGTGGCAAACACATCCAACGCATGACGTGCAATGCCCAACCCTACCGCGGCAATCGGCAGTTCGGTCATCACCGCAAACGGCAAGCGATACAGCGGACCGGCTTCGCGCGTGGTATCGGTGAACAACGAGAAGCTGCGTTGCTGCGGCACGCTGACATCCTGCACCGAAAAATCATGACTGCCGGTGCCGCGCATGCCGGTCGTGTCCCACGCGGTATGAATGGTTACTTGTTCCGGCGTGAATGCCATGGCGCGAATCAGCGGCTTGTCCTGTGCATCAAGCACTGCTTGACCATCGCGAGTCACAACACAATTGGCCGTAAAGGTGGTCGCGTAGTGCGCGCCGCTGGCGTAACGCCAACGGCCACTGACTTTATAACCATCAGCCATCTGTTCGGCGCGACCCGATGGCGCGCCAGACCCGGCAATCACTGCGTGCGGCGATGCATAGATTGTTGCGGCCGCTGCAGGATCGAGCACGGCCGCAAACAAACCGCCACCCGCACCGATCATCACTGCCCAACCCACTGAGCCGTCGATGTTCGCGGCCGCTTCATAAATTCGCAGCGTATCCGGCAACGCGAGTTCGATCCCACCGTAACGCTGCGGCACCCAAAGCTTGAACAAACCCAATGCGCGCAGTTCGGTAACGACCGTATCGGGCATGCGAGTCAGTCGATCTGCTTCGTCAGCATGAGCGCGCAACGTTGGTGTGAGCGCATCGAGACGCTGCAGCAGCGGTTCGATATTCGTGGGCAAGTGAGGCATGTTGAGTTTGATTTATACGTGATCACGATCGCCAGAGGTAGAAGCGCTCGGCGATGGGGAATCCGTAGTGGCCGTTCGCGAACGGCCATCTTTATTCAGAGGGCGGTTCGCGAACCGCCCCTACAAAGCCTTGGGATCTGTTGATGCGCCATCCGCATCGTTTGCCCAACCGCCGCCCAGCGCGCGAAACAGTTGCAAGCGTGCTTCAGTGAGCTGCATGTCGGATTGCACGCGCGCCAGTCGCGACTCCACCAATTCATTCTGCGCCACGATCAAATCAAGATAGGCAATCGAACCAGCGCGATACGAAAGGTCGGCGCGTTTGAATGCGTTCTCGGCTTGTTGTTCGGCATCGTGTAAATCTTCGCGACGGCGTTGCTCATTGGCATACACCGTCAACGCCTGTTCGGTTTCCTTCAGCGCAGTGAGCACCACGCCATCGAAGTACGCGAGACTGGCCTGTGCACGCGCCTCTGCCTGTTTCACTTGTGCACGCGCCACACCCATATTGGGAAAACTGAAAGACAACAACGGACCCACGCCATAACTGAAACCTTGTTTGCGGGTGAGGTCATCACCGTCGTACTGCGCAACGTTGGCACCGAAACTGATGCGTGGATATAAATCCGCAGTGGCCACGCCGATGCGTGCCGTTGCAGCAGCCAGACGACGCTCGGCTTCCGCGACATCGGGACGACGCTTCAGCAAGCTCGCGCCGTCGCCCACTGGAATCGCTGCTTGTGGCACCGGCGCAGCGGTACATTGCGCTGCGGCTTGCGGCACACCTGAAGGTGGATTACCCAACAGCGCCGCCAGCTCAAATAAAGCCACTTGTCGCTGACTTTCCAATGACGCCACCGCGGCACGCGCCCGCGCCAACGCAGCCAGCGCGCGATCCGCATCAAGGTTCGAGGCTGCACCGGCTTTCAGTTGTGCCTGCACGATGCGTGAACTTTCGGAGGCAAGATCCAGCGATGAACGCGCCACCGCCACTGCCTCGGCGCTGTTGCATGCAGTGAGATAGGCATCGGTCACCGCTGCTGCAACACGCACCCTGACCGCATCGCGTGCAAACATATCGGCTGCGACATCGGCGCGTGCCGCTTGAATATTACGCGTCACGCGACCGAACAAATCGACTTCATAGTTAAGCTCGGCGCTGCCGCCATAGGTTGTTCCCGCTTGCGGCGCAAACGCGGGCTGTTGATTCTTGCCATAGCTGGCGCTGGCATTGAGCGTGGTGGCAGGCAGGCGCGCATTGCGCGCTTCAGATAACACTGCTTGCGCCGCTTGCAAGTTGGCCACTGCCACACGCAGATCGGTATTCGCGTTGAACGCTTGTGTGACTAATGCATCGAGGTCGCTGCTGGCATACAAACGCCACCATGCTTGACTTGGTTCTGCACCGCTCAATGTGCCGGGCGCTGTGGAAATAAATGCAGCGGTGTACTCGGACTGCAATTGCGGCGTTTTGTAATCTGGTCCGACGGCGCAGGCAGTCAGTGCACTTATTAATGTTAATGGGATTAGTAGCTTCATCATTTCGTTAATACTCATCGAGCGCATTCATCCGCGTAAAGCGCGTTCATTACAGATCGCGTCCTCTCTCCCTCAGGGAGAGGGAATGAGATATGAGAGCGAAAGATTTCATACGTATCACGTCTCCGCTTGCGGCAACGCATACGCAGGCGGTGCTGCCGGCACTTCATCTACCGCCTTGGTGCGATGGTCCTTGGCGAGCAAGGAGTAGAACGTGGGCAACACGAACAGCGTGAACAAGGTACCGACCAGCATGCCCATCACCACTACAATGCCAATGGCGAAGCGACTGTTCGCGCCCGCGCCACTGGCAAAGATCAACGGCACGAGGCCAGTGACCATTGCCGCAGTGGTCATCAGAATCGGTCGCATGCGCACGCGCGCCGCTTCGATGATCGCTGCGCCGCGCTCCAGTCCACGCTCGTGTTGAATTTGGTTGGCGAATGCCACCATCAGAATGCCGTGTTTGGAAATCAGGCCAATCAATGTCACCAAGCCAATCTGCGTGTAGATATTGATGGTGGTGAAGCCGAGATATAACGGCACCAATGCACCGCACACCGCCAGCGGCACCGTGACCAGAATCACCAATGGATCGCGGAAGCTTTCGTACTGCGCGGCCAGCACCAGAAAGATCACGACCAAGGCGAAGCCGAACGATACGGTCAAACGATTGCCTTCCTTGATGTACTGACGACTATCACCCATCCAATCGAGCTGCATGCCGGGCGTCAACGGTTGCGCGGCGAAGAACTCCACCGCCTGGCCCATGGTCACACCGGGCTTGATTACCGCCGACAACGTGCTTGAGTTCATCTGATTGAACTGCGGCAGGCGATTTGCCTGGGCACGCATCTGCACATGAACCACCGTCGACAGCGGAATCATCGCGCCGGACTTGGCGCGCACGTAGTACCCACCGAGGTTGTCGGGCGTCAAACGATTTTCTTCGCGCACTTGCGGAATCACATCGTAGGACTGCTCATGGAAGTTGAAGCGATTGACGTAGTTCTCGCCCACCAGCGTGGCCAGCGTATCGGCAATGGCTTGCATGGTGACGCCGACTTCACCGGCTTTCGCAGCATCGATAGAGACATGTGCCGACGGACTATCAAAAGCAAGATCGCTATCGACGAACACAAACAAACCACTGCGCCACGCCGCCATCTTCAACTTTTCGACTTCAGCATAAATGTCGCTGAACTCTGCCGGCGCACGCACCACCATTTGAAATGGCAAGCCATCGCTGGCCGCCGGCAATGCAGTGGGTTGAAACGCATTGACGAAGGCGCTGCGCACGTCCCCGAAGCGCATATACAACTCGTTCTGAATATCGTCGGACGTGCGTTTGCGTTTATCCCAGTCTGCAAGTATCACTCCACCGAAGCTGGTGTTTTGTCCGCCCGTGCCATCAATGAACCAACTGTCGGTGTATTCGGGCAGCGTGCGGTAGATGGCTTCCACTTCGCTGGTAGCTGCTGCGGTGTATTCAAGATCGGCATACTGCGGCGCACGCGCCATCGCGAACACATAGCCCTGATCTTCCTGCGGAGCGAGTTCACGCTGGCTGCCCATGAACAAGACAACGATTGCCACCACCATTGCTACCGCAACCAGCAACACCGCAGAACGCGCCGCCAGCGTGTACTGCACGGCGCGCGCATAACGCTGCGACAAGGTCTCGAACATATGCTCGATGGCATGCGCAAATTTGCCCGTGGAAGTTTTGCTGCTGAGCAAGCCGGCGGTCATCATCGGTGACAAGGTCAGCGCGATCACGCCCGACACCACCACCGAACCTGCCAGCGTGAAGGCAAACTCGCGGAATAAGCTGCCGGTGAGGCCGCCCATCAACCCAATGGGCGCATAGACGGCAGCCAGTGTGATGGTCATGGCGATCACCGGATTCACAATCTCGCGTGCACCGACCAACGCCGCTTCGAACGGCGATAGTCCTTCTTCGATATGACGATGAATGTTCTCCACCACCACGATGGCATCGTCAACCACCAGACCAATGGCGAGCACCATCGCCAGAAAGGTGAGCAGGTTCAGCGAGAAGCCCATAGCGAGCATGAGCACCGCCGTACCGATCAGCGATAACGGAATGGTCACCACCGGAATGATCACCGCTCGTACCGAACCTAAGAACAGATAGATCACGAGCACCACGATCAAGATGGCTTCGATCAGCGTGTGCTTCACTTCATCGATCGCCGCGTTAACGAAGTGGCCCACATCGAACGCGTTGCTCACCACCATGCCCGGCGGCGCAACGCGCTGCAGCTCTTTCAAGATGGGTTCCGACGCGCGCACGATGTCGAGCGGATTGCCGTCGGGCGTGGGTTTGATCTCGATGATCACCGCGCGATTGCCGCTGAAGCGTGCATCGCTGTTGTAGTTCTGACCGCCAAGTTCCGGCGTGGCAACATCACCCAGACGCACCAGACCATCCTTGCCGGTCTTGATCACCATGTTGCGAAACTCGGCAACGCTGGTGAGATCGGTAGCCGCAGTGATGTTGGTGACGGTGCCGCCGCCTTTCAATTGACCGGGCGCGGCTTGCACATTGTTGGCACGCAAGGCAGCGGCCACGTCGCCGGCGGTGAGACCACGCGCTGCGAGTTTGTCGGGATCGATCCAGATACGCATGGCCAGCGGTTGCCCACCATGAATATCTGCAGAAGCCACACCGGGAATCGCGGTGAGCATGGGTTGTGCTACACGCGAAGCAAAGTCGGTGATCGCGGGAATATCCATTTCGTTGCTGCTGAAAGAAATGTACTGCACACCCGAAGCGCCATCGGTGAGTTTGGTGATGGCCGGATCGGAAACGCCTTCAGGCAAGCGATATTTCACTTGCTGCACCTTGGCGAGGACCTCGGTCATGGCGCGATCGGCATTGGCATTCAACTTGAGTTTGGCTTTGACCGTGCTGCTACCCTGCGCCGATTCCGAGGTGAGATATTCGATGCCACTGGCCGTGGCGATCGCTTGCGCAATCGGCGTGGTGACAAAGCCCTGCATCACATCCTGTGTCGCACCGGGAAATGAAGTCGTGACAATGATGGTCGCGCTTTCAAGATTCGGATATTGACGGATCGGCAGCGATACCAGCGCCGCCGCACCAATCAACAGAATCAACAAACTCACCACAATCGCCAACACCGGCCGACGAATGAAGACATCGGTAAAGCGTGTTGCCGCAGCTACTACGGTGCTCGCCATGCATTACTCCTTCGCAGCCGCAGGTGCTGCATCGGGCGTATTGCCGGCAATCGCGACCGGCGCACCCGGCTGCACACGCAATTGACCGTTAACGATGATGACATCGCCGGCAGCCAGACCTTTCTCGATCACCACGCGTGTGCCGATGCGTTGACCGGTTACCACCGGCACCACCTGTGCCTTGCCGTCACGTACCACCAATGCGCTGTCACCGGAAGCGCTGGTAACAATCGCGGTAGTGGGAACCGCAATCGCCCCGGTGCGCGCCGGCAACTCAATACTCACCGTGGCGTAGAGACCGGGACGCAGCAGTTGCTCGGGATTAGCCAGCGTTGCCTGCACCGCGACATTGCGCGTATCCGAACCAACCACCGGGTCGATGGCATTGATCTTCGCCACAAAGGTTTTATCGGGGAATGCATCGGTATGCACCGTGACCTTGCCGCCCACTGCCAGCTTGAGCAGCGCTTGTTGCGGCACGGTGAAATTCACATACAGCTTGTCGAGTGCGGCCATGGTGGCGATGTCATCGCCCGCATTGACGTATTCGCCGACACTGATGCGACGAATGCCGATGCGACCATCGAATGGCGCGCGAATGGTTTTTTGTTCGATACGTGCTTCGAGTTGTTTGACGGCCGCCTGTGCCTGTTCGTATTCCGCGGTGCGCTGCTGCAGCAGTTGCTTCGACTCGGCGCCCGTCGGCGCCAGCTCTTCGGAACGTTGCACCTGCAACTTGGCGAATTGCGCACGCGCGATCGCCGCATCGCGATCGGCGCGCTCCGGCGCATCGTATAACTGCACCAATGTCTCACCCTGTTTAGCCGAATCACCGGCCTCAAAGTGAATCGCCACCACTCGACCCGATGCTTCGGGAGACAAGGTTACTTGCTTGATGGCTTCCAGCGAACCAAATGCTTCCAGCGATTGCGGCAACGTCTCGGTTTGCAACGTCAACGCATTGACTTGTGTCGGCGGCATCTGCCCGCCCTGCGCATAAGCCGACGATTGCCGCGAAAAACGCCAGGCAAAAATCGCCGCAAACACCACCAGCAACGCCACTGCAGCAACTACCATCGGTCGCTGACGGCGAATCAGCCCATGTGAATCGAAAGACATAAACACTCCAGACATCGATGCCGCACTCTCACCCGCAACAGGCATCAGCGCGATGGGCTTGCGAATGCAAGTCGGATGCGACTATAAAACCTCAACTAAAGTTCAGGTCAAGCGGATTCTCAACGCGAGTCATGCAGCGACTGCACATCGAACTAACGACATGCGATGTGCGGGCCATCAATACTTCCGCGATTGACATTCAAGCTGAGAAACTTAATGACTGATCGGACAACGGTGCAATACCTCGGAAGGGAGAGTGACTGCTGTCCTACAGAAATATTGCAACCTGCTTCATCTAAGACAATGAACCGCAAATACGCTGCAAAAGTACCTATCGCAACGACTCGCATGCTCGCGGCGCAGCAAGCCACAGCAATAAAACGCCAGCGCGAATTGTCGGTAGGCGAAGTGGCCAAACGCAGCGGCGTGCCGATTTCCACCATCCACTTTTACGAACGCAAGAAACTCATCAACAGTCGTCGCAACGACGGCAATCAGCGTCGCTACAGTCGTGACGTGTTGCGCTTCGTGTCCATCATCAAGGTGGCGCAACGCGCCGGCATTCCACTCGAAGAGATCAAACAGGCATTGGCTGCGTTACCCAACGGCCGCACGCCCACCAGACAGGACTGGCAACACCTGACACAATCATGGAGCAACATGTTGCAGGAACGTATTCATGCGCTCACCCAGTTGCGTGATCAATTCCAGAGCTGCATCGGTTGCGGGTGCTTGTCGTTGCTGGACTGTCCGCTGCGCAATCCCGATGATGCGTTGGGCAAAGAAGGTGCGGGGCCGAGATTGTTGCTGGATAAGTGACACATCAATCACCCCTTCTCCCTGAGGGAGAGGGTTGGGGTGAGGGTGCTTCAACTGTGAACTTGGGATACCCTCACTGTCATTCTCCCTCAGGAGCTGCGGTATCCCTCTGCTCCGTTTGCCCTGAGCCTGTCGAAGGTTCTTGATTTTTAAGAATGCTTCGACAGGCTCACTGAAAACCGCTCCTGCGTTTCCAGTGTTTCCGCCATCCATGGCGGTCGCAGCACGAACGGAAAAAGGCAGAATTTATCGGTAATTTGGCTGCGAAAAGAATTCGTGGGCATACCTCAGAGCGATAAACAGCCAATGGCGTCAATATCTTTTCCGTCGTTAACCTACAGACGCTTACACTAATCATCACGATCCTGCAGACCAAACTTCAAGAGCAACCACAATCATTCAGGAGACACCCGTGCTCGCCTATCCAAACAGTTTATGGGGATTGATTGTTCTCGCCGCCGATGTGTGGGCGATCATCAATATCTTTCAAAGCAGCGCCACCACCGGCAACAAAGCTCTGTGGACGCTGCTGGTGCTGGTGTTGCCGGTGTTGGGCTTCATCATCTGGTACTTCGCGGGACCGAAGTCGGGCCGTGGATAGCGTTAACAAGCTGTGTAGTAATCCATCAATAAAAAGGGACAAATCGCGCCGCTACGATGTTTTGATAGGCGCGCAATTCACCTGTGCTGAGCTTGTCGAAGCATTGAACCCAGCGTGTCGAGAAACGCCATCATCACTTTGAATTTGTCATTCCCGCGAACGCGGGTATGACGGCTTAGTGCTTGCCGCTCTCCGTTAAACAACTAAACGCGACGAGTTTCGTATCACTACTCCCGCATAAATGCGCTCATAATGCGCCCGCCTTAATGGCGACCACGCATCTTCATATCGTTTCGAATTCAAAATAAACCATGAGCCAAGACTCCACTATTCCCGACAAAGCGCGGCAAAGCCTGCGCAAAGCAGCGCTGGCTTATCACGAGTTGCCCACGCCGGGAAAAATCTCGGTCGCGCCTACCAAGCAACTGTCCAATCAACATGATCTGGCTCTGGCATATTCACCGGGCGTGGCTGCGGCGTGCGAAGAAATCGTGGCCGATCCGGTGAATGCACTGCGTTATACGGCGCGCGGCAATTTGGTTGCAGTGGTGACCAATGGCACCGCGGTATTGGGCTTGGGCAATATCGGCCCGCTCGCCGCGAAGCCGGTGATGGAAGGCAAGGCGGTGCTGTTCAAGAAGTTCGCCGGGATCGATGTATTCGACATCGAAGTCAATGAGCTCAATCCCGACAAGCTGGTGGAGGTCATCGCTGCATTGGAGCCCACCTTCGGCGGCATCAATCTCGAAGACATTAAGGCGCCGGAGTGTTTCGAGATCGAACGCAAGCTGCGTGCGCGCATGAAGATCCCGGTGTTTCATGACGATCAACATGGCACCGCGATTATTGTCGGCGCAGCGGTGCTCAATGGTCTTGTCGTGGTTGGCAAACAACTCGATCAAGTAAAGCTGGTAGTCAGCGGCGCAGGCGCTGCCGCTCTCGCCTGCGTTGATCTATTGGTGGAACTCGGCTTGCCTGTTCAACACATCTGGCTCACCGATCTTGCCGGTGTGGTGTATCAAGGTCGTACCGAATTGATGGATCCGGAGAAAACGCGTTTTGCACAGCCCACCACGCAACGCAGCTTGCGCGAAGTCATCGTCGGCGCAGATATTTTTCTCGGACTCTCCGCGGGTGGCGTGTTAAAGCCAGACATGGTTGCCAGCATGGCGGCACGACCATTGGTTTTTGCCCTCGCCAATCCCACGCCGGAAATTCTGCCCGATGAAGTCAGAGCAGTACGCAGCGACGCGATCATTGCCACTGGTCGTAGTGACTATGCCAATCAGGTCAACAATGTGTTGTGCTTCCCGTTTATTTTTCGCGGTGCATTGGATGCAGGATCAACCACCATCACGCGACAAATGGAACTGGCCGCCGTGCATGCCATCGCGGCGCTGGCGCGTATGGGACAAGGCGAATTGATAGCCAGTGCTTATGGCACGGAAGATCTGTCATTCGGTCCCGACTACTTGATACCGAAGCCATTTGATCCGCGTTTGATTGTGCAAATCGCGCCGGCTGTCGCCAAGGCGGCGATGGAGTCCGGCGTCGCCACGCGGCCCATTACCGATCTCGATGCGTATCGCCAGCAATTGCAGGCGTTTGTGTATCAGTCGGGCACCATCATGAAACCGGTGTATGCGACGGCGCGCAAGGTGCCGATGGCGCGTTCGCGCATTGTGTTCGCCGAAGGCGAGGAAGAACGAATCCTGCGCGCCGTGCAGATCTTGCTTGATGAAAAACTGGCACAACCGATTTTGGTCGGTCGGCCTAAAGTAATCGAAGCGCGCATCAAGCAATATGGTTTGCGTACCGACCTGTTGCGCCAACTCACCATCGTCAATCCCGAACACGACGAGCGTTATCACGAATACTGGTCCGACTATCATCGTTTGATGATGCGACGCGGGGTGACGGCACAGTATGCGAAGCTGGAGATGCGTCGCCGCACCACGCTCATCGCCGCGATGTTGCTGCGCAAGGGCGAAGCCGAAGGCATGATCTGCGGCACCATCAGCAATACCGCACGACATCTGAATTACATCGACGCAGTGATCGGCAAGCGTCCCGGCGCCAGTGTGTATGGCGCGATGAATGCGTTGATCCTGCCGAATCGTCAAGTGTTTATTGCCGACACGCATGTGAACATCGATCCCACCGCCGAGCAGTTGGCGGAGATTACGCAGATGGGCGCCGAGGTGCTGCAGCGTTTTGGCTTGAAACCAAAGATCGCGTTGCTATCGCATTCGAACTTCGGCACGCATGACAATCCTTCGGCGATAAAAATGCGCAATGTGCTGGCGCAGTTACGCGAACATGCGCCGCAACTTGAAGTCGATGGCGAAATGCACGGCGACTCGGCATTGAACGAATCGTTACGCCGCAACCTGATGCCGGACACCACACTTTCCGGCACCGCCAACCTGCTGATCATGCCGAATATCGATGCCGCCAACATCGCTTACAACTTGCTCAAAACTGCTGCCGGCAACAACATCGCGGTGGGCCCCATCCTGCTTGGTTGCGCAGCGCCGGTACACATCCTGACGCCATCGACCACCGTGCGACGCATCGTCAATATGAGCGCGTTGACGGTGACGGAGGCGTATGCGGGGCGTTGATTGCCAACGCGCCATTATTTTTAGGGACGGCCTGATTAATTCCGTTCGTCCTGAGCAGCGCAGCGTGTCGAAGGATTGTTAAAGATCAAGAACCCTTCGGCAGACTCAGGGCGAACGGGGAATAAATCAGACCTTCCTTAGATCCCCTCTTCCGGTTGTCCGGGAGAGGACGCCAATTGATCATTTATCTCCTCGCTCAAAACGCCCTCATTGACGGGCATAACGCATGCATTCCGTTATGGAAACAAATACCGATGTAACTCGGTGAACTCGTTGGCAGTCTAAACACAACTGCTTTAGTAGGATGCTTGCCATGAATCTCCATCGCTATTGCCACTCACTACTGCGTTGCTGGTTGGCAGGCGTATTGGTGCTACAAATATCGACTGTCGACGCTGCCGATCTCACCATCATTGAACTGCGCAATCGCACCGCCGAAGAAATGTTGCCGGTGCTGCGGCCGTTGCTCGCACCGGATGCGGCGCTATCAGGCGTCGATTACAAATTGTTCGTGCGTGGCAGCGCCGCGGATGTAGCCCGAGTGCGCGAGGCGCTGACCGCACTGGATCGCGCGCCGCGACAACTGCTGATCTCAGTGCGTTACAACGATAACCCACAGGACAAATCTACCGGTGTCGGTGTCGGCGGCAAAACCGTCCACAGCGGTTCAGCGAGCGGCACGAAAATCGGCGTACATGCCGGCGCCACCATCAGCACTGCCAACGACAGCAGCATCAGCAGCGTGCGTGTACTCGAAGGCAACGGCGCACACATTGCCACCGGCCAATCGATGCCGCTGGTGACGGCAACACGCTGGCCGGGAGCAAATAGCCACGGCGTGAATGGCGTGGCCATCGACTATCACGAATACACCAGCGGCTTTGATGTGATGCCGCGCATCAATGGCGACCGTGTGTTGCTGGAGATCGCCACACAACAGGAGCACGCCAATCACTCGGGTCCCAACACCGGTCCATCGGGCAGCGTGCAACGCACCAACACCACGATAGCGGGACGAGTGGGTGAATGGATCGAACTCGGCGGCGTCAGTACATCGAGCTATGAACAAAACAATGACGTCAGCATGGGCAGAGGCTCGCATGTCGTTACCACGCAAAGCGATCGACAGACGATTGAAGTGAAAGTGGACGAAGTGGAGTAGTGATACGTTTGGCAGGATAAGAACAATGATAATTATTAACCCGGCACTATTTAGCACCGTTCGCCCTAAGCCCGTCGAAGGGTCAGCCCCGTAAAAACAGAGTGGTTCGACAGGCTCACCACCAACGGAACCAACTACTATTGTTGGCCGGTTTAACCACACTTCAGCAATGAACCATCTCAAGCCTCTCATCGCATTACTCATTGCCGCATTCGCTCTCTTTCACCTGTTCTCCGGCGGCCCCATCAACCATCCGCCAGGTCAACTTGCTCCTGCCGCACCGGCGCAAGTGCTGCTCGATCATGCCGCGCCCATTAGCGTCGGTGAGTTCACCTTGACGCCGCGTGCACGTTACAACCTGGAGGCACGCGTGTTATCGGTGGAGCGTTATCGCATGGACGGCGGCTCGGCGCTTAGCCCTATCGACTTCGCCGTGGGCTGGAGCGAGATGTCCGATACCGCCATCCTCGACCATTTCAAAGTCACTCAGGGCGCGCGTTTCTTCACCATCTATCCCGATGAACAAGCCATCGACATTGCCACTGCGCTGCATTCCAGCGCCAATATGCATTTGATTCCTGCAAACAACGAAGTGCGCGAGACTTTGTTAGCAACGCGCATCGGCAATGTCGTCACGCTTAGCGGCTATCTGGTCAGTGCGAACCGCAGCGATGGCTTTACCTGGAATAGTTCTTTATCGCGCGACGACACGGGCAATGGCGCATGCGAGTTGATGTATGTGCAGAGTGTGCAGCGGCGTTAGTTGTTCTTATGCTCACCGCACTTGCTTCGCTGCGCGTTTGGGCTTGGTAGATGGTGCATCTGCAGCAAGCTCTATCCACACCGGCGCGTGATCGCTGGTTTTAGGCAACGCACGTACAAAGCGATCCACCCCAGCATCGATCAGCAAGGGCGCAAGCGTGGGACTCAATAACAGATGATCGATACGCAATCCGGCATCGCGAGCAAATGAATTGCGAAAATATTTCCAGAAAGTGTAGATGCGTGCGTCGGGGTACAGGTGACGCACTGCATCGGTCCAGCCTTGTTCGAGCAAGCGTCGATAAGCAGCTCTCACTTCCGGGCGAAACAGCGCATCGTCGCGCCAGCGTTCCGGCGCATACACATCGAGATCAGTGGGCATCACATTGAAATCGCCAGCGATCACCACCGGCTTCGCGCCTGCAAGCAGCCGCCTGGCGCGCTTCAACAGACGCGCAAACCATTGCAGTTTGTAATCGAACTTGTCGCCCGGCGCGGGATTGCCGTTGGGCAGGTACAAACAGGCGACGATCAGCCCATCGATATCGGCTTCGATGTAACGACTGTGCTGATCGTGAGGATCGTCATCGAGGCCGCGGCGTGTGGCTTTGATATTGGCACTGCGACTCAGGATGGCAACGCCATTCCATTGACTTTGGCCCAGCCACACTGCGTGATAACCCGCCGCTCGGAGCGCCTGTTGCGGAAATTTCTGCTGTGGCGCTTTCAATTCCTGCAAGCACACCACATGTGGCTGCGTTTGTTCCAGCCACTGCAATAACACCGTTAACCTGCCGTTGATGCCGTTAACGTTGTAGCTGGCGATACGCAGGGGCGCGCGACGCTGCGTACGTTCGCGCGCCATGGCAGTCGATTAATGATGCAACTGTTGCACCTTGCTGTTGTGATCGTGCAGGGTCGGTAAGGTCTGCTGTGCGAAATCCTTCAGGCTTGCATCCACCTCAGGCGATGACGTTGCTGCAGTAAACAGTGCAACCGCTTTGTGATGCCCTTTGGTCATCGCGGCAACATAGGCATTGTCGAATTCGGCGCCATTCTTCGCTTTCAGCTCGGCAAGCTTGGCTGCATGTTTCGCATCCAGCTTCTTGGGCACCGTGATGTTCTGCGCTTTGGCCAACGATTCGAGTTTTTCATTGGCCGCGCTGTGATCGGTGACCATGCGATTGGCAAACGTTTTCACTTCGGGTCGCGTGGCGCGCTCAGCGGCGAGTTTGCCGGCTTCCACTTCGAACAAGCCATCCGCGGCCGCAGTGGTCACGAAATGCTTGGAGGTCAGCGCTTTGCTGCTTGCCGAAGCGCCCGGCTCAGTATCGGCTGCATAGGAGTAGGTCACGCTCGCCAGCAGCATCGAGCTCAGAATGACTTGCAGAATACGCGTGCGAATTGTCAGCATAAAACCCCCGCCGGTTATTGAAGAGATGAATTTGTTCAAGACACAACGTAGTACTTCATCAAGTATCTGTTGTGTTTACCCAGCGTACGATTTCCGGCGGACGCGGCCAGCGGTGATACCGCGCTTATGCTGCGGGCGTGTTCTGACAGCTTGCAGGACATCAACCACATTTTTAACGTGGCAATAAACAGCATCTGAGAGGAAGAGCTAGACACTTCGACTACGCTCAGTGACCGGAATCGGGATTTCCGGTCACTGAGCGTAGTCGAAGTGTCTTAAGCTTTGCTGGTGCAGGTAACAATCACTACCGCATTAATAATTACCCAGTAATGCATCTGCAGGCACGTCGCTAGTCTTCCAGTCCGCTTGTCGATTTGCTTTTCCGCGTGCGCGCGGTCGAGCGACGTGCAGCCTTGGCCAATATCCAGGTGCTTTCGATATTGAGTAGCGGCAGGTTGGCAGTGAGACATTGCTCGATATGCAATCGCTCCGCCTGACGCGGGTTGCTCACCACCCAGCGATGAATGACCATGGTCGGCAAACGATATTCGTCCTCATGAAGCTCGCGAATCCATTCGTACAGCGGGCGCAACTGCGGCGACTTGATCCACCACGGTGTTTCATCCGGCAGCCACAGACGTGCTGCATTCAGATGCTGCATGAAGCGTCGACGCGGCGCGCTGCTTTGTCCGACATAGCGAACCAGGCGTATATCGCGCGGATCGGCCAGCGAGTAGATGGCCACGCCTTCCGCCACTTCATCCGATTCGTCGTAAAGCTGGGAATCGATATGTTCACGGAAGTGCAGAGACAACTGCGATCTGGTGAGTAAGCGCTGACGTGGTGCTGCCATCGTGGTTGCTTTGTGAATTCTATTAGCCGGCAGGCGAATAGATGTGATGCTTCGTAGGGGCGGTTCGTGAACCGCCCTTGTCAATGCAAGTATGAGGGCGGTTCACGAACCGCCCCTGCGCAAACCGCAACACACAGCAGAGATATATCTGCTGGGTTAATACCACGCAGGGTTTGGTCATTGCGAACGTAAGTCAGCCACTAAGTTTCTTTCTCTAATGCGCAGCATTGGCCATCACGGGAGATTCGAACGACGTACGCTTGGGCGGTATCAATGCAGTACGTACTCGCGGCAAGCACTCAGGAAGATGGGTCTGGATGTAAGCCAGCAATTCTTCGCGCACCCGACAGCGCAGGTCCCAGTTCTTGCCGGCATCGCTGGATGTCACCAACACACGCAACTGCATGGCATGCTCGCTGGTGTCGGTGACTTGCAGATTCTGAAAGCGTCCGTCCCATTCGGGCGCGGCTTCGCAGATGCGCTTTATTTCTGCGCGCAGCGGTTCGATGGGCGTTCGATAATCCACCCAAAAGATCACCGTACCGGTAATGCTCGACGAGGTGCGTGTCCAATTCTGAAATGGGTGATCGATAAACCATTGCAACGGCATCAACAAACGGCGATCGTCCCAGATGCGCACCACCACATAGGTCGATTGAATTTCTTCGATGACGCCCCACTCGCCCTCGACAATCACCACATCATCAAGACGAATCGGTTGCGTCAATGCGATCTGCAGTCCCGCGAGTAAATTGCTGAAGATGGGGCGCGCGGCGAGACCGACCACTACGCCGGCAAGACCCGCCGATGCCAACAGGCTGGTGCCCAGTTGTCGCACGGTAGGAAAAGTCATCAACGCAATCGCCAAACCGCAGATTACGATGACGGTCATCACTGCACGCGCCAGCAAACTCGCCTGTGTCTGCACGCGCCGCCCATGAAACGAGGTCAGCTCCTCTTTGGGGAATCGCTCAATCACCGCTGCAGCAGTTGAACCGGTGACACGCACCAGCCACCACGTCAGCGTGGCAATCGCTGCGACGGTCACCAGGTGTTCCAGCAGCGGCGAAGTAAATTCCCACGGCGATGCGCCAAGACCGGCTGCCAGTGCGATAAAACAAGCGGCCCAGATGGCCGACAACTCGGTGGCTTCGAGCATGTGCAAGAACACCGGATGCGCACGCCCGAAGCGCTTCAGCATGGCAAATCCCAGCCGCACGATCAGCACTGTCACCACGATAATCGCCACTGTAGAAAGCAGCACCGCGAGCAAGGGATGGGCATCCAGCAGGGAATTAATTTGTGCAAGGTTCATTTGCTGCTCGCAGGAGTAACTGCAGATTGCGCAAGCTCGCGGCCGCGACGCTCATACGACAGCTTGCTGCTCAGGTACGTCTATAAGAAGAGCAGCACCTGCGATTCCATCGTGAGATGAGTCTGACGCGCTGTAGGGTTAGGGCTTGATGATTAATACAAAGGTTGAACCTGACTGGACTCGCGTGCGGGGGAATGACAACGGCCTGCTAAAGGAATCTCTTATTGTCGGTAACTAATCAAACCTTCCGTCAAAATAAACTAGAAGACTACAAACTCGGAAAGCCGCACTCCGACAGCACGTTCTTGATGCTGGAATTGGTAAACGGCTTGTCAAGAATCACCAATTGTTTTTCGCTTTGCTGCATATCAAGACGTGCCTGCGCCGCATAGCCCGTAGCAAGAATGAGGCGCAAGTCCGGCTGCAGTTCGTGAAGTTCGGCGATCAGCTCCAGTCCGCTACGGTCGGGCAAGCCCAGATCGATGAATGCCACGTCAAATGTTTTACGACTCACGGCGTCGATGGCAGAGGCTACATCCCTCACGCCGCAACACTCGTAGCCCAACTGCTCGAGCAGGCTGCTCAAGTGTTCGTTTACCAGCGGCTCATCGTCGACAACCAATGCCTGCAATGGCGCGACTCGCAAGTGCATGTAGGTGAGCGCTTCCTGATCTCGTGCGTAATCTACATTGGTCATTGGCGCTCCAGTATGCGCAGTTGAATTCGACCATGCCGGTTAAAGTCCGAACGTACACCATGTACCGCGTGGCGACAATAAAGAAAAAACCATCAAGGTATGCAGCAGAACGCTACGCACATGCATTTTTGCGCGACCGTATGACCAACGCGTTACCGCTTACAGGCAGTGGCAGAGATGCATTTTATTGTGGTACATGCGCGACCAAGTCATCAATATCCAAACCAGCAGACAAATTGAATCTGATGCTTCGTAGGGGCGGTTCGTGAACCGCCCTTCTCAACGCAGGTAAGAGGGCGGTTCACGAACCGCCCCTACGCAAATCGTCAGACAAAACAAAGATACTGGGTCATAGAACAATCACCAAGCATCGCGCGCATCAAGCTACGACGAAGCGCAGTCAGAGTATTCAAGCTCTCCGTTGATCAGAAATAAATATCGCTTGTGAATAACGACATGTCATTGCGTCGTCGCTAGACCATCGTTGCGAACGACCTCTTTTAAATAGTCGGTCGCTACCTACCTTCGATTCGGAACCCAACCGAGTATTACGCTCGATGCGCGTGTGAAAAACTTCGCGCCACTGCATCGAAGCGGTTCAACCGCTCTCGCAGCTTGCCACTCGCAACGCAACGCTCCTTTTCTACTTGTCATGCCATTCGCAGTCACTGCGAAATTATTCGCAACAGTCATCTGTTCTGCAATCGTATCAACCGGGGGATTTTATGGCGAAATCGACCAAAGCCAATTCATCAGCATCTGCAACGACGGCATCGACCACTAAGCAGTCCACGCCGTCTTCGCAAACGGAAACTCTTTCAACCCAGCAGGAAAGCAACTCTAGCAATGAGCAACAGGATGCGGTGTCCTTGCTAAAGGAAGATCATCGCAAAGTGACCGAGCTGTTCGAGAAATACCAGAACAGCGAATCGGAAGCAGAAAAAAAGCAACTCGCATTGCAGGTCTGCACAGAGTTGATCGTGCACACCAGACTCGAAGAAGAGCTGTTCTATGCCGCGTGCCGCGAGCATCAAGTCGAAAGCGACTTGCTCGACGAAGCGCAGGTGGAACACGACGGCGCAAAACTCATGATCAGAGAGTTGCTGACGAATTCCGTGGACAGCGAGTTCTACGATGCAAAAGTCACGGTGCTCAGCGAGTACATAAAACACCATGTGGGCGAAGAAGAGAAACCGAGCGACGGGATCTTCGCCAAGGCCCAGGCCGCAGGGGTCGACATGAGTGCGCTTGGTCGGCAATTGCAAGCGCGGAAACAAGAGTTGATGTCGAGAATACAGATCTCGGGAATCAGCCCTCCCATGCCCCGTTCGCTCAATTTCAGCCAAACCAGTAACCCCAAGAGTGAGGACCAGACAATGGCATCTGCAAACTATCGAGAGAGAGACGAAAACGGTCGTTTCAGTAGCGAGCAACGCGGCTCCGGTTATCGTTTCAGTGGCCGCTCCAGCAGCCGCGATGAAGACTATGGCCGCTATGGCCGTGATGATGACGAACGCTCATATCGCGGTAACGAACGTGATCGCGACGAGTACGGAAGATTCGTGAGCGACGATGATGATCGTGGCGGTCGCGGTTATCGTTCCAACGAGCGTGATCGTGACGAATCCGGCCGCTTCACCAGCGATGATCGCTCGCGCTATTCGGAACGCGATGATGACAATCGCTCATCGCGCGGCGGTCGTGGCGGTTGGTTTGGTGATTCGGAAGGTCACTCACAAGCTGCATCGCAACGAGGTTCCGGCCGTTCTCGCTACGATGAAGACGAGGATCGCTCGCTCTCGGGCAGCGGTCGCGGGTGGTTCGGCGATTCCGAAGGCCATTCGCGAGCCGCATCGGAACGCTGGGAAGAATCGGGCTCGTGCCGTTCTTCACGCGGCCGCGATGATGACTATGACGACGATCGTTCATCGCGTTCTTCGCGTGGTCATGGTGGCTGGTTCGGCGATCCCGAAGGTCACTCGCGCGCCGCTTCGGAACGTTGGGAAGGTTCGGGTTCGAGTCGCTCGTCGCGCGGCCGCGATGACGATGACGATCGTTCGCGCTCCAGTGGTGGCGGCCGCGGTTGGTTCGGCGATTCGGAAGGCCATTCACAAGCCGCATCGCAACGAGGTTCCGGTCGCTCATCGCGTGGCCGTGAACAGGACGATGACGATCGTTCATCGAACGGCGATCATCGCGGTTGGTTCGGCGACCCACGCGGTCATGCGCAAGCAGCACGCAGGGGTTGGCAGAATCGCTGATATCTAGTGCTGGCTGTGTCGGCAACAAACGGGGCTGCGATAATTGCCGCCCTGTTTGTTTTGCCTGGTTATCGTTGCGGCATCTGTTCGCGTAAGGGTGGTTCGTAAACCGCCCTCTGGATGTGGACGAGGATGCAGACAAGAAGGCGGTTCGTGAACCGCCCCACGCCAGAACAGATTCATTTCCCGCCGACTGATGTTTGCTAAACCGTGCGGCCGCCATAGAGAGCGGCCTGCGCTCGTTCTTGATCGATGAATTCTTGAAAGCCTGCACCTGAAGCATTGCGCTCAAGATGCCGAGCTTGTTCATCGAGCTTGCGTATGGCAGCGAGTTTGTCGTTGTTGCCCAGCTTTGCTTGCGCCACCGCGCTCTTCAACACGCGAATGGTCTGGTCGTACACCTTCAACGGCACGGGAAAGGGATGACCATCCTTGCCACCATGCGCCATGGAAAATCGCGCCGGGTCGGAGAATCGCGATGGCGCGCCATGCAGTACTTCCGCCACGAACGCCAGGGATGAAATCGTGCGTGCGCCCACACCGGGCAGCATCAGCAATTCAGTGAAATCTTTGGGTCCCGCGTCGGCTGCTGCAGCCAACACTCCGTGCAAGCGCTTGAGCACGATGTCCGATGCACGCACGTCATGATGCGCCGGCATCTGCAAATGCGGCAGCAACGTATCACGCAGCGGTGATGGCATCGGCTCCGTCTCTGCAAACAGATCGAGCGAGCGATTGTCGTTCACTGCAAAACGCTTCAGCACATTGATCGTACGCTCCGGCCCTGCATGCACCAACTCAATACCCGCGAGACGATTTCTCGCTGCGCGTGCATCCGCAAGATTGATGATGGTGCCCGCGTTTCTGCCATCAATGGCTTGATGCGGCGAATCAAGAAAACTTTTCAAGCCGGCCGACAACCAATGATAACGACGCGCTTCGCGCCGCTGCGTATTCATGCCTTGCTGAATCACCGTCCATTCACCGGTAGCCGTGACGATGAAAGCATGCAGGTATAAATCGTATCCATCTTGAACCGCAGCGCTGTCCACCTTGGCAACCAGTCGGCTTGCATATCCCAACGCCGAACCATTCAAACCAGTGCGTTCACCTACCTTCAACAATTCCGCAGGCGTCGCGCGCGCATGTCGGCCGCGACCGCCGCACACATAGACACCCAGTTCATGTTGTATCGGTTGCAGACCGCGCTTTAGTGCACCAATGACGCTGGTGGTGATGCCGGACGAATGCCAATCCATGCCCATCACCGCGCCGAAAGATTGAAACCAGAACGGATGCGATAACCGGCGCAACAATTCTGCTTGGCCATATTCAAGCACGATGGCTTCAACAATCACGCGACCCAATGCCGACATGCGCGTCGCCAGCCATGCGGGCACACGACCACCATGCAAGGGAAGATCGGCTTTGCCAGTCTGTTGTGTCATGGATGTTGCGTCATGGGTGTGTCATTGCCGCAGCGTGCGAAACGTAATGGAGTAACGCAAGCTCTGTGTCGGCGCAATGGCGTGCTGCCAATCCCATCGCGCCGCGTGTTGCAGCAGATAAATTGATCGCGGTCGCAGTTCAAATACCTTGGTTTTTGCTTGGCCCTTCCTTGAGCGATCCTTTACATGCGGATAAGGACGAAAGCGCAGACAGGCATCACCCGCCAATGACACACCCACCACTGTCTCGAACTCTGGCGCATCGCGATGCCAACCCAATTGAACTCCAGGTTGGTATTCATTGATCAATGCTTGTTTGAAATGCTCCGCCGGCACAGCGCTCCACTGCGCAATTTTCAAGCGCAGTTCCAGCATCCAATCCGGCAACGTGTCTGCCGTCAGCAATTGCTGCTTGTTGAAATCGTAACGACCACCATAGTGAATCACGCGCCGCTTCGCCGACCACTCTTTGTACTCGGCTTCATGAAACGGCAGTGCACTGATGATCTGCAATAGCTTTGCCTCGGCAGCGACGCTGAGAAATTCTTCGCAGTGCGCAAAGCCCATGGGCAATGTGTCTGTGATCGGGAATAGCGCGGCTTGCTGCATGAAAAAAATATAGCAATGCATGCGTGATCTGTAAATATATACAGGTCACGGGCGACGCTGACTTACACGTTCGTCATGCGCGAGACGCTGGAGTGCATCGCTTGATGGGCGCGTTGCCCCACCCCAACCCTCCTCCGCAAGCAGAGAAGCGACAGGGAAGCGTTACACCAATTTCATACGACGTAGTTTTTCAGATGCCTACTGATATCGCCGGGGTAATCGAACAGCGAGTAATCGCGATACGTGAAGCGCCACTGACCATCGACGCATTCGAATTCATCGTGATAACGGCCTGCCGCAATGGGTTGCAGCAGTAATTTTTCCGGCGATTGAAACACCGTGTAGTACGAACGGCAGGTGGCTTTGCCTGCGGCTTCGTCGATATCCAGAATAGGATTACTGACGACGTGCTGAGTGCGCGGCGTGCCGCACGGATAGATCTGCACGACATTCTTCCAGACAGCGAGTATGCCCGCAGCGTCGGTTTCCGAATCACCGGTTTTTATACGCGCATACTGAAATAGCGATGCTGCACCCGCCAAATCGCCACGGTCGAGACATTCCGCATAACGGTAAAGTAAATTGGTGATTTGCACGGCTGCTGTGATGCTCATCGGGAACCTCGCGTTGCATTGATCGGATATGGCTTTGTTAGGACGCGGCGAATTTCGACAAATTAAATCATAGCGCCATCATTTAATGATGTCGCACGGTCAAATCGTTGGCATTTACTCGAAAACGATAGTCAGCCGGCTTATCGATGTAGAGCTTATTACCGAGTCGGTACGCCTTGTGCTGCAGCTTGGCGCGTCGCTGCTGCAACGCTTTGATAAGTCGCTGCAGATCTTTCTCAGAAATTGACGAGGGAGCGACATGCGCCACTTGTTCATGCAACAGCGCCAAGTCGTGGTCATCGCCCAAATATTCCGCAAGTCGTTGCATACGAGAAATGATGGCGCGCATCCGTTTGGGTTTGGCCGGCTTGATAATTTCCAATTGATGAATTTGATACTTCACTTGCTTGCGCCATTCGTGCAGGTGCTCGTCGTCGGCTTCGCGTCTGACTGCTTTAAAGGCCTGGCGTGCTTTCTTATGGGCCCGCTTGAGTGCAGCGGCGGTAGCGGCGCGATCCAATGTCCATGGCGATGCGACGGCTGATTCGCGCAATTGTTTTTCTATCTGCTGCAACGTCGTTTGAATGGCATCAAGATCTTCATCGGCAAGCTTGTCGCGCCTGGCATGAAGTTCGTGTTGCAAGGTTTCCTGCAATGTGGGCATTACGCTGGCAGCGACCGAGCGACCAACTCGCGGACTTAATGCATCCAGCGAATCGCACAGAACCTTGGCATCTCTCAGTGGTGTGAGCGGCATCGCCGCATCTCGCACTGTTCGGTTCAAGCGGTCATACGTGGCTTCGCCCAATGCAGAGCGCAGTAAGCGCAGCCCGCCGCGAATGCGTTTCATCTGTTTGCGCGCGTCATGCACCGATGCATCGCTGGGTGGACGCTCATCGAGCGCCCGACAGGCAGCATCGATGTGCTGAATGACTGCATGTTGCACATCAGCGTTGCTACTCGTTTGTGTTGTTCTGTTAGCCAAGCCGCTACCGATCATGATGAGTCATGTTGGGTGGATAAGCTCTGACGCGACTGATAAGCGTGCATGGCCTCCTTCAGTAATCGTTGCGCAGCTTCAGGTCCGCGCCTGGCGAGCGGCATGAATTTCCGGCCCTGGATGTGGTTGTAGTTGATGAAAAACTGCTCCAGCTCATTCAACACCGATACGGCAACGTCATCGAGGTGCTTGATAAAGGGCTTGTTTACCGGCGTCTCAGCAACTGCAATCAGCCGATCGTTGCGCACCGACTTGCCCTCTTCGAGTTGCTCCGCCTCGATGACGCCAATCAAGTGAACACTCATCACGCAACCGACAAAGCTGGGCGCTTCCACCAATACCAGCACATCGAGTGGATCGCCGTCCGCCGCCACCGTACCCGGAATAGAACCAAAGTCATGAGGAAACGACATCCCCATCGGCAACACCCGACTCAATTTGAAACAACGTAGCTCGTCGTCGTATTTGTATTTATTGCGGCTTCCCTGCGGGGTATCGACGATTACGTGCACCAGCCCAGCGCTGCTGCAGGACGGAATGTGTGCGCCATCGCCGGAAACCATATGAATGCTCACAGTTGTATCAATCAATGCTGAGTGCTGGCTGATTGCCGTTGCGCGGCGATACAAACCGCGCGAAGTCAAACCGCACCTCCCGTGTATAACTTCTACGCAGACATTGCCATAGGAGTGGCCCTTATGTGCAGCGTAAAAGTTCAAAAGCGAAGCGCGCGTCGGTTCGATTGACACGGCGCACCGGCTTGCAGGTGAGCCGCAGGCGTACATCGCTGTAGTCGTGTGAATTTTTGGTCAGTTCGAACTGACCATCGATTGAATAACTATCGTCTGGCGATGAATACGCGCTAGGAAAACACTGCCACCGCGATGCAGGTTCAACCCAGTAGCAAAGTACTTTCAACGGAGATCCATCATGAGTAATCAAGACAGCCGCAATTCGATAGATGCCGCTCAGTCATCGCCCCCGAAGCGATTGGTCAACCAGCAACAGCAGCAAGCGCCATCAAGTCGTCAACAAGGTGATCAATCCGATCAAGCTAAGCAACGCAGCAAGCAACAGCAGCAAGGTTCTGATCTCGACCCCAGCGAACAACAGGGCCAGCAAGACAGCCAACAAGATGGTCAGAGCGAAGATCCAGACGATCAATTCGAACGAAGCGAATAGTCGCTAAAGATGGCATCGCCTTAAACGAATCCGTAGCAATGGCGCTTACGGATTTTTTCTTTGCGGCGTAGGAGCGCACGCATGTACGCGTCGGTGACTATGTTGTCACTGTAGCCCGCCAGCAGAGTGACAAAGTGCGGCTGTCCTATTTTTGTTTGGTGCATGCGCATCGATAGTTCAGCTCTCTTGTTACTGGACTTCAGCATCAACATTCATGGGGGGACAAGCATGGCTACACGCAAGACGCCGCGCGCAAAGCAGGCTAACAAAGCAAGCGGCGCTGTTAAGACATCCGCCAAGTCAACACTGAGCGGCCCCACACACAAGCAAGCGCCCCCGGATTCTGTCAGGGATTTAGCCAGCGCCAAAATCGCCGGTCAGGAAGCGGTGGCGGCGGCGTTTCCTTTTAATGCCGCCAAGCCTTCCGAGTTCGGTAACAAAGCGTTGCAACCGGCAACCGGCCAAGCCGTTGAGCCAGCCGAGCCCTTCGTCGGCGGTAGCACCTTGTCGGAGACCAATGCCTCACCGAAGGTGGGCAAGGGCAATCCACAACTGAGTTTCAATCCAGGCAATGGTCCACTGGATCGGGTGCGCGTTGATTCCAGTGGTCGCGTGCTCACCACCAATCAAGGCGTACCAGTTGCGGATAACCAGAATTCGCTGAAGGCGGGCCTGCGCGGGCCGACCTTGATGGAGGATTTCATCCTTCGCGAAAAAATTACGCACTTTGATCACGAGCGCATTCCCGAACGCGTGGTGCATGCGCGCGGCTCTGCGGCACATGGTTACTTCGAATGTTATGAGCCGCTCAACGAGCTGACGCGCGCATCTATTTTTGCTGAGGCCGGTAAACGCACACCGGTGTTCGTACGCTTTTCCACTGTGGCAGGCGAACGTGGTTCAACCGACACCGCGCGCGATGTGCGTGGCTTTGCAGTGAAGTTCTATACCGATGAAGGCAATTGGGATCTGGTGGGCAACAACATTCCGGTGTTCTTCATTCAAGATGCAATGAAGTTTCCGGACCTGGTGCACGCGTTAAAACCCGAACCACATCACGCCATGCCGCAAGCCGCCTCGGCGCACGATACGTTCTGGGATTTTGTTTCGCTCATGCCCGAATCCACGCATATGTTGTTGTGGGTGATGTCGGATCGTGCGATTCCGCGCAGCTATCGCATGATGCAAGGCTTCGGCGTGCATACGTTTCGGTTCGTCAATGCCGCCGGTGAGGCGAGCTTCGTGAAGTTTCACTGGAGCCCAGTGGCAGGCACGCATTCGTTGGCATGGGATGAAGCCGTGAAAATTTCCGGTGCTGATCCAGATTTTCATCGCCGCGATTTATGGGAAGCGATTGAAGCTGGTGACTATCCCGAGTGGGAACTGGGCGTGCAGGTGTTCAGCGATGCACAGGCAGAAAAATTTTCGTTTGATGTTCTCGACGCTACCAAAATCGTCCCGGAAGAACTGGTGCCGGTGAAGCCCATCGGTCGCATGGTGCTCAATCGCAACCCCGATAATTTCTTTGCCGAGACCGAACAGGTCGCGTTCTGCACGGCGCATATCGTTCCCGGTCTCGATTTCAGCAACGATCCGTTACTGGCGGGTCGCATTCATTCCTATGTCGACACACAGATCACGCGTCTGGGTGGACCAAACTTTCACGAGATCCCCATCAATGCACCAGTTGCGCAAGTCCATAACAACCAACGCGATGGCTTCCATCGTCAAGCGATACCGCGTGGTCGTGTGGCGTATGAACCGAATTCACTCGGCGGTGGTTGTCCATTTCAAGCCGGCGCCAAAGGCTTCATGTCATTCATGCAGCCGCAGGAGCGCGACGACAAAGTGCGCGGCAAGCCGGAAAAATTTGCCGAGCATTACAACCAGGCAACGTTGTTCTGGCAAAGCCAGAGCGAGATCGAAAAGCTGCACATCATCAAAGCGTTTCGTTTTGAATTGACCAAGGTGCAGATCACCGCCGTCAGAGAACGCGTGGTGGCGCAGTTGCGCAATGTGGCGGCCGAGCTGGCAGAAGGTGTCGCCGCTGGCCTGGGCATTGCCGAGCTACCTGATCCCTTGCCAAAGCTATTGCAACGGCCGCCTAAGCCTGAGATTACCGAGTCGCACGCTTTGTCGTTGTTTGCGCGTCCCGGCGACACCGGCATTCGCACGCGACGCATTGCCATCATTGTGGCGGATGGCGTCGATGGCATTGCGGCAACGCGTCTGCATAGCGAACTCGCATTGCAAGGCGCCGTGCCGCGTTTTGTCGGTGTAAAGATGGGCAATGTTGCCAGTGACAGCGGCGAACCTATTGAAGTGGAAGTGTCGCTGGAAGCTGCGCCTTCGGTGTTATGGGATGCAGCGATCTTCGCCGATGGTGAAGGCGCGACGCAGGCGTTGCTGTTATCGGGGCAGGCGCTGGAGTTTCTCAAGGATCAGTACCGTCATTGCAAACCCATTTTGGTTCTGGGTTCGGCACGTGCGTTGGTAGAGAAAGCCGGCATTCCAATGGACGATCCGGACCAAGGCTTCCTGCTCTACGCTGCGGAACAGTTGGAAGAATCGTTGCCGGCTTTTGTTACTGCATTAACCGCGCATCGCTTTTTCGAGCGTGAAACTGATCCGCCGATTGTGTAGCGCGGATGCGATGAGGATTTTTAGGACGTTGTGTTTGACCATCGCGTGAACGAGGAATTTTTTCAGTAGCGTACATCGTCATCCTCACGTAAGCGGGGATCCAGTCAACAAAGTGTCGCGACGCGACGCATTAATTACTGGATTCCCGCCTGCGCGGGAATGACGGGCTTGAGATTTGCAAGTGGCCTATTAAACACACCCATCGCAAATCATTTCATTGTTTATCACCATCACTCATCTCACCCAGGGGACTCACATGATTGCCGCACAACTGAAAGAACTGTTACTGCAAGCGCTGGAGCATGAACGTGGCGGTGTGTTGATTTATCAGACTGCACTGGAGTGCGTGATCAACGACGAGTTGCGTGAAGAGTGGCAGGAATATTTGGATCAAACCCGGAATCATGTGCGCATCCTTACCGAGGTGTGCAACCAGTTAGGGCTCGATGCCGGCGAACGAACGCCCGGCTGCGAAGTCGTTCATCACACCGGCAAATCGTTGGTAGTGGCGATGAAGATGGCGCTTGCCGCAGGCGATGCCGCTGCGGCAGAACTGGTTGCCTGCGATGCCGTGGTGTTAGCTGAGACCAAGGACCATGCGAATTGGGAATTGATCGGCGAGTACGCCAAAGCTGCCGAAGGCGAACTCAAGCAGACCTTGCAGGCGGCTTACGACGAAGTGGAAGATCAGGAAGACGAACATCTGTATCACACCAAGGGCTGGTGTCGTGAACTGTGGTTGCAATCGCTGCAACTCAAAGCGGTGCTGCCGCCACCGGAAGAAACCGAACACGTGACCTCCGCGATTGCAGCCGCCCGCGCCAAGGCACATGCCCATCCAGCACGCGAAGCACGCAGAGGCTGAGCAACGAAACCGTCGGTTGCCACTGACGTGCATTTCGAAGCTTCGCCTCTGGTGGCATGCCACTGCGTCGCTAAAACTGCCGCTGCGTTTTCATTATTGCCTTACGAGGTGTGAAATGTATCGAGCCAGAATTCTTGCCCTCTGTGGTTCATGCCTTGGCGCGAGCTTGTTGTTCGCTCAGACCGCGCCGGCGCCATCAACGCCTTCGGCTCCCACCACTCCTTCTCCACCGCCGACGACAACACCAGGCACCAATCCGCCGGGTACGAATCCCCGCCCAATGGATCCATACACGGGTACACCTGGCTTGAGCAGTTACAGTTCTGCATCCAGTTCAGTCAGCTCGAGCCGCTCTTCAGTCAGTTCAAACATGAGCAGCTTCTCATCCAGCATGAGCGCATGGAGCTCACGCTCGGCAAGCGCGTCGAATTCATCGAGCTCTTCTTCCAGCGCAGCGATACGGCCGTGAGAGAGTTGCAGAAGATTGCGCATAGTTGCCCCCACCCTAGCCCTCCCCCGCAAGCGGAGGAGGGAATAAGAAGATGCCAAGGTGGTGTTGAAGCCATGATGCGTTAACGGATGTCCGATTCCGTTCGTTCTGAGCAGCGCAGCGTGTCGAAGGATTCCTCAACAAGAATGTCGGGATAAATCCCCAATGGCATTTCTGCAGGCGACTCTTGTAGGTCGGGTTTTACACCCGACATTCCGAAAGAGTCGGGTGTAAAACCCGACCTACAAAGAAGATGATCTATTCCGAGTTTCCTTGTCGCATGAACATCAGTTTTCGCGACGGCGCTTCTGCGGCAGAACAAACCAGAACCAGCCATACAGGACGAGCAGCAATGCTCCCAGCACATCGCCCACAATCCAACTGTGGGTAATTAACCAGCTGACCAATATCACATCGATCACAATGGCAAACATCAACGGCGCCATTGCCACCGTAATGATGCGCGATGCATAGACGGAAAACTCTCTGGAAACAAAGCCGCGCTGCGCCTGACGATGATAAGCAGCCGGCGCCATGATCATCGCGATGGAGATGGCGACCAGCACAATCGACAACAAGTGCAACCAACGTCCCAGCACCCCCAACACTTCAAAGCGCTGATTAAAGACCGCGATCAACTGAAATCCGAACAGCGCCTGGATGCCCGGCAACACCATGCGCGCCTCTTCGATGACGTGCTCTACTTCTTTTTCGAGCGGCACAGGTTGTTTGTTCATCGGATGAACTCGCGGCATCGCTAACCCATAAAACTGCCGCCATTGATGTGAATGAATTGACCGGTGATGTACGACGCATCTTTAGAAGCGAGAAACACGTAAGCCGGGCCGATTTCACTGGGCTGCGCCGGACGCTTCATCGGCGTATCGCGACCGAAGCTCGCAACTTTGTCCGGTGGAAAGGTCGCCGGAATCAACGGCGTCCATACCGGACCGGGCGCGATGCCGTTGACGCGAATACTGCTGTCCACCACCTGCATTGCCAATGAATACGTGAAGGCGCGAATCGCACCCTTGGTCGCCGCATAGTCGATGAGATGTGGGCTGCCGCGAAAACCCGTAACCGAGCCGGTGTTGATGATGCAACCATCGACCGGCAAATGTTCCAGCGCTGCCTGACTCAAGTAGACATAGCCGAATAGGTTGGTGCGAAATGTTTTTTCCAGTTGCTCGCTGGAGATTTGCGTGACGTCTTCTTGCGCATGCTGTTCGGCCGCGTTGTTGACCAGGATATCCAGACGACCGAAACGCTCGACGGCCTTGTTCACTGCATCCACGCAGAAAGCTTGTTGCTGTACATCGCCGCGAATGGCCAAGCATTCGACGCCCTCTTTTTCGATGAGCTTGACCGTCTCGCGCGCATCGTCGCCTTCTTCAAGATAAACGATCGTCACATTCGCGCCCTCACGCGCGAAGTGCAGCGCCACCGATTTACCGATGCCGCTATCGCCACCGCTAATCAACGCGCTCAAGCCGCGCAGCTTGTTGCTGCCGACATAGTCATCGCGAATGGACACCGGCTTCGGAACCATTTCGTTTTCTTTACCGGGCTGGCGCGATTGATGTTGCGGTGGTTGCGAGGATTGTTCGCTCATGATGTTTGCCTTTACATGCGACGCGGCTGATACGGTCTTCAGCAAAGCTTGCGAGGCACACCAGCAATGCACCAGTCTTTACGATGTGGTTTTGATTGTACGGTCACGCTGACATTGGCGATTAAGCATCGCGGCTCCATTTATTAGTAATGGCCGCTCCTATGGGGAGCTACCGAAGCTCAAGCAATGGTTCAAGTTTGCACGACCAATGTAGGAGCGGCTCACGGCCGCGAATTAAATAAATCGCGGCCAGAGGCCGCTCCTACAGTTGATGTGAATTCCTGGCGTACTGTTCAGCCTGCAACGTGAATGTCCACACAAACGCAGTGAGGTCATCACCGAGCAGTACTGTGTTGTGATCGAGCTTGCCATCCTTGCTTTTGGGTGCAGCCCAGCTCTCCCAGCGATAAGCCTTGTCCAGAATGGGCGCGTACTTCTTACCATCCAGCTCTGCATGCATAGCCTTGTCGCTTTCCAGCGCATCAAGATACTTGAGGAACAGCAGCCATGAAGTCTGCTCGGTGTAGTCCAGCTCAGTGGTACAACCAGACTCTTTACGCAACACATCATCGATGTTCTTAAAGGCTTGTTCAAACACGGGCTTTCTTCCCTTTCACCACATACCAAAGATCGTTCTCTGGCTGTTTAATTTTTTTGTGATTCATTTTTATCCAAACCCAAATCTCGACACTGTGTTCAGCTCTCGACTCTAGCGCAATGGACGAGCAGCTTGGGTTAACGTACGGATACAACTGCGGAGACGACACTTCCAACGCCTTTCGGCTGGCTCAGCAACTCGCGACTGGCGCGCCCCTTTAAGTCCTGTGATCACTTCGAGATTCAAACTCCCGTCACGAGAAAATCTATAGCAGCAACAATCTCATCACGCTGTGCAGCAAGATTTCCGACGACTTGGCCAAGTTCATTCACAGCAATGCCGGCCGACTGGGGCGTGAGCATCAGATACTTGGCGCCTTCGACTTCCACCACCGGCGTCAGATCACGAATCGCCTTCTTTCGAAATACCGTCAGCTTTGCGAGCGGCACTACCACGCGCGTCGATATGCCGGATAGCAAGTCGGATTGAACATCGACGAGATAGGGATAGGGATAAGCCGATTTGGATTTTGGATTCTTGTTTTTATGAACCGAAAACTGCGCGGTCAGAAGCTCCTGCTTCCATCGGAGTAAACACCCTGCTCATCGATGAACTCATTGTACGCTCGATTGCATCGGCGTTGTCGCGCTTCCAGGCATCGAGCTTGGCATTGGCAACCTTTTGCGCCAAGGCTTCCTCTAGTACGGACGACAGGTTAACCCCAGCTTCGCGAGCAGCTTTGAGCAGGTCGCTATTGATGCTCAAGTTGGTCGCCTGCTTAGGAGCTTTGCGGTTGTAAACGCGCTGCATGTGTGGCACCTCGGAGATAGCTGGAGTGTACCTGCATGACATACGCATCAACGATGCGCATTGGAAGCAAATTTCGGCGGCACGCCAGCCCCGCATGTCAGGAAACCTTTACCAGGCGGACGCATAGGGAAAGATTTCTTTCCTTCGACCATCGGACACAGCGCTCGCTGCTGCGGTGTGTTAGTCACCAATGAACTTGAGGAAGATGGTGGTGATGGGCAGAATCGAACTGCCGACCTAGGGGTTATGAATCCCTCGCTCTAACCGTCTGAGCTACATCACCAGTATTTGGGCCGATTTTGGGTTGGGCCGCGGGCCGGGTTCTTCGGATAAGAACCGGGCAATCAGGGGCGCGAATTCTGTTGGGCGGGGTGGCGGCTGTCAAGGTTGAGGTGGGGGTTAATTGCGGGAGTTGCCCGGAATTAATGGTGTGGGATTGAGAACCCTTCGACGGGCTCAGGGCGAACGGAGGAACGGAGGAGGAAGCGGGAGAACCCTCACCCTGCCCTCTCCCTTAGGGAGAGGGGACAAGAATAGAGAGGCGTGCGTTAAACGTTGAACCGGAAGTGCATGACGTCGCCTTCTTTGACAATGTATTCCTTGCCTTCGAGGCGCAGCTTGCCGGCTTCTTTGGCGCCTTGTTCGCCTTTGAGGGTGATGAAATCTTCGTAGGCGATGACTTCGGCGCGGATGAAGCCTTTTTCGAAATCGGTGTGGATGACGCCGGCGGCTTGTGGCGCGGTTGAGCCGGCACGCACAGTCCAAGCGCGGACTTCTTTGACGCCGGCGGTGAAATAAGTTTGCAGACCCAGCAATGCATAACCGGCGCGGATGACGCGATTCAAGCCGGGTTCGCTCAAGCCCATGTCCGTCAAGAAATCGGCCCGATCGGCTTCGTCGAGTTGCGAGATTTCTGCTTCGATGGCAGCGCACACGGCGACTACTTGTGCATTTTCTTTTTTCGCCAGCTCACGCACCGCATCAAGCAGTGGGTTGTTCTCGAATCCTTTCTCATCGACATTGGCGACATACATCAATGGCTTGATGGTGATGAGATGCAGGTCACGCAGTAACTTATGATCTTCAGCATCGGTGATCAACGAACGCGCCGGATTGCCACCGTCGAGATGTTCGCGCAATTTTTTGAGCAGCTCGCGCAGCTTGATTGCCTCTTTATCGCCGGCTTTGGATGCTTTCTCGGCGCGCTGCAACGCGCGTTCAACGCTATCGAGATCGGCTAACGCCAGTTCGGTGTTGATCACGGCGATGTCATCGAGCGGACTGACTTTGCCCGCGACGTGAATCACATCGTCATTCACGAAGCAGCGCACCACATGCGCGATAGCATCGGTCTCGCGGATGTGCGAGAGAAACTTGTTGCCCAGACCTTCACCGGAAGATGCCCCGGCAACAAGACCGGCGATGTCTACGAACTCCACCAAGGTGGGCACGATGCGTTCGGGTTTAACAATCGCGGCGAGTGCATCCATACGCGGATCGGGCACGGGCACGACACCAACGTTGGGTTCGATGGTGCAGAAGGGATAGTTTTCCGCCGCGATCTGCGCGCGGGTCAACGCATTGAAGAGCGTTGACTTGCCGACGTTAGGCAGACCGACGATGCCGCACTTGATGCCCATGAGAACCTGTATTAATTCAGTATCTGTTAATTAAACGTCAGAAGATCAAGACGCTGCGACAGGCTCAGCGACCGGAATATTTAGCGTTCCGGTCGCTGACGCTGTCGAAGCGTCTTATCTTGAAAATCCTTTCAAGGAATTGCCTTCGCACTATGCAATGCATGCATGGCCTTCTCCGCGCCTTGCTCTAAAAACACCGGTACCTGCTCGGCCGCTGCAGATAGCGCAGTCATGATCAGGTCTTCTTCTTTCGCTGACGCACGCTGCAGCACATAGTCGATCACTTGCGATTTATCACCGGGATGTCCGACGCCCAGGCGCAGGCGCCAGAAGTTCTGACCGATGTGCGTGATGGTGTCGCGCAAGCCGTTGTGGCCGCCATGACCGCCGCCTAACTTGAAGCGTGCAGTGCCGGGCGGCAAATCCATTTCGTCGTGCGCGACGAGAATTTGTTCGGGCGCAATCTTCATGTAATCCATGAGCGCGCGAATCGCGAGGCCGCTGCGATTCATGTACGTGTGCGGCTTGAGTAACGTTAACTCATGACTACCGATTTTTATTTTGCACACTTCGCCGTGATAACGATTATGGCCGCGAAACTGGCCGCCGTAATGACGCGCCAATGCATCGACCAACCAGAAGCCCGCGTTGTGACGCGTCTGGAGATGTTCGTTGCCCGGGTTTCCCAAGCCAACGATGGCTTGCAACAACGTGCCTGACATGGCGCTTGATACCTGACATAGCGCGCGTTACCAAAGCAATTGCTTGCAGTGCTCGCGCTTTCATGCACTTCAAAGTAAACGGGGCTGCCCGATGAAGGCAGCCCCGCTGACGAGTCGCGATAACTTCGCGACTTACTTCTTGCCACCCTTGGCAGCAGGTGCAGCGGCCGCAGCAGGCTTGGCGCCGGCAGCAGGTTTCGCCGCAGCGGCAGCCGCGGGCTTGGCGCCAGCGGCAGCAGCCGGAGCCGCAGCAGGAGCAGCAGCCGCGTCGGCCGCAGGTGCTGCTTCTTCTTCCACGCGCGGACGATGCACTGAGACCACGGCATCGTTGTGGCCGTGCGCCAGCAACACCAGGTTCACGCCGGCAGGCAATGGGATGTCGGCGAGATGCTTGGTATCGCCCAGTTCCATCGCTGACAGATCGATTTCCAGATATTCCGGCAGATCCTTCGGCAAGCAGGTGACTTCCACTTCGTTGAGCAGGTGCGATACCTGCCCACCACCGGTCTTCACGCCAGGCGCGATCGACGCATTCTTGAAGTGCAGCGGAATCGACATGCGGATTTCTTCGTTATCCATCACGCGTTGCAAGTCGAGGTGCAACACCGTCGGCTTGGCAGGGTGACGTTGAATGTCCTTCAAAATCGCTGCTTGGGCTTTGTCGCCGATCTTGATCGACAGCAGCGTGGTGAAGAAGCGTTCGTTCTGCAGCATGACCAGCAGCTTCTGATGATCGAACGACAACGTGGCGGGGGCTTCGTGGCCACCGTACAGAATCGCAGGAACACGGCCGGTCGTACGCAGGCGGCGGCTCGCACCCTTCCCCTGCTTGTCGGCGCGCACTTCTGCGACGAGTTCAAATGTAGTCTTCATGGCAATCTCCAACTTTCTAACTAACAAGGCAGGCAGTGTCGCGACCAATCACTGTCTGCCCACTTCAGCCAGCGTGGGTTAGCACGCTGAGGCGTTCTGCTTACTCCCTCTCCCTGAGGGAGAGGGTTGGGGTGAGGGTTTCTTGCTAAGCGCTACCCCTCACTCTGTCTCTCTCCCGCAAGGGGAGAGAGGACGAAACTTCAATCATCGCAACTACGTTCAAGCAGCGAGCATGCCTCGCCCGCACGCATATCCAGTCAATCTACATACAACGAGCTGACGCTCTCTTCATCCCGAATACGACGCATCGTCTCGGCCAGCAAACCGGCGACTGACAACTGGCGAATCTGGCGGCACTGCTTGGCCGCTTCCGACAGCGGAATGGTGTCGGTGACGATCAACTCATCGAGATCGGATTTGCTGATGCGTTCCACAGCCGGACCCGACAACACCGGATGGGTGATGTAAGCGACGACTTTTTTCGCGCCCTCTTTCTTTAACGCAGTAGCGGCGTGGCACAGGGTGCCGGCGGTATCGACGAGGTCGTCGATCAACACGCAGCTCTTGTCCTTCACTTCACCGATGATGTTCATCACTTCAGAGACATTGGCGCGCGGACGACGTTTGTCGATGATGGCAAGGTCGGCATCATCCATGCGCTTGGCCAGAGCGCGGGCGCGCACCACACCACCGACATCGGGCGATACCACCACCAGATCTTCGTACTTCTGCTTCCACACATCGCCGAGCAACACCGGCGACGAATACACATTGTCCACGGGGATATCGAAGAAACCTTGAATCTGATCGGCATGCAGATCGACGGTGAGCAAGCGATCGACGCCGGCGCGCATGATCATGTTGGCCACCAGCTTCGCGGTAATCGCCGAGCGTTGCGCACGCGGACGACGATCCTGACGCGAGTAACCGAAGTACGGCATCACTGCCGTGATGCGACCCGCCGAGGCGCGACGACAGGCGTCCACCATGATCAGCAATTCCATCAAATGATCGTTGGTCGGCGCGCAGGTCGATTGAACGATGAACACATCGCGACCGCGCACGTTGTCCATCAACTCAGCGGAGATTTCGCCATCGCTGAAACGGCCGACAGCGGCGCGGCCCAATGGCAGATTGAGCAGGCGGGCGATTTCAGCAGCCAGCGCCGGATTGGCGTTACCGGAAAAGACCGCCATGCTGGACCGGTCCATAAGACACTCCATTAGATTAAAAAGGCTGTGGGCCGTAGGCTCTGGACTGCAGGTTCAGAAAGAATTCCGACCTCAGCCCACAGCGTGCAGTCCACAGCCACGAGATGGCCCCGAAATGGCAGGGGTGGAAGGATTCGAACCTCCGAATGGCGGGATCAAAACCCGCTGCCTTACCACTTGGCGACACCCCTACAACCACCGAACTCGCAATCCAACTTTCCGGATCGACGCAGTGATGCATCAGACCGCGCGCTGCGCTTGGCTCAAGCGCTGCAACAAGGGCGAGCGATTGCGCCCTTGCACGACAAATCCACGCCATTCGCCCGGCATTTGCGCGAAGGCGCGCGCTGCGCCTGCACGTTCTGCCCAGCCCGCAAACACACACGCACCCGTACCGGTCAAACGGCCACTCAGCGTTGCTGAGCTATAACTCTCAAGCCAATCAAGTGCTTGGGCTATCGCGGGATACCGCGCTCGAACCGTGGCCGAACAATCGTTGTGCCCGCCCTCGGCGAGAAAGGCGCGTATTGTGGTGAGGGGGGTATCCCGTGTCAATTCAGAAGCTTGAAAGATTTCAGACGTGCTCACCGAAACTGGTGGCTGGATCACTAAGTAACTGAGTTCCGGGAAATCCACCGGCGTCAATTGCTCACCGATGCCCTCCGCCCAGGCTGACAGACCTTGCACGAATACCGGCACATCTGCACCTAGCTTTACGCCAATAGCAATCAATTGTGCGACGCTTAAATTGCAGCCCCACAAATGATTGAGCGCTACCAACACGGTAGCCGCATCCGAACTGCCGCCACCCAATCCCGCCTGCATGGGAATGTGTTTCTGCAACGCGATGGCCACGCCATGCTGGTTACCGGTTGCATTGGCCAATGCGCGCGCCGCGCGAACCACGAGATCCTGATCCGCAGGCACATCGGCGGGGCCGGCCAGTCTCTCGACCACACCTGCAGGCCGCCGATAAAAACTCAATGAGTCGTGCAGATCGATAAACTGAAACGCCGTCTGCAACAAGTGATAACCATCGGCGCGCCGACCAACTATATGCAAGCACAGGTTGAGCTTGGCCGGCGCAGGCCATGCATCGGCGCTGCCGGATTGATCGAGTAGAGGTTGATCCTGAGTCATATGCGATTACGAGAATGGTGGTCCACTTGCGAGGGAAGGTCTGATGAATCACCCGACTATCATTTCGACCGACGGGAGAAATCTGCCAAGTGCCTGATGGGTACGTATACAAACCAAAGAAGATTTCTCCCTTCGGTCGAAATGACAATTGAGGACAGTCTGATTTATTTCCCGTTCGCGTTGAGCGTGTCGAAACGTTCTTTGATTTGTTGAAGAATCCTTCGACACGCTGCGCTGCTCAGGACGAACGGAATTAATCGGACCTGCCTTGGATGCTAACTGCCCAACTGCCAACTCTGTACCACCATCACGATGCGCAACTGTTCACGCGTCAGCGTCAACTTGATGGGAACGCGCAGCTCCCCGTGCTGCTGCCATTCGCCATACGCAATGCGCCAGCCATCTTGTTCAAGCACGGCGTTCGCTTCACTCCATTGAAATTTGCCGGGACCCGGCACACCCAATAACCAGTAACGCAATTGGTTCACCGGCAGCGGCACACCGAGGCGCGCCTGAAGTTGATTCAACACTTGCTCGGCGTTGTATTGCGCGCCGTCGCTCGACTGCATACTGAGCTGTGTACCGTTGAGCATGATCTGCATCGAGCCCACACCGACTGGACCACGCACCAGCAACTTACTGACATCGCTTTGTTGCTGCCAGGTGAAGCTGCCGGAACCCGATTGCTCGATGCCGCTGACGCCAATCTTGCCGTTGGCCGACCAGTTATGCAGTTCACCAACGTTATGTGCTGCGCTATCGCCGGTAACGCGTTGCTGTGTCACGCAAGCCGCACTGAGAATTGCCAACATCATGACGAGAAGTAAACGCACACTCATCTTCAATGACGTCGCTCAGATAAGCCTAATGAATCTGTTTACGCGTCGCTTGTTTGGCGCGTTGCAAACGTTCTTGCAATGGCTTGTTATCCGGCGCGCGTTTCAAGCCGACTTCCCACGCTTGTATGGCGTCGTCGCGACGATCCAGTGACCACAGCACTTCGCCGAGATGCAAATCGAGGTCTGCATCGGCCAGTCTTGCATCGGCCTTTTGCAGATAAGTCAGCGACTCCTGCTTCTTGCCGAGTTTGAATAATGCCCAGCCCATGCTATCGAGCACCGCGCCGCTGTCGGGCGAATACTGCAAGGCCTGTGCAATGTAGTCGTGACCCGCTTGATACTGCGTGGTGCGATCGACCATGGTGTAACCCAAGGCATTGAGCACGGTGGGATCGACCGGCCGCTCGGCCAGCAACTGCTTCATCGCCGCCAATGCGGGCGCCAGCTTGTTCATGCGAATCAACTGAAAGGCGCGCGATAAGCGCAGCTCGGCCACATCGGGATAACGCTTCACGGCTTCATCGTAGATCGCTAACGCCGCCGCATCGTCACCGGCATCGGAGAGCATTTCCGCACGCGCTTTCAAGCTCAACATCAATTCATCGGGATTGGCTTCGCCATACGATTGCAGGAAAGTAATCGCCGCCGGCAAGCCTTCGCTGCGTTGGATCAACTTGGCGATGCGCAGTTGTGCTGCAGCGGCAAACTCGCCTTCCTGCACACGATCGTACAATTGCCGCGCTTCGTCGTAAGCACCGGTGCGCTCGGCAATGCTGCCGAGATAAAAAATCGATTCGCTCAAGTGCTTGCCGGTATTCAACAGTCGATTGAAACGATTGAACGCCGATTGATAGTTGCCGGTTTCGAAATCCAGTTGCGCCAGCGCACGCACCGCTGCGCTATTGTCGCCGGGCAGTTGTTCCAGGTCGCGCCATAGCTTGACCGCCTCTTCAACATGATCGGCAGCGAGCAGCAACGCCGCATATTCAGAACGTGTCGAAATGCTGTCGTCTTCTTTGATCACGGCTTTGCCGGTTTGCAAAGCCTGCTCGCTGTGGCCGGTGGCGAGTTGCGCCCGCGCCAACAACAAACCCGCTGGTGACCAGTACGGCGCGAGTTCATGCGCACGTTGCGCCGCGCTCAGCATCAAGCCCCAATCCGCCGTCGCGCCGGCCAGACGTGCCAGCGCGTAGTGACCTTCGGCCACATTGGGCATGCGTTGCACCAGTTGCTTAAGCACGGCGGTGGCGGCATTGGAATCGGCTGCTTCGAGTTTGGGCAGCAACTCCACGAAGCCGGCGGCCGGCGTGATATAGGCCGATTCCAGCAGTATCTGCAATTGCTCGCGCGCCGCATCGATGCGATACAGACGCAACGCGGACAACGCCGCAATCTCGCGTGCCTGCTGATTGGTGGAATTGATATCCAGCCAGCGCAGTGCAATCTGTTGCGCGGCTTGCAGTTGCTGTGTGTCGTAACAGGCGTGTGCGGCGGTCTCGGCCACTTGTTCATCCAGCGAAGCCTGCGCGGCCTGCACATATATGCGCGCCGCTTCCGGATAGTGCCCGGCCTGCTGTGCTTGCTCGGCCGACGTAAGCAATGCAGGCACGTCGCTGGCCGCAGCCTTGGTGGCGGCCGGATGGTCGGCCACAGGTGTCGTTGCGGCACAACCTGCTAATGCCAGCGCAACGGCCAGCATCAATGACGTGGTTGCAGCAGGAGAGGAACATCGCTGCCGCGGAGTCGGGGCAGTTGCTGTGAAGCGCGCGAAATGTGATGACATAGGTGAGTCACTATACATGCCGGACGCATGCCGCGGCAGCACGGGATCAGCGCATTACTGCAAGTTAATTGGGGTTGTTTAGCGGCGGAGATAGCGGCTGGGAAGTGTGCGGTTTGCAACTCGCGCCGGCAGCATGTGCCGGTTTTTGTGCAGGCGACAGCCGTTTCCTTGTGTTGCCGGTACACATCCCCGACAATCCGCGCCAATTCAGCGCTCGCTGCCACTACTCCAAGCATTAATGCCGTTCATCGTTGTAGGAATCAATCACCGCACCGCACCGGTCGCGATTCGCGAAAAAGTTGTGTTCGCGGATGCCGAACTGCCGTCGGCGCTGGATGAACTCGGCAAGGTGGCGCAGGTCAGCGAATCGCTGATCGTATCTACCTGCAATCGCACCGAGTTGTACTGCTATCTGGATAGCGATGCGCAGAATTCGTTGCAGGCGCAGGCGCGGCCGTTGATCGACTGGCTGGCGCACTGGCATGAACTGGAAGCCACCGACATTCACACCTGCCTCTATCAGCATGGCGAAGCCGAAGCAGTACGTCATGCGTTCTCGGTAGCCGCCGGTCTTGATTCGATGGTGCTGGGCGAAGCGCAGATTCTCGGCCAGCTCAAAGACGCGTATCGATTGGCGCAACAACACGGCAGCACCGGCCCGTACTTGAATCGTCTGTTTCAAGCAGCATTCTCCGCTGCCAAACGCGTACGCACCGAAACGCGCATCGGTGCAAGCGCCGTATCGGTGGCTTCTGCGGCAGTGAGCATGGCCCGCACCGTGTTCGAAAATTTTGCCGAGCGCACGGTGATGCTGGTGGGTGCCGGTGAAACCATCGCGCTGGCCGCGCGTCATCTGCACGCCAACGGCGCGCGTCGCATGATCGTCGCCAATCGCAGCATCGAGCGGGCGCAGGATCTCGCTACCGAATTCAATGCGTATGCCATCACGTTGGAACAACTGCCGGAACATCTCGCCGAAGCCGATATTCTGGTGACTTCAACAGCCAGCCCGGCGCCGATCATCACGGTGCCGCAAGTCAAAGCAGCGTTACGCGCGCGCAAGCGGCGACCGATGTTCATGGTGGATATCGCCGTGCCGCGCGACATCGAACCGGAAGTCGCCGAACTTGATGATGTGTATCTGTTCACGGTGGATCATCTGCAAAATGTGGTGAGCGACAACATCAGTGCGCGACAGGAAGCCGCGGTGGACGCCATCGAATTGTTGGCCGATGAAGTGCTGCAGTTTTCGCAGATGCTGCGCACGCTCGATGCCGTGCCCACCATTCGCCAGATACGCGAAGATGCCGAAGCGATTCGCCGGCAAACCATTGATCAGGCGCAACGCCTGCTGGCCAATGGCCGTCCTGCCAACGAAGTGCTGGAATATCTCGCCGATACCTTGACGCATCGTTTGTTGCACGCACCCAGCCAACGCTTGCGTCAGGCCGGTGAACATAGCGAAAGCACCTTGATACGCGCAGCCCGCGAGCTGTTCGCGTTGACCAAGAAAAGCTCTTAAATGAAAGACTCGATCAAACACAAACTCGACCGACTCGCCGAACGCCATCACGAAGTCAGCGCGCTGCTGTCCGATGCTGACACCATCAACGACAACAACAAGTTTCGCGAGCTGTCGATGGAGTACGCCAAACTCGAACCGGTGGTCGCTCGCTACGCCGAATACAACCAGCTATTGAAAGAACGTGCCGCCGCGCTCGACATGGCCGAAGGCAGCGACGTCGACATGCGCGAGCTGGGTCGCGACGAAGTCAAAGCACTGGATGTGCGCATCGAAAACGAAGAGACCGAATTATCCAAGCTGCTGGTTCCCAAAGATCCGCGCGACAACAGCAACATCTATCTCGAAGTGCGCGCCGGCACCGGCGGCGATGAAGCCGCTATTTTTGCCGGCGATTTGTTCCGCATGTATTCGCGCTACGCCGCCAATCAAGGCTGGCAGGTCGAGATGATGTCGGAAAGCGTCGGCGAACACGGCGGCTTCAAGGAAGTCATCGCACGCGTGATCGGCGCCGGCGCGTATTCGCGCATGAAGTTCGAAGCCGGCACGCATCGCGTGCAACGCGTACCCGCGACCGAAGCGCAAGGTCGCATTCATACCTCCGCCTGCACGGTGGCGATTCTTCCGGAGATCGATGAGATCGAACCCATCGATATCAATCCTGCCGACTTGAAGATCGATACCTATCGCGCCTCAGGCGCAGGTGGTCAGCACGTCAACAAAACCGACTCGGCAATTCGCATCACGCACTTGCCCACCGGCACCGTCGTCGAGTGTCAGGACGAACGTTCGCAACACAAGAATCGTTCACGCGCGATGTCGTTGCTGAAATCGCGCTTGCTGGCCGCCGAACAAGCCAAACGCAATCAAGCCGAAGCCGCATCGCGCAAGCTGCAAGTGGGATCAGGCGATCGCAGCGAACGCATTCGCACCTATAACTTCCCGCAAGGCCGACTGACCGATCACCGCATCAATCTCACCATCTACAAACTCGACATGGTGATGAACGGCGATCTCGACGATGTGATCGAACCGCTGCAGCATGAATATCAGGCGGAACAGTTGGCGCAGTTGACGGAGTAACGGCCGTACTCCAGTTGTTGTAGGTCGGGCTTTAACCCAATGACACTTCCTTAAGGTAAGCGGCTCTTGTAGGTCGGGTTTTATACCCGACTTCTTCGGAATGTCGGGTATAAAACCCGACCTACAAAGAAGCTGCTGCCTATTCCTGTAGGGGTTCGATTCATCGAACCCTCCGCAGTTTCTTTACCAAGCGAAGAAACAAGAAGGGCGCAATAAATTGCGCCCCTACGAAAATCACAACCAGTGAACCGAAGTCTTATGGCTCACCAGCAAGCGGTCCAAACTCCGATGGCGGCTTGCGATGTTTGGTTGCCGCTTCATAAGCCGAAGCGATCTTCAACAACAACGGCTCATCGAAGGGACGACCGACAAAGTCCACACCTACCGGCAACACGGCTTTCACTGGACCTACCAGACGAATGCGACGATCGGCTTCGGTGCGATCCGATGGTCCACCACCGCCACCGGCGCTGCGGAATTCCGACTCGGGAATTTCCGGTGCTTTGGGATCGCGAATCCAATCCCACACTTCGGTGGTAAAACCGGCAGGTACTGAAATCACCGGGAAGCCTTGCGCACCTAAGAAAGTCCACACACCGGCGCGCGCATTGGGCGGTGGACCTGCCGGTGAACCGAGCTTGGTGGGTGGCAAGTTGGCGGTTGGATATACCAGTGCATCGAGTTTCTGTTCGGCCATGCACTGCATGATCATCTGTTGCATCGAGAAACGACGCAGCAGTCGCTTGGACATGTCGTACTGCATATCCTTCTCGGCATTCTCGCGACCGCGCTGTGGCGTGCGGAACTTGGGCTCATCGTAGAACGTCGACTTGGCAATCAGATCGGCATTGCTGGTGATGTTCTTATCGCCGCGTTCACGCAGGTACAGATTCAACATGTACTTGGCCTGACCTTCGGCTTCGTTCTGGTTGAAATCGCGCAGCGTCAACTGCTGTGGCTGCAACGCGGGATTCATCTTCATGTCCAACAACGTTTTGGTGTGATCACCCACCGGCTTGCCATCCTTGTCGAACGGAAACTTCTCTGGAAACCGCTTGGTGTATAGGATGTTTTCATCCTGCGCCGCGTACTTCTGTATGCAACTTGAAAACAAATCGCCATCGGGACCGGGATCGACCACCGTTGCGCCCAGCTTGGCAAGATCTTTCGCTGCAGTGCTGACTAGATCGATGGTCTGTTCGTCTTCCTTGTTGAACAACTTCTTGCTCATGTATTCGCGCACTACGCCAATGCGAATGCCTTTCAGGCTTTTTTCATGCGTGAAACTGGCATACGGTTGCTTGGGCATGCGACCGATGTTGAATGCCGTCAATTCATCTTTGGGATCGTAACCGGCAATCACATCTAAAACGCGCGCGGCATCTTCAACGTTGCGGCAGATAGGACCAACGCGCGTGTTGATGCCGATCTGAATCATGCCTTTGCGACTCACCAACTCTTCAGTGCCGGCAATACCCACTGCGCTTGCTGCACTGGCCGGGCCGCGAATCGATGAACCGGATTCTTCGGCAATCGCACAGGTCACAAGATTAGCGCCCACCGATGATCCTGAACCCGAGCTGGAGCCGCGCGGGATACGTTCGGTGTCATAAGGATTGCAGAACGTGCCGCCGAATGAACTGCGCGGCGTTGCCGATGCATATTCACCGAGATTCGATTTCGCCAAGATAATCGCGCCGGCTGCGCGCAAGCGTTCAACGAAGGTGGAATCTTGCGGCGGACGATCATTGGCATACGGCGCATCGGCACCCGCAGTGGTGCGCATATCGAAGGTGTCGTATTGATCCTTGATCGCCATCACCACGCCATGTAACGGACCGACGAGCTTGCCGGTCTTGGCAAACTCAGCATCCTGTGCCGCAGCCACTTCCAATGCATCGGGCATTTTCGGATCGCTATCGAGCGCATCAGTCATGCTGCGCGTTTTGCGATCGTCAAAGCCCAATGATTTACGCGTGGCAGGGCGCAGATTCAATGTCGACAATGCGTTGATCTGGCCTGCATGCGGGATGGTTTCAACGGTGCCAAGAATGCCATCGGGTTGTTTGACGCAGGTGCCGTTGTAAGCCTTGATGCGATTCAGGTACAGCTTCACCAATTCAGTCGACGTAAGCTGCTTGTTGAGAATCGCCGTTTGAATATCGGTGATGGTGGCTTCTTCAAGATGAAACTTACCGGCCGCGACGGCGGTGGGCGCGGTGCCAACCACACCGGCGACAACACTCACGATCAGCGCAAGTGTCCTGGTGGTTGCCGCTGTTGCCTGGCGTAACTTGCTGCTCTCAAACATCTGGCTCATGTGATTACCTGAGTTTCTTGAATGGGTGTATCAACGAATCGTGGCGAATGGTGTCAACGTGAAATCAAGGTTCGCCCGCTACCGGACCGAAATCAGGCGGCGGCGTGCGGTGCTTGGTGGCGTGGGCATAGGCCGAAGCGATGCGCAGCAACGTTGCTTCATCGAACGGACGCGCAAGGAAATCGATGCCCACCGGCAACTTCGCATTCACTGGACCGACCAGGCGAGTTGGCTCAGGTGGATTGCCGCCGGGGTTAGCCGCGGAACTAGGCGGCATCGGCGCAGTGGGATCGCGCACCCGGTCGTACACCTGCGTAGTGAATCCAGCAGGCACCGTGATGGCGGGAAAGCCCTGTGCGCCCAGCAGCGTCCAACCCAACGGTGAACGACCGTTCACCGTTGGCTCCTGCGGTTGACCAATCTTGGCCGGCGGCACATTGGTCATCGGATACGTGATCGCGTCGAGATGCTGTTCTTCCATGCATTGCAAGATGGTTTCTTGCACGGCAAAGCGACGCAGCATGCGAGCACCCATGTCCAGCTCCATGGCTTTGTCCGCAGTCTCGCGCGCCTTCTTGCGATCCGGGAAATGTGCGTCGTCGTAGAACGTGGCCTTGTTGATCAAGTCCGTGTTGCTCTTGATCGCGCTGTCGCCGCGCTCGCGCAGGTACACATTCATCATGTACTTGCCCTCGCCTTCCGCTTGCGCGCGCCCAAAGTCGCGTAACGTGACACCGTCGGGCACCAGGGAAGGATCCATGGTCATATCGACCAACGTGGCAATGTGATCGCTGGTGGGCTTGCCGTTTTTATCGACGGGAAACTTGTCGGGAAAGCGTTGCGTAAACAGCTTGTTGTCCGCCGCCGGCGCGTACTTGCGTAAGCAATTGGTGAACAACGCGCCGCCGGCACCGGGATCGACAATCGTGGCGCCGAGTTTGCGTAGATCGGCGACGGCGCGATCGATGATGTCGATGGTTTCTTCGTCGGCCTTGCTGAACAATTTCTTGTCCATATATTCGCGCACGACACCGATGCGAACGCCCTGCAACGAAGTTTCATTAGCGAAACTCGAATAAGGTTTGGTCGGCTTGCGTCCGATACTGAATACGGTGAGAGGATCTTTGGGGTCATACCCTGCGTAAACTTCAAACACCTTGGCGGTGTCCGCGACGGTGCGACATGCGGGTCCCACGCGCGTATTCAGTCCGGCGCCGATCATGCCGTTGCGACTGACCAACTCCTGAGTGGGCGACAAGCCGACGATGTTGTTCGCCGTAGAGGGCCAGCGCACCGATGGACCGGTCTCTTCCGAAATGGCGCAGGTCACCAGATTCGCCGCCACGGAGGTCGCCGAGCCGGAACTGGACATGCCCGGCTCGCGCTCGGTGTCGTATGCATTGCAGAAGGTTCCACCAAATGCGCTGCGCGCACCGTTCGATGCGTATTCCGCCAGATTCGACTTGGCGAGAATGATGGCTCCCGCATCGCGCAGCCGTTTGATAAACGTGGCGTCGATCGGTGGCCGATCGTTGGCGTAGTGCGCATCGGCGCCCGAAGTGGTACGCATATCGAAGGTGTCGTATTGATCCTTGATCGATAACACCACGCCGTGCAATGGACCGATCAGCTTGCCGGTCTTGGCGAAATACGCATCTTCTTGCGCGGCCACTTCCAACGCATCCGGCATCTGCGGATCGTTGTCCGTCGCATCGGTCATGCTGCGCGCCTTGCGATCATCGAAGCCCATGGCCTTGCGTGCCGCCGGACGCAGATTCAACGTCGACAGCGCATTGAGTTGCCCGGCATGTGGAATGGTTTCAACCTTGCCGAGAAGGCCATCCGGTTGTTTGACGCAAGTGCCGTTGTAAGCCTTGATGCGATTCAAATACAGCTTCACCAACTCGGTTGTGGTGAGCTGCTTGTGCAGAATCGCGGTTTGAATATCGGCGATGGTGGCCTCTTCAAGATGAAACTTGGCGCCGGCAGCGAGGGTGGTCGAGGACTGGCCGAGTGCAACCACACCCAATGCCATACTCCACGTCGCGCACCATCGCTTGCTGGAGAACATGCTTGAAGACCTCAGTTGCACTCGTTAACTGCATTCATTTGCAGATTTGTTCGACGCAAACACGCTTAAGCCTGAAAGCGGCGCTGGCATGATCTGCGCGGGGAATCGTCTGAGGCTCAGACGCGCGCACCGCCGCTCACCCTACATGAGGGATGTGAAGCCGCAGAAGCACACTTAGGGAAGGTCTTGACGATTAACCACGCCTCCCGTAAGACGCAGCACGCACCAAGCGTTGCTTGACAATTCCGAACTACAACAAGGAATAAACCACATGCCCAAAGCAATCATCTTTTGCGCCGATGGCACCTGGAATGGACCTGAGGAACAAACCGGTCAATCGGTTGCCGATGGGGATGACAGTGCCGGTGAACTCACCGGCGACACCATCACCAATGTCGTGAAGTTCTATTCGAATCTTGCCGGCCGCGCCACGCCGGAAACCGTGATGCTGAAGAACGAACAGGAAAAGAAGCTCATCGACGCCGCGGGCAACATCGTGCAGATGGCGAAGTACATTCACGGCGTAGGCGATTCGAGCAATGCCATCCACAAGGTCATGGGCGGCGTATTCGGTATGGGCGTGATCTCGCGCATCGTGCGCGGCCATACATTCATTTCGCGTTATTACCAGCCTGGCGATGCCATTTACATTGTCGGCTTCAGTCGCGGCGCATACACCGCACGTGCCTTGGCCGGCATGATTTCGCGCGTCGGGCTGCTCGATGCCAGCAAGTACGATGTGAACGATAAGGAAGAAGCCTATCGTCGCAGTTTATCGGCGTGGTTTCGCTCCAAAGGCTTAACGTTCAGCGGCTCATCGTGGTTCGCACGCATGGCGAATAAAGTCGTCGGCGCGATTCAACACACCATGGGCCGCAACCTGCAGGATGCCGATCTGATTGCCAATGTGCCGATCAAAGCAGTGGGCGTCTGGGACACCGTGGGTTCGATGGGCATTCCGTTATATGTGAGCGACGGTCGCTTCGATCTGTTTCGCTTTACCGATACGCAACTGAGTGATCGCGTCGAGTTTGGTTTTCACGCCATGGCCATCGACGAAATGCGCATCGATTTTCCCGTGACCAAGTGGGACAAGCGCAAGAACATCCAACAAGTATGGTTCAGCGGCGCGCATGCCGATGTCGGCGGCGGCTATACTCAAGCCGAATCGCGTTTCTCTGATGTGGCATTGCAATGGATGATGGACAAGCTGAGTGCAGTCGGCGTGACACTGGCAACACCGCTCACTTGTATCCCCGATTGCGGTTGCAGCAATCAAAGCATGCACAAGCCGTGGGAACATTCGCCATTCGATAAGTTGATGAAGAAGGCGCGCCAGCCCAGTGCCGACGATGTATTTCACAGCAGCGTGGTGCAACGTTGGAAACTGGATACGGCGTATCGGCCGCAGGCCTTGGTGTTTGTGACGGATAAGAATGTAGATGGGTTGCTGGTGGAGAGTTAATTGCCTCTTGGAGGGTCAGGCATGCCTCGCCGATCTCACTATTAATTACTCGCCGGCGTCACGCGCCAGATGCGATTGCCCACATCATCGGCGACCAACAATGCACCTTGTTTATCCACCGCCACGCCCACTGGCCTGCCAGCCGCTTCGCCTTTTTCATTGAGAAAACCGGTCAGCGCATCTTCCGGCATGCCTGATGGCTTGCCATTGTTGAATGGCACAAAAATCACTTTGTAGCCGCTGGGCGGTTTGCGGTTCCATGAACCGTGCAAACCGATGAACGCCCCATTGCGGTAATGCGGTAACAAGTCGCCGGTATAGAACGCCAGGCCAAGCGCTGCAGCGTGACTGCCCACTGCGTAATCAGGCACAACGGCTCGCGCAACCAGATCGGGACACTGCGGTTTCACACGCGTATCCACATGCTGACCGAAGTAGCTATAGGGCCAGCCATAAAATGCGCCATCGCGCACCGAGGTGAGATAGTCGGGCACCAGATGATTACCGAGTTCATCGCGTTCATTGACTACCGTCCACAACGCACCGCTCTCCGGATTCCATGCCAGTCCATTCGGATTGCGCAGACCCGAGGCAAATACGCGCACGCTGCGAGTAGCGATGGTGACTTCCAGTATCGCGGCGCGATTTTGTTCGGCGTCGATGCCGTTCTCGCCCACGTTGCTGTTGGAACCTACCGTCACATACAAGTGTGTGCCGTCACGATCGGCAATCAGATTCTTGGTCCAATGATGATTAATGGTGCCCGCCGGCAAATCGACCAACTTCTCGCCCGCGACATCGATGTGCGTTGCACCTTGTTCATAAGGAAAATGCAGCACCGCATCGGTGTTGGCGATATACAAATCATCATTGACCAACGCCATGCCGAACGGTGAATTCAAACCTTGCAGAAAAATGCTGCGTACATCGACAATGCCGTCGCCATTGGTATCGCGCAACAAAGTAATGCGATTGGCGCTGGCCGTGGCGGCGCCGGCCTTTTTCATGGTTTGCTTCATGATTGCGCCCTTGATGCCCTTGCGGTCATCGGGCTTGTCAGGCGCGTTGGTTTCGGCAACCAGCACATCGCCGTTGGGCAAGACATACAGCCAACGTGGATGATCGAGCTGCGCCGCAAATTGATTGACTACGAGTCCTTGTGCCGGCTGTGGATGTTCGTTATCGCGCCAACCCACCGCCCTGGCGACATGGATGGTCGGTATGAGATGCGATGCCGGTGCCGGCAATGTTGGCGTAGGACCTACGTCACCGGTGTAGGTATCCGACTGCGCGGCGACGACGCCGATGAATGAAGTTGCCACCAGCAACATCACTAACAGCTTGCGCAACGATCTCACGACAACTAACCACGCATTGCTGTTGCTGGCTGCACTATGCGAATAACGCTTCGCGCACAAGTCTTGGCTTCACGGCAGGCATTATCCAGGGCTTGGACGATGCCAACCCAGTGCACGCTGTGCGTAATTTTTGCTGAAGTGGTTACGCAGGTGCTGAGTTGCTTCCAGCAGCTTCGCTTCCAGTCGCTCGGATGCGGAAGGATCGGGTTTTACCTTGGGATTGAATACTTCAGCGTAAGGGTTTCTGAGAAAGCTATCGAGTCGCAACATGACTGAATTACTCCGCAATAGAGGCTGCAATTCCAAGCACATCTGAACGCAATGGTCCGGTGGGTTTGATGGGCAAAGAGGTCAATTCAACACTGCGTATCCTTCGGCTCATGACATCAAAGTTTGTTTGTTCTGACCCATCCATGGGCGGATGCCCATGGATGGCACAGCAACCTAATTTAAAAATTAAGGTTGATCGTCACTCTGCATCGTCACTGCGCCCACCCTGCTGCTGTCCGGGGCGCTGATCCTGTCCCTGTTGAGAGCGTTGGCCGCTCTGCTGATTCTGTTGATCCTTACGGTCTTGCCGCTGCTGATTACCGGCTTGATTCTGGCCTGCCTGATTCTGTCCTGGTTGCGGGCTCTTCTGACCCTGCTGATTTTGCTGCTCGCGAGCGCTCGATGACTGTCCTGAAGACTGCCCCGAGGACTGCTGAGTACGCTGATCCTGATTGGTCATGATTCACCTCATTGTAATGAGTCCGCATGGCTGCGGACTGCTGAGATGGATGTGGCGATATTGCCGCACCCCCGGAACTTCGCATCCGGTGTACGAGCAATGTAAGCCTCGATGCGCGGCTTGCTAAACAGCGTGCCGCGCGAGCGGATGTCGGCGCTTGCTTACACTCCACTTTTGCGGCCTCAAATGCAGCAACCGACCCGCATCGCGGTTGTGGCGTGCAATTTACTGCTGCCAATTACGGCGACTTGGCAGCTTGACGCGCCTGCCAGCGCTCACGCAGCGCTGCTTTTTTCTGCTCGCAGGCGACCGGATCAGCCGCACACTTGGCTTTGAACTCCGCCGCGCGTTGTTGCAGTTGCGCCTTGCGCGCCGCGCATTGTTCAGGATTGGCGTCGCACTTTTCTTTCCACTTCGCCGCGCGTTCGGCCATCTGCTGTTTACGCGCTTCGCACGCAGCCGGATCTGCATCGCATTTGGCTTTCAGCTTCGCCTGCAACTCGGCGCATTTATCGGGATTCTGCTGACAGGCAGCATCCAGTTGCGGATGCGCAGGTGCTTCATCGGCATACGCGGTGTGCATGGAACAACACCACACCACGGTCATGACAAACGATCGCAGGATTTTCATGGCGAACCTCACGTAGATGGATGAGGCATTAAACGTGCGAGTGGCGGATTGGTTGACGGAGTTCGCTGAAAGAATCTATGTATCGACCCAATCATTTTGTTTTCTATGATTCCGTTCATGCTGAGCCTGTCGAAGCATTCTTGACTCCGAGAACCCTTCGACGGGCTCAGGGCGAACGGAGAAACGCCCTACCGCAACTTCGCCAGCAAATGATCCAGCTTGCCGTTCAACCACTCGAGGCAGCGCAGATATAACGGGCGTTGTTGCCAGGTAGCGTAGTGAAGTTCTTCGCTGTCGAGAAAATCGCGTTCGAGTTGTGCGCATACTTGGGCAGCGAAATCGAGGTTGCCGATTTCCTGATTGGCATCGAGATTCCAGCGCAAGTTCCAGCGATCGAAGTTGGTGGAGCCCAGCGTCAACCAGTCATCGCATAACGCCAGCTTGGCATGAATGAAACGCGGTTGATATTCAAAGATGCGCACGCCGTTGCGCAACATCAATGCGTAGTAACGCCGCGATGCATGTCGCACCGAGGGATGATCGGTGATCTTGCCCGGCAACAGCATGCGCACATCGAGGCCGCGCTTGGCAGCTCTTATCAACAAGCGACGCAAATTCAACGAGGGAATGAAGTATGGCGTCACCAGCCATACGCGGCGTTTACTCTCGCGTAATTCCTGATGCAACGATTGCACGACGTGGTGCGCACGCGGGCCATTGCTGGCACAGACACGGCCGCGTTGCATGCCCGCTGCCGGCGGTAGCGGTTCGCGCTGCCGCTTCTTGCGCAGGGTGACCCGCAAGCCCTGCCAGGTGCGTTCGAACAATTGCAGCCAGTCATTCACCACCGGGCCGCGAATCGCCACCATGAATTCATGCCAGCGCGGCTTGAGCGGCTGATCGTAAAGAAATTCATCGGTAAGGCCGGCGCCGCCGACAAAGGCAATGTGTTTATCGATCAGCAACAGCTTGCGATGATTGCGCACCAGATTGCTGACGCCCTGTCGCCAACGCAATCGATTGAACAACGCCAGTTCAATGTTGGGTACATTCAATGCCTGACGATCGGTCGCATTCAACAACTGCGAACCATAGCCGTCGAGCAGTAGCTGCACGCGCACGCCGCGTGCAGCCGCGGCAAGCAGCGCCTGTTTGAATTGATCGAACACACGACCGCTGCTGACTAAGTACATCTCCAGCATGATGCTGTGCTCGGCGCGGGCGATCGCGCCGAGCATGCGTGGAAAGAACACCTCGCCATCGACTAACAACTCGAATTGATTGCCGTCGCGCCATGGAAATCGCGGCGGCAGTATTTGTTGTAATGGCGAGGCGTGCATTATTTCAACGTAGCATTCAATACCGCGGCGATGCGCACGCCGGCTTTGACGAGTTGTTCGGGAATATATTCGTTGGCGCTGCGCACATAACTGGCCGATAGTGTAATGGTTTGCGCGTTGGCACGGCCGCAGGCAAAGCCGGGCAACTCACTATACGTACGCAGCACCGCAAGCTCATGACTTTGCTCAGCCCATTGCGCCACCGTGCCGCGCTGCCAAGCGACTAATTGCGCTTGATAGCGCTGCTGCAACGTTAATGCGTAATCGCGACTACGCTGTTCGCCGACCCGTTGCGTGATCAGCACTGTATCCAGCAGCTCGTGCAGGCTATAAGTCTCGGCAGAACCACCAAGCCGCACTTCAATCTTGTTACCGCCGCGATCATTGTTATCCGCCATGTGTAGCGGCTGATGAATATCACCCAACAAATGCACCAACCAACGCAACGCGTTGGCGCGCGCCTCTTTGCCGAGGCGACGATTGGCCAGCACCCTGCGGAATGTTTCAATCTTCGCTGTGGCGCAATCGCCTTCGGGACAAGGTGCGGGACGATGATTACACACCGGTTGATTGTCGTAATGCCAGCGATCCGCATGCGGCCAACGTTCACTCAACAGCGCGCGCTGCGTATCCATGTCGGTGGCGGCAACGGCCAGCGATTCATCGCCAAGCAACGCATGCACCTGCCGACTGGCAGCGCTGGTGAGCAACGATTCCGCAATCACGCCGGTGATGCGATGACCGAGATTGCCCCACGCCGCCGCATCGTTCATCCATAGCAAGGCCAGCATGAACAGCAGTGGCGTGAGCATGGTGGGGTTGGGCCTGCGCATAACGGGACATGATAAGCTCGGTATAAAATTACGGAGACAATTCATGCCCAAAGCTCCAGTCAGAACAGCAGTGAGCAAATCGATAAAGACCCGCAAGCCTGCGCCTGTCACGCGCCAACAGGCGGAAGACGCAGTACGCACGTTATTGCATTGGGCGGGCGACGACCCACTGCGCGAGGGCTTGCTCGATACCCCCAAGCGCGTGGTCAAAGCCTATGAAGAATGGTTTGGCGGTTATTCGGTCAGTCCGGCCGAATACTTGCAACGCACCTTTGAAGAAGTGGCAGGCTACGATGAAATGATCGTGCTGCGCGATATCGAGTTCGAATCGTATTGCGAACATCACATGGCGCCGATCATCGGTCGCGTGCACGTGGGTTATCTGCCCACCAACAAAGTGGTCGGCATCAGCAAGCTGGCGCGCGTGGTGGAAGGTTATGCCAAGCGTTTGCAAGTGCAGGAGAAGCTCACCGCGCAGATTGCCGGTTGTATCGATGATGTACTGAAGCCACGCGGCGTGGGTGTGGTGGTCGATGCCGTGCATGAATGCATGACCACACGCGGCGTGCACAAGCGCGGCGTCTCGATGATCACCAGCAAGATGCTGGGCAATTTTCGTGATGATGCGCGCACACGTCAGGAGTTCTTGAGCTTCATCGGCATTCGCGGCGCGCGTTGATTTTTGCCGAGGTTTTGTAGGTTGGGCTCTGCGCCCGACAGCGATGCCGGATGTCGGGCGTAAAGCCCGACCTACCACAGGAACATCAAATCAACTTCGTTCCCCACCACCACGCAATCGCCGCCATACAGGCCGATGCGGGAATGGTCAGCACCCAGGCAATCACGATGTTGCCCGCCACGCCCCACTGCACGGCGCGTGCGTTCTGCGCAGAACCCACCCCGACAATCGCACCGGTGATGGTGTGTGTGGTCGACACCGGCACACCCAGGCTCGATGCCAGAAACAAGGTGATGGCGCCGCCGGTTTCGGCAGCGAAGCCGCCTACCGGTTTGAGCTTGGTGATTTTCTGACCCATGGTTTTGACGATGCGCCAGCCGCCGAACAAGGTGCCTGCGGAAATGGCGATGTAACAACTGATCACCACCCAACCGGGCAAGTGTTCTTGGGTGGTCACGCCCGCCGAGATCAACAACAACCAGATAATGCCCATAGTCTTCTGCGCATCGTTACTGCCGTGCCCAATGCTGTACAACGCCGAAGAGAATAATTGCAGACGACGAAACCAGCGATCCACCTTGCGCGTCGACGAATGAAAGAACAGCCACGACACGCCCACCATGATCAAGCCGCCGAGCAACAAACCCAGCAGCGGCGACACCACGATAAAGATGGCGGTTTTAGTAATGCCCGCTGTCACCAGCGGTGCCGTGCCCGACTTGGCCACCGTCGCGCCGATCATGCCGCCGATCAATGCATGCGATGAACTCGACGGCAGCCCGTAGTACCAGGTGATGATGTTCCAGGCGATGGCGCCCATCAAGGCGCCGAAGATCACGTAATGATCGATGTAGGCGGGATCGACAATGCCCTTGCCCACGGTTGCGGCGACTTTTAATTCGAAGATGGCGAAGGCGACGAAGTTGAAACACGCGGCCCACAGCACCGCTTGATAGGGTTTGAGCACACCGGTTGATACGACGGTGGCAATGGAATTCGCGGCGTCGTGAAAACCATTCATGAAGTCGAACGCCAATGCCAACGCCACCAGCAAGGCCAGCGTCATAAAAGCCAGGTGTGAATCCATCAGGCGTTCTCCAGCACCACGCCTTCGATCACATTGGCCACGTCCTGACATTTGTCAGTGGCCGTCTCGAGCAACTCATACAGCGCTTTGAGCTTGATGAGCTGCCGCACATCGGCCTCTTCACGAAACAACTTCGACACCGCCGAACGCATCACGCGATCCGCATCCGATTCCAGCGCATCGATTTCCTGGCAGGTTTTGAGAATCGCGCTGCTGTTATCCATCGATGACAACAAACCCACAGCAAACTGCACGCGCTCGCAACAGATCTGCACCAAGTCGGCAAGATGTGAAGCCTCGGGTGTGACGCTTTGAATGTCGTACAGCTTGAGTGTTTCGGCGGTGTCCTGGATCAGATCGAGAATGTCATCCATGCGGCTGATGAGACGATTGATCTGATCGCGATCGAAGGGCGTGACGAAAGTCGTGTGCATCAACGCCACGGTTTCATGCGTCACGTTATCAGCGGCCGATTCGATTTCTTCGATGCGATTGATGAGTTGATTGCGCGTCGTCACATCGCTGTAACGTTCGAGCAGTTCAATGAGCACCTTGCTACCTTGGACGACGTGTGCGGCGTGTTGATTGAACAAGGTAAAGAAATGCCGTTCCCGCGGCATCAGGGCAGATAAGAATCGCATGGCTGCTCGATCGTTTTTTTGGTTGGAAGAACCTGACAATTATGCGGGAGTGCCGCCAGCAAGGCGAGCGTCAACCACTTCTTCGCCCTGAATCATCAATGTTCCGGAACGTCCCGGTATGGTACCGCGCACCATGCGGTGCACCGGCAAGGTCTTGAGATCCAGCGTTTTAAACACCGCGCGCGTGGTACACAAGTCATAGCCCTGCGCCCGCCAACCTTGTAATAGCTGCTCGAATATCGGCAACAACTTCATGCCTTCGAGTTCCGCATGCAGCGTAAACACCGGCGCGTGTGCAGGCGGCGATTCTGTCAATTGCAGCATGTAACGCGCGACATTGGCTGCAGTGAGATCGTCCACGCCCAACAATTCATCCAGTGTCGGCAGCGTGCCGGGCAATTGCGGACAGGGGATGATCTTGCCAGCGACGAACGGCATGAAGGGCGAATGACCGCGACCATCTGAACTGTAATCAAACCCCAGCTTGGCAGTGAGCGCCAGCGCGTGATCATTCATTTGCCATCCGGCGGCACCGTGAGTTAACGGCGGCGTCTTGAACACCTCGGCAAAGCGGCGCACTGCCAGCGTCATCTCGCGCTCGGTCCACTGTGCATTGGCGCGCTCGACGCCGTCCTGCCAACGAATGTGATCCCAGGTGTGAATGCCGACTTCATGTCCGGCATCGCGCACCGAACGCAGAATGCCGGCACAACGTTTCCCTATATCAGGTCCCGGCAACAACACGCCGTACATCAAAGTCTTGATGCCGTAGTGACTCACCACTGAGGTGCGGCTGACCTTGCTGAGAAAGCCAGGTCGAAATACCCGCTTCAATGCACGACCGGTGTGATCGGGGCCGAGCGAAAACAGGAACGTGGCATCGATGTTGTACTTGTCGAACAGACGCAACAAGTTCGGCACGCCCTCGCGGGTGCCGCGATACGTGTCGATATCGATTTTGAGCGCGAGTTTGGTCATGTGTTTCGGAGCACCCTCACCCTGCCCTCTCCCTGAGGGAGAGGGAAATAGGAATCAAGAGCGGCGAGAATCATGTTCTACCCCTCTCCCTCAGGGAGAGGGCAGGATGAGGGTGTCTCTTAATTCACCAAATCCCGCGCATCGCGCAACTGTGCCCGATACGATTCGAAGATGCGTTCCAGTGCATCCTTCATGGTGACGCGCGGCTTCCAGTCCAGTTCGTTGCAGGTGTTGTCGATCTTCGGCACACGATTCTGTACGTCTTGATAACCCTCGCCGTAGTAATCCTGCGAGGTGACATCGATCAGCTTCACCTTCTTCGCCGACTCGGCGTACTCGGGATACTTGGCGGCCAGCGCCAGCATGTCATTCGCCAGTTCGCGCACCGAGAAGTTGTTGCCGGGATTGCCGATGTTGTAGATCTTGCCTGTCGCAATCCCACCCTTGTTTTCAATGATGGCCATCAAGGCATCGATACCGTCTTCGATGTGCGTGAATGAACGCTTCTGTTGTCCGCCGTCCACCAGCTTGATCGGTTCGCCGCGCACGATGTGACCTAAGAACGCCGTCAACACGCGCGAGCTGCCTTCCTTGGTGGTGTTGATGGAATCGAGGCCCGAACCGATCCAGTTGAAAGGACGGAACAAGGTGTAATCGAAACCATATTGCTGACCGTATGCAGCAATGACGCGATCCATCATTTGCTTGGCGCAGGCATAGATCCAGCGTGGCTTGTTGATTGGCCCATACACCAACGAAGAGCTATCGGGATCGAACGCTTCGTCGCTGCACATGCCATACACTTCGGAGGTCGATGGGAAAATCAAGCGCTTCTTGTACTCGACAGCGGCGCGAATGATAGGCAGGTTCGCTTCGAAATCCAGCTCGAATACGCGCAAGGGTTCGCGCACATAAGTTGCCGGCGTGGCGATGGCCACCAGCGGCAGAATCACATCGCACTTCTTGATGTGATACGCGATCCACTCGCGGTTGATGGTGATGTCGCCTTCAAAGAAATGAAAGCGCTGGTCGTCGAGCAAGCCGCTGATGCGATCGGTGTTCATGTCCATGCCGTACACGTGCCAGTCCGTGGTGCGCAGGATGCGCGTTGCCAGGTGATGGCCGATGAAACCGTTGACGCCGATGATGAGTACTTTTTTCATAGCTATGCCGTTGCGCGAAGTTGAAACGAAAAGAGTGACACTAAATTAAGTGCATTAAACCGTACACGTCATCCCCGCGCAGGCGGGAATGACGAGGCTTATAACTTAGTGTCATTGACAAGAAAGCGGGAATTGTCCGCTGTCGCGGCTTGGTTGAGCAAGTTACTTAGCGGTCAGGTAAGCAAACTGACCGGCGTTTTGCCGAACAGATGCGTCCAGCCGAATTCGTTCAGATGCTTGCCATCGTGCTGGGCATCGATGATTTCCAGCACCGAGCCGTCGCCCAGGTCAGCGCGCAGATTATGCGCATCCCAGTACAGGCACGGGCCGGGATGACGGGCACGCTGTCCGGCGAGCACGCGACTGCGCATGATCTTGACCAGCTTGCCGCGAATCTCCGTGAACGCGCCGGGGTACGGCGGCGCCACGGCGCGCACCAGGTTGTGAATCTTGACAGCGGATTGTTGCCAGTCGATCCGGCCGTCTTCCGCCTTGCGGCCGCCGAAGTACGAACCGGCAGTGAGATCCTGAGTGACGAGTTTTACCGTGCCATCGAGAATGCTGGGTAAAGCGTCATATAAAGCCAGCTCCGCCGCGACGACGACTTTTTGAAACACATCGAACGCCGTGTCGTCGGGCAGAATCGGCACCGCCTGCTGTGCCGCCAATGCACCGGCGTCGGGCTTGGCAACCATTTGATGCAAGGTGGCGCCGGTCTCGCGTTCGCCATGAATGATGGCCCAGTTCACCGGCACGCGGCCGCGATACTTCGGTAGCAACGAGCCGTGCATGTTGTACGCACCGCGCTTGGCGCAGGCCAGCAACTCCGGCTTGAGCATGTGACGATAGTAGAACGAGAAAATAAAATCCGGCTGCAACGCGCGTAGTTGTTCCAGCCATTCGGACGTGTTGGGATCTTTCGGTGTGGCGCAACGCAGGTGATTACGCGCGGCCACCGTCGCCACACTATCGAACCAGATCTGTTCGTTGGGATCGTCTTCATGCGTGAGCACCAGTTGCACATCGACATCCTGCGCCAGCAACACCGACAGACAACGCACACCCACGTTGTGATAAGCAAACACCACCGCCGTGGCACGACGCGCATTCATGAACGATCGGACTCCAACGTTGACGGTGACTGCTCCAACACCGCTTGCACCATGTAGTGCGGGCGCGCCTGCACTTGTTGATAAATGCGCCCGACGTATTCACCCAGCAAGCCCAGACCGAACAAGGCAATGCCGACCAGAAACAAGGTAATGCCGAACAGCGTGAACAATCCTTCCGCTTCCGGACCGACGAAGATACGACGCAGCAACAACACCAATACGAAGAACGCGGCGACACCGGACGTGATCATGCCGAGCAGCGTGAAGAATTGCAGTGGCGCACGCGAGTAACCGGTCATGAGATCGAAGTTCAAACGCATCAACGACGACAGCGAATACTTCGACTCACCGGCAGCGCGTTCTTCGTGCGCCACTTCCACATCGGTAGGACGCCGCGAATACAAGAAAGCCAGTGCGGGAATGAACAGATTCACTTCCTGCGTGTGATTGATGGCGTCGACAATCGGCCGGCTGTAAGCGCGCAACATGCAACCCTGATCGCGCATGCGAATGCGCGTGGTGCGTTCGCGAATGCGGTTCAACATGCGCGAGGTATATTTGCGAAACGCATTGTCGCGACGTTCCTTGCGATAACCGCCGACATAGTCGAAGCCTTCGCGCATCTTGAGCAACAACTTGGCAATTTCTTCAGGTGGATTTTGCAGATCGGCATCCAGCGTCACGATCACCTGGCCATGGGTATGCGCGAAGCCGGCCTTGATCGCCATATGCTGACCGGCATTCACTGCCAGCAAGATCACGCGCGTGACATCGGGACGTTGCGTGAATTGTTCACGCAACATGGCCGGCGAACGATCACGACTGCCGTCGTCGACCAGAATCAACTCGTAGCGCAACTGCATGTCCACAGCCAACTTGTCGAGCGCCGGATACAGGCGCGCAAACAGCGCATCCAGGCCCGCTTCTTCGTTGTAGATCGGAATGACGACGGAGAGATCAGTGGTGCTCATGATTGATGCGTGTTTTGATCCGGTCATGAAAATCATGTGTAGGGGCGATTCGTGAATCGCCCTTCATATTTCAATCAAGAGGGCGGTTCACGAACCGTCGCTACGATGCGAGCGAATACTGGCGGCCAACGCGTTAACCACTCGTACAACTTCGTCACGCGTCAAATCCGGAAACAACGGCAACGTCAGCGTATTGCGTCCCACATATTCGGCATGCGGGAAGTCGCCTTCCTTGAAACCAAGACGACGATACAACTGAAACAAATGAATCGCCGGGTAATGCACGCCAGTACCGATGCCGGCCGCGTCGAGATCGGCCATGATCTGCGCCCGCGGCACAGCAAGTTTCGCTTCGGGCAAGATCACTTGAAACATATGCCAGTTGCTGCGTTCGAAATCGGCAACCGGCAAGCCCACACCGAGATCGGCGGCTTGCAACAATTCAAAGTAGTAACGCGCCAGTTCACGACGCGCCTGCGTGAACGCTTGCAGATGCGGCAACTGACCCAGACCCACGCGCGCAGCAACGTCGGTGAGATTGAACTTGCCGCCACACACTGCCACGTCCATGCCGTCGTAACCGGAACGCACCACGCCTTGCAGACGATACTGCTCAGCAAGTTTAGCTTCGGCTTCGTTGTTGAGCACGAGACAACCACCTTCGATGGTGGTGATGTTCTTGTTGGGATGAAAGCTGAAGGAAACAAAATCGCCGAACGAACCAATCTGTTTGCCCTGCCACGTGGCGCCGAAAGATTGTGCCGCGTCTTCGATTACGCGCAGTGTGTGCTTCTGCGCAATGGCATACAGTTGATCGCGATCCACCGGCAATCCAGCCAGATCTACAGGAATTATCGCCCGAGTGTTTGGCGTAATCACCGCTTCAATCAGATTCAAATCGATGTTGCGCGTGGCCGGATCGATATCGACAAACACTGGCGTCGCGCCAACTTCGAGAATGACATTGCTGGTCGCCACCCATGACATCGGTGTGGTGATCACTTCATCACCGGGACCGATGCCCGCAATGCGCAACGCGACTTCCATGGTGCAGGTGCCGGAATTGAATGCACGCACCGGTCGTCCGCCGCAGTGCTGCGATAACAATGCTTCCAGCGCTTTCACATTGGGACCGGAGGTGATCCATCCCGAGCGCAACACTTCGGCCACGCCCGCAATGGTGGCGTCATCGATATTGGGTCGCGTCATGGGAATGCGCGGCAGCGGGGTTTGATTCACTGGCATTGGTCCTGTTGGCTCGTCTGATAACTTCTGCATCAACTGCGCGTAACCAGCACCACGCCCGCAATGATCACGGCGATGCCGGCGATACGCGTGGGCGTCAACGCTTCCGAAAACAAATACCACGCGGCCAGCGCATTGACGATATAACCGATCGACAGCATCGGATACGCCACGCTCACCGGCGTGCGCGACAGCGCGCCAATCCACACCACTACGCTCACGGCATAACAGACCAGACCGCCAAGAATGTGCGGCTCGAACATCAGCTTGGGCGCCACTGCCCAGATGCCGCTGCCGGAGAACTCGATATGGCCCACTGCATTGGTGCCGGCCTTGAGCAGTAGTTGTGCGCAGGCATTGAGCAACACGCCGGTGAGAATCAGAGCAAAAGCGACAGGGGTCATTGGATCTCTAAAGTTTTTCGATCTCTAAGGTTTGCTAACGGCAACCAGTTTGCGCTGCTCAGTAATGAGCTGCATGGGCAATTGCTGATTCAACAATTCTTTGTAAAGCGCCGGAGGCATGACCGCGATGGCCTTGGCTTGGTTCCGCCAGACCGGTACGAATGCTTGCATCGAGTCGATCGCCAGTTCCGGTTCCTGGCTCAGACCGAAGTCCAGTTCGCCGCGGTAGTCTACCAAGGTTATCTGGCGTTTCAGATAAAACGGCAGCGTTTGATCGTAATCGCCGATGCTAAAAAGTTTGGTATCCGGCGTGAGCTGTGCTGCAATCGGCCCCGCCAACGGATAACCGGAACGCGTGTTATCCAGCGCATCGGTGCCTTTGATCAGTACGCTCAAACCCAGCAACGTGCCCAACCCGGCAACGATCACCACCACTTCAATCGGCTTGTGGCCGGACATGTGGTTCGACGCCAGCATCGCCACTGCCGCCAGCAAAAATCCAATCGCTGTTTCCGGTCGCAGATCAGCCACCAATGCCGCATTCTTGGCGCCGGCAATGGTGACCGGCAACAACGACACCGCGAGGCCAAGCGCACCCAAGCCCAGGCCAATGACCAGCAGATGCATACGCAGCGTGCGTGCCGGCAGACGGGTAAACACATCGCCGAGCACCATCGCGAACATGGGCATTACCGGCACGATGTAAGGCGGCAACTTGGAATGCGACACGCTGAAAAAACCAATCACCACCGCAATCCACACCAGCAGGAAGCGACGCATCTGCAAGCCATTGGTCTGCGCGTCGAAACGCCACGTGGCATTAAATTGTCGTAATGCAACGAAGGTCCACGGCAACGTGCCGAGTACGAACAACGGCAGGAAGTACCAGATCGGTCCATCGCGATCATGCGAGTTCACCAGGAAGCGCGCGAACTGCTCGTGCAAAAAAAAGAAGCTGAGAAACTCAGGGTTCGCGCGCGCAGCGGCAATCACCCACGGCAGCGCGAGCAACAGAAACAGCGCGAGACCTTTGACGATGTGCAACCGCTTCCATGCCGAGAACTCACGCGTGAGCACGGTGTATGCCAGCAAGGTCAATGATGGCAGCACCAACGCCACCAGTCCTTTGGTGAGAAACGCCAATGCCGCTGCCGCCCACGCCAGTAACATCCAGTTGCGTTCGGCACTGCTGCGTGGCGCACTGTGTTGCGCCAACAGAAAACTGCACACCGTCAATTCAAGAAAGAACGACAGGCTCATATCGAGCGTATTGATGTGGCCGATCGCCAGGTACAGCAATGAACTCGCCGTGATCACCGCAGCCATCGCGCCCGCGGCGCGATTAAACAAACGCGCGCTCGTCCAGCCCGCCAGCAAGATGCCGGCAAAGCCGGTGAACCCCGCCCAGAAACGCGCGGCGAACTCGTTCTCGCCGAACACTTGATAGGCCACCGCCGTCATCCAGTATTGCAAGGGCGGCTTCTCGAAATACTTGATGCCATTCAGACGCGGCGTCACCCAATCGCCGCTGACCAGCATTTCACGCGGGATTTCCGCATATCGACCTTCATCGGGATTCAGCAGGCGGCGCGGCCCGAGTGTGGCGAACCACATCACTGCAATGGACAGCACGATTAACCACAGCCAGCGTGGTGAGGTTGCCGTGGAGATAGCAGCAGATTGCGCTGCCGCTGGCGAGATCGGGGTTGATGCGTTCATGGAGCTGAGACGGGCGCTGATCTGTAGATCAATTGGAGTTCAACGGACGTTGCATGAACATTGTGTAATACATTTCCACCCCCACGTCGTTTGTAATCAGAGACCTGTAAAAGCAGATCGAACCAGTGAGCGGATCATCCAAACAACTATGCGCCAGCCGGATTATTTCAACACTTCACTTCAGCACTTTCGCCAGCAGATTGGTGGCAGTCGCGCCACCGGTGCTGCTCAGCATGTTGCTGACGGTGGGAATGAAGTTTTTCACGGCGTCGCTGCTCATGCCCAGCTTGCCCAACGCGCCGTTCAGTCCCGCGACATTTTTCAACGGCCCCACCACTGCACCGGGAGTCTTCGCTATTTCCATGTACTTGCCGGCAGCAGGAATCAGATTGGTGAACTTGGTGAAATCGGCGGCCGGCAGTTTTTCCTTGGCCAAGGTCAACAACGAACCCATGCCACCCTGCGCCTGATTGTCGGTGATGCCCAGCTTGCTGGTGAGCATAGCGATCAATGGATCTTTTAGACTGGACGCCAGATTCGACAGGGTTTGCGCCTGAGCAATCGAATGCGTAATCGACTGGGCCGCCAACGGCAAGCCTGCGAGCAGCAATACTATGTGGCGACGATTCATGGCGACTCCCTCATTAAGACTGTTGATCAATGTTCGGTATTAAAACAACCGAACTCTATCATGCCGCGATTCGATACTGATGGCTGTGGATGCCACGTAGTTGATCAAACCTGCCATAGTTACTGCGGTTGATCAGAGGCGGCGATGCCGTCTTATTGATCCATGCTTTGTGATCCATGCTCTTTTTCTTGGGCTTCATCGAAGGAAGTTGCTTGCGCATTCAACGACGGCTTTACGCATTACTCGCAGTGATCGCATTGTGCATCATCAATCCGTGTCAGGCGGCAGACGAAGATCTCACTTGGCCGCCGCTTCTGCAGGACGCCGGCGCCTATGTCACCGCGCCGCTGCGCTGGGATCAACATGATTGGCTGCTGGCAGGCGGCGTGCTCGCCACCATTGCCGCCAGTCACGAATTCGACAATCGAATCAGTCGCCACTTCGACCATGGCGCTACGGATGTCAGCAGCGATCCACACACCAGCAAAGATTGGCTGCCTGCAGTTGGCATGCTGGCCGGCACCGCAACGATGGCATTGTTATTCGACGATCACGCCGGCTATCGCGAGACGCTCAACATGGCTGAAGCGGGCGCGTTCAGTGTGGTAAGTGCATTGGTGCTCAAACAAGTGGCGCGCCGTGCTCGCCCTGGTGAAGGCAGCAGCAACGACTGGTTCAAAGGCGGCAATTCCTTTCCCTCCACGCATGTCACCGCCGCCGTCGCCATCGGCACGGTGCTGGCTGAATCCGGCGGCGACGACTATCGCTGGATACGCCGCGGGCTGGGCTATGGCCTCGGTGCAACAACCGTGTATTTACGGCTTAAGCATCAGCAGCATTGGTTGTCGGACACCGTCGCCGGCGCGGCACTCGGCTGGTCTACTGCCAACTTTGTATTACATCGACGTTCGGCCGGCGATCTCGCCTCGCTCACGCTCATGCCCATGAATGACGGCGCGATGCTCAGTTACTCTGTCGCACTGCATTGATCGCGCCTCCTTATTCTTGTCATCATTCTCTAGTCATTTCTGATCGGCGGCCACGGCGATGCGCAGCGACGCAACGCAGCTGCTGTCGACTCGGCCACGCGCGTCGTATCATTGGAAGACTGACAACCATACGATGACATTCGCTTGAGTGGACTGATACTGGGTGGACTGATAAATGCGATTTTCCCGTGTTCTACGTACGGTAGCCGTGTTCGAAGCAACCAAGGGCCTGCTGGTATTGATGATCGGCTTCGGTCTGTTCTCGCTGGTGCATCGGGATATTCCGCAACTGGCACAGCAATTGATTGCGCACTTCAATCTGAATCCTGAACACCATTATTCGCGGGTTTTCATCGAACTGGCCGAGCAGTTGAATGATGGCCGCTTGTGGATGCTGGCGAGCTTCGCGGTGTTTTACACCGTGGTGCGCTTCATCGAAGCCTATGGCCTGTGGTACGCGCGCCGTTGGGCCGAGTGGTTTGCAGCGTTGAGCGGCGGCATCTACATACCCTTTGAGCTACGCGAACTGTGGCATCGTCCGAGCTGGGTCAGCGCCTTGACCTTGCTGATCAACATCGCCGTGGTGTCCTTCATGATTTATGGCTTGCGACACGCCGAGCAGATCGCCGCCGAGGTTGTTCGTTAAGCAACTCTCATGTCGCCGCATAAGCAACCTTACCGGCAGCCGGTTTTTTTCGATCCCTCTGCACAACGCTGGAAACAGGTGTTGCGGATTGGCTTGGTGGCGTTGCTGGTGATTTGCGTGTTGCTGGGTTCGGTGTTGATCGCGATTTCGATTCGTCCCGGCTTGCCAAGCCTGGCACTGGAATCATCCAAAGAACGCAGTCGTCATGCCACCGGCCCCAGCGGCACCGTAGCCGCGCGTGAAGCGCGTTTCGCGCAGGCGCGCAAGGCGCTGGACCTGCATCTGAAGCGCTCACTGCCACCGCTTCCCACGCAACCTAAAGGTCAGTTCGAGCGTATTGCGTTCTTCGTCAACTGGGATGACAACAGTTGGGTCTCGTTGAAGCGCAATGTCGCCAACATCGACACGCTCACCGCCGAGTGGCTGCATCTCGACGATGCACAAGGACGCATCGGCGTCGACGATCTGCATCGTCAGCAACAAGTGCTGCAATACGTGCGGGCGCGACGGCCCAACATGCCCATCCTCGCGTTGATCAATAATTTTCACGACAACATCTGGGACAGCGCGCGCCTGCAAACCATGCTGGCCGATCCGGTTGCACGCACACGCAACATCGATGGCATTGTTGCTTTCGTGCAGCAATGGCATCTGCAAGGCGTGAACATCGACTACGAATCGGTGCCCAAAGAAAGTCAGGAGCCTCTGCTGAGTTTCATGCAAGAGCTGTATGCGCGCATGCATCCGGCCGGCTTGCTGGTGACGCAATCGGTGCCGCTGGACGATGAAGATTTTCGTTTCAAAGCATTGAGTGAAGCTGTCGATTACCTGGTGTTGATGGCGTACGACGAACATGCTTCCGATAATGAGGCCGGCCCCATCGCATCACAGGAATGGTTCGTCGCAGGGCTGAAGCAACGTTTGCGCGGCGTGGCTGCCGATAAGTTAGTCGTTGGCATCGGCAGTTATGGTTACGACTGGCCGCATGGCAAAACCACGGCGGAAGAATTGTCGTTTCAGGACGCGCTGCGTCTCGCCGCAGATTCGGAAGATCCCATCGAGCTGGATGGCGACAGTGGCAACCCCGCGTTCACGTATATCGATGAACACAACGCCACACATGATGTGTGGTTTCTCGATGCAGTGACTGCGTTCAATCAGATCAAGGCCGCGGGTCGCTTGAGTCCGCGCGGTTATGCGTTGTGGCGTTTAGGTTCTGAAGATCCCGATATCTGGCAGGTGCTGGCCAAGCCCGCTGCGCTCGATGCCGCCATTGCCACTGGCTTGCAGACCTTGAGCTTCGGTTATGACCTCGATTACGAAGGCAAGGGTGAAATTCTGCGCGTGGTAGGCACACCGGAAACCGGTCAGCGCACGGTTAATTACGATCCGGATATCGGCTTGCTTACTGATGATGAAGTGCAGAAATTTCCACGCGGGTATGTGATTCAACGCTGGGGCTTTAACAACAATCGCGCTATTGCACTGACCTTCGACGATGGTCCCGACGCGCAATTCACTGATCAGATACTCGACATCCTGCGCGATAAAAAAGTAAAGGCGACGTTCTTTGTGATTGGTGAGAACGCCGAATCCAACCCCGAGTTGATCGATCGCATTTATGCCGAAGGTCATGAGATCGGCAATCACACGTACACGCATCCCAACATTGCCGATGTCAGCGAGAACCGCACGGCATTGGAGTTGAGTGCGACGGAGCGCTTGATCGAAAGTCGCTTAGGGCATCGCTCGCTGTTGTTCCGTCCGCCTTATGCCGAAGACGTTGAGCCGGAAACACCGGATCAAGTGCGGCCCTTGGTGTTCACCAGCAGCCTGGGTTACTACAGCGTCGGCATGCAGATCGATCCCGATGACTGGCAACGCCCGCCTGCGCAAGAAATCATCAAACGCGTGCTGGAACAGGCCGAGAGTGGCGTCGGCAATGTAGTGTTGCTGCATGATGCCGGCGGTGACCGCAGTGAAACGGTGGCGGCATTGCCGGCGTTGATCGATGCCTTGCGCGCGCGTGGTTATCCCCTGGTGACGATTTCGGATCTGCTTAATGTGCCACGTGATGCAGTCATGCCGGTGCTGCACGAAAAATTCGATCTCGGTGTGACGCTGGAGAACTATGGCTTTGGCTTGATCAATCAAGTGGGCCGCATGCTGCGCTCGTTATTTATTCTCGGCATTACGCTGGGCATCTTCCGCTTCGTCGTCATCGGTGTGCTCGCGATACATCGCGGCAAACATCGCATCACAGCGATTGCTCATGACATGCCGCGCGTCAGCATTGTGGTGCCCGCGTACAACGAGGAACAATTGATCACGCGCACCATCGACACCTTGCTGGGATCGCAAGGCGTGCATTTCGAAGTCATCGTCGTCGACGATGGTTCAACCGACAGCACCGCAGCGGTAGTACGCGAACGCATTGCCAATGAACCACGCGTGCGTTTGTTGACGCAGGCCAACGCCGGCAAAGCCGCTGCATTGAACACGGGCATCGCCGTAGCCAATGAAGAGATCATCATCGCCCTGGATGCCGATACCTTGTTCAACAAGGACACGGCCGCGCGATTGGCGGCACACTTCAGTGATCCAAAAATCGGCGCGGTGGCGGGCAATGCCAAGGTCGGCAATCGCATCAACCTGCTGACGCGCTGGCAGGCATTGGAATATGTGACGGCACAGAATCTGGATCGTCGCGCCTTCGAACAACTCAATTGCATCACCGTTGTCCCCGGCGCAGTGGGTGCGTGGCGTCGCAGGGCAATTGTCGCCGCCGGCGGCTTTCTCGGCGACACGCTGGCGGAAGATGCCGATCTCACCATGCGCATGGTTCGTCATGGTTATCGCATCGTGTATGACCCGCGCGCGCTGGCGTATACCGAAGCGCCGCAAACCTTCGGCGCCTTCGTCAAACAACGCTTTCGCTGGATGTACGGCACCTTGCAAGCCTGCTGGAAACATCGCGACATTCTGTTGCGGCGTAACGGCGGCACGCTGGGCTGCATCGCCCTGCCCAATGTAATCGTGTTTCAAATTGCCTTCCCGCTGGTATCGCCGGTGATGGACTTCACCATGCTATGGACGGCATTCGAAGCGTTGCTCAACTACGCACAACATCCCGCCAGCGGATTGAGCAGCGGCTTCTGGCACACGCTGTACTACTACGGCGTATTTCTGGCGCTGGACATGAGCACGGCGTTGATCGCTTACTTGTTCGAACCCGACGAAGACTGGCGCTTGTTGCCGTGGCTGCCATTGCAACGCTTCTGTTATCGCCAGTTGATGTACTACGTTGCCATTCGCTCCTTTCTCTCCGCACTGGAGGGCCCGCATGTGGGCTGGGGTAGAATTCAGCGTTACGGCTCGGTGCGAGCGGAAGTTGGCAAGGAGTGAGCAGCCTTGCTACCGCGCCTCGTCATTTCCGCGCAAGCGGGAATGACGATTAGTTGCGCCAGTGCAGCGCGAAAGCATGGCGCTCAACTACGCTCTCTCTAAGGTAGAGTATCGACACTACCACTCCACAACGAGTCATCCATGAAGCCCGCAGTCGCCGATTTACTCAAGGTTCTGCAACTTGAACGCCTCGAAATAAATCTGTTTCGCGGTGTGAGTCGCGACATTCTCGGCACGCCGCGCGTGTTCGGCGGCCAGGTATTGGGTCAGGCGCTATCTGCCGCCAGCGCCACCGTCGATGCCGAGCGCGCAGTGCATTCGTTGCATTCCTATTTTCTACTGCCAGGCGATGTCACCGCACCCATCATCTACGAGGTGGATCGCAGTCGCGATGGCGGCAGTTTCTCCAGTCGTCGCGTGGTGGCCATTCAACATGGCCAGCAGATCTTTCACATGTCTGCATCATTTCAAGCCGAACAGCCAGGCTTGAATCATCAATTGCCCATGCCATTGGTGTCCGCGCCCGAAACCTTGCCGGATCTATTTGGATCGATGAACGCCGCCAACGCCAATTGGCGCAGCACAGTGCCGCTACCCATCGAGTTTCGCGCCGCCGATGCCGAGCCAGACCCAGCGCGAGCGGCCGAATCGACATCGCAATTCTGGTTTCGCACCGTCGACAAGTTGCCCGATGAAGCGATGTTGCATAGAAGCGTGCTGGCTTACGCTTCCGACTTTCACTTGCTGTATGCCGCGGCGAAACCGCATGGCATTGCCTATGCCGACGATAAAGTGCGCATGGCCACCATCGATCATGCAATGTGGTTTCATCGTCCGTTGCGAGTTGACGACTGGTTGTTGTATTGCGTGAATAGTCCCAGCGCGTCCAACTCGCGCGGCCTGGCGCAAGGCTCGGTGTTCAGTCGTGATGGACGACTGGTCGCATCGGTTGCGCAGGAAGGCATGGTGCGGGTGAAGAGCTGACGCGTCGCATCGATGCTCGCTTTAAGCGCGCCAGGACGCTTCGACACGCTGCGCTGCTCAGCGACCGATCGCTTTTCTCCGGTCGCTGAGCAGCGCAGCGTGTCGAAGCGTCTTGATATTGATCACAACTTTTCATAGCTAGTTTGTTTGAGCCATCGCATGAAAAACCTCGGAACTCCTTTATCTCCCGCCGCACTACGCGTCATGTTGTTAGGCAGCGGCGAACTCGGCAAAGAAGTAGTGATTGCCTTGCAGCGCCTCGGCGTTGAAACCATTGCGGTTGATCGCTACGCCAATGCGCCGGGCCAACAAGTTGCGCATCACGCACGCACCATCACTATGAGCGACCCGGCTGCATTGCGAGAGTTGATCTTGAAAGAAAAACCCGATCTTGTGGTCCCCGAGATCGAAGCGATAGCCACCAATGTGTTGCAGGAGCTGGAAGCCGAAGGCTTGGTACGCGTGATTCCCACTGCGCGCGCTGCGCGCTTAACGATGGACCGTGAAGGCATTCGTCGGCTAGCTGCTGAAACGCTTGGCTTGCCGACCAGCCCTTACAAGTTCTGTGATTCACTGGCTGAACTGCAAACTGCTATCGACGGTGGCATCGGTTATCCCTGCATCGTCAAACCTGTCATGAGCAGCAGCGGCAAAGGCCAAAGCAAAATCAATGGTCCGCAGGATGTAGCCACCGCATGGGATTACGCGATGGCCGGCGGTCGCGTGGGCTATGGTCGCATTATCGTCGAAGGCTTCATCGACTTCGATTACGAGATCACGCAACTCACGGTGCGCGCCCTCGGCATGAATGGACAGATCGAAACGCAATTCTGTGAGCCCATCGGTCATGTGCAAGTGAGCGGCGACTATGTCGAAAGCTGGCAACCACATCCCATGCGTGCCATTGCACTGCAACGTTCGCGCGATATTGCTAAAGCGGTGACGGATAACCTGGGCGGCCAAGGTATTTTCGGCGTCGAGCTATTCGTCAAAGGCGAACAAGTATGGTTCAGTGAAGTCAGCCCGCGACCGCACGATACCGGCATGGTCACCATGATTACGCAATGGCAGAACGAATTTGAATTGCACGCGCGCGCCATTCTAGGTTTGCCGGTCAACACCGCATTGAAAAGCCCCGGCGCCAGCGCGGTGATTTATGGTGGCGTCGATGCCAAAGCATTGCAGTTCGATGGCGTCGCCGATGCTTTGCGTATTGCCAACACCGACATTCGTTTGTTCGGTAAACCCGAAAGCTTCGTCAAACGCCGCATGGGTGTGGCGCTGGTGTTTGATGCCGATGTGGAAGTGGCAAGAAACAAGGCGAAGCAAGCGGCGGCGACAGTTAAACCGAAGCGCATTGAATAATTAGTTAGCCGTCGCTGCCCCCACCCTGCCCTCCCCCGCAAGCGGGGGGAGGGAAGAATTCACCCTTCCCGCGCATAAGTGAAAAAATAAATGAGTCATTCCCTCCCCCGCTTGCGGGGGAGGGTTAGGGTGGGGGCACTTCATGCCACACCTTCCTCACCGCCAACACTCCATCATCCTTCAACTCCGTTGCAAATCCCGCCAGCCGCAAACGCTTGGCCACTTCATTAGGCACATCGCGACCACTGGTCAGTTTGTTGGGCGTACCGGTGTAGTGAAACAGTTTGCCGTTGCGTTTGAGCACGCGCGCCAACTGATCGTAAAACGCCTGCGAATACAATTCACCGGCAATGCCGAAGCGCGGCGGATCGTGCAGCACTGCATCCACTGACTCATTCGCCAACGTCACAATGTGTTCGGCAATATCGCCGTGAGTTAATGTGAGGGCACTGCCAACAGCGGGCGACCAGGGGTTGTGGCTGCGCAACCAAATCACATCCGCATTTTTTTCATACGACAGCACACGCGCTGCCTGACCTTGCAAACACCAGGCAGCGAAATAACCCAGCCCACCGCAGGTGTCGAGAATGACTTTGCCGCGCGGCGCGATCAGCGCCACTTTCCGCTGCGCATCTTCATAAGGCGAGACTTTGGCACTGACCAGCATCTTGATGCCATCAATCTCAAAGATCGGCGTGCCCCACTCGGTCGGCACCAGTTTGATTAACGAGTTGGTGAAACGCGCTACCGGTTCGAAGCGGTCGCCGGCCCAGTAATACACCGTGCGGTCTTTGCAATTGTCGAGATACGAATAGCGATGGCCTTGCCAACCCCAGTATTCCGCAGCGATATCGACACGCGTGACGGCACGATCCAGATCCAATGAACAATCGACAACGGTCTGACCTGCACGCAAAGCGGTTTGCAGTTGTTCATGCACTTTCTTGGTAAGCAGTGGCCCCATCGATTTCCTCGGCATCAATAGCGTGTCGATCCAGTATAAGACTCGATGCAACTCAGCAGCAGAAGGACTGAGTCAACTTCATAGGGCATCTGCGCCGTGTCGCGTCTCGATGAACATCACCTGTGATTCAGCGAGATGCCATGAGCAAGACTTCAAGTAGACGCCGCTTTCTGACTCAAGCCGGGCTGACAGCCGCTTCGGCATCGTTATTAAGTGGCAACAGCCTGGCGCTGACCAATCCGATGCCGGGCGGCGCCATTCCCGACGACATTGTGTTTACTTCAGCAAAACGCCTCGCGGCCTTGATTCGCGCCAAACATGTGTCATCGGTGGAAGTGGTCAAAGCTTATTTGGCGCGCATTGCGGTAGTGAATCCGAAAACGCATGCCATCGTGCAGTTGTGCGCAGAACGAGCGCTGGCCGAGGCTGCCGAGTGCGACAAGTTGCTGGCACGCGGCATCAGCAAGGGCTTGTTGCACGGCGTGCCATGCACGATCAAGGATTCGTTCGATACCGAAGGTGTGATCACCACGCTCGGTTCATCGGGTCGCAAAAATTTTGTACCCGATAAAGACGCGACGGTGGTGGCGCGCGTACGCAATGCCGGCGCGATTCTGCTCGGCAAAACCAACACGCCCGAATTCACTTTAAGTCGTTACACCGATAACGATGTGTATGGACGCACGTACAATCCGTATAAGTTGACGCACTCGCCCGGCGGCAGTTCGGGTGGTGCGGGCGCAAATGTGGCGTCGGGCGGTGCGGCCTTCGATATCGGCAGTGACTCGGGCGGCTCAGTGCGTTGGCCAGCACACTTCAACGGCATTGCCGGATTGAAGCCCACACAAGGTCGCGTGCCACGCACCGGGCAAGTACCCAGCTTTGCCGGCATGTTCGATTCATTTCAACAGATCGGTCCGCTGGCGCGTTGGGTGGAAGATCTGATTTATCTGCTGCCGATTCTTGCCGGACCGGATTACATCGATCCATCGATTTACCCGGTGGCATTGGGTTCGCCTGCCGATGTCGACATCAGCAGCCTGCGCATCGCCTATTACACCGATAACGGCAGCACGGTTGCGCCGACGCCGGAGACCGTCGCCGCAGTAGAACGCGCCGCTAAACACTTTGCATCACTGGGCGCCAAAGTCACGCAGGATGCGCCCAACGATCTGTTGATACAGCTGGCAAAGATTCGCGGCGCCATTCAACGTGGCGATGGCGGCGCATGGTTGGATCGCATGGCACAACACGCCGGCACCACCAAGATGAGTCCGTTGGTAAGCCGTAGTGGTGTAGCGATCAGCACACCCGAGTTCACCGACTTGCTGGAACAACTGGATAACTGTCGCAGCAAATTGTTGGGCTGGTTTACCAGTCAATACGATTTGATCGTGTGCCCGGTGAACGCGACGCCGGCAGAGAAATATTCGCCTAATGGCGAATATCCGCCCGCCGCTGCACCGGGTGGCCCAATCAATCCGGGTTATACCGGCATCTACAACACCACCGGTTGGCCCAGCGCGGTGGTACGCGCCGGCACTTCGCCAGATGGTTTGCCGATCGGCATTCAGATGATCGCCAGACCATGGAATGAACATGTGAGTCTCGCCGCCGCGGCGCATCTCGAAGCACACACTGGCGGTTGGCAGAAACCGCCCATTTGAATTTGCGCCATCGCGAGCCAAGGCTTGCATGTCGTTGCGATAAATAAGTGCAGTGCGGCAATACATCGTCATTGTCGCTTCACGCAAGTTGCGTAGTTTCAAGGTCGATGCAGCTTAAAAGCGATGTTGTCATGCTCCACATCTGTGGCATCGACCTTGCTTGACCTCAGCCAGTGCTTCAACGTGACATTCATCGACGACATGGCGGCCATGAGCAATGCCATCGAATTAACTGCATCGCAGGCGGAGTGCATGTATGAGCAAATCGCTAACGATCTGGCCAGGCCGACCTTTTCCACTGGGCGCTACCTGGGATGGCGAAGGCGTGAACTTTGCGCTGTTCTCGGAACACGCCGAGAGTGTCGAGCTATGCCTGTTCGATGCGCGCGGCAAAACTGAAATTGCGCGCATCGATGTGCGCGAACAAACCGAACATGTGTGGCATTGCTATCTGCCCGAAGCGCGGCCTGGCGCGTTGTACGGCTACCGCGTACATGGTCCTTACAATCCGCACATTGGACATCGCTTCAATGCAAATAAATTATTGCTCGATCCTTATGCACGCGCGTTTACCGGCCGCCTCAACTGGAATGATGCACACTTTGGTTATCGCATGGGCCACGCGCGTGGCGACTTGTCGTTCGATCGACGCAACAATGCAGCCCACATGCCCAAGTGTCAGATCATCGACCCGGCGTTCAGTTGGGGCGATGATCGCCCACCGAATACGCCATGGCATGAAACGGTTATTTACGAGGCGCATGTCAAAGGCTTCACCCAACTGCATCCCAACATACCGGCAGAACAACGCGGCAAGTACGCAGCATTGACCGCTGCGCCGGTCATCGATTACCTGAAGCACCTTGGTGTGACGGCAGTAGAACTGATGCCGGTACATACCTTTGTCGATGATCGTTTTCTGGTGCAGAAGAAGTTGCGCAATTACTGGGGCTATAACTCCATCGGCTATTTCGCACCGGAATCGCAGTACGCGATGGCGCAACCTGATCGTGAATTCAAGACCATGGTGAAGACGCTGCACTCGGCGGGCATCGAAGTGATCCTCGATGTGGTTTACAACCACACCGCCGAAGGCAATCACGCCGGTCCGACGCTGTCGTTTCGCGGCATCGACAACGCGGCTTACTATCGGCTCGTTGAAGCCGACAAACGCTACTACATGGATTACACCGGTTGCGGCAACACGCTCAACATGCAGCATCCACGCGTACTGCAGTTGATCATGGACAGCTTGCGGTACTGGATTACCGAGATGCATGTGGATGGTTTTCGTTTCGACCTGGCGTCGGCGCTAGCACGCGAGCTGCACGCAGTGGATCGACTCGGCGCGTTCTTCGACATCATCCATCAAGACCCAATTATCTCGCGCGTCAAACTCATCGCCGAACCGTGGGATCTTGGGGAAGGCGGTTATCAAGTGGGTCAGTTTCCTGCCGGCTGGACCGAATGGAATGGCAAGTATCGAGATGTGATTCGCGCTTTCTGGAAAGGCGATGGCGGTCTGATCGGCGAGGTGGCATCGAGATTGTCAGGTTCAAGCGATCTGTATGGCCACAGCGGCAGAAGGCCCTACGCCAGCATCAACTTCGTCGCAGCGCACGATGGCTTCACACTGCACGACTTGGTCAGTTATAACCACAAACACAATGCCGCCAACGGCGAAGACAATCGCGATGGCGACAATCACAACCTGAGCTGGAATTGCGGCGTCGAGGGCCCCACCGACGATCCGGAAATAAAGACCTTGCGTGCACGTCAGGTACGCAACCTGATTGCCACGTTGTTGTTGTCGCAAGGCGTGCCGATGTTGTCCGGCGGCGATGAACGCGGTCGCACGCAACAGGGCAACAACAATGCTTATTGTCAGGATTCACCGTTGTCGTGGACCGATTGGTCGCTCAATGAAGAGCAGCGCAAGTTGTTTGAATTTGTCTGTGAGATGACACGCCTGCGCGCTGCGCATCCGGCATTTCGGCGGCGTAATTTTTTTCGTGGTCGCGCCACGCCGAATGATGAATTGCACGACATTCGCTGGCTTGATCCTTCCGGCGTTGAAATGACCGAAGCACATTGGCATCAGGGTTTCGCGCGTTGTCTTGGCATTTACCTGTCGGGCAATGCGCTGGACGAACGCGATGCGCACGGCCAACCGATTACCGATAACGATTTTCTGTTGTTATTGAATGCGCACCACGAACCACGCGTCTTTACTTTGCCGTTACAGCCCGCTGCGGCCTGCTGGACGATGCGCGTCGATACGCATCTGGACACGGGAATACCAGCGCTGGAAAAAAACCTGATACCCGGTGCGATGCTGACGCTGGAAGGCCGTTCGATGATGATGTTTGAAAGTCCGCCCGCTACCGCAGATCTAAAGCATGCGGCGGCGCACGTACATAGAGCCAGCCGGCGCAAACGCAAAAAAGGGCCGTAAAAACGGCCCTTTTACCTCGAGCTTATGACTCGCCCTGTTCACCCATCTGCGCTTGGCAGTAATTCTGAATGCCGATGCGCTCGATCAGCGATAGCTGAGTTTCAAGATAATCGATGTGCTCTTCTTCGGATTCGAGAATGCGTTTGAACAAATCGCGCGACACGTAGTCGCCGGCTTTTTCGCTGTCGGCAATCGCGGCTTTGAGGTCGGCATGCGCCATCTGCTCCAGCTTGAGATCGCAGGACAGGCATTCCTGCACGTTTTCGCCGATCAGCAGCTTGCCGATATCCTGCAGGTTGGGCAGGCCGTCAAGAAACAGAATGCGTTCGATGAGTTTGTCGGCATGCTTCATCTCGTCGATGGACTCATGCATCTCGTACTTTTCCAACGCCTTCAGACCCCAGTTGCCGAACATGCGGGCGTGCAGAAAGTACTGGTTGATGGCGCTCAGCTCGTTCTTCAGAACCAGGTTGAGGTGACGAATGATGCCGGGATCGCCTTTCATCGCTGAACTCCAAGTAGTTGAGCGACGATCTTGGGGGACCGAAGATGAAGACGCAACCGGCAATGCTCTCGGATTCGGGCGGTTGCGAACGGAGCAATCAGGCGGCGCGGGCTTTTTGGCAGCAGCGTTGTTTGGCCTGATGTTCGTCGATGACTTCCTGCGCGGTGGGTAGGCAACTGCCACAACAACCGCCGATCGGCACCTGCATTTGCACCTCGCCCAATGACGTAGCGCCGCGATCCAGGGTGTCGCGAATCTGACGATCAGTGATGCCGTGACAAATGCAAACGTACATGCGTGCCTCGTGTTGAGATGCCGGTACCTAACGAATCTGCCCTCGCGGCTTTGCCGGTTGGGACAGTGAAGTCATGCTAGATCTTAATAAGAATGATTGTCAATTACGTTTTGACCTAATCAAGTTACGTATCAACCCCGGTCCAAGGCAGAGGATGATTGGGGCACCTGAGTTGACGCATCGCACTCCCGTCGTGACACTGCCTGTCCCCGTAGCACCGAACCTCATGAGCACCCATCTCCAGACTGTTTTGCGCTTGATTGAGGCTCGTCTCGCGTCCATCAGTGATGCGCCACGATTGGAAGCCGAATGGCTGGTTGAGCATGTGTGCGAATTTAATCGAACTGAACAGCGCCTCAATCCGTCCGCCGAATTGTCTGCAGATCAGTTAGAAAAAATAAATGAGCTAACAAGTCGACGTAGCGCCGGCGAGCCGCTGGCCTACGTGCTTGGCGAACAGCATTTCTGGACGCTGCGTCTGCAGGTCTCGCCAGCAGTACTGATTCCCCGCCCCGAAACCGAATTGCTGGTTGAACGGGCCCTGCAGCACTTGACGGTCAAGTCAGCAGCGCAGGTGCTGGACTTGGGCACGGGTAGCGGTGCCATCGCCCTGGCCGTGGCCAAGGAACGCCCCACTGCCCGCGTCTTGGCGGTCGATCACTCCGCGGCGGCGCTGCAGATTGCGCGGGAAAATGCCGTGTTGAACCAGGTCGAGAATGCCAGCTTTCTGCGCAGCGACTGGTTTGCGGCGATACCCTCGCAACGTTTCGATCTCATTCTCAGCAACCCGCCGTACATCGCCGCGGGCGATCCAGATCTGGACGCTCTGGTGCTGGCACACGAACCCGCTGACGCCTTGATCTCCGGCGCCGATGGGCTCACCGCCATCCGCCAGATCGTCGGCGGGGCCGGCGAATTTCTGCGCCCCGGCGGCTGGCTGGCGCTGGAACATGGTTGGCGACAGGCAAGCGCTGTGCGACAACTGCTTGAGTCCAACGGCTTTACTAGCGTAGCCTCGCACGCCGATTTGGCAGGCCATCAACGCGTGACCGAAGCGCAAGCTCCCGCGTAGCCGCACCTGCCTTCGGCAGTCACTTCATTATCCCTATCGGGCATCACGCAATTGAGCATCACATGATCGAATTCAAAACCTCTCTGGGCGATTTCACGGTCGAGCTGTTTCCGGACGAAGCACCGATCAGCAGCGACAACTTCCAAGCCTATGTGGACGCCGGTTATTTCGACGGCACCATTTTTCATCGTGTGATTCCCGGCTTTGTGTTGCAAGGCGGCGGCTTCACCGCCGACATGCAGCAGAAAAAAACCAACGATCCGATCAAGAATGAAGCCACCAACGGTTTAAAGAACAAGCGTGGCACTTTGTCGATGGCCCGCACCAACGACATCAACAGCGCCACCTCACAATTCTTTGTGAACCTGGTCGACAACGATTTTCTCGACAACAAGCCCGGCAACTACGGCTATGCCGTGTTCGGCAAAGTGGTCTCGGGCATGGATGTAATCGACGCAATTGCCAAAGTCAAAACCGGTCGCCGTGGTCATCACGACGATGTGCCGGTGGAAGCCGTGGTTGTGACCTCAGCAAAAACAGTCGGCTAACGCCCGCCGCTCTTTTCACAAGACAGTGGCGCAATCGCGTTCCTTTTTCGCGCGCTTGTTTCGCTGGCTGGGCTTGTTCCTCGTGAGCTGCCTGGTCCTGTCGATTGCCAGTGTGGCCGCGATGCGCTGGGTGCATCCGGTCACTTCAGCGTTCATGTTGCGTGATCGCGCGATTGCGCTGTTCAGTGGCGATGAAAATTATCGTTTTGCACATCAATGGGTGGACTGGAACGCCATCTCGCCCAATGTGAAGGTCGCGGTGATGGCCTCGGAAGATCAGAAGTTTGCCGAACATCGGGGCTTCGATCTCGATTCAATGGAAAAAGCCTGGGCAAACAATCAGCGTGGCCGCAAGTTTCGCGGCGGCAGCACCATCACCCAGCAGGTCGCCAAGAACCTGTATCTGTGGCCGGGCCGCAGCTATGTGCGTAAAGGCATCGAGGCCTATTTCACCGTACTGATTGAAGCCATGTGGAGCAAGCAACGCATCCTTGAGGTGTACTTGAACAGCGCCGAATTCGGTAACGGTGTATTCGGTGTGGGGGCCGCCAGTCGTCGCTACTTCGGAAAATCCGCAGCGCAGTTGACGCAACCGGAGAGTGCGTTGTTAGCTGCCGTGTTGCCCGCGCCAAAACGTTTGCTGGTCAATAAACCTTCGGGTTTCGTACGCGCACGGCAAGGCTGGATTACGCGGCAAATGGCGAGGATGGGCGGCCCCACTGCGCTAAAGGAACTGTGAACAAACTTAGGGGCGAACTTAATGCCGCTTGCGCAAGTCTCAGCTCACGCAATACGCACGACACGTGGCAAGGCGTGTTGTCGGTCAACGTAGTGTGGGTCCGCTGATGGGCGGATTTCCGAATCACCAATTTTGAATCCTGTACGAGTGGGGTATCGACGATGAAGATTGCGCCGCGATTCTGCTTAGCTGCCGCGATAAGCGTACTGAGTGTCGCACCGACGCTGGCCGAATGTACTTATCCCAAGAAGCCGGCCGATCCACCCAATGGCGCGCAGCTCGCCAAACGCGACGCGGAAGCCGCGGCACAAGGCTCCAGCGATCGACCGGGCCGCAACGAAATGGCCGCCGCGCTGAAGTTGTTCAAGCAATACGATGCCGAAGTAAAAGCCTATGCCGATTGCATGAATGTCGAGACCGAAGCGATGCTCAACGCGCTGGGCGACAAGGCAACCACTGCCGACATCAAGCGCGTCAAGGATAAGCAGGACATGAAGACCCAGGCGGCTTTCGATGAAGAAATCAAAATCGCCGACGCCTATGCTGCACAGCGACAGGCCTATTTGGCCGAGGCACCGAAGAGCGAGCCTGCCAAGTAATTAGTGAACGCTCGTCGGCGCTGCTAAGGCCAGGCAGCGCCCGCCTCATATAGCCGGCTGCCAAGCTCAGTGAATGTCGGACCACTGAACGCGCCATCTGTGAACTGGCGCACCAGTTTGGGGAATCAACTGGCAACCGCCCCCCTTAAGTCCGCTCGACGCAGGCCGATCTAATCCGCAAGACCGCAGCAGGCAGGAAGAGCTTCCCGTGCCTAAGCTTCGGCGCCTTGATGCGATTACCGGAGAGCTTCGATGAAGATGAAATTATTACTGGGCGGCACCCTGTTGCTGGCAAGCGCCTTAGTGAGCACCGGCGCGCTTGCCGACTGCACGTATCCGAAAGCGCCCGATGCCCCCGATGCGAAAACAGCCACGCAGCCGGAAATGCTGGCGGCCATGACGGCGTTCAAACAGTACAACGCCGATGTCGACGCCTATGTTACGTGCCTGGACGAAGAGACCACGGCGAAAGTGAAGGACGCCGGCGGCGCAGGCGCGATCATGCAGATCAAAGCCATGCAGTCGAAGAAGAAAAGCTCCGCAATGGACGAACGCGCCGCCAAAATTGAAATATTCAATAAAGCCGTGCGCGACTTTAAGGCTCGCGGCTGATCCCCGTTCACAGCGCTGCGCCGTGATGACGAAGACAGATTGCGCTGTCTTCGCCTGAGCAGCCGAATATTCATCTGTGCTGCCGGTGTATGCCGCGTCTCGACGCGGCATAGCCTCGTATTCCCCAGCGTGCGACACTGCGGAGGTTCGGCATCCGAACAACTCCATACTGTTCGCAATCGTGAGATTGCAGGGGAATTTCCGTGTCATTGCTAACCGTCGCAGAAGCACAGGCCGCGCTACAGTCGCATCTGCCATTGGTCGCTTCGTCATCGTGTGTTTTGCGCGAGCTAAATGGTTGTGTACTGGCTGAGCCCATCGTCATGGAGCGCGATCAGCCGCCCTTCGATCGCGTCGCCATGGATGGCATCGCCTGCGCAGTGCAGCGCGATGGCGACCCGCGACGTCTACGTATCGCCGGCACACAAGCCGCTGGCTCCGCGACCCAGACCTTGCAGCACAGCAGCGATTGCATCGAAGTCATGACCGGCGCCGAGCTGCCGCATGGCTGTAATTGCGTGGTACCGGTGGAGCGCATTCAAATCGCAGATGGCTACGCGCAGCTCGATGAGCACTTTCAGACCACTGCATGGTTGAACGTGCATCGTCGCGGCAGCGATGCGCAAGCGAGCAGCACATTGTTGCATCCCGGCCGACTGCTCGGCGCAACTGAAATTGCCATCGTTGCATCGGCGGGCTACGCGCAGGCAAAGGTATATCGCTCGCCGAGCATTGCGCTGATCTCCACCGGCAATGAATTGATCGAGCCCGGTCAACCGATCACCAGTTGGCAGGTTCGTCGCTCCAACATTTATGCCGTGCAAGCCGCATTACAACAGCACGGCCATCAACGCATCGTCGATGCGCATCTTGCCGATGATCTGGAGTTGTTGCGCACGCGCGTGCGTGAACTGCTCGATAGCAACGACGTGTTGATTCTCAGCGGCGGCGTGTCGATGGGCAAATTCGACTTTGTGCCGCAAGTGCTCACCGAGCTGGGCGTGCGGTGCATTTTTCACAAGATTCAACAACGTCCCGGCAAGCCGATGTGGTTTGGCGTGCGCGACGATGGCAAGGCTGTTTACGCGCTGCCGGGAAATCCGGTGTCGACCATCATGTGTCTGCACCGCTATGTGTTACCGGGATTACGGCATGCCATGCGCGTTACATCGTCCTCGCAAGAAACCATCGCGCTCGCCGCTGATGCCAAAGCGCATGACGAACTGACGGTGTTCGTGCCGGTCAACTTGCAACGCGATGCAACCGGCAACTGTCGCGCAATACCTTGCCCAACACGCGGTTCGGGCGACTTCATTTCGTTGCTGGGAACGGATGGCTTCGTCGAATTGCCCCCCACTCGCGGTATCATTGCCGCCGGCACCGTTGTGCCGCTTTTTCGCTGGTAACTTTGCAATGAACAACGTGGTTTCCCTGCCCGCCGCCGCACCGCGCGACCGGCTGCATCGACCGATGCATGATCTGCGCATCTCGGTCATGGACCGCTGCAATTTCCGCTGTCCTTACTGCATGCCACGCGAGACATTTCATGAGCACTATCAATTTCTGAAACCCACACAACGTCTGTCGTTCGAAGAGATCACGCGCCTGGCGCATCTGTTTGTCGAGATGGGCGTGAGCAAATTGCGCTTGACCGGCGGCGAACCGCTGCTGCGACCCAATCTCACCGAACTCATCGCCGAACTCGGCGCCATCAATGGCGTGCAGGATGTCGCGCTGACTACCAACGGCGTGTTGCTGGAAAAATATGCCACCGAACTCAAGGCCAGCGGCTTACATCGCATCACGGTGAGTCTCGATTCATTGCAGCCGGAAGTATTTACGCAACTCAGCGGCGGCTTCGACAATCTCGACAAAGTGCTGGCCGGCTTGAATGCCGCACAACAAGTCGGCATCGCGCCGATCAAGATCAACACCGTGATCCAGCGCGGCATCAACGATCACACCGCGCTCGATATGCTGGAGCATTTTCGCGGCAGCGGCATCATCGTGCGCTTCATCGAATACATGGACGTAGGCAATCGCAATCACTGGCAGCTGCAGCGCGTCGTGCCCTCGCGTGAATTGCTGGAACGTATTCACGCGCGCTGGCCGGTACACGCCCTGCCGGGAAACTATCAAGGTGAAGTTGCCGAGCGTTACGCCTTCGACGATGGCAATGGCGAACTGGGTTTCATTTCCTCTGTGACGCAAGCGTTCTGCGGTTCGTGCACGCGTGCGCGCTTGTCTTCTGAAGGCGTGCTGTACACCTGCCTGTTCGCCACGCAAGGTTTGGATCTCCGCACGCCGTTGCGCAATGGCGCCAGCGACGATGAGCTACGCGCCATGATTCGCAACGTCTGGGAAAACCGCAGCGATCGCTACAGCGAACAGCGCAGCCATTTGCAAAGCAATGAACAGCCATTGCGCAAGATCGAGATGTACTACATCGGTGGTTAGTGACATCGACAAGAGGACGCGACCATATTGATGAAGTGGCGCGCCGCTACACCGGATTTCAGTAGTAGGGGGCGCAATTCATTGCGCCCTTCTGCAAACGAATCAAAATGCACATCAACATGACGATTGCCACATGAAAACCCTAACCCACATTGAAAACGATGCGCCCACCATGGTGGATGTCGCCGACAAAAGCGTCACCAAACGTACGGCCACTGCCGAAAGCCGTGTGCGCTTTCCCGCTGACGTTGCCGCCACGTTGCGCGAACAGAATTTCACCACTACCAAAGGGCCGGTGTTTCATACCGCCATCATCGCCGGCACTATGGCGGCCAAACGCACGCATGACTTGATCCCGTTTTGCCATCCACTAGGTATCGAGAGCTGCAAATTCAGCATCGATCTCGTCGGCCACGATGCCGTGATCCACTGCACGGTCGCTGTTCATCACAAAACCGGCGTGGAGATGGAGGCGTTAACCGGCGCCAGCGTCGCTGCTCTCACCATCTATGACATGTGCAAAGCACTATCGCATGACATCGTGATTGCCGAGACCAAGCTGATTGAAAAACACGGCGGCAAAAGCGGTCACTACATTTCGCCACATCATCCACAGCAAACAACGTGAGCATTGCGCCGCTTTACGGATTGGTATTGGCCGGCGGTGCAAGTCGCCGCATGCAACGCGATAAAGCCGCACTGGAATATCAGGGACAAGCGCAATTGCAGCGCGCTTATGAGTTATTGCATGCTCACTGCGCACAGACCTTTGTTTCCATACGCGCCGATCAACGCGACGCGCTACGCTCGCGCTGGCCGCACATCACCGATCAACTTGTCGGTGCGGGACCACTGGCCGGCATTGCCGCCGCGCAGGCAGCACATCCTCAGGTTGCCTGGCTAGTCATTGCCTGCGATTTGCCACTGCTCAAACCACATGTGATTGCCAACTTGATCCAACGGCGCGACGCCACTCGCGTCGCCACCGCGTATCGCAATGCTGCAGATCAATTGCCCGAGCCGCTGTGCGCCATCTGGGAACCAAGCAGTGCGCCACCGATACAAGCTGCGCTTGCTGCCGGCGAATTTTCGCCGCGCGCATTCCTGCAAAAATCGCCTATCCTGTTACTCGATGCGGATGAACCAGAAGCCTTGAACAACGTGAACACTCCCGACGAATATCGACAGGCCAGCAACAAGCTCGGCGCACTCGAACTGCAATTGCAGTACTTCGCCATCCTGCGCGAGCAGGCGGGTAAGCGTAGTGAGACGCTAACCACCTCCGCCGCTACACCAGCACAGCTTTATGCGGAGTTGCAGCAGCGCTATGACTTCAAGCTCAGCGCGACGCAACTCAAAGTCGCCATCAACAACGAGTTCAGCGACTGGCAACAGCCATTGAAGTCAGGCGATGTAGTGACTTTTATTCCACCGGTGGCAGGCGGTTAAGCATGAGCACTACCTTTGCGTTCAGCGATCAACCCATTGATGTCGCGAAGTTGCAAACTTCACTGGAAGATCCCACTGCCGGTGGCGTGGTCACCTTCGAAGGCAAGGTACGCAATCACAATGAAGGCCATGCTGTATTGAAGCTGGAATACGAAGCCTTCGCCGACCTTGCGACCAAGGAAGGCCAACGCATCATCGATGAAGCATCGAACAAGTTCGCCATCGTCAATGCGATTTGCATACATCGCGTCGGCTTGCTGGCCATCGGTGACATGGCCGTCTGGGTGGGCGTTGCCGCTGCACATCGCGGCGCAGCGTTCGACGCTTGCCGTTATATCATCGATGAAGTCAAACAGCGCGTACCGATCTGGAAAAAAGAACACTACGCCAGCGGCGATTCGGGCTGGGTTAATTGCGAAGCGCCACGAAAGGCGAGTACTTAACAACATCCAGCAAACGATTTTTATTTGCTGTCCCCAACACTACCGCGTTTAGGCATCGAGATCGATTACGATCTGTCGCGCCCGCGCAAGTGCGACACCTATCCATGTAACGGCAATGTGCCGCGGCGATCATTACTCGACGACACTAACCAGCGCCGCCACATCGAGTTGCCACGTTTGATCCCAACCGTCTACGCCATCTGATTGATCACGGCCGGATGACGATAGCGTCAACCAGCTCTGTGCTCTGCCATTGTCGAGCACTTGTCGAGCCGGCAAGCTACCCCGCCATTCAAGAGAGTCAAGTACATTTGCTATTGATGACACACCAGCGCTGTTGGTGACAATCAATTGCGCGGCGTCGAGGTCATTGCGATCGAAGGCTTGCGCGGTTGATTGAAAATGCAATTCCAGCAACGCATAAGTCGGTGCTGTTATCACCGGCAAACCTGTAACTGCCATTGCTTGAGTCATCCTCGCCACTTCGCCGTCGACTAACGGCTGTTCCAGCAACAACACGCGCAACACATTTTCGCGCAGCAACCAGATACCTAAACCATAGCGAACGTTCAAATCCAGTTGTGCAGCGCTCGATTGATGTGCGGCAGAACTCTCAGCGCGATGCACGAAATGAATCTCCCCTTGGGCTGCATCGTGCGATGCATCTTCAGTCGGCAAAGCAGCCCTGGCTTGGTCACTGCTCGCCGAAGACGCGGTAACTGCTGACGACACATGAGTTGAGCCAATTGCCGCCTGCGTACCACCCCGAGATACGTCTGCTGGCTCGCGCCGTAAGAACCACACTGCAGTCACGATCAATGCGACGACAAGCAACTGCCATTTGAATTTCATCTGTATGACTTCCGATTCGATGCCATCGATTGATGCTGCATCACTGTCAATGAGCCGTCACTACACCGACATAAGCGGGCCCTAGCGTAGCGTTGGTTCAGATTCATTGCGTCAGCACCCAGCTGTAAATCACTTAGCCACTGCGGCATGCATGTGCTCACGCCTGGTTTTTCTTTCTTTGGTCATTAGTACTTTTAGATTATGTGGAGGCTGTGATGACATCACGATTACCGGTCAATCTCATTGCGCTACTGATGCTGGGCACAGCCTCGGTATCGCACGCCAGCACCGTGGCGATTGCACCCGACAATACCTGGCATGCGTTTGATGTCGATGATTTCTCCTCTGCTTCCGGTGGTCTTGAATGGATCGACTTGAACGATGGCTCGGCGCTCACTTACAACTTCACCACCGCTGGCAATGCGTTGCTCACCATTGTTGATGCCGGTTTCGCCGGCGATCGCTTTCAAGTGCTCGACAACGGTGTGTCGTTAGGCTTGACCTCCACTGCCACCAACACCTATCCCGCCAGCGTTGGTCTGAACTTCGATAGCGCCTTAAGCAATGCCAATTACAGCTATGCCACATACCTGCTGAGCGCCGGTACGCACAACATTACCGGCCTGCTAGTCCAGTCTGCTTTGGATGGTAGCGATCAACCATTGAATGCCACCGTCGGTGGTTTGCGCGTAGCCGCAGCGCCGGTGCCGCTGCCCGCCAGCTTGCTGTTGTTGCTCAGCGGCAGCGGCATGCTGGGCTTCATGCGTCGTCGCAACGCCAACATTACGCAAACCGTTTAAGGAGTCACCATGGATCGCTTTAGCAAAAAGTTGTTTGCCTCGTTGTTTGCGACGGCTGCACTGGCAATGACGACTGGCGCCGCACACGCCGACACCACTTCAGTAAAGATCATTGCCTTCAACGATTTTCACGGCAATCTGCAATCGCCAGGCTCGTTCTCGGGCGTACCTGCCGGTGGCGTCGATGTGCTGGCCAGCTACGTCAACAAATTGAAAGCACAGAATTCTGCCAACGTGGTGGTATCGGCTGGCGACTTGATCGGTGCAAGCCCGTTGATCTCGGCGCTGTTTCACGATGAAGGCACGATTGAAACCATGAATCGCCTCGGCCTTGAATTCAACGCTGTAGGCAATCATGAATTCGACGAAGGCAGAGCCGAGTTATTGCGCATGCAGAACGGTGGTTGTCATCCCACCGATTCCAACTCATGCCAGGGCGCAACGGTAGGCACACCCGTGCCGTTCGAAGGCGCGAAGTTCAAGTTTCTCTCTGCCAACGTGAGCGATACCGCAACCGGCAAGACCTTGTTTGCACCATACGGCATCAAAATAGTGAACGGCGTGCGCATCGGCTTCATCGGTTTGACCTTGAAAGATACGCCCACCATCGTCACTCCATCGGGTGTTGCCGGTCTGACCTTCGCGGATGAAGCCAGCACGGTGAATGCATTGGTGCCGAAATTGCGCGCGTGGCGTTGAAGCCATCGTGGTGTTGATCCATCAGGGCGGCTTTCAGGGCGCTGCGCCGCCGAACTTTATCAACGATTGCTCGGCTGCCTTGCAAAGCGATGCCAATTCACCGATTCGCGCGATCGTCCGTGGTCTCGATAACGCAGTGGATCTCGTTGTCTCGGGTCATACGCATACTGGCTACAACTGCCTGTTGCCGAACAGCGTGGGACGCAACATTCCTGTTACACAGGCCGGTGCATTCGGTCGTGTGTTGTCGGATATCAACCTGTCCATAGACACCGGCACGGGTGATGTCACTGCAGTCAGTGTCAACAACATCATCGTCGATCGCTCTGCCGCAGGCATTACCCCTGATGCAACGATCGCCGGCATCGTCAACAACTACAACGGCCTGGTATCGCCATTGGCGAATGCCGTCATCGGCAGCATCACTGGCCCGGCCAGCAACAGCGCCAATGCAGCCGGCGAAATGGGTGCCGGCGATTTGATCGCCGATGCACAACTTGCTGCGACGCAAGCACCGCAGTTTGGTGGTGCAGTGATTGCGTTCATGAATGCCGGCGGTGTGCGTAACCCTGGTTTTGTCGCCGCTTCGTATCCACACGACATTACCTACGGCGAAGCATTCACCACACAGCCTTTCGGCAATAGCCTGGTGACGATTACGTTGACCAGTCAGCAGATCAAGGATGCGTTGGAGCAACAGTTCAGCGGTTGCCTGGGCCAGGTTGCACAACGCATCATGCAAGTGTCGGCCGGTTTCAGTTACTCATGGCAAGCCGCCAATGCCTGTGGTTCAAAAGTCGTCGACGTGACGCTCAATGGCACACCACTGGTCAGCAACGGCATTGTGCTTGCGCCGTTAACTACCTATCGAGTCACCATCAATAACTTCTTGTCAACGGGTGGCGACAACTTTGCCGTGTTCAAGTCGGGCACCAATCTGCTTGGTGGTGCGCAGGACATCGACGCACTGGTGGCCTATCTCGCCAACTTCAAGGCGCCGGCTGCACCTTACAATCCGGCCAGCATTGTGCCGCGCATTACTAAGTTGCCTTGAACGCAAGGGCCTGGAAGATCTAACGTCATCCCCGCGCAGGCGGGGATCAAGTCAGAAAATCATTCCCGGATTCCAACTGTTGCGGAAATGACGGAGGCGCGCGTCACTTAACCACAACAATCTGCACTACCGCCGGCGACAAACGTTCATACAACTCTTCAACTGACGGCGCCGGCGGTAGCGCCACCGTTTTCACCACTTCACTGTGCAACACACTATCGGCACGCATCACAAACGTGCCTGCACCCAAAATCTTGCGCAGCGATTGACTACCAATTTGATGTTCGCCGTTATTCAACGCTAAACCTAACAAACGCCCATGTACATCGAACACCGGCGCGCCATCATGCCCTTCACCTACTGCACTGGTGATCTGCAGCAAATCATTCACACCCGCATTGGTGCGTAACACCAAACCCGAAGTAACGCCGGGATACGCGGGATCAACACTACGCGGCACACCAAAGCCAAACAGAAAACAAAAACGCGTACCTTCCGGTGCAGCAACCTGCGACGTCTTGATGCTCCATGCAGCGGGAAACGGTTCGCGTAATTTCAATCGTACCCATTCGTTGTTTACGCCTAAATATTTATCGACTTCGGCGCGCCGCACTTTTCCCATGCCATTGCGTACCCATGCTTTACCCGATGAGCCTTGCAGCAGCGTTGCGTAAGTGAGCACAGTGGTGCCTTGTTCGATCACAACACCATTGCCTGCGGAATAGATATTTTCAGTAGCGATGGGCAACGACTGAAATGACGGCGCAACCCAGGTGGAAGTCCATGCGGATCTAGTAGACGTTGTCTGCCACGCTTCGCTGACTGCATCGTTGTTGGCCACGTGTGCCCGCAGCAACAATCTTCTTAACTCAACAGGCGCATCTCCCTGACGCTGAGCCAGCCAGCAGTCGATCAATTCGATAGCCTGTTGCGCTGCCAGTCGTTCAATCAATATACCCGCGTGGGCTGCTACCGGCTGCCACTCATCGGGATATTGCGTTTCCAGTGTGCGCAACGTTGTGAGCGCCTGCTCAGTGCGTCCACTGCTATCCAGCAGCACGGCCAGCAGCGCGCCTGCTGCAGGAGACTCAGGATGTTCACCGGCGGTGAGATTGGCATGCGCCACTGCTTTGCGAAATTCGCCACGTTGCAAAGCAACGCGCACTTGACCCAATTCAGCGGGCAACACTTCGCCTTGGCGTACCAGTTGCTCGTAGATATTTTCGGCGGTGAGCACATCGCCTTTTGCAAGTGCTTGTTCGGCTTTGGCGAGGGCTTCGGATTCAGGCTCTGCAGCTTGCAACGATGGTGATGGAGAGAGACTAAACATCGACAAAGCGATATTAAGAGCAAGCGCACGTTTGATTGCCGTGTGCAATCGGCGATCGAGTGATGAGCGAGACATGAAGTATTCCTGAAAATGCAGCAATATGGTTGCGATCATCAGGTTTGGGTGTGACAACTTGGCGACGCTGCGTGGCTTTGCTTGTAGGTCGGTTTCAACCCGATCCTAAGATGTCGGGTATAAAACCCGACCTACAAGATGCATTGGGTGGCGCGTTGCCTCACATCCATTGACGAACTAACTCCGACGCGGATGCAACCACTTTGGCAAAAATCCATAGGGATCTTTGATCTCTTCCTGCAGCGTTATGCCTTGCGCTTGCAAGCGTTCATTGAGACGACCTTTGATGCTTTCATCAAAAATATCCGTCGCGCCGCCGACAAATTCACCACCAATAAAAATCTGCGGCAAGGTGCTCCAACCAGTTTGCTCCCTGAGTGCCGCGCGCAACTTGCCGCCACGATTATTGCGTTGATACTCCACCGAATCGACATTGATGCTGCGATAAGGAATGTTGTAGCGATCGAACAGCTTGCGTACCGACCAGCAGAACTCACACCACTCGAGCGCGAACATCACAATGGGTTGTTGCTGGTTGCCGATCTCTGTCTGTAATTCAACGCGTGCTTCGGCTTCGACGGGTTCATTCGGCGCGGCGGGCGCAGGCGCAGCACTGACATCGAATCGATAGCCCGGCGTGGAGCGCGAGATGGCAAGCTCAGCGTCGGTCATGTGTTCCGTTACATCGGCAAATAAAGGCGTGGTCATGTAACGCTCGCCCGTGTCCGGCAACATGCACAGAATGGTGCTGCCTGCCGGCGCTTGTTGCGCAACCTGCAACGCGCCGGCGAACGTCGCGCCGGATGATGTACCGACAAAGATGCCTTCCTGTCGCGCCAGATCGCGCGCGCAACGCATGGCATCGTTGCCGTTGATGGCCAGCAATTGATCGATTCTCGCTTCGCGAATCGGTTCTTCGGCAATCATGGGAATGAAATCCGGCGTCCAGCCTTGCATCACGTGCGGACGAAAACGTGGATGACTGCCGCGTGCCGAACCATCGTCATTGCGTGCCTGGGTGATGCCACTGGCTAGCAACGCGGAGTTGTCCGGCTCACACACGATGACCTTGGTGTGTGGGCTTTTTTGTTTCAGTACACGCGATACGCCGGTTAGCGTTCCCGATGTGCCAAAACCGGTGACCCAGTAATCCAATGGTAAATCTTCAAAGGCCTGCAAGATCTCCACTGCCGTAGTTCTCGCATGCGTATCGGCGTTCGCCGGATTGGCGAACTGTTGTGGCTGCCACCAGCCATGTGTCTCAGCCAATTCGCGCGCCTTCGCCACCATGCCCGAACCTTTTTCCGATGCCGGCGTGAGCACTACCTTCGCGCCAAGAAATCGCATCAGCTTGCGACGCTCGATACTGAAGCTCTCCGCCATGGTCACCACCAATGGATAACCTTTTTGCGCGCACACCATCGCAAGCCCGATGCCGGTGTTGCCGCTGGATGCTTCAACGATGGTCTGACCTGGCTTTAACTCGCCGCGACGTTCGGCGTCTTCGATCACGCCCAAGGCCAGGCGATCTTTCACCGATCCCATGGGATTGAACGACTCGACCTTGACGTACAGGTTGACGTGCGCGGGTGCGAGCTTGTTGATACGAATCACCGGCGTGTTGCCGATGGTTTGCAGAATGTTGTCGTAGCGTTTCATGAGTTGTTCCTCAGTCTTTACTGCTCGTGTGTAAGAGCTGTCGTTATCTGCTTCAGTGCTGGCTTAGCCTGTCAAAGACTGCGTCTCAACATATCGCCTACCAATCTCCCGCACCTCAGCCAGCAAATCATCCACTTGTTGCCAGCCGGTGCGCGCACCGATAAAACACGGACGCAGCGCCAGCTTGCCGTCGATCTGCGTGGTGCTGGGCAGATTGCGATTGTTGTGCAGCAGTTGGCGATGAATGTGGCGATTCAACGCATCAAGGCCAGCAACGCGTTCATCGACATACCGAAAACAACAAATCGACAACACCGGCTCGCGCAACAATTGCAGCTGCGGATCGGCAGCGACGCGCGCAGCCAGTTGGCGCGCCATGGCGTTGTGACGACAGACGCGTTCGCGCATGCCATCGCGGCCGATCTCGCGCAGCAGCGCCCACACCACCGCACCACGCGAGGGTGCGGATAACTCCACGCCCATGTCGCCATACGGCACGCCCATGCTGAGCATGGAATGCTTGACTGTGTGCGTTTCGCCGGCAGCGAATGAGCCTTCAAGATAAGCAGCCGCTTCCTGCGTGAACGCACGCTGCAATAAATCACCATCACGCACGAAGGTGGCGCCAATGCCCACCGGCGCGCCCAGCCACTTATGCGGATCGACGATGATCGAGTCAGCCGCTTCCATACCGGCGAATAACGGTGCGACTGCCGCATCGAGTACTCCAGGCAAGCCATAGGCGCCATCGAGATGCAGCCAGAGATGGTGCACACGTGCCAGCTCTGCCAATTCTGCTATTGGATCGATCACACCCGCATTGGTCGTGCCGAGATTGCCGACAATCGCAATGGGCAACGCATCATTGCGTTGAATGGCGTCTCTTAGCGCATCGATGCGCATGCGGCCTTGTGAATCGCAGGGAATTTTAATCAACGCATCGCGACCCAAACCCAGTACGGCGCAGGCACGTTGGATGCTGTGGTGACTTTCGACACTGGCAAATACGCAGCTACGTCGCTGCACACCAGACTTCGCCGGGTCGATGCCAATACGTTCGAACGCGCGCTGTCGTGCAGCGCCCAACGCCAGCAAATTCGCCACCGAGCCGCCGCTGCTGTAAATACCCTGAAACTCGCGCGGCAGACCGAACAGTTCCAGCAGCCATTGCAGCGATAGGTTTTCGAGAAAATTGAAGGCATGCAAACCGATGCGTTGTGGTGCAGCGACGTTACCTGCCAAGGTAGCCAGCACACCCGCAGTGGTCGCGCCGGTAGTGATGAACGAGGTACAGCCCGGCTTGGGAATCGCGGATGCATTGGGCAATAGATGCTGCGCAATCTCGTCGATCACGGCATCGATACCCACCCCGCGCGTCGGCAATGATTGTTGCAATTCCCTGCGCCAACGCTCCGGCGCGGCCGCCGCATCGTCAGCGTCGAAGCGCAGACGCTCATCCAACCGCGCGCCGAGTCGGTTCAAGTGTGTCTGCAGGTTGCCGCACTCGGCTTGTTCGTCGAACATGTTGTTGTCCAGCGTATGTAGTTCATTCGCCATCGATGCTGCGATCCATGTAGGTCGGGTTTCAACCCGACATCCACAAGAAGTCGGGTTGAAACCCGACCTACAAGAAGCAGATGAAGGCGATGAAACTTTCATCAAGTCTCATCGCACTTCATGCTCCGCAACTACCTCAGGCCACTTGCGCCAGCTTGTCGCGACGCTCCGTGGTCGGGTCGATCATCGTCAGTACTTCGTAGACGCGCGTGGCGGGAAAGCCGCTGAGACGAGCGTGTTCGTGTACCTGCGATTCGTCCTCGGCCAGATAGATACAAAACGTACGGTCTGCCGCCACATAGGAATGCACCCATTGCACCTTCGGCGCCAGTTGCGCCAATGCCTTGTTGGAGGTTGCTGCCGCGCCGGATAACTCACGATCGTTCAACCGGCCCACACCATCAATCTTGCGCTCGATTACAAACTTCTTCATTGCTTGAGACTCCTGTGTTTTTGCTCGCGCGGCTCGATGCCGCGGAGCAAACAATAGGCTGGCCGGCGCGGCCGAACTTGTAGCGGAGCTGTATTAATTTGCAGAGCAACCTGGAGAGACTCTGGTGAAGAGAATTGGCGAACCACAGCGATTCCGCCAAAATAGGTTTTTCAGACCCGTTATTGAGCTATTACGGAGCAGGCGCGGACGATGTCCGAAATCTATCGCTTTGCAGGACTTGAACTGGATACGTCGCGATTCCAGGTGCGCCGCGCCGGCGAAGTACTCGCGGTGCAACCGCAGGTATTCGATGTGCTGCATTACCTGGTCGCGCATCATGATCGCATCGTCTCCAAGGACGAGTTGCTCGACAAGGTGTGGCAAGGACGCTTTGTTTCCGAGGCCACCTTGAGCAGTCGCATCAAGGATGTACGTCAGTTGCTGGGCGACACCGGCAAGCAACAATCGCTGCTGCTCACGCTGCGTCATCGCGGCTTTCGCTACGTCGGCACCGTTGAAGCCGAGCTACCTGATACGCGCCAGATTGCCTCTGCAGTTGCAATGGCTGCAGCCACCGCCACAGCGCCAGCCACTCGCCGCGATCCACCCACCAGCATCGCCGTGCTGCCGTTTGAAATGATGGGCGATGACAGCACTCGCAGGTACATCGGCGAAGGCATGGCCGCCGACATCATCGCCTTGTTGGCGCGACATCAATGGCTGACGGTGATCGCGCGTGGCTCGAGTTTCGCGGTGGATCTGCGTGCGACACCGCGACAAATCGGCTCGCTGTTGAATGTGGGCTATTTGTTGAGCGGCCGCATTCGCTGGCGCGATACCCAGGATAATCCCGAGGGGCGCATCGATGCCGAACTCACCGACTGCGATAGCGGCCGTTTGTTATGGACGCACAGTTACAGCATCGCAACCGCGAACCTGCAGCAAGTGCTCGAAGAACTGTCGCAACAGATTGCCGCCACCATCGAACCCAAGCTGGCACAACTGGAGCGACAAAAAACCGAACGCAAAGCGCCGGAAGATTTTCAGGCATGGGATTGTTGTCATCAGGCGTTCTGGCATTTGTATCGCTTTACGGCCGATGATCTTGCCATCGCCAAAACCTGGTTTGTCAAAGCGCTGCAGTTCGATCCGCAATTGGCGCGCGCTCATGCCGGCCTTGCTTATGCTGCCTTGCAGTTGGCGTTTTACGGATCGCCGGCCAAACGCAGCGATGAGCTGCAACAAGCGCTGGCCGAAGCGCAAACAGCAGTGGCATTGGAACCGCATGACGCTTTCAATCGTTTTGCACTGGGACGGGCGCTGTGTTTGTTATGCCGCTATGCCGAAGCACAAGCCGAATTGGCACAAGCCATCGAAGCCAATCAAAGTTTTGCGCAAGCGTACTTTGCATTGGCGTTCTGCTTCACTGTGTGGGACCAACCAGCGGCAGCATTGCCTTTGTACGAAAAAGCGGTGCGCTTAAGTCCGCAAGACCCGCATCTGTGGACCTTTCATCACATGCGCAGTGTCGCCTTGTTTCGTCTCGATCGACTCGATGAAGCGGAAGACTTCGTACGCGCCGCGGTGCGCCAGCAACATGCGACTTACTGGCCGCTGGCAACATTGTGTGCATTGCTCGCGGAGCGTGGTCGCGTTGCAGAAGCGACTGCTATCGGTCATCGCTTGGTGAGCATCAAACCGGGTTATAGCCTTGCGTATGCACGGCAAGATTTTTTCTTCATGCGTGCGCCGGAGTTTGTTGCCAGGTATTTGCAGAATCTGTCGGTGGCGGGAGTGCCGGAGGGTTGATGATTGAATAGCTTTATCTTCCTCTCTCGGTTGGGGAAAGGTACTGCTTACATTAGACACCGTGCCAACTTCTCCACCCTCACCCAGCCCTCTCCCTGAGGGCGAGGGAGTTTAATGACGATTGCTTGTTTCTCTGGCTCAAGATTATTTTTCGCTGGTATCTGCTGTAGGAGCGGCCCATGGCCGCGAATAATTAAATCGCGGCCATGGGCCGCTCCTACAACATCGCATTCTCCAAGGGTCAGCACATGCAGTCGCGCCAAAGATCTACTCACCACCACGCCGCGACAACATCCACACTCCCACCGCAGCCAACGCAAACGACGCATAACTCAAACGTCGCACATGGCCCCACATTGCAATCGCAAATATCACCACCGCCAACAGCAGCAACACCACACCAAACACTTGGCGGCGTTGCTTCTCGGCAAGGTTGTGCTCGCTCACTGCGCGCTACCAATATCCATCACTACATCGATGCGGCGATTGCGGGCGCGGCCGGATTCGGTGTCGTTGCTGGCGATGGGTTTGGATTCGCCGTAACCCACGGAGCTGACTTTCTCCGCGGCGATGCCGAGGTTCGAGATCAGGTACTGGCGCACGGCGTCGGCGCGATCTTGCGATAACAACAGATTGGCCGATTCGGGCCCTTCGCTATCGGTGTGGCCTTCAACCACTATGGTCGCGCTGGGGAACAAGTTGATGGCATCGCGGATCTTGGCCAGCACGGCAAAACTGGCCGGTTCGATGGTGCTCTTGCCGCTGCGGAATTTGATGGCGTTCAATGACAGGATCAAATTACTAGCCTGGCGATACACACGGCCTTCATCGGCAGCGAACATGGCTTCGATCTTGCTGATGTTGTCGCGCTGGCGATCTTGAGCACTGAGTTTTTTCAGTAAGGTTTGCCGTTCTTCGGACTCACCACCCAAACGCGTTTTCAATTCAGTCGCCTCGCGTTTGAGATCGGCAATGTCTTGCTCGCGATCCTGTGCCGCCTGCCGTGCGGCGATCAGTGCTTGCTGCTGTTGCTGTACTTTGCTGCGCGCTTCGGTCAGCGCAGCCGCATAGCCCTGATCGAAAGTGGGCGGGATCTCCAGCTCAGTGACTAACTGCCGAATGGGATCTTCAATCGCGAGCAGTTGTTGCTCAGCAAGATGTTGCTTCTCGCCATCGCTGCTTTGCGCCTGTTCGATGAGATGCGCAAGATACTGCGCGTGACGTGCTTCATACGCGGCTTGTGCGGCCAGGCGCTTCGGTTCGGCCTGCTCATAACGACTGCGCGTCAATTGTTGATCGGCCAGTGTCAGTTGTTGTTGTGCGACGGCAAAACTGCGCGGCGCATAGTCCTGCACCTTGGCGGCTTGCGCTTTGGCGATGGTATCGCGCGCTTCATTCAACACCGCATTCTTGATCGCCTGCAATTCCACATCGCGCAACAGCACTTCGGCTTCCGCGCCCTTGCTGCGCGCCCCGTCGAGGTCGTTGCTCTCGACTTCGCCCACCGCTTGTTTGAAACGTTGCTCGGCTTTATTCCACGCCTCACTGACGGACTTGGGTGCGTTGGCCAGCACCGCATCGTCGTACGCTTTGATGACGGTCTGCAAGGTCTTGTTGCTTTGTGCGACGACTTGCTGAGTTTTATCGACCGCCTGTTGCGCGTCGCTGCGTTTTTTCTGAATTCGTTCGGGCTTGGCATTGCCGGCGATATCTTTTTGCAAATCCTTCATCGCTTCGCCGGCCTTGCCGTACGCACGCGGCGCAAGCAATTCGGCGCGGTTGGCTTTGGCTTGATCGAGCGAGGTTTGCAGCGCGGTGAGGTCGGTGGTTTGTGCAAGAGCAAAGCTCGACCACGCTACGGTAAGACAGGCAAACAGACACGGTAACCGTTTATTCATTCGCTCTTTACTCAAAGGCATTCACGCCCGCTGTTGGGGTCGGGCATGCCCGACCTGGTCTTGCTGCTGGTTCGGAAGGCGAGGCACTTGTGCTGAGCAGCGCAGCGTGTCGAAGCATGCCTCGTCCCCACGCGACATGATCAATCAAGGCCGCAACTGGCCGTTGCCGCGCACCACATACTTGTAACTGGTCAATTGCTCGACCCCCACCGGACCGCGCGCATGGAATTTGTCGGTAGAGATGCCGATCTCGGCGCCCATGCCGAACTCGCCGCCGTCGGCGAATTGTGTGGATGCGTTGTGCAACACAATCGCACTGTCGACACCATTCAAGAAGCGATCGGCAGTTTGCTGGTTCGCGGTGACAATCGCTTCGGTGTGCGCCGAGCCATACTTGGTGATGTGCGCAATCGCAGCATCCACATCATCGACCACGCGTGCAGCGATGATTGAATCCAGATACTCGGTGTACCAGTCTTCTTCAGTGGCAGGCTTCACGCGTGCATCCACGTCCTGCACCGTACGATCACCACGCACTTCGCAACCGGCGTCGAGCAGCATCTTGACGATGGCCGGCGCATGCGACTTGATGGCAGCCTTATCCAGCAACAATGTTTCTGCCGAGCCGCAAATACCGGTGCGACGCAGCTTGGCGTTCCGCACGATTTCGATCGCCATGTTCACGTCAGCATCGCGATCCACGAACACATGGCAATTGCCCTCGAGATGACCGATCACCGGCACGCGTGCATCGGTCTGCACGCGTTGAATCAGACTCTTACCACCGCGCGGCACAATCACATCGATGTATTCGGTCATACCGGCCAGCATGTAACCCACTGCAGCACGATCAGTGGTGGGCACCATTTGCACCACCGCTTCAGGCAAGCCGGCGGCTTTCAAGCCTGCAACCAGGCAGGCGTGAATGGCATGACTGGAGTGATAGCTTTCCGAACCGCCACGCAGGATCACCGCATTACCGGACTTCAAACACAGCGCGCCGGCATCGGCCGTCACATTGGGGCGGCTTTCATAGATGATGCCGATTACACCGAGCGGTACGCGTACGCGTTGAATCAACATGCCGTTGGGACGCGTCCATTCGGCGATCACCGTGCCGACGGGGTCAGCAAGACTCATGATCTCTTCGATGCCCTTGGCCATGGCTGCGACGCGCTTCGCATCGAGCAGCAAGCGATCCAGTAGCGCATTGCTCAAACCACGTTCGCGTGCGGCGCTCATGTCCCTGGCATTGGCGGCGAGAATTTCTTCGCTGCGTTCACGCAATGCGTTAGCCGCAGCCTGCAGCGCACGATTCTTGGTGGCGGCATCGGTCACCGCCAGCACTCGCGCCGCTTCCAGCGCAGCGCGACCGATCGGCTCCATCACAGCGGCCATTTGTTCGATTGAGCTGGGCGCCGAGGAATTGCTGGACGATGTGGGTACTGCGGACATAACGGCGGTCTCGTATTAACGATGAAAAGCGGGCGGCCATTGTAGCTGCACGACGCGCCCCAGGGGTAAACCCATGTGGCAGACCAATGCGCCTGCCTGGCATGGACCATTAGCCACATTCGTCAAGAAAACTGACGCAGCTCCGCGCCGACAACGGCCGAACCAACGCTTGAAACGACGGTCCATAACCCCATATTTCGACCTGCCGAACTCTCCTACCTTGGCTTCATTGAGAACCTGCTTTTCATGAAACGCATATTTCTGTTTCTGCTCACCAACTTGGCCGTTGTCTTCGTACTCAACATCGTGCTGCAACTGTTGGGCGTGGACCACATCGAAACCGCCAATGGCGGCCTCGACATCAATAATTTGCTTATTTTTTCCGCGGTGCTGGGTTTTGGCGGCGCGTTGTTTTCGCTGGCCATTTCCAAGTGGTCCGCGAAGCGCGCGATGGGCGTGCAGGTGATCGATCAACCGCGCACACCGCGCGAGATCTGGCTGGTGAATACGGTACAGCGCTGCGCCGAACAAGCCGGCATCGGCATGCCGGAAGTCGGCATTTTCGATTCGCCGGAAATGAATGCCTTTGCCACTGGCGCGCGTCGCGATGCAGCGTTGGTGGCAGTGAGCACCGGGCTGCTTAACAGCATGACGCAGGCCGAGGCTGAAGCAGTGATTGGTCACGAGATCAGTCACGTCGCCAACGGCGACATGGTAACGCTGACCTTGATACAAGGCGTGGTGAATACCTTCGTCATTTTCCTGTCGCGCGTGATCGGCTTTGTAGTGGATCGCATGATCCTCAAGAATGAACGCGGTTATGGCATCGGTTACATGATCACGAATATGGTGAGCCAACTGGTGCTGGGCATTCTGGCCAGCATGATCGTCATGTGGTTCTCGCGGCATCGCGAATTTCGCGCCGATGCGGGCGGCGCCAAGCTCGCCGGTCGCAGCAACATGATTGCCGCACTGGAACGCCTGTTGAATCGCAGCAACGATGCGCCGTTGCCCGACAAACTGGCCGCCTTCGGTATTTCCGGCGGTAAGAGCATGTCGCGACTATTCATGACGCATCCGCCGCTGGAAGAACGCATCGCTGCGCTGAAAAACGCGCAATAAACGAGGCGGACATCGATAATGCAGGGGCGGCGCAGGCCGCCCTTTTTATTTTGACAAGCATGAAGGAATACAGCGAGCGGTTCACAAACCACCCTGCAAAGCTGATGACCAAACCCCATCACACCGCCCTGCTCTGGTTTCGTCGCGATTTGCGGTTGGCTGATAATCCAGCGCTGAACCACGCGCTGCAGGAAGCGCAACACGTCATTCCCGTGTTCATCCATGCGGCGGAAGAAGAAGCGCCGTGGGCGCCGGGCGCTGCCAGTCGCTGGTGGTTGCATCACAGCTTGCAAGCATTGTCGGATGCACTCGCTGCACGCGGCAGTCGGTTGCTCATTCGTAGCGGTAAGACGCAAACAATGTTGCAACAATTGCTGACGGAAACTAATGCAACGCTGCTGTGCTGGAATCGCTTATATGAACCTGCTGTGATTGCACGCGACACCGCCATCAAGAGCCATTTCAAAGAACAGGGCATCGAGTGCAGTAGTCACAACGCTGCGTTGTTATTCGAGCCTTGGGAAATACGCAATCAACAACACAAACCGTTTCGTGTGTTCACACCGTTCTGGCGGCATTGCCAAACGCAACTTGCGCAACAGCCGTTACCATTAATTGCTCCCGACTTGATGCCCAGTGTGCCGACGAAACTCGCTACTGAATCACTGATGTCACTGGCGTTGTTGCCGCGCATTCCCCGGGATGCAGGCATGCGTGAACAGTGGCAAGTGGGCGAAGCCGGGGCACACGCAACATTGCAAGGCTTTATCGACGCTGCGGCGAGCGACTATGCCAGCGATCGCGATCGCCCTGATGTAGCAGGCACGTCGCGCATGTCGCCCTACCTGCACTTCGGTGAAATCAGTCCACGACAAATTGTCGCTGCATTGCATGAGCAACAAACCACGGCCGAGAGTTATGTGCGCGAACTCGGCTGGCGCGAATTTGCGCATCATCTGCTGTATCACTTTCCGCATACCACTGATAAGCCGCTGGATACCCGCTTTGAACAGTTTGTGTGGGACAAGAATGCTGCTGCGCTGCAAGCCTGGCAGCGCGGTCAAACCGGCATTCCCTTGGTCGATGCCGGTATGCGCGAACTGTGGCATACCGGCTGGATGCACAATCGCGTGCGCATGATAGTCGCGTCGTTTCTCACCAAGAATCTGCGCATTCACTGGCTGGAAGGCGCGCGCTGGTTCTGGGATACCTTGGTGGATGCAGACCTGCCCAACAACACGCAAGGCTGGCAATGGACCGCCGGTTGCGGCGCCGATGCCGCGCCGTACTTTCGTGTGTTCAATCCCGTGTTGCAGGCAGAGCGCTTCGATCCCGCGTTCACTTACATTCGCAAATGGGTACCGGAAATCGCGTCCCTGCCCGATAAGTGGATCGCCAAGCCCTGGGAAGCACCGGCGCAGGAATTGGCGAAAGCCGGCGTGCAACTCGATGCGAACTATCCCAATGCGATCGTTGCGTTATCGCAGAGTCGCGAGCAGGCGCTGAGTGCGTATGCGCAGATAAAAACCTCTGAATAAATGAGAATCTTCTGCCGTAACCGCGAGAGCGAGAACAATCCTTTCTGATAGATGCACTTAAGGAAGTTCTGATTAATTCCGTTCGTCCTGAGCAGCCCAGCGTGTCGAAGGATTCCTCAAAAAATAGGAACGTTTCGACACGCTGCGCTGCTCAACGCGAACGGAGAATAAATCGGGGCTTTCTTGATAAACAAATCGTAATTCTGTATTCATCAACGCTGCGTAAACTGAAAGTCTGCCATTCGGAGTCGGCCATGAATCTCTTTCGTCGCCTTGGTCATCATGTACATCAGCAGCGCAGCACCTTGTTGTTCCTCGGTCTCATGCTGGTATTTCGTTCTTCGTATGCCGACTGGATGATTGTGCCATCCGGTTCGATGAATCCCACCATTGTCGAAGGCGATTACATTTTTACCGACAAGCACGCTTATGGCTGGCGCATACCGTTTACAACGACACGTCTCACGCCGGGCGCCGATCCGCAGCGCGGCGAGATTGCGATTTTCTATTCACCACTCGACGGCACACGCCTAGTGAAGCGCGTGATCGGCGTGCCCGGCGATACCGTGGAGATGCGCGATGAGGTGTTGTACTTGAACGGCGTCGCTTTAACTTACGCGGATCATTCGGCGACCACCGACATTCTGCAAGCCACGCAACGAACCCAGCCAGTGTTTCGCACCGAACAACTGGATCAAGTTGCACACGCCATCATGTTGCTACCGAAACGGCCGGCATTACGCAACTTTGGCGCCATCAAAATTCCCGCCGATCATTACTTGATGCTGGGCGACAATCGCGACAACAGCGCCGACTCGCGGTATATCGGTCTGGTGCCGCGCAAGCTGTTTGTCGGCCGGGCTAACCATGTGCTGGTGTCGTTCGATCCAGAGCGTTATTACCTGCCGCGAACAACACGAGTGTGGAAGCCGCTGATCTGAGAATTCAATTCAGCTTCTATGGGCCGTCATCCCAACTCCCGTCGTGCCGCTTCAATCCATTCGCTTTGTTCCTTGCGAAACACCGCGCCGGCCAGCTCTGCATTGGTCAGCAACTCTTTCAAGATCGCATTGCCCTGCTCGATTTGACCTTGACGCTTTAGCAAGCTGCCGTAGCGATACATGGCTTCCGCGCCTGAATAATATTTCGACAAGGCCTTGTATTCGCTGAGCGCTTTATCGAGATTGCCCTCGCCTTCCAGTGCGCGTGCATACAGCAGATGGCCTTCGGGCGATTTGAAATCGGGATTGTTAGCGATCAATGCATCCAACGTTTGGCGCGCGTCGACAATTTGGTTCTTGGCGAACTGCGCTTTGGCCAGGCCCAGCATCAACAATGGCTCGTGGCTGTAGATGCCGGTCATGGCCGCGCGATAGTGTTCGATGGCCTCATCGTAGCGGCCGCGTTCCAGCAATTGATCGGCTACCTTGCGACGGCTGTCGACACTGTTGTTCACCGCCAGTTTCTGGCTGGCTTCACGCAGATCGCGATGCGGATCGAGGGTGTTGCGCAAGCCGCTTTTGGCGCGCTGCACCGATCGAGTGCCCATGAGTTCCGGCAGGATCTCGACGGCGAAATACGCCAACGCGCCGATCAGCGGCACGAAAATCACCAGCCAGATCCACAAGGTGTTGCGGCCGGTCTTGACGATATGAATGACCAGCGCGACCTGGAACAGAATGGGCAACAGCCAATAAATCATGGGAATTCCATCAGCAAAGACGCTTCGACACGCTGCGCTGCGTAGCGACCGGAAAGATTTCGCCCGGTCGCTGCGCAGCGCAGCGTGTCGAAGCGCCTGTAAAAAAACTACAGTGCAGGCCATGCATCTTACCCGGTCGATCGAACTCGGTAGAATCCCCTCATGACTTCTTCACCAGCCATCAGCTCCGCAGTGCTCGACCAATTGCGCCACATCGTCGGCCCTGCGGGTTATCTCGACCAGCAAACCGACATCGAACCCTTCCTGGTCGATCACCGCAAACTGTATCGCGGCGCGACGCCGCTGGTATTACGGCCCGCCAGCACCGAACAGGTCGCGCAAATTCTCAAGCTGTGTAATGAACAACGCATCGGCGTGGTGCCGGTGGGCGGCAACACCAGTTATTGCGGCGGCGCTACACCTTCAGCCGACGGCACGCAGATCGTGTTATCACTGTCGCGCTTGAAGCGCGTACGCAATGTCGATCCCCACAACAATACGCTGACCGTGGAAGCCGGCTGCGTGCTGGCCGAGGTGCAACAAGCGGCAGAACAAGTGGATCGCTTGTTCCCGTTAAGTCTCGGCTCTGAAGGCTCGTGTCAAATCGGCGGCAATCTTTCCACCAATGCCGGCGGCACAGCAGTGCTGCGCTATGGCATGGCGCGCGATCTGGTGCTGGGACTGGAAGTGGTGTTGCCCGATGGTCGCGTGCTGGATGATCTGAATGCATTGCGCAAGAACAACATGGGTTATGACCTGAAAAATCTGTTCATGGGCGCAGAAGGTTCACTGGGCGTGATCACCGCCGTCACGCTGAAGTTGTTTCCACTGCCAAAGACACGGGTGACTGCAATCGTCGCGCTCAACGATCCCGCAACTGCAGTGAAGCTGTTGTCATTCATGCGCAGTGAGGCCAGCGATTCGCTGGCGACTTTCGAGTTGATGCCACGCAATGCACTGGAACCCGTGTTCGCGCACATTAATGGCTGTCGCGATCCGTTTGCCGATGTACATCCCTGGTATGTGTTGCTCGAAGCCACGACGCCGTTGCTCGCATCGGCGCTGCATGAAGAGCTCACCACCGCGTTGGCGCGAGCAAGCGAGCAAGAACTTATTCGCGATGCTGTCATTGCTCAGAGCAATCAACAACGCGAGATGTTCTGGAAGCTGCGTGAATCGATTCCAGCAGCAGAGCGCGTCATCAGTACGGTCAGCGTCAAGCACGATGTGTCGGTCGCCATCAGTGACATCCCGCGTTTCATCGATGAAGCCAGCGAGTTGTGCAAACAAATTGCGCCGCAAGCCATCCAGATCATCTACGGCCATCTTGGCGACGGCAGTCTGCATTTCAACATCAACACCTCGCCGCACATCGATCGCGATGCGCTACTGGCGAAGAAGGCGCAAATTCATCATGCCATGCATGAGTTAATCGCCACGTATCGCGGCAGCATCAGTGCGGAGCATGGCATCGGCAAATTGAAGCGCGATGAACTAGCGCATTACAAAGATCCGGTGGCCATGGAGGTCATGCGCGCGATCAAGCGCACGCTTGATCCGAACGGGATTATGAATCCGGGCAAGGTGGTGGTGGTTTAAATTACGAAGCCCGCGTCAACGCCACCGACGCACCACCCAACGCCGAATATTTATCGCCAAACATCCAGCGCAGCAATGCCGGGCCCTGCATGCGCTTGACGAAGCACGCCGCATCCGCAGGTCGTGCAGCGCGCTCGAAAGATAAACATTCCGCCAGCAGTCTCGCAGCACGTGGCGGCAGATCGGCGATGGGTTCATAGCTGAGATGCTTGGTGCGCGCCGCATCGAGGCTGTGCCGTTGGAACGGATGTCTGCCGGTGAGCAACTCGTAAGCGATCACACCCAGCGGATATAAATCGTCGGCCGGTGACGCATTACTGCGCGACATCATCAGTTGTGCGGTATAGGCCTCGCTGTAGGCACGCAGGGTCATGGTATCCAGCAACTCAACGGCGTCCGCATTCGTGGGCATGGCATCGATCAACTCAAAGCCCATGATTTTGGGCACGCCGGCATCGGTGACAAACACCGAGCAGGGATTGAGATTGGCATGCGTCAGGCCTTGTTTGTGCGCATGCGCGAGGCCATTGGAAATCCCTTCGATCAATGACCATGCGGCAGCCTGCAGCAGCGGCGCCTTGCGTGCCTGACGAATGATGTCGGCCAGCCAGCGGCCGTGCAGATATTCCATCACCACCGACACCTGGCCATCGGCTTGTTCGACACCGAACACCTTGACAATGTTTTCATGATTGAGGCGCTTGATGCGCGCAACGGCCTCTTTCAATGTCAGCAAGGCATCGGGTTGTTGATGCAGGTCCACCGCCACCACTTCAATCATTAATCTGGAATCACTGACGCCAGTGTTTTCGGCAGCCAGATCGCTGGCGGTAAACATCTGGCCCATGCAACCGTTGCCGAGTTTGCTTTCCAACAAGTAGCGATTGTTAACCACCATGCCGACGGCGAGCGCACGCAGTGAAGCGGGTTTGCTGTGGAGAGGTGTTTTAGTGGCGTCACGCAATATATCGGCCACATTGACTTCGTCTGCTGCCTTGTCACTCACTGCAGCAACGGCTGGTACAGCTTGCGCTGCAACCGGCGCGGTCGCCGCACGCTTCGGCGCCAGCCACATGGTTTTTTCGGATTCATAAGGATCAATGGCATCGAGCAAGGCACGGCCCACAGACATCGGCCACTGCTGTTGCTTGATGCGGGCTTCGATCAACATGCCCCACAGACTGGTGCCCACGGGGTTTTGACGCACGGCATCGGTGAGCGCGGTGCAGACATCGTAAATGTTGCCGTGATCGGGCTTCAGTCGGTCGAGCAGTTCATCGAGTTGCAAAGTCATAGTTGTTCCAGACTCGAGTTGGAGCAGCGATCGTTATTGTCGAATTGCTCCCCACCCTGGGTGCGATCACGCCAACTTGTACAAACCCAATTTGATAGATCCAGCTCGTATGGAGCGTAAGCGTTACAAACTTTACTACCCGAGTAGCGACGTCTACTGAAGACTAAAGGCAGCAACCGCAAATATGTGTGAGACGGTTCACTAAGCTGAACAGTTGCCGAGGCGCTTACCGGCTCGACATGCAAGCTTGCCAACCGCTTCCACTACTGCCGGCCTCGCAACCTTTCCTGTCGCTGCTACCGATAGTCGCGATGGCAGTCGGCACAGGCGTCACGTACCCGCTTGAGCAACGTGACGTCATACATGCATTGACCGGGCAACGCGGCGCCAGGAGTAGCCGCAGATTGGAGCTGTTCGATGTAGCCATGAAATGTAGCGTCCTGCGAATTTGCCAGCGGTAGCGCCAACGCCAACTCGTTGCCCAATGCCTGCAGACGGGAAGCAGACTGCGCGGCGACGGCGCAGTCGTGGTTGGCAACCGCGTCCTGCAGCGATTGCAGGTGGTACTGCGCCAACCACATCACCGCCAGCGTATGTTGGCGCTGTTGTATCGTCCGCTGCTGCACCATGGCACCCATTACCCCGCCTAGAACCAACGCGATAAGGCCTACTGCAATTGTCTTCTTCATCCGATTTTCTTTGCTGTCCAACACCTCAAGCTGCGCACTATGCCAGCGCAACTAGCATTCGTGCAGCTTTGCCGGTGATTGCGCTGTGCGGTCAACTGCTCGCGTTCGCATCGACAGCCGGGCAAAATCACTCCTCTTGAAATCGGGCAGTCATTTCTATGCCGAACGCATCATTTCAACCTGAACGCGTGCTTGCACCCTTGCCGCTGATAAAGCGTTATCGGTATTGGCTGATCGCGTTGGCCACGCTGTTGTTGATTTACGCCCTGCTTGGCTTCCTGCTGGTGCCGCGGCTGATAAAGCAGTACGCCCCGCAATATGTGCATGAGCACTTACATCGGCAACTCACGCTGGGCGAAGTGCAATTCAATCCGTTTACCTTCACGGTGCAAATCGGCAAGTCGCAACTCGATGAACAGAACGGCACGCCCATCTTCGGCTTTGCGCACCTACTGGTGAACGCCGAACTTAGCAGCGTATTTACCGGGCATTACAGCTTCAAACGGATTCAACTCGATTCGCCCAGCGTGCACGCGATTGTCAGCGCCGACGGCAAACTCAATCTGGACTTCAGCGATACGCAAGCCCCTCAGGAAAACAGCAAGCAACCGTTACCGGTGGTACGCATCGGTGAGCTGCAATTGAAGAACGGCTTGCTGCATCTGGAAGATCGTGCGCGCCCGACGCCATTCAGTACCGAACTCAGGCCGATCGAATTTACGCTAAGCGAATTCAGCACCAAGCCCAACGACGATAGCGCATTTCATTTCGCTGCCGCTTCTGCGGCCGGTGAAACACTGGATTTTCACGGCGAGCTAACCATGCAACCGCTGGGTTCCAAAGGTCAGTTCAAAGTAACCGGTTTGCAAGCCAGCACCTTGCAAGGCTATCTGCAGGATGCCCTGCCGTTTCGTTTGTTGTCGGGCTCGCTGGCATTGCAAGGTGACTACCAGTTAGCCGCCAATGACTCACTGGACCTGAATCTCAACCTGCCCACCATTGCCGTCAGCAATGCGCAGGTGGCGCCGCTGACCGATGCCAATGCGCCATGGATAACCTTGCCGCAACTGGCGCTGAGCAACACCCACGTATCCCTGCGTGAACGCAACATCAACATTCGACAAGTGAAACTCAGCGATGCGCAGATCACCGCGTGGCTGGATGCGCAGCACCAACTCAATCTGCTGCAACTACTGGGACCGGACAAACCAAATGATGCGCCGTGGACTACGCATGTCGAGTCCATCGTTGCCGAGAATACTGCCGTGCAGATGGAAGATCGCAGCATCACGCCGGCCGGCGCATTCAAACTCAGTCCGGCACAACTGGAGGTGAAAAATTTCAGCACCGCGCCGGGCGCCAGCATCCAGCTTGCCACCACGCTGCGCGTCAACGATCAAGGCGATGTGCATGCCGAGGGCAGCATCGATCTCGATACCTTGAGTTCGCAATTGAATATCAAGGTGGCGAGCTTCCCGCTGTCTACCATGCAGAACTACGCGGCACAGACCACTGACCTGATCATCAGCAATGGCCAGCTCAATGCACAAGGCAATGTCTATTACAAAGGCACAGCGAAGAACAACCAGCCCGAGCTGAAATTCGACGGCGACGTCGACATCGCCGACCTCAGCACGCAGGACAAGCTGGAAAACAAGGACTTCATCAAGTGGCAGTCGCTGCAGTTGCAGCACATGAGTTACAGCATGGCGCCCAATGCGCTGGAGATCGCGCAGATCACTGCGCATCAACCGTATGGCCGCGTCATCATCGATAGCGACACCAGCACCAACATTCAACACGTGCTGCGCATGAAACCCGCTACCGAACACGACGAAACCAAGACCAAAGCAAACAAAGCCTCTGCGCCGACCATGCGTACGCGTATTGCCAAAGTAATGGTCGACAATGGTTCGGCGGACTTCGCCGATTACTCGGTGCAACCGACGTTCGCTACCGGCATGGAACGCTTGAACGGCGTGGTCAGCAATCTTTCATCGGCCAACGATTCGCGCGCTAAGGTCGACCTGAAAGGCAGCGTCGACAACTACGCTCCCGTGACGATTTCCGGCGAAGCAAATTTTCTAGCGGCGGATACCTTCAGCGACATTGCGATGAATTTTCGCAACATGGAGCTGACCACGTTCAATCCCTATTCCGGCAAGTTCGCCGGTTACAGCATTGCCAAGGGAAAATTGAATACCGAGCTGCGTTATCAGATTCAGAACCGCGAACTGAATGCACAACATCACCTCGTCATCGATCAACTCGAGTTCGGTCCCGCCACCGATAGCAAGGATGCCGTCCCGCTGCCGATCAAGCTGGCGGCGTCGTTACTGAAAGACCGCAATGGCGTGATCGATCTGAATCTGCCGGTAACCGGCAGTCTCGATGATCCGGAATTCAAGATCAGACCGGTTGTCTGGAAAGCCTTTGTCGGTTTGCTCACCAAGATCGTTACTGCGCCTTTCTCGGCACTGGGATCGCTGTTCGGTGGCGGCGGTGACGAATTAGCGTATGTGGATTTCACACCCGGCGTTGCCACCTTAAGTGCGACTGAAACCGCCAAGCTCAACAAACTGGCCAAGGCCATGGTGGAACGCCCGCAATTGAAGTTGAACATTCCACTCACTGCAGTGACTGACAGCGACGCCGCAGCGTTGAATGACGCCGTGTATGCGCAGGCATTGAATGGCGTGTTACCCAATGCGGCATCGGCCACCGCCAGTCAACGACTCAGCGCGTTGACGACTCTGTATAAAAATAAAACCGGCACCGCGCCCAGCTTTCCAACCACTGAGGCGAAAGACACCACTGCGGATCGCATTGCGTATCTCGAAACGCAACTCAAAGCCTTGTTCGCGATCAGCGCCGCCGATCGCGATGCATTGACGCGCGCCCGTGCCGACGCCGTGCAAGCGGCACTGCTCGGCAATCCTGAGCTGGCTCCGGAACGTATTTATCTCACGGTACGCAGCAATAAGATTGAATCGCCCGCGGGAGTGGCGCGCATGGAGCTGCAGTTGGAGTGATGGTAAGTCTCGCCACCCACGCATTAGTAGTTGGATGGGAACTCGTTGACGCCGGTACCGGTGTTGGTCAAACGAGTCAGACCCGTACCGGTCTTGCCCATACTGAATACGCCAAACAGCGGCTCCTGCGTCAGATCCATGCGATGAAAGTAGATTGTATTGCCGTCGAGGCTCCACGCCGGCTTGCTGTTGATCTGCCCATCGTTGGGAATGGTGATCACTGCAGCAAGCGTCATCGGATTTAAGCTACTCACATCGGCAACGCGAATATTCCACGCACCGATACCGTTGTTGGCCGCTGGATTGGTATTGGTTAACCAGGCGATCGATAAACCATTCGGCGAAAAATAGGGATCGTAATCTGCCAGCGCATCGTTGGTGAGTCGGGTCGGCGTACTCATTGGCGCATTGCTCGCCATCACAAAAATTTCGTAGTTCGCCGGTGACGTACACGGCGCAGGCAAAGCGGGACAGCCGTTGAACAACAACTTCGTGCCATCGGGCGACCACGATACATCGGTGTTGATGCCCGGTTGATTGGTGTACTGCACCGGCGAACCGCCCGAGGCATTGGTCACGAAGATCTGCAAGGTCGCATTCACGCCCGCACCGACGCTGCCAAACATCGCCAGCTTGGTGCCATCCGGCGACCACTCCGCGTGGCCTTGCATCAGCCAGCCATTGGCATTCTGGGCAATCAGTTGCGTGACATTCGAGCCATCGGCATTCATCACCCACAAACTGGCTTGCGCATAGTCGTCCGCCTGTACACCTGCAGGGCGTCGATAAAACAGAATCTTTTTGCGATCGGGTGAAATGCGCGGCCACCAATGTTCGTAGGCAGCGTTGTTGGTCAGGCGTGTAATGCCGGTGCCATCGGTTTTCATCGCATAGATTTCACGATTGGTGCTCTGGCGCGTCGAATCGAACACCAGTTGATTGCTCGCCAGCGTTGTCGCGGGCGTCGCCGGACTGGCCGCCAGACCGCCGCCATCAGAACCACCGCAGGCAGTCAGGGATGCAGCGAGCAACGCGATGATCAATTTGCGCATGTGTGTCCTGCGAAGCATTGAAGATGACGGCAACACTAAGAGCGATCCGCGCGAATGCCAATCCCTATTGTTCACTGACGGCGTAAAGCGACGGTAACTGAATGAGCAGCAGCGAACGGCTTTGCATAATGATTACCCGCATGCGGAGCACCCTCACCCTAGCTCTCTCCCTTAGGGAGAGGGGATTCGAGGGAGCGGGTTTGTGGCTTCGGTATTAATGCAGCTCCTTCAAGTACGCAATGATGTCGGCGCGTGCTTGTTGATCGTCGAGTTTGAAAAACATCTTGGTGCCGGGCACCAATGCACTGGGATTAGATAACCAGGTGTTTAGTGTTGCTTCATCCCAGGTGATGCCGGAGGCCTTCAATGCCGGCGAATAGGCGTAGCCCGCTACCGTGCCTGCACGCCGACCTACCACACCACGATGCTTCGGACCCACATCGTTTTCTTCAATGGAATGACAGGCTTCGCAGGATTGGTACAAGGCTTTGCCATGCGCGGCATCGCCATGCACGGCTGCGGCATGCGCTATAGCGACGCCACCTATCATCGACAGCATGGCTAAGGTTAGCGGGACATAAGTTGATTTCATCGTTGATGCTCTACACTGATGTAGAAATTGGAAGGTTTGATTAATTCCGTTCGTCCTGAGCAGCGCAGCGTGTCGAAGGATTCTTCAACAATCAAAGAACGTTTCGACAGGCCTGTCCTGAGTTCGCCGAAGGGCTCAACGCGAACGGAAATAAATCAGGCGTTCCCTAAGCAAGCGTTGCATCGGCCAGATTGAATGCGGCCGGTCGTTTGATCACTGAGATGCTGGTCACACCAAGCATTTTCGGCAGTTGTTCCGGCGGTACTTTCAATGGCCCGGGACCGGCGCCCTCACCCACTGCGGGCTGCGGATAGGCAGTCGAACGCGCAGTGTGAAACGTGATGTGGCCTTCGACCTTCTGCACGATCTGATGAATGTGTCCCGTGAGCACGGTGACTGAACCGAAACGCTTCAGCTCATTCATGATCGGCTCCACATCTGCGGTGCCCCAACCCCATGGCTCATAAATGGTCCACAATGGCATGTGCGAGAACACCACAATCGGCGTGCTCGCTGAACGACTCTTGAGATCGGCCAGTGCCCATGCAACTTGTTCATCACCCAATGTACCGAGGCCGCCCGCCTTGAATTGCAGCACATTGATCAAAGAGATGAAGTGCACGCCGGCATGATCGAAGCTGTAGTAGCCCTTGTTATTCGATGCCTTGCCGAAGCGATTGAAGTATTCGCTGACTGCCTCGTCGGTGGTGTCATGTTCACCAGGCGTGGTATGCAGTTCAGCAGTACGCAGACGCGACAACATCTGCTGCGCCAGATCGAATTCAGCGGGCTTCGATAGATGCGTGATGTCGCCGGTGTGAATGATCAATGAGGGTTGCTCGGGCATGGCGTTTACCAGATCGATGGTGCGATTCAACGTGCCATTAACATCGGGATTGGCCTCTTTGGCGAAGCCGATATGGGTATCGCTGATCTGTACAAACAAGGGTCGACCCTGTTTGTTTGCAGAAGCGCCGGCCAGCAGATCGGTAGGCGTGAGCACGCCACCGGATAACACAAACAACGTGCCGGCCCCGCCATAAGCCAGACACTTGAGCGCATCGCGACGCGAAATCGCTACAGAATCGTCGGTCATGAAAGTCTCCCAATTGCGGGCCACAGCAGCCCGAAGTTGGGAGACAGGACTTAGGCAGTGCGCGATTTATTCCTGCATGTTGAAAATTTATTGTTGCTCATGATGCCCCCACCCTAACCCTCCCCCGCAAGCGGAGGAGGGATTAACTTCCATGATCCAATTGTTCGCGCTCGGCCAACTCACGCAACAAGTTCTCCAACCCGCGCAGTTCCTCCCAACCCGTGTCCGACATCGCGCAGTAATCGAGATCGCCGGTTTGCCAGCAGGCGACGTGATAACCATTGCGGGTGGCGTCGTTGGGCGCAATGCGTTGCCTGGCTTCCCAGCTAAACACGTTGATGACGTGTCGGCCATGTTGATACACCGATACGGCAGCGCGTTGTCCCGCGATGTTGTCGACGCGACCACCCAGCAAGCGATAACCCTGCGTCGCAAAATCGGCGACAGCAGGTGACACATCGGCACGTCCGGCAAACCACGGCTTCACGGTATGTCGATCTGTCGATGCCACGGCAATCAATTGACCGGATCGCAGTGACTGCACATGTGCCGCCAGCATTTCATCGAGCACGGGAGTGGTCATACGCATCGTCAGCAACACCACCGCCAGCACAGTGGTTGCGGCAGCCGCACTCACGCCACTTACCGCACCCAGCCAGAAAGAGCGAGTCTTCCAGGCCTTTTGCGTTGCTGCTGATGCTTGGCCGGGTTCGAGTTCAGCAGCATGCAGTGCGCGTTGAATGCGATCGCGTAACGGCTGCGGTGCGGTGACCGCAGCAAACGATTGCCGCAATACTGTGCGTATGCGCAACAACTCATCGAGTTCGGCACGGCATTCGCTGCAACTATCGATATGACGTCGCATCGCGTCGTGTTGATGCGGCTCCATTTCATTATCGATGAAGGCATGCAGCCTGGTTGTTTCAGCGCAGGTCATGCGAACCTCTCGCTAACTCGTCGGTGAACTCGCCGGCAAATTCCCTGTGCCACAACGTTTTGAGCGCGGCCCGCGCCCGTGCGAGACGCGACATCACCGTGCCCACCGGAATGTTGGCGACTGCGGCGATCTGCCGATAATCCAGCTCTTCTATTTCACGCAGCAGCAACACTTCACGCTGCTCCGCCGGCAGTTGTTGCAGCAACTTTTGTAGCGTGCGTTGTTCATCGCGACGCAGTGATTCCTCTTGCGGGTCGGGTGTGGCAGCGATCATTGCATCGCCTGATACAGCGTCGCTTGGTAAGGCCTCTTGCTCATTCGACAACGATATCCATGGAAACCGTTTGCGGCGTTGGCGAGCGGTGAAATGACAATTACGCACGATGGTCAACAACCACGGCTTGGCATCGGCGCCGCGCAAACCATCGAACCCGCGAAACGCACGCAGCATCGCTTCCTGGACGAGATCGTCAGCGTCGTTCGCCGAACGCGATAACCAGCGTGCAAAGCGATATGCCGCATCCAGATGCGGTAACACCTCCGCATCGAATTGGCGGCGCTTCTCATCCACGATGAGCCCACGACTGATCCGACATTTACCTCAGATAACTCCGCTCAAGCTGATTTCAGAAGACCCCCCGCCCTGCCCTCCCCCGCAAGCGGAGGAGGGTAATAACTCATTCCCTCCCCTGCGAAGCGGGGGAGGGTTAGGGTAGGGCAATGTACGGGCGATTCATTTCATTAAGTGCCACAAGCAACAAGACTCGCAGCGCATCAACTTTATTCCCGACGCTGCTTATCGAACCGCTTTATTTTTGCGCGGTTGCCAGTTCATGGATCACACCGCTCAGTTCTTCCATGGTATTGGGCTTGTATAACACTTTGTTGATACCGGCCTTGAGCGCCTGTTGCTTCAACTCTTCCGTGACATGACCCGAGCATAGCGCAATCGGCATATCCGGCCGCAGCTTGCGCATTTCAGTCGCAACGCGCAGGCCGGATACGCCAGGCATGTTCAGGTCAGTAATCGCCAGATCGAACTGCTCGGGGTGATCGCGAAACGCCTGCAGTGCTTCTAGCGGGCGCACGAATCCTGTGACGCGATAACCCAGTCGCTCGAGCATGCGCTTGGCGAGAAACACCAATGGCTCTTCGTCGTCGATATACAGAATGTGTTGACCCGTGCCGCGATGGCTTGCCGACATCTCGGTGCGCGTCACGCTCGCCGCTGCAGCCGCGGGAAAATACACTTTGACTACCGTGCCCACACCGACGTTGCTGTCGACACTGATCGCGCCGTCATGACGTTGCACAATGCCATGCACCACCGACAGGCCCAGGCCGGTGCCTTCGCCCGGCGGCTTGGTCGTGAAGAACGGTTCGAAGATGCAAGCCAGCGTCGCGGCATTCATGCCGCTACCGGTATCGCTAACGGTCAAGCAGGCGACGTTGCCGGGACGCATGCCGGTCAAGCGGCCTGCTGCAGTGGCATCGAGCAACACGCCTTGCAACGTGATCTCGATGCGGCCGGGTTGATCGCCCAACGCGTGCCATGAATTGGTACAGAGATTGATCACTACTTGATTGATCTGCGTGGCATCGGCCAGCACCGGCGGCGTGGCGGGATCAATATTGGTCACGATGTCGACGCTGGAAGGAATGATCGCGCGCAGCAGTGCCACTGCTTCCTGCACGGTGGCGCCCAGCTCGATGACCTGCCGCTCCTGACGCTGCTGCTGACTGAAGGCAAGGATCTGTTGCACCAGACTCTTGCCACGCAGACTGGCGCGACGAATTTCTTCCAGACTCTTTGCCGCCGGATGCTCGGCTGCCACGTCCTGCAACGCCAACTGCGTGTTGCCGAGAATCGCCGCGAGAATATTGTTGAAATCATGCGCCACACCGGCGGCGAGCTGGCCGATGGCCTGCATCTTCTGCGCTTGATTGAATTGCTCTTCGAGTTGACGACGCTCGGTGATATCTTCGGCGGTGCCGACAATGCGCCGCATCTGTCCGTCAGCATCGAACAGATGAAACGCGCGCTGTCGTATCCAGCGTATCGAGCCATCGGGACGCACCACCCGATAGGTATCCTCGCGTTCGCGGCGAGTGTGATCGGTATGCATCAATTGCAGCACCCGCTCGCGATCGTCGGGATGGATGGTGTCGATCAATGACGCCGGATTCTCGTAGAGCGCGGCGCTATCGCGTCCCCACACTTTTTCGAATGCAGGGCTGATGTATAGAAACCGCTCCTGCACCGGATCGTTGATCCAGAACACTTCCTGCACGGTCTCTGCCAGTTCGCGAAAGCGATCTTCCACTTCACGCAAGCGGTCTTCGGCGCGCTTGCGCTCGGTGATATCCATGCCCACCCCGATCAAACACGGCACGCCGTCGAACTCCACACGCCGTCCGGTAAAGTAATACGGCGTCCGTGCGCCATTGCTGGAAACAAAATCGGCAACCACACTGGACTCGCCTTGTGCGAATACCGTGGCGATGCGTTGCTCCAGCAGCGCACGATCGTCGCCGGCGAAAAAATCCAGCGGATGCATGGTGGCGATCTGCTCGCCGGAATAACCAGACACGGTTTCGAAATTATGATTCCAGCGCAAGAAACGCCCGGTGTGATCGTAAAAATACAGAATGCCCGGCATGCTGTCGATCATGGTGTCGGAGAAACGCTTTTCATTGAGCAGCTTTTGTTCAACCGACTGGCGGGCAGTGTCGCGCTCGGCGTTATCAAGAGCAAAAGACAAATCGGCGGCGACCTCGATGAGCAACGATATTTCCTTATCGTTGAAGAAATCTTTTTGATCGGAATACACACTGAGCGTGCCGCAAGGTTCGCCTTGCTGCTGAATCGGCAATGCCACGCCGGAGCGATAACCGTTCTGCTGCGAAGTCTGTTGCCATGTCCTGGTCAATGGATCGTTATGCAGATCGTTACTCACATAGGGCTTGCCGCTACGAAATGCCATGCCGGAGAGGCCGCAATTTTCCGCTCTGCCATCGGTATGGCCGCGCAAGCCTTGCAAGCACCCCAGGTCGTCGCCCCACGACGCAATTACCGCAATCTGACTGATATCCGCTTGATGCCAGCCGACCCATGCCATGCGAAAGCCGCCATGTTCGACCAGCACACGACACACTTCGCGAAACAGTGTGTCGCGATCCGGCATACGCACAATGGCCTGATTGATCTGACTGAGCGCAGCATACAAACGCGACAAACGCGCTATCTCGCGTTCGCGTTGTTTCAGCGGCGTGATATCCCGCGCGATGCAGGAGATGCCGACCAGGGCACCAGCGTCGTCATGAATCGGTGACAAGGTCAGCGACACGTCAATCAGTTGGCCACGCCGGGTAAGCCGTTGCGACTCAAACGCTGCAACCGCTTCGCCACGCTGCAGTCGCGCGTCATAGTCCGCCGACTCGTCGCGGCGATCGGCGGGAATCAATTGTGAAACCGACGCGCCGATCACCTCGACGGCGGTATAACCGAAAATGGCTTCAGCGCCGCGATTCCAACTGGTGATGATGCCGTTCAGATCCTTACTGATGATGGCATCGTTCGATGACTCGATAATGGCAGCGAGATGTTTATACAACGCGTAATCCATGAGGGCTCAACCCACCAGATCGCATCGCAACACCAGCCGCGAGAGCAACATGTTTTCGATCCTTATAAACAGTCTGATGCGACAGCCTGAATTTTTATGTAGGCGCAATACCCGCCGCGGCATATCCCATCTGCCTGCTTGCCGTGCCGGTGCTGCACATCTTTTAGTGGAAAGAAATCAAAAAGGCAAACCGCCGCTGGTCAAGTTGATGACATGTTCCCGAGGTTGTGAATGCAGCCTCATTAATCGCGGCGATGGTCGCAGACTCAGCTTTACACCTCTCCATAAATCCGCGAATCTTGATTCGCCGCTCTCGGAGACTACTGATGCTTGTTCGTTGTGTTTCATTGCTACTGCTCACCTTAGCGATGCTCGGCTGTAGCCGTCACGACTTTTCTGGCGATGAAACGCAACGCATCGAAGCTTGGCGTCAACAACGCCTCACCAATCTGACCAGCGAGAACGGCTGGTTAACACTGGCCGGCCTGTACTGGCTGAAGCCCGGCAACAATCGCTTCGGACGCGGCGAGCACAATGACCTGGTATTGAATCTGCCCAACGCACCGGATGACATCGGTACATTCACGCTGCAAGGCAACACGGTGCAATTTGTTGCCGCGGCTAACAGTGGCGTCACCTCGCAAGCTCGGTCCGTCGTGCAACTCACGCTGGCAACCGATGCAACTGACCATCCGACAGTCCTAGTGCTGGGCAGCTTGAGCTTTTATGCCATTGAACGCGCGGGACGGTTCGGCGTGCGCGTGCGCGATAGCGATTATCCGGCGCGCAAAACTTTCACCGGTCTCGAGTACTTCCCAATCAGCAACGAATGGCGCGTGGACGCTCGCTATGAACGCTATAAACCCGTCAAACACCTTGCCATCGTCAACATCTTAGGGATGACCGAGCAGATGGAATCACCAGGCGCATTGGTGTTCGTTAAAGACGGTCAAACCTGGCGGCTGGATGCAGTGCGCGAATCGCCCGACGATAAACAACTCATGATCATGTTCAACGATGCCACCAGCGGTCGCGACACCTATGGCGCGGGCCGTTATCTCTATGTACGCGAGCCGTTCTTCGATCATGCATGGCTGGATTTCAATCAAGCATACAACCCGCCCTGCGCCTTCACCGAATTCGCCACCTGTCCCTTGCCGCCCAAACAGAATCGCCTGCAATTAGCGGTCACTGCGGGCGAGAAGAAATATTCCAAGCAGGAACATTATTAAACCGGCCAACAATAGTTTTTGATTCCGTTTGTGGTGAGCCTGCCGAACCACTCTGTTTTCACCGAGTTGGCCCTTCGACAGGCTCAGGCGAACGGACTAAACATTGCCGGTTATTAACCCGGCTCGGAAATATAGCTGACGCTTCGACAGGCTCAGCGACCGGAGAAGCGCTTCTCCGGTCGCTGAGCCTGTCGAAGCGTCTTGGTTTCATCAGATGTATTTATAGGCCGCGTTAATAATAGCGAAGCGCTGATTTTTCCAACCCAACAAGCAACATGCTCAATGCGTCGGCGCGCTGCTCGTACTCGGCACCACTGCAGCGCTGTCGGCAGGCATCACTTGCTGCAATGGCGGCTCGACACTGATATAGAAAGGTTTGCTGGGATCCAGCGGCTGCGCCGCAGTCGGCGCAACGATCCTGCCGCTGATGCTGCCGGGATACCAGATGTCCATGATCTTCTGCACACCGGTCACAGCGAAATTGATGAGCAAGACAAAGCTCAGCAACGCGCCCAGCGTCAGCGCAATGATGATCAGGCGTTGTTGCACCGGTCGTGGCACTCGCGCCTGAGCCGCATTGGCAGTCTCGATGGCGCGATGGCGAATAGCCTGCTGCAATGCCGACGCGTTGTCGGTTGCACGTGGCGTTGAATCATTGAGCGAGCCGGAATTCATGGCCGCACAATGACACTGTGAGATGTGGCTGGCAACCAGAAATCTGTCGGTAATGCGCTATAAATGCAGTGCAGAGCGGATGATTGTTGATGCAGTAACAGCAAGCGATGCATTGATCACTTACGCCAGCAGTCGATAACCAATGCCCTGCTCGCTAATGATGAAGCGTGGCTGCGCTGGATCATCACCGAGCTTGGCGCGCAGTTGCGAAATATAAATGCGCAGGTATTGCACGTCATCGCGATGCGACGGGCCCCACACGGCATCGAGCAATTGCTTGTGCGTGCAGACCCGGCCTGCAGCGCGGGCCAGGGTCAGCAGCAGGTCGAACTCTTTTTTCGACAGATGCAGCAATTGGCCTGCCAGGTGCACTTCATGCGCCGGCACATCGATGCGCAACTCGCCCACCTCAATGAGCGGTTGCGTGGCAATAGCCGCATTCACGCGCAGACAGGCACGAATGCGCGCCAGCAGCTCGGCGGTGCTGAATGGTTTCTGCACATAGTCATTCGCGCCGGCATCCAGTGCGGCCACCTTGTCGGCATCTTCACCACGTACCGAGATGACGATGATCGGTGCTTGCTTGTGAGCATGCCTGGCCGAGCGTAGTGAGCGAATCACTTCATGACCACTGATGTCCGGTAGCCCTAAATCGAGCAACACCAGCTCCGGCTGTTTGTGTGCATAGACTTGCAATGCTTCGCGACCAGTGGCGGCTTGCAGCACTTCATAACCTGCAGTGCGCAAGCTGATATCGAGAAAATTGCGAATCTGCAATTCGTCATCGACGATCAACAAGCGCGCCAGACCGCTCATGATATGTCCACTCCCTGCACATTCGCTGCAGAGGGTTCTGCCGACAATTCAATCGTGAACATCGAGCCACTGCCTGTAGCACTCGGCTGCACGGTGATGCTGCCGCCCATGGCATCGATAAAGCCTTTGCAGATCGCTAACCCCAAGCCGCTGCCTGCCACGCCGCTATCGCGCTGCGAAGCGCGATAAAAGAAATCGAAGATGCGCGTCTGCTCATGCGGTTCAATTCCAGGACCATTATCGGTAACGGCAATCAACACTTTGTTGGCGCGCGGGTGCGCACTCAGCGAGATCGGCGCATCCAACGGCGAATACTTGGCCGCATTTTCCAATAGATTGATCACCGTCTGTTCCAGCAAGGCGCGATCACCACGTGCCGCCGGCAAGCTGTTCGCCACATCCAGTTGAATGCGTGCCGCAATCGCCGGACCCAGTCGTTGCGTCGCGCTGCGCAACACTTCATCGACTGCCACTGCGGTGAGCTGCAAGCCCATGCCGCCTTGCGCCAGTCGCGTGGCGTCGAGCAAGTTCTGGATCAAACGATTCAAGCGTTCGGCTTCGAGTAGCGCTGTACTGACCAGTTGTGCATGGTCTTCGGCACTGAGCTTGCCCATTAATTCATGCATGGCGCTCAGTGAACCGATCACCGAGACCAGCGGCGTGCGCAGATCATGCGACACCGATGCCAGCAGCGCTGACCGCAATCCTTCGGCAGCATGTTGCACCTTGGCTTCTTCCGCATGTTTAAGCAGCATAAAACGTTGCCATGCAGTGGCCAGTTGCGCCTGCAGCGAGAACAGCAAACGCCGCGCCTCGGCGCTCAGCACATCGTTACCCGCACGTGCCTGCAGCGCCATCACGCCCAATGTCTGTTCACCGCTGAGTAGCGGCACAAAACACCAGGCTGCCGCCGGCAAGGTGCCGGTACCCGCGCCTGCCAGTTCGCGATGCTCGGCGCTCCAGTTCGCTGCAGCAACATCGGTATCGCGCATGTCGGTACTACGCCGCTGTTCGCTGGACAACAACACACTGCCATCGAGACCGCAGGGCAGGATCAGGCATTGCACGCCCAATATTTCGGCAATGCCCTGTGCTGCCGCGGTACGCAGGTCCTGCTCATTGACGGCAGTAGCCAGACGTCGTGAAAAATCGAACAGCATCGCGGTGCGTAATGTATTGGTGCGCGCATCGACGGCTTGGCGCTGCAAGCGCCCCGACAATAATCCAACCGTTGTGCCGACGATCAACAAGCTGACCAGAATACGCACATCGTTTGCGTGAGCAATTAACAGTGAAAAGCGCGGCTCGGTGAAAAAGAAATCGTAGGCGGCAAAACTGAGTATGCACGCCGACAATGCCGCAGCCAGTCCACAAAATGCCCCGGATGCGGCGACGGCAATGAGGAAGAACGCTTGCAAATCGTCATCAGGCAACCAGCGATTGGCGAATGCGGCAAGTATCGTGGCAATAGCCGGTGCGCCAACACTCCATGCCAGCATGCGATCGGTAATGGCTGCCAGCCAACCACGCGCAACCCGCGCCGGTCGTGTCGCATGCGTTGTCGTTTCCGCCGATACCACGGTGATTTCAAATCCCTTGCCATGACTCACCAACCACTCGGCCAATGAACCACGCAATACACGCCGCCAGCGCGCGCTATTGGGACGACCCACCACGATCTGCGCGGCGTTGCAGGCGCGCGCATATTCCAGTACGCCTTCGCCGATGCGATCGGCGGTGATGCTGGCGCTTTCGCCGCCGAGTTCTGCAGCCAGTGCCAGATTGGTTTCAAGTTTCGCTTGTTTACTCGCGTAGTGCTGCGCGCCCAGCGTTTGCACGAACAGCGCAATCCACGGCAGGTGACGTTGATCAGCCAAGCGCTTGGCGCTGCGCAATAGATCCTCGCTCGCTGCGGTGGCGTCGACGCACACCAGCACGCGTCCACGCGCAGGCCATGGACCGGCAATGCCTTGCGCGCGCATGAAGTTGGCGAGATCGTCATCGACATGTTCGGATGCGGCGCGCAACGCCAGCTCGCGCAGCGCCAGCAAATTGCCGCGCGAGAAAAAATTCTCCAGCGCGCGTTGTGCTTGAGCGGGCACATACACCTTGCCTTGATGCAAGCGTTCGATGAGCTCATCCGGCGGCAGATCGATCAACTCGATATCGGTGGCCATGTCGAGCACCGCATCGGGCACGGTCTCGCGCACTTCAACGCCGGTGATGCGCATCACCAGATCGTTATAACTCTCCAGATGTTGCACATTGAGCGTGGTGAATACATCGATGCCGGCATCCAGCAACTCCTGCACATCCTGATGACGCTTGGCATGACGCGAACCCGGCACGTTGCTGTGCGCCAGTTCATCGACCAGCACCAACTGTGGATGACGCGTGAGCACGGCATCGAGATCCATCTCCTGCAATTCACGACCGCGATGTTGCAAGGTGATGCGCGGCACTTGCTGCAGACCTTGCACGAGATTCAGCGTTTCAGCGCGACCATGCGTTTCAACAATGCCGATAACGACATCAACGCCCTGTAATTGCTTGCGCCGCGCCTGCGACAACATTTCAAACGTCTTGCCCACCCCCGGCGCCGCACCGAGAAAAATCTTGAGACGACCGCGCTCATTGCGCCGGGTTTCAGCCAGCAACGCATCGGCAGAGGGACGAGTTGTTATTGTGGTAGCCACGTGTCAGCAGATCATGACGCCTTGGTGCATGGTAGTGGTTTTGAATGGCGCTTTGGTAGTTGGTGTTGTGGTAGGTGGCGCTTCAAGTAAACAAAGGATGCTTTTGAATGAGTGATATGAAGCTCAATATCGTCATTCCCGCGAAAGCGGGAACCCTGTCAATAACGTGTCGTGAAGCGACGCAAAAATAACTGGATCCCCGCCTCCGCGGGGATGACATATAAACCGTCATTCGCTTAATAAACCGATGACGTCACCTAGCCTTATCGAGCGCCAGATTCAACAACAACACATTCACTCGCGGCTCGCCGAGAAAACCCAGCCAGCGACCTTCAGTGTTGGCGCTGAGCAACGCGCGAACCTTGTCGATACTCAGACCACGCACGCGAGCAACGCGTGCAACTTGATATTCAGCCGCAGCGACGCTGATGTGCGGATCGAGACCGCTGCCGGAAGCCGTTACCAGATCGACAGGAATCTTCTGCGGGTTATGCGGGTCCGCGGCCTGTAGTGCCGCGACGCGTTGCCGCACTGCTTCTTGCAACGCCGGATTCAACGGCCCCATATTTGAACCACCCGATGCCAATGCATTATTGGCGTACGGCGTGGTAGCCGAGGGACGACTCCAGAAATATTTTGGATCGCTGAAGTGCTGGCCGATCAAACTGGAACCGATGAGCTTGCCATCCTGCATGATCAAGCTGCCTTCAGCTTGTTTGGCAAAGAATAAGTGTGTGATGCCGGTGATCAGCAATGGATAGATACCACCCGTCAACAACGTAAGACTCAATAAGATAACCAGCGGGGCGCGTAGTGTCGTTTGCAATTGCATATTCATCTTGCCTCTATGCCAAGTGAGCTGCGGCCAGCAGCACATCGATCAACTTGATGCCGACGAACGGCACGACGATGCCGCCCAGCCCGTAGATCAATAGATTGCGACGCAGCAACACATCCGCACCCAGTGCACGATACTTCACGCCTTTCAATGCCAGCGGAATCAACACCACAATGATCAAGGCATTGAAAATCACTGCGGACAGAATCGCCGAATCGGGACTGGTGAGCCCCATGACATTCAGTGCATTGAGTTGCGGATAAGTGGCGGCGAAGGCTGCGGGAATGATTGCAAAGTATTTGGCGATGTCGTTGGCGATACTGAAGGTGGTCAATGAGCCGCGCGTCATCAACATCTGTTTGCCAGTCTCCACCACTTCGATCAACTTGGTGGGATTGGAATCGAGATCCACCATGTTGCCGGCTTCTTTTGCCGCTTGTGTGCCGCTGTTCATGGCCACCGCCACATCGGCTTGCGCCAGTGCCGGTGCATCGTTGGTGCCGTCGCCGGTCATCGCCACCAGGCGACCTTGCGCCTGATGTTCGCGTATTAGTTTCAGTTTTTGTTCCGGCGTGGCTTCGGCGAGAAAATCATCGACGCCCGCTTCCGCAGCAATCGCCGCCGCAGTGAGTGGATTATCGCCGGTGATCATCACCGTCTTGATGCCCATGCGGCGCAACTCGGCAAAACGTTCCTTAATGCCGGTTTTGACGATGTCTTTCAACTCGATCACGCCGAGCACTTGAATGTTGTCGCCGCGGCATTCGCTCACTACCAATGGCGTGCTGCCACGGCGTGCGACTTGATTGATGGCATCCTGCGTAGCTGGCGGCATTGCTTGCCCCAATGCTGAAAGTTGCTTGGCAATGGCATCGGCCGCGCCTTTGCGAATGGAGCGCGTTTTATTGTCGAGAGGCATATCGACACCGCTCATGCGCGTGTGTGCCGAGAAGGCAATGAAGTTAACGCCGGTGGCATCCGGCTCGCTTAATTTGCAGCGAGTTCTGGCCAGCACCACAATGCTGCGGCCTTCCGGCGTTTCATCGGCCAGCGACGCCAACTGCGCCGCTTCAGCTAGTGTTTGTTCAGTCACGCCCGGCGAAGGAACAAACGCCGCGGCCTGACGATTACCCAAGGTGATGGTGCCGGTTTTATCCAACAACAACACATCCACATCGCCGGCTGCTTCCACTGCGCGACCGGAGGTGGCGATGACATTGGCTTGTATCATGCGGCTCATGCCGGCCACACCGATGGCGGATAACAAACCGCCAATGGTGGTAGGTATCAAACACACCAGCAGCGCAATCAACGCAGTGATTGTGATCGGCGCGCCGAGTTTTGCCACTGTCACACTGAATAACGAGAAAGGCAACAACGTCGCGGTGGCCATGAGAAATATCAGCGTCAATGCCACCAGCAAAATGGTCAGCGCGATTTCATTGGGTGTTTTCTGGCGTTTGGCGCTTTCCACCATGGCGATCATGCGATCGATGAATGTTTCGCCGGGATTGACGCTGACCTTCACCACGATCCAGTCGGACAACACCCGCGTGCCACCTGTGACCGAAGAAAAGTCGCCGCCCGATTCGCGAATAACCGGCGCGGACTCACCGGTGATAGCACTTTCATCCACCGATGCCGCGCCTTCAAACACCTCACCATCGGCCGGAATGATGTCGCCGGCTTCAACCAGCACACAATCGTCGCGGCGCAAGTCAGTTGCGGGAATACGCTCAGGCAAACTACGATTGCGAGGGTTGATTAAAAACTTCGCCTGCACTGTCTGCCGCAGACCACGCAATGCGGCTGCTTGTGCTTTGCTGCGACCTTCCGCCATTGCCTCGGCGAAATTGGCGAACAACACCGTGAACCACAACCAGATCGCGATGCCGAGCACGAAACCAGTGGCTGCTTCACCAACGCCACGCACAGACTGAATCCACAACACGGTGGTCAGCATGCTGCCGACGTACACCACAAACATCACCGGATTGCGCCATTGCACGCGTGGATCGAGTTTGCGTAATGCTTCGAGTATCGCCGGCATGACCAGCGATTTGTCGAATAGTGAGAGTTGTTGTTTGCTCATAGGATAAAAATGTCAGCTTAGCTATCGCTTTTCATTGCTTATTGCCCCCACCCTAACCCTCCCCCGCTTCGCAAGGGAGGGAACGACTTCTTATCCCCTCCTCCGCTTGCGGGGGAGGGTTAGGGTCGGGGGGCTTCAACGCATCATCAAATGCTCGACAATCGGTCCCAACGCCAACGCCGGCACATAAGTCAGCATGCCCACCAACAGCACCACACCAATCAACAACACCACGAACAGCGGACCATGCGTGGGCATGGTGCCTACGGTCACAGCGATACGTTTCTTGGCAGCCAATGATCCAGCGATCGCCAACACCGGCACGATCACCCAGAAACGACCCAGCCACATGACGATGCCGAGTACGGTGTTGTAGAACGGTGTGTTCGCAGATAAACCGGCAAACGCACTGCCGTTGTTGTTCGCCGCTGAAGTGAAGGCATAGAGAATTTCCGAAAAGCCATGTGCACCGGGATTGGCAACACCAGCCACACCCTCCGGCGACATGACTGCGATGGCAGTGCCAAGCAACACCAACATGGGCGTGATCAGAATCGCGAACGACGTCATCTTCATATCGAAGGCTTCGATTTTTTTACCCAGATATTCCGGTGTGCGGCCGATCATCAAACCGGCGATAAACACGGCGAGGATGGCGAAGATAAGCATGGAGTACAGACCAGTGCCCACACCGCCGGGCGCTACTTCGCCGAGTTGCATCATCACCAGCGGCACCAGACCACCGAGCGGCGTGAGTGAATCGTGCATGTTGTTGACGGCGCCAGTGGAAGTGCCAGTGGTCACGGTCGTGAATAAAGCGGAGGCACCGGCACCGAAGCGCACTTCTTTTCCTTCCATGTTGCCGCCCGCTTGATCAATGTTCAGTGCGGCTAACGTAGGGTTACCGTGTTGTTCGTTCCACTCAGCGACGACCGCCATTGAACCCAGCAATAGCACCATCGAGATCAACAATGCCCAGCCCTGACGCGTGTCGCCGACCATATGACCGAAGGTGTAAGTGATCGCGAATGAAATGAGCAGCAACGCGTACATTTGTACGAAATTGCTGAGCGGCGTCGGGTTCTCGTAGGGATGCGCCGAGTTCGCATTCAAGAAGCCGCCGCCGTTGGTGCCCACTTGTTTAATGGCTTCCTGCGATGCAATGGGACCCATCGGCAGAGCTTGAATGTGCGTGGTGAGTGTTTCCTGCACTGCCGTGCCATGATCGAGCACTGCATTGCCTGCTGCATCGAACTTGGGCTGTTGATAGGTCTGCGCCTCAATCGTCGTAGCAGTTCTGTATGCAGAGAAATTCTGTAGTGTGCCATTGGCGACGAAGACTACTGCGAGCACAGTCGCCAATGGCAGCAACACATACAATGAACCGCGTACCACATCTACCCAGAAGTTGCCGATGGTTTGCATCGAATGTCGCGCGAAGCCGCGAATTACCGCGATCGCCACTGCCAAGCCGGTGGCTGCGGAAACGAAGTTCTGCACCGTCAATGCCAGCATCTGCGTCAAGTAACTCATGGTGGATTCACCTGAGTAGCCTTGCCAGTTGGTGTTGGTGACAAAACTGATTGCGGTATTGAATGACGAATCGGCAGAGACATTGGCAAACGTTTGCGGATTCAATGGCAGCCACAGTTGTAGGCGTTGCAACACATACACGCTCAGTGCGCCGAAAGCACTGAACAGCAATACTGCAATGGCATAGTCCTGCCAGGTTTGTTCGCGTTGTGCATCGATACCGGCAGCGTTATAGATAAATGTCTCAAGGCCGTTGCCTAAACGCGTCGCCAGGCACTGCTCGCCACTCAAGACCTTGACGATATAGATGCCCAGTGGTTTGACGCTAAGCAGCAACGCTGCCAGCAACACCACATTCAACACAAGGGTAGATATGGCCACTAGAAGCGCTCCGCTTTGAGCAGGGCATACACGAGGTATATAAATAACCCCAATGCCAGCCACAGACTCAACCACTCTAGTCCACTCATTGAGTCACTCATGAGCGTGTACCAGTGGGACGTTCACCGAGCCGTGCCAGCAATCGCACCAGCGCCACGCTGCTTAGCAGCAAGGCCAACAACATCAATAGAAACACGATATCCATTGCGCACATCTCTATTACCGAGCTGCGGCATGGTAGGAACGACGCGCATAAAAATGCCGTAAAGATTGCTTTGGAATGCAGACAACCTGTTATCGCCTACTAACGTTATGCTGCGGCTCGCTTATGTCCTTATAATGCGTGCTCGGATTCGAACCCGGGTGCAGTCATAGACTCCGGGTTTCATCACTGACCAACAGGTAATCATAGTGAGCAATAATAGAGTGGCGTATGTCACCGGCGGCATGGGGGGTATCGGCACCGCCATCTGTAAGTTGTTTTGTCAGCAGGGATACACCGTTGTTGCCGGTTGTGGCCCCAATTCGCCGCGGCGAGATACTTGGCTGCGCGATATGCAAGCCGAAGGTTTCAACGTAATTGCGTCGGAAGGTAATGTCGCCGACTGGCATTCCACCAAGGCGGCATTCGACAAAGTCAAAGCCGAAGTCGGTGGCATCGATATTCTGGTGAACAACGCCGGCATCACGCGCGATGCCGTGTTTCGTAAGATGTCGCGTGAGCAATGGGATCAGGTGATGAACACCAATCTCAACAGCATGTACAACGTCACGCAACAAGTGGTCGAAGATATGGTGGCCAAAGGCTGGGGCCGCATCATCAATATCTCATCGGTGAATGGACAACGCGGTCAGTTCGGTCAAACCAATTACGCAACCGCGAAAGCCGGCATTCATGGATTCACCATGGCCTTGGCGCTGGAAGTAGCCAGCTTCGGCGTCACGGTGAATACCGTATCACCAGGTTATATCGGCACGCAGATGGTTCGCGCCATGCGCGCCGATGTGCTGGAGAAAATCGTCGATACGATTCCGATGAAGCGTTTGGGCGAGCCTGCGGAAATTGCGTCATTAGTGAATTGGCTGGCATCGGATGGCGCGGGCTTCAGCACCGGCGCAGATTTTTCGATGAATGGTGGATTGCATATGTATTGATGGTATCGGCTCTCGCCTTGCGGGAGAGGGAATTAAGCAAATCAACCCAGCTTGATCCACGTCGTCTTCAACTCCGTGTACTTGTCAAACGCATGTAGCGATTTATCACGACCATTGCCTGATTGTTTATAACCACCGAAAGGCACGGTGATGTCGTCTTCATCGTAACAATTCACGTACACCATGCCGGCGCGCAACGCGCGCGACATGCGATGCGCCGTATTCAAATCGCGAGTCCACACGGCTGCAGCAAGCCCATACATGACATCGTTGGCGACACGCACCGCTTCTGCTTCATTCTTGAAACTGATCACCGACAACACGGGACCGAAAATTTCTTCCTGCGCGATGCGCATGCGTGATTGCACGCCATCGAATACGGTGGGTTGAATATAAAAGCCGCCAGTGCTTTGCAGCACGCGTTCACCACCAATTTTGATCACAGCGCCCTCGGCATTGCCTGCATCGACATACCCCATCACCCGGTTGAGTTGTTCCGCATCAACCAGGCTGCCAAGTTTGGTTGTTGGCAATAACGGATCAGCCGGTTCATATCCTTGTGCAAACTCGGCAACCTTGGCGACGAACTCCTCACGAATAGATTCGTGCACCAGCAAACGTGAACCGGCGGTGCACATCTCGCCTTGGTTGAAACAGATCGCTGAAGCCGCCGCTTCCGCAGCCGCCTCCAGATCATTGACATCGGCCATCACAATGTTCGGCGACTTGCCGCCGCACTCCAGCCATACACGTTTGAGATTCGATTGTCCGGCGTATTGCAGCATCAACTTGCCAGTCGCCGTCGAGCCGGTAAACCCAATGCAATCCACATCCATATGCAGCGCCAATGCCTTACCTGCCGTGTGGCCATAACCCGGCAGTACATTGAATACACCATTGGGCATGCCTGCTTGCGTCGCCAACTCGGCAAGTCGCAATGCAGTCAATGGCGATTTTTCCGAAGGTTTGATGAGCAGCGAATTGCCCGCTGCCAATGCCGGTGCAAACTTCCACGCCGCCATGATCATCGGGAAATTCCACGGCACAATCGCACCGACCACACCGACCGGTTCGCGAGTAATCGTTGCCAGTGCAGCAGGGCCGGTGGGCGCCACTTGGTCGTACAACTTGTCGATGGCTTCGGCATACCAGCGAATGCAACGCACGGTCGCCGGCACATCGACGCTTTGGCTGAACCGAATCGGCTTGCCCATATCGAGCGTTTCCAGCAATGCCAACTCTTGCGCGTTGGCTTCGATTAACTCCGCAAACTTGAACAGCACCCGCTTGCGATACGCTGGCGCTGTTCTCGACCATGTGCCGCGTTCAAATACTTTGCGCGCTGCGGCCACCGCCGTATCGACATCCGTTGCATCGCAGGCTGCAACCTGTGTCAGCATGCGTCCATCGATGGGACTGATGCAGTCGAAAGTGGCGCCACTGGCTGCATCGGCATAGCGGCCATTGATGAAAGCCTGATGACGAATCTGCAAACTTGCGGCGCGTTCGTGCCAGTCGATGGCGGTCTTGGTATTCATTGGGCTATTCATTACGTAGTTCTACCTGTTCGTCATGCAGTTCAACATTCACTGCGACATTAACGGATTGAAGACGTTTCGACTGAGTTCATCCTGAGCGAGTCGAACGGCTCAGCGACCGGAGTCTCTGTCGAAGTACGATGCGCCTAGCCGATCGTAGCGTCTTGACGTCAATTTGCGCTGCGCCCATAAAGCGTGTCAATTTACTTCTCGGTCTTGACCCTCGAATTATTGTGAGCACACATCATGAGTCTGAGTCGCGACGAACTGGAAGCTTTCTGGATGCCGTTCACGGCAAATCGTCAATTCAAAGCCAAACCACGCATGCTGGTGCGCGCGCAAGGCATGCATTACTGGAGTGACGATGGCAGACAGATTCTCGATGCCACTGCCGGCTTGTGGTGCGTGAATGCCGGTCACTCGCGACTGGAAATTACGCGAGCGGTCACACAGCAACTCAGTCAGATGGAGTTCGCGCCAAATTTTCAGATGAGTCATCCGCTGCCATTCGAGTTGGCGAATCGTTTAGCCAAATTGGCGCCGGGTGATTTGAATCATGTTTTCTATTGCAACTCAGGCTCTGAAGCAGTGGATAGTGCGTTGAAGATTGCGCTGGCGTATCACCGCGCGCGTGGTGAAGCTTCACGCACACGCTTCATCGGTCGCGAGAAGGCGTATCACGGCGTCGGCTTTGGCGGCATTTCGGTGGGCGGCATGGTCAACAATCGCAAGTGGTTCGGCAACATGCTGCCCGGTGTAGATCATCTTCCGCACACGTTGAATCAGGAACACAATCGTTTCGCGCGTGGTGAGCCTGCGTGGGGCGCACACTTGGCGGATGAATTGGAACGCTTGGTGCAATTGCACGATGCGTCGAACATCGCCGCGGTGATTGTCGAACCGATGTCAGGGTCAGTAGGTGTGATTCCACCGCCCAAGGGTTATCTCAAACGACTGCGCGAGTTGTGCGACAAACACGGCATTCTGTTGATCTTCGATGAAGTCATCACCGGCTTCGGTCGTCTCGGCCAACCGTTCGCGGCGCAATACTTCGATGTCCTACCAGATTTGATGACGGTGGCAAAAGGCATCACCAATGCGGCGATTCCCATGGGCGCCACATTTGTGCGCGATCACGTGCGGGCTGCATTCGATAAAGGCCCGGAAGCAGCGATTGATTTCTTCCATGGCTATACCTATTCGGGTCATCCAGTGGCATGCGCGGCGGCGCTCGCGACGCTGGATATTTACATCAAGGAAGGTTTGCTGACCCGCGCCGGCGAGCTGGCTGCTTACTGGGAACAAGCCGCGCATTCGTTGCGCGATTTGCCGCACGTCATCGATATCCGCAATCTCGGCCTGGTGGCCGGCATCGAGCTGGAAGCGATTCCCGGCAAAGTGGGCACGCGCGGTTACGAAGTGTTCGTGAAGTGTTTTGAATCGGGTCTGCTAGTGCGCGGCGCCGGCGACACGATTGCGCTGTCGCCACCCTTGATCATCAGCAAGCAGCAGATCGATGAACTGTTTGGTTTGTTTGCGGATGCGATTCGCGCGGTTGCATAAATCAGGATAGGAAGCCCGATGAATCGAGCCGCTACAAATCCAACCATTCGACTTGTAGGGGCGTGATTCATCACGCCCTCTTCGTTCGCCTTATTACCAAGGCAACGATGTTGCCACCGTAAACACCACACGTGCATTGGCGTTGAACACATCAGAGTGTGTGTTGGGCAGATCGGTATCGACATACCTCAACGCGAGATAAAACTTCTGCAGCTTGTAACTCAGACCTGCTGACCAGTCGGTGTAACCGGTGAAATTGCTTTCGCCGTCACTGCGGCCCACGTGCGCGGTGGCAGCGAGTTGCTTGTAGAGCGGCACCGCAGCATCGAGCGCAAGGTTGACCGCTTGAACATGTCCCGGCGTGCTGTTGCCGCCGTAGTCGTAGGTATAGCTGAATTTGCCGGTGAAATAGCTATAACCAACCTGTGCGTAAACTTCCGGAAAGTTATAGCGATGCTCGTCGTAGCTGTAATAGATAATGCCGGCATTCCAGTTCATGCCAGCGTCGGTCTTGCCGCTGAAGCCGGTATAGAAATCGACTTCGAAATCGGTGTTGTCACCGAAGTCTACGTTGCTGCCCCACGCACCAACATACCAACCGTTTTTCTCGTCGGTGTAGCTAAGGCTCGCTTGTAGTGCAGGATCTCTGGCGGACTGCGAGATACCACGATAGTCGTAATCGCTGGTCAGCGTGATGTTGGAAGAAACCCCAGCATGAGCCAGCGTCGATGCGACCAACAATCCCAGCGCCGACCAAACTTTTGCCTGTTGCATACAGCCTCTCTGTTGCGAAAAAGTCACGCCGGTAGCCGGCAAGGCGCGACTTTACGTAAGCAAAAAGGTGAAGGCTAGTGGAGCTTCCGAAAACGTTCTCAACGATGCGAATGCGCCACACAAACTAAAAACGGCCCCGGATTTACATCCGGAGCCGTCCTCTTATCCCTCAGAGAACTTACGTCTTACTCTTACTTGCCAAACGGGACGCTGTAAGAAGCAACGAAAGTTGGATCTGGTTTGTGGTAACGCTCACCAGTGTTGCCATCGATCTTGTCGGATACGCGTAGCGGTGCACTCACTGTAAAGGTCAGGTTGTCGTTATACGCATAACTAATGTCGAAATGGGTAAGGTAAACACCTGCGTTTGCAGGAACGTAGCCAGACGTAGGGTCGTTGTGGTGCCCAAGTACTGCTGAAAACGCGCCAGCTTTTGCCTTGAGCCCGTAATACATGTAGTGACCATTAGCGGCTTCCGTTGTGAGATCGTTCTTCACGAAAAGTCCGGGGGCATTGATGTTGTACAGCAAGAACGCGCTGACCGGACCTACGCCGACAGACGTTACGAGTTCAGACAGGTTACCTGGGCGAGAGCCTTTCGCCGGACCGGAGAAGGGGTCACCGGTAACGTTGGTAGCCGTCGGATATGAGTAGGTCCAGTAGCTGAAATCCATAGTGACTGGACCCGCAGATCCACCCCAACCTGCGTACAGATCGTACTCAGTGCCCGCGACATGATCACCGGACGAACCCCAGATGCCGGCATAAAAACCGGAATTGCTGTAGTGCAGATCACCGGAGATAGCTGGCACGCCGCCACCTTTGCCCAAGTCAATACCACGCCATAAGTATGACGTGGCAATACCCATCGATCCCGAAATTTCCGCGTTTGCCGCACCTGCCACGGCCAATAAACTCAGTGCCGACAAAACCTTCAGCTTCTTCATAACAACCCTCTCTCTGTGGTGCAAAAACCACGCCTCGTGGCGCGGGATAATTTTTAGTCGCAGAAGTGACGGCGCTGGTGGGCGCTGCCCTTCGCTGAGCAACACAAATGCAGCATCCATGCCACGTGCAGAGGGCGAGAGAAATGGCGTAACAATTGGGATATGAAGGCGGCGCGAATATCTGGATTGCACCGTTATTAAGCAGCGGGTCCCCGCGCGCAGCACGAATTTAGGGCGAAATCAGCTCGCCAACGTGCTTGGTGAAATAGACGTTCTGAAGACGCGTTGCCCCATCTCAATAATTAACTGCTCTACGCGATTTCACTAAAAACGCCTTGCGTAATGACTGATCCATTGGGGACCTGCGACCCGCCCACATCCGCAAATTTTGCTGTCCACAGGTCTCAAATCTGCAGCGCTTGTGCCGATGAAAGGACGGTCACCTGACAAGACAGTCAACGGGAAGCAGTTGTGAATCTGATTATCGGTATAGCAGTGGTGCTCGGCTGCGTTCTCGGCGGCTTCGCAGTGCATGGCGGCAACTTGGCCGCGCTGTGGCAACCATCGGAAGTCGTGATCATCGGCGGCGCTGCGTTGGGGTCGTTCGTCATTGCCAATGGCTTGGGTATGGCGAAGAAGGCCGGCGGCGCAATCGGTGGCGTCATGAAAGGCGCGAAGTATTCGAAGGCGGACTACCTCGATCTGCTCGGTCTCATGTACGACCTGTTCAACATCGCTCGCAAGGATGGCGTGCTGGGCCTTGAACGCGAAATCGAAGATCCCAAGAAAAGCGCGGTATTCAGTAAACACAAACAGGTGATGAAGGATCATCACGCCATCGAGTTCATCCAGGACTATCTGCGCATGATGGTCAGCGGCGAGATGAATCCGTTCCAGCTTGAAAATCTCATGGATATTGAGTTGCAGACGCATCATCACGAAGGTGAAGCGACATCGAAGGCCATCAACGCGATTTCCGATGCATTGCCTGGCTTCGGCATCGTCGCAGCGGTGTTGGGTATCGTGAATACCATGGGCGCACTGGGTGGGCCGGTCAGCGAAATTGGCCACAAGGTTGCCGCAGCGCTGGTCGGCACCTTCCTCGGTATTCTGCTGGCCTATGGCTTCATTGGCCCCATCGCCACCGCCATGGAACGCAAGGTGAGCGAGGAAGGCAGCTTCTTTGTGGTGATTAAGACCTGCATCATTGCCATGGTGCAGGGATACGCGCCGCAGGTTGCTGTGGAGTTTGGCCGCAAGGTGATGCCCACCGAGTTTCGCCCCAGCTTCAAAGAGCTGGAGAATCACGTCAAAGGCAAGAAGGCCGCTTAAGTCATGGATGATGCTCCGCAACCGATTGTCATCAAACGCATCGTTGCCGGCCATGGCCATCATGGCGGCGGCTGGAAGGTAGCGTTTGCCGACTTCGCTACGGCGATGATGGCGTTCTTTCTCTTGATGTGGCTGATGGGCGCGACCTCGTCACAACAAAAGGGCGGCATCTCACAGTACTTCAAGAACCCTTCGGTGGCGCAAGGCGCGAGCCCAACACCTTCACCTACTGCCGTGCAAGGTCAGGGAGGCGCAAGCACGGCTGTTATCAATATGGGTGGCGCGATGGAACGTTATAAAAACCCCGCTCCCGCCAACGGCAAGGAAGATGAAGATCCCACTAAGAAAGCCAGCAACTCAGGCACCGGCGAAGAAACAGCAGGTGACGCCAAGAGCGGCGAAGCCGCAGCGGCGGAAAGAGCCGACACGGCGCGCCTGGAAGGACTAAAAGATGAACTGCAGAGAGCCATCGATGAAGAAGAGACACTCAAGCCCTTTAAGGACCAGATCATGATGGATCTGACACCGGATGGTTTACGCATTCAGATTGTGGATCGCGAGAACCGCTCGATGTTTGATCTGGGTGGCGCCACTCTTAAAGATTACAGCTTGGCGGTCTTGTTGGAACTCGCCAAAGCCATTCGCAAGGTTCCCAATCGCGTCAGCATCAGCGGCCACACTGATCAATCCAAGTACATACGCCAGAACTACAGCAACTGGGAACTCTCCGCCGATCGCGCCAATGCCGCGCGACGTGCGTTGATTGCCGGCGGTTTGCCTGAAGAAAAAATCGGTCGCGTGGTCGGCTTGTCGTCCACCGCATTGCTAGATAGCGCCAAGGCCGATAACCCAATCAATCGCCGCATATCCATCGTGGTAATGAATGCACGCACGGAACTGGCCATTCAGCAGGAAAGTGCATCGCTGTTCAGCGTGCAGCACACCGGAACCGATACAACTGCACCTGCGACTGGCGCCACTCCGTAATCGAAGCAGGCAATTAGTTTTCCAATAGGTGCCGATCCAATCCATTCAACGCGATCGGCACCGACGATTCGCACGAAGGAATACATAAGCCCTTTCATTACTAAAACGTGCCCACAAATAAAAAAGCCTGCTCAACTGTGTTGAGCAGGCTTTTTGATTCATTGGCATAACAGATGGTGCGACCGGAGAGATTCGAACTCCCGACCTCCTGGTTCGTAGCCAGGCGCTCTATCCAACTGAGCTACGGTCGCAACTTATATAAACTGGCGGAGAGAGAGATTACTCAGGCCATCCTGGCCTTCGCCCCCTTCGGGGCCATTTCGCAATCGCTTCGCGATTACTTCATGTTCAAATTTGCTCCTGCAAATTTGTCGAACCCTCTTGTCGGGCTCGACCCCAATTTTAACTGCCTTCAGTTTTGCTATATGGGGTAGGACACCCCATATAGCAAAACTGGCGGAGAGAGAGGGATTCGAACCCTCGATGGGCTTTTGACCCATACGCCCTTAGCAGGGGCGCGCCTTCGACCACTCGGCCATCTCTCCGGCGCACGATCACCTACCACTGTTCGCTCAGCGACTTGATTTCGTTGCGCACTCCGCAGGTTACGCAACCAAGTCATTTGAGGATCAGGACCTCAAGCGTGGAACCTTCAGCATGCTTGCTAAACAGCGTGAAAGTCGGCACAGCCTTTAAGTGATGAACAACACTTTGGAAGGGCTGCCGCAAGAGGGCGGCAAGAATACTTGCCGACAGGGCATCCGTAAAGGCCTGAATTCGGGAAATTTGTGGTCAGCAAAAGAAAACCGCCACACCCTTGATACGAAGGAGTGCGGCAGCTTAGATCTTCAAGAACCGGTTTCCGATGAAGTGCGACGAGTCGTATTGCCCGCTTGTTCTTCACGCTTGATGCGCTCGTAAATTTCTTCGCGATGCACCGACGTTTCTTTAGGGGCATTAACACCAACTCGGACCTGGTTGCCCTTGACACCAAGTACAGTCACGGCGACGTCGTCGCCGATCATGATCGTTTCACCAACACGTCTAGTTAAAATTAACATCTCTGCTCCTTGCCAAAAGGTGGGCGTGATTGTAGAGGTCACTCGTTCCTTACGCCACGTATTTGCTCGTTGCATAAGCGCCACGCGTGCGCAGATTAGGAAATGCAGCTCTATGAGTAGATCGGCAATTCCCTGATTCGCCGTTAGTGCGGCGATTTCGCATCACATAATTGTCGAGCAATTTCGCATAGCGCGCATTGCATAGACAATCTATGAAATGACGGTTCAGACCCAAGTTGGACAGTCGCCAAACCAATATCAATTCATCAACCGCCGATCTTCGTGTTTACCCATTCGGTAACTGAACGAAGCGCATCCGGTAACTTGGCTGCATCCGTACCGCCGGCTTGCGCCATATCAGGCCTGCCACCGCCGCGACCACCTAATTGCTGCGCGACGAAGTTGGCGAGATCACCCGCCTTTACTCGCGCAATCTGATCGGGCGTTACACCTGCAATCAACGCGACTTTGCCGTCAGGGGCCACGCTCGCCAGCACGATAATGGCTGATTTCAGCTTATTTTTTAGCTGATCCACTGCATCGCGTAACGCCGGCACATCGGCACCTGCTACCTCGGTGGCAACTAATTTGATGCCTGCAATATCAACTGCACTGGCCGACAAGTCGTTGCCTTGCCCGCTGGCCAGCTTCGCTTTGGCTTGCGCCAGCTCTTTCTCAAGTTTGCGACTGCGTTCGATCAGTTGTCGCACTTTGTCGGCAACGTCATCACGACCTGCTTTGACCAATGCGGCGACATCGCGAATCAGCTCATCGGAAGCATTCACCCATTGCAACGCCGCTTGCGCTGTTACTGCCTCGATACGACGCACGCCGGCAGCAACACCCGACTCGCTGATGATCTTGAACAAGCCAATGTCGCCGGCGCGACTCACATGCGTACCGCCGCACAATTCCATCGAGAAGTCACCGATGCGCAGCACTCGCACTTCGTCGTCATATTTTTCGCCGAATAACGCCATGGCGCCTGCCGCCACCGCAGCATCCTGATTCATTACGCGGGTCTCAGCCACAACGTTGCCACGAATCTGTTCATTCACCAATTGCTCGACTTTCTGCAGCTCCTGCACAGTAACCGCTGAGTAATGCGAGAAATCAAAACGCAACCGGTCAGCCGTCACCAACGAACCTTTTTGGGTGACATGCGCGCCCAACACTGAACGCAGCGCTGCGTGCAGCAGATGTGTCGCCGAATGATTCGCGCGAATCGCGCTGCGACGCTCATGATTCACTTGCGCAGAAATAGTGTCACCAACACGAATCTCTCCCGTCAGCGCTTTGCCGATGTGCGTGTAGGAAGCGCCCAGTTTTTGCGTGTCAGTGACTTCAAAGCGGAACGCGTTGCCCGTAAGCAAACCCACGTCACCCACCTGGCCGCCACTCTCTGCGTAGAAGGGCGTGCGATCCAGCACGATTTGGCCTGCTTCACCTGCCGTCAAACGATCGACTTGTTTTGCATCGCGAATCAAGGCGACAACTTTGCCTTGATCGTGTTCTGCTTCGTAGCCGCTGAAACGTGTGGCGCCATCGAGTGTGATTGCAGCGCGTTGATCGACACCAAATTTACTGGCAGCGCGGGCGCGTTCGCGTTGTGCCTCCATCGCCAACTCGAAACCTGCTTCATCGATGCTTAAACCGCGTTCGCGCGCAATGTCATTGGTGAGATCAACAGGAAAGCCATACGTGTCGTACAGCTTGAATACCGCGGCGCCGGGAATCACCTTGCCGGAAAGACCGGCAATGGTCTCATCGAGCAAGCCCATGCCTTGGCTCAAGGTTTCCGCAAAGCGCTCTTCTTCCTGCTTGAGCACACGTTCGATATGCGCGCGTTGTTGCACGAGTTCGGGATAAGCAGCGCCCATCTCCGCTTCGAGTGCGGCAACCAGTGTGTGGAAGAACGCTTGATTGCAGCCTAATTTGTAACCATGACGAATCGCGCGACGAATGATTCGACGCAACACATAACCGCGGCCTTCGTTCGACGGCAGCACGCCGTCGGCAATCAAGAATGAACAAGCGCGAATGTGATCGGCAATCACGCGTAATGAACTCGAATTAAGATCGCTGGCGCCGGTGGCTTGCGCAGCAGCCTTGATCAAGCCCTGAAACGTGTCGATCTCATAGTTAGAGTGCACGCCCTGCATGACAGCAGCAACGCGCTCCAATCCCATGCCGGTATCTACTGCAGGCTTGGGCAATGGAGTGAGCGTGCCATTGGTATCGCGCTCATATTGCATGAACACCACATTCCAGATTTCGATCCAGCGATCGCCGTCTTCGTCCGGCGAACCGGGTGGGCCGCCGGGAATGTGCGCGCCGTGATCGTAAAAAATTTCGGTGCAAGGACCGCAAGGTCCCGTGTCACCCATCTGCCAGAAGTTGTCGGAACCGCCACCTTGCTTGTCGCCGATACGCACGATGCGCTCGGCAGGCACACCAACCTGCTTCCAGATCTCAAATGCTTCATCGTCGGTGTGATACACGGTCACCATCAAACGTTGCGGATCGATGGCCAGCCACTCCTTACCGGTCACGAACTCCCAGGCAAACTTGATGGCGTCTTGTTTGAAGTAATCGCCGAAGCTGAAATTGCCGAGCATCTCGAAGAACGTATGGTGGCGCGCGGTGTAGCCCACGTTTTCCAGATCGTTGTGCTTGCCACCGGCACGCACGCAACGCTGCGCACTGGTCGCGCGCACGTAGGAACGCTTTTCCTTGCCCAGAAAACAATCCTTGAACTGCACCATGCCGGCATTGGTAAACAACAGCGTGGGATCGTTGCCCGGCACCAGCGAACTGCTGGGCACGACGGTGTGGCCGTGCCGGCGAAAGAACTCCAAGTAGCGCGCACGTAGAGCGGCGCTCGACAAAAAAGCTGGTCGAGATGCGTTGCTGGCCATGGTTTAGCGATTACTGTTCCGGATCGAGATCGGGTGAATCGGCGGCGTCACCTGCATCAAGCAGGTCCTCTTCGCATTCACCGTGTAATGCGACGCGGATTTGCGCCGCCGTAAAGCCGCGATATTGCAGGAAGCGCACCTGCTTTGCACGTTCGGTCAGGGTATTTGCGGGCTGCTTGCCAAATTTTCTCAAGCGCACCGCCAGCGCCAATTCGTCCCAATCAAGCGGCGTCGCCGCCAGATGCCGCTCGATGTGTTCGCTGGGAATTTGCAGTTGCCGCAGCTCGGCGCGCAGTCGCACTGGTCCCTGACCGCGTTCGGCACGGGAACGGATGAACATCTCCGCAAAGCGCTCATCGGAGAGCAGGCGCTGCCGCCCCAGGTCATCAATGATCTCCAGCGCGAGGTCGTTGTCGTAGCCGCGGTCGCGCAGCTTGCGCTTGATCTCGGCTTGAGCATGTTCGCGACGCGCCAGCAACCCGATTGCCGTATTACGCGCGGCGCTGCGTATCTTGGCCGGATCCGGCGGATCGGTATCGTCCGTTCCGCCGGTTACTCGACCATATCTTTCTCGTTTACTACGTTTGAAGACCATGGGTCTTGGGCACCCATCCTGGGCGCCATGATCAGGGGATCAATCAGGCTTCTGCGGTCTCGGGCTCCGGCTTGGCCGCTTCACCACGCTTGGCAGGAATCAGTTTTTCACGCAATTTAGCTTCAATTTCCTTGGCCACATCCGGATGCGTTTGCAGGAACAGCTTGGCGTTCTCCTTGCCCTGTCCGATGCGCTCACCGTTATAGGCGTACCACGAACCGGATTTTTCGATGAAGTTGTGCGCGACGCCCATGTCGACAATTTCGCCGGTGCGCGAGATGCCAGCGCCGTACATGATTTCGAACTCAGCTTCGCGGAATGGCGGCGCCACCTTGTTCTTCACCACTTTTACGCGAGTCTGGTTGCCAACCACCTCTTCACCATTTTTGATCGCGCCAGTGCGACGGATGTCGAGACGTACCGACGCATAGAACTTCAGCGCATTACCGCCGGTAGTAGTTTCGGGATTGCCGAACATCACACCGATCTTCATGCGGATCTGGTTGATGAAAATGACGATGGTGTTGGAGCGCTTGATGTTGCCGGTGAGCTTGCGCAGCGCCTGCGACATCAGGCGTGCCTGCAGACCCATGTGTGAGTCGCCCATTTCGCCTTCGATTTCGGCTTTCGGCGTCAGCGCCGCCACCGAGTCGACCACTACCACATCCACCGCGCCGGAGCGCACCAGCATGTCGGTGATTTCCAGCGCCTGCTCGCCGGTATCCGGCTGCGATACCAGCAGGTCAGTGACGTTCACGCCCAGTTTTTCGGCATACGCCGGATCAAGCGCATGTTCGGCATCGACAAAGGCCGCCGTGCCGCCGAGACGTTGCGCTTCGGCAATCACTTGCAACGTGAGGGTGGTTTTACCGGAGGACTCCGGTCCATAGATTTCAATAACGCGACCGCGCGGCAAACCGCCGACGCCAAGCGCGATATCCAGCCCCAGCGATCCGGTAGATACGGCATCCACTTCATACGTGGCGGTGGCGTCGCCGAGACGCATTACCGAACCTTTGCCAAATTGCTTTTCGATCTGCCCCAGCGCTGCAACCAGCGCCTTTTTGCGATTTTCTTCCATTGTCATGTGCCTCAAAAAAAGCTTGGTAAGTAAGCCTGAAAAGGAGCCCGCCCTTCCTGGGCGAGCCTTAATGGTGGACTAACTGATGACGGGTCGGAAGCAAGCAACGCCACGGCCTGACCACTGTATTGTTATACAGCTCCTCAAAATATGCCAGCCCGATTTGCGATCATTTCTATAACTCAAGCACGCCATTCAATGCGGTCAGCACGCTGCGCCGCCGTACTTCTTCGCGATCGCCACCGATCAACTTCAAGCGCGCATTACTGTGAATCGCCTGGCCATGTCGCCATGCCCAGGCAAACCACACCGTGCCCACCGGCTTGCCCGGTTGCGCGCCATGCGGTCCGGCGATACCACTGATGGCGACCGCAATCTGGCCGCCAAGTTGCTCCAGCGCGCCGCTGGCCATCTCGCGGACGGTGGCCTCGCTGACCGCGCCATGCATGCTCAACGTTTCACTCTTCACCAGCAACAAACGCTGCTTAAGTTCGTTGCTATAAACCACCGCGCCGCCCAAGTACCAGCCGGAACTGCCGACAATATCGGTCACCGCCTTGCTCACCCAGCCGCCGGTACACGATTCGGCCGTCACCAGTTGTCGTTGCGAGTTGGTGAGGTGATGTCCCACCTGCACTGCCAGCTTGAACAAATCGTCGTCGCTAATCATGAGCACCCTCGAATTGGGGCGTTAGCGTTGTCCTGCAGATGTCTGCCGTCAAGTGAACATTGACGAGAATTGCCTCGCCCCCTGGTTCGCACTAGCATCGCGAACTTTCGCGCTTGACCCAGCAAAACCTCATCAGAACAACGCACGTGGATAACCAGGACTTCTCAGCTCACACGCCGGTCATGCAGCAGTATCTGCGCCTGAAAGCGCAGCATCCCGACTCATTGCTGTTTTACCGCATGGGCGATTTTTATGAGCTGTTCTTCGACGATGCCAAACGCGCGGCGCGGCTGCTCGGCATCACGCTCACGGCGCGCGGTCAGTCAGGTGGTCAACCGATTCCCATGGCGGGCGTACCGTTTCACAGCATGGAGCCTTATCTCGCACGTTTGGTGCGCGCGGGCGAATCGGTGGCGTTGTGCGAGCAGATCGGTGATCCCAGCAAATCGAAAGGACCTGTCGAACGCAAAGTCGTACGCATCGTCACGCCCGGCACCTTGACCGATGAGGCACTACTCGAAGAACGTCGCTCCAGCTTGCTCGCTGCGCTGTTTCAAACCGAACGCGGCTTTGGTTTGGCGTGGCTGGAATTATCCAGCGGTCGCTTCCAAGTACTGGAAGCACAGGGCAACGAAGCCTTGTTCAGCGAACTGGAACGCTTGCGCCCGGCGGAATTATTGATCGGTGAAAGCGCCGGCGATGGTTTGCGCACGCTCAACATCAATTGTCGCGAACGACCCATCTGGCATTTCGATCTCGATGCCGGCACGCGCACACTGTGCGAGCAATTCGGCACGCGCGATCTCGCCGGTTTTGGTTGCGAGAATTTATTGCTGGCGATTCGAGCGGCTGGCGCGTTATTGCATTACGTGCGCGACACACAAAAGGCGGCATTGCCACACATCCGCGGCCTGCAAAGCGAAGCGCGCGGCGATGCGGTATTACTGGATGCAGCAACGCGTCGCAATCTTGAACTCGACATTAGTCTCGCCGATCGTCCTGAATGCACATTGGCCGGCGTGCTCGATTGCACCGCCACGGCGATGGGTGGACGCGAACTGCGTCGCTGGATGCATCGTCCATTACGCACGCGCGCGATCATTGAACAACGCCTGCATGCGATTTCGACCTTGATCGATTCGCGTCGCGATGTGCCCATCACGGAATTGCTCAAACACGTCGGCGATATCGAACGTGGCTTGGCGCGCGTGGCATTGAAATCCGCGCGACCGCGCGACCTGGCACAACTGCGCGATGCACTGGGTCGTTTGCCTGAATTGCATGGCTTGCTTGCCGATCAGGATTCGCCGCTGCTGCAGAGTTTGCTGCAACAAGCGGGCACGCATCCGGATGCACATGATTTATTAACGCGTGCGATTATCGAAGCGCCACCGGCGATTCTGCGTGAAGGCGGCGTGATCGCAGCGAACTTCGATGCTGAGCTCGACGAGCTACGCCAGATCAGCGAACACAGCGATCAATACCTGCTCGATCTGGAAAATCGCGAACGCGAACGCACCGGCATCAGCACGCTCAAGCTCGGCTACAACCGCGTGCAAGGTTACTTTATCGAGATCAGCAACACGCATGCCGCAAAAGTGCCGGTGGATTATGTGCGTCGCCAAACCGTGCGCAATGCCGAACGTTACATCACACCGGAATTGAAATCGTTCGAAGATAAAGTGCTCGGCGCGCGCGACAAGGCATTGGCGCGCGAGAAACAACTATATGACGACGTGCTTGAACAACTCATCGCGCAACTGGCGTCGTTGCAAAACACCGCTGCCGCACTGGCCGCCATCGATGTGCTGTGCAATCTCGCAGAGCGCGCCATCACATTGGGTTATGCGCGACCTGAGTTGAGTGACGATGCCGTCATCGAGATTCATGCCGGTCGCCATCCGGTGGTCGAGCGGTTCATCGATGGCAGCTTCGTGCCCAACGATCTCCACTTCAATGATGCGCGCCGCATGCTGATCATCACCGGCCCGAACATGGGCGGTAAGTCGACCTTCATGCGCCAGACGGCATTGATTGTATTGATGGCGCGCATGGGCAGTTTCGTGCCAGCGAACTTTGCGCGTGTCGGTCCGGTGGATCGCATCTTTACGCGCATCGGCGCATCGGATGATCTCGCCGGCGGTCGCTCAACATTCATGCTGGAGATGACCGAAGCTGCCAACATTCTCAACAACGCTACAGCGCACAGCCTGGTGCTGATGGATGAAATCGGTCGCGGCACCAGCACCTATGATGGCCTGTCGCTGGCGTGGGCCTGCGCTACGCACATCGCCAAACAGGTTCGCGCGTTTACCTTGTTCGCCACGCATTACTTTGAGCTGACTTCGTTGGCCAATGATCTCGATGCTTGTGTGAATGTGCATCTCGATGCGACAGAGCATGGTGAACAACTCATCTTCCTGCACACCGTGAAAGAAGGGCCTGCAAATCAAAGTTACGGTTTGCAAGTCGCGGCGCTGGCTGGTGTACCGCCGAAAGTCATTACTGCTGCACGGAAGTATCTACAGGATCTCGAACGTCACTCGGCGCAAACGCATGCGCCGCGCAAACAACAAGAGCTGCAACTGGAAGTGCCGCCGGTTGTGGTGATTGAAGAACATGCAGCCGTCACTGAATTAGCGCGCCTCAATCCGGATGAGATGACGCCGAAGCTGGCACTTGAGGCGTTGTATCGTTTAAAGGAACTGGTCTGAGTAGGGGCGTACAACCTGTGTACGCCGATCAATGAGGCGCACACAAGGTGTGCGCCCTACGGCGACATCACAACGTATCGGTTGGCAATGCTGGCGTGAACTTGGGCAGACGAATCGCTTTGGTCGCCTGCTCGAAGTCATAGCCATAACCCAACAACTTCGCTTCACTGAAGGCTGGGCCGAAGAAAGAAATCGTCACCGGCAAACCGCTCTTGGTCATGCCAGCCGGTACGATCAGATCGGGATAACCGGTCATGTTGGCAATGTTGGTCGGCGAGTCCGTAGGCAACGTGGGTGATGGCGCGGCAGTTGGCTTGATCAGTGCTGCAGCTCTGGGCGCAGTGGGATACACAATCGCATCAAGTTTGTTTTTTGCCATCACGTCGTCGACAGCGGCGGTGACCATCTTCAAGCCGTCGTTCTTTGCAGCGAGATAAGCAGGATCCTTCAAATCCAAAGCGATCGATTGTGTGTACTTGAGTCCATAAGCTTTCTCGGGACTGCGATAACCGAACTTGGGATCGTTGGCCAGCTTCGCCAGATCAGCCAGCGTCTTGGGATATTTCGGTCCAGTGGTTTTCAGATAATCGGCAATCTGCGACTTGAACTCCGCATTCAATATCTTCACGAAAATATCCATGCGACCATCGAGCATGGCTGCCGGATAGTTGAAGTCGACCACGGTTGCGCCCAGCTTGGTGAGTTGCGCCACCGCCGCATTGAACACGACATCCACTTCAGGATTTTTGCCCGTGAAGTCACGCGCCACACCGATGCGCGCGCCTTTCAACGAACCGGTCTTGAGCACAGCGGTGTAATCCTTGGCCACTTTGCCCACACTCTTTTGCGTAGCGGCGTCGGCAGGATCGACACCGGTCATCACATTCAACGACACCGCGATGTCGTACACACTGCGCGCCATTGGCCCGCCGGTATCGAAGCTCAACGCCAGCGGCACGATGCCATCGCGCGATAACAAGCCGTGCGTGGGTTTCAAGCCAACGATGCCATTCACCGAGCTCGGGCCACGAATCGAACCGCCGGTATCGGTGCCGGTGCCAATCTGCGCAAATACCGCTGCCAGCGCTGCACCGGTGCCGCCGCTCGAGCCTGCCGGACCACGCGTTAAATCATGGGGATTCAACGTCTGGCCACCCATTGAGCTCGCACCATTCGGCACCGTACCCGCTTTGAGCACCGCCGGATCAGTCGCGCCGCTGACGCTGCCGCCACCCGCAAATTCAGACAGATTCATCTTGGCGAGAATAATTGCGCCTGCATCGCGTAGCTTCTTCACGATAAACGCATCGTCGGGCGGAATCGAACCTGCCAGCATCTGCGAACCGGCCGTGGTCTGCATATCGAAAGTGTCGTAGTTGTCTTTCAAGATGACCGGGATGCCGTGCAGCGGACCGCGGATCTTGCCGGCCTTGCGTTCCGCGTCCAGCGCCTTGGCCTGCTCTAATGCTTTGGGATTGAGATAGATGATCGAATTGATCTTCGGCCCTTGCTTGTCGTAAGCCTGGATGCGCGCCAGATACGCTTGCGTGAGTTTCTCGGAGGTCAACGTCCCGGCTTTGAACGCGGCATTGAGATCGGCGATGGTTGCGGTGTGCAGATCGAGCGGCGCTGCATAAGTAAGCGTCGGCACAACCGACATCGCCAACGTTGCAGTCACCAACGTCGATAACAACTTGCGACGCACCGGCATGGCGAGCGATGCAATGGTCTGATCGATACGCATAAGCAACTCTCCGAGTGAAGACGGTGTCATTCAGACGCGGGTGAGTGGGGGAACCCTATGTGGTCGCGTTGTGCCATTTGGCGCATAGAGTCAGAGGGCGCAATGAATTGTGCCCCTACGACACACGGCATAACGGGAATATCGTAGGGGTTCGATTTATCGAACCCTCTCGGGATTTTCTTTATCCAGCGCCCACTGTTTGGGGTTGTTCACTATGTATTCGCGAATGGCCTGTAGCGAGGCTTCACTGCGAATAACATGCTCGTGGTAGTTGCGTTGCCAGACTTGTTCTTGCTTGAAGATCTGCTTGCGCAAGGCAACTGTGCAACGCGCCTTGAATGCACGTACTACTTGACCCAGGGAGGGCGCAATGAATTGCGCCCCTACAATAATGACGTCATCTTTCGTAGGGCGCGATTCATCGCGCCATTCTGCGGCTGCGGAATCGGATGCAGCTGCACAATGCCATGCACATGATTCGGCATCACCACAAACCGATCGAGCGCCACCGTTGGAAAATGTGCAGGTATCGCTCGCCAGCAATCTGCAACGATTAATCCCAACATGTTCAAGTCCATTTTATCGGCGGTAATCTCGCCAAACAAACACCGCCCACCATCAGTGCAAACCGTGACAAAGTACAAACCTGCAGCCGAATAGTCATAGTTGCGCAAACGCATTGGTTTGCGTCTCGGATTAATCGAATCATCCATGTCACTTCCATATGCTCGCAGTGCAGGCGCAATAAATTGCGCCGCTACACAATCACCTCACGTCACATCACTATGATCAAACCTGCCATCCCGCAGAAACTTCGCCGCTTGCCGTGTCGCCAGTGGCGAGAACACCATGGAGGTGTGTGTCACCGGCAGCACGATGTGATCCGCTGCGCCGTCGAGTGTGGTTTCTTCCAGCAACACGGTGCCGTCGCTGCTGCCGGACATTTCGCTGCTGAAAAAGCGTCCAAAGCCGAGGTTGACTGAACCGGCGATGATGCCGATATCGCGTCGGCCATCCCAATGTCTGGGCTCGCGTTCCAACACTTCCTTGCGTACTTCATCACCGACGACAACGCGGCCCAGCGTCCACTTGGATACTTCTTCCAGGGTACGGCTGCCTTGCATCGGCGAGCCCATGAACACGGCGCGTCCCGGCGGTAAATCGTTAGTGGCTTCGAGTAGTTTGTAGCTAACCACTCCGCCCAGGCTGTGACCGATGAAATGCAATTTGTCGCAGCGTTGCGCAATCGCCAGTTCACGCAGTTTGGCCACGTGATCAAGCATGTGCCCGGTCACCGACGCATACGAAAACAGGACGCAGTTGTAACCGTGATCGGTTTCCAGACGATGCTTGAGCAAGCTAAGCTCGATGCCGGTCATCCACAAGCCGTGAACAAGGATGATGGTTTCGGATGACATGGTTTCGCTTCGCGTAGGGTGTACGCCTGTATACACCATCCAACATTCGGCGCACACGCGTGTGCGCCCACAAATTACTCTGCTTTCACCGGCAACTTCACGCGAATATGCAGCTCTTTAAGCTGCGCTTCGCTGACTTCGGTGGGCGCATTGGTGAGCAGGCAGGCAGCGGTTTGCGTCTTGGGGAAGGCAATCACATCGCGGATGCTGTCAGCCCCCGCCATCAACATCACTAGACGATCCACACCGAACGCTAAGCCACCGTGGGGCGGCGCACCATACTTCAAGGCTTCCAGCAAGAAGCCAAATTTGAGTTCGGCTTCTTCTTTACTGATACCCAGCAGATCGAACACGGTGGACTGCATCTCCTGACGATGGATACGTACCGAACCACCACCAATTTCCGAGCCATTCAGCACCATGTCATAACCCTTCGACAACGCGCTTTCCGGATCGGCTTTCAGTGCAGCCGCATCGTCGTTCTTCGGTGCAGTGAAAGGATGATGCAACGCGGCCCAGCGCTTGCCATCTTCATCCCATTCAAACATGGGGAAGTCGACCACCCATAGCGGACGCCAACCTTCTGCCACCAGCTTGAGATCCTGACCCACCTTCAAGCGCAATGCGCCGATGGCGTCGTTCACTACTTTCGCTCGGTCTGCGCCGAAGAAAATCAGATCGCCGTCTTGCGCGCCGGTGCGTTCGAGAATGCCGGCCACTGCGGTATCGCTTAGGAACTTCAAGATCGGCGATTGCAGACCTTCACGCCCTTTGGCGATTTCGTTCACTTTCACATACGCCAGGCCCTTCGCGCCGTAACGACCGACGAAGGCGGTGTAGTCATCGATCTGCGAGCGTGGCAGCGAGCCACCGCCCGGCACGTTCATGGCCACGACACGGCCTTTCGGATTTTGTGCGGGACCGGCGAATACTTTGAAGTCGCAGTCCTTCACCAGATCGGCGATATCCTTTAATTCCAGTGGAATGCGCAGGTCGGGTTTGTCCGATGCGTAACGACGCATGGCTTCTTCGTAAGTCATGCGCGGAAATGGATTGGGCAGCTCGGTGTTAAGCACGACCTTGAACAGATCGCGGATCAAGCCTTCCATCAGGTCGGTGATCTGCTGCTCGCTCAAGAATGAAGTCTCGATATCGAGCTGGGTGAATTCCGGCTGACGATCCGCACGCAGGTCTTCATCGCGGAAGCAACGCACGATCTGGTAGTAACGATCGAAGCCCGACATCATCAGCAACTGCTTATAAATCTGTGGCGATTGCGGCAACGCAAAGAAGCTGCCGGGATGGGTTCGGCTGGGCACCAAGTAATCGCGTGCGCCTTCCGGCGTCGCCTTGGACAGCATCGGCGTTTCCATATCGATGAAGCCGGTGTTATCGAGATAGTGACGCAGCGCCATGGTGACGCGATGACGCAGACGAATACGCTGCTGCATGACATCGCGACGCAGGTCGATGTAGCGATACTTCAGACGTAGCTCTTCATTGGTCTGCTCGTCGTGATGGAACGGCGGCGTCTCCGAGCGATTGAGAATCTCCAGCTCCGTGCCCAGCAGTTCCACCTGACCCGAGGCGAGGTTGGCGTTGGCGGTGCCTGCCGGACGCGGCCGCACCTTGCCGGTGACACGAATGCAGTACTCGCTGCGCAGACGTTCGGCATTGGCAAACACGTCGGCGCGATCCGGATCGAACACCAGTTGCAGCAGACCTTCGCGATCGCGTAGATCGATGAAGATCACGCCGCCGTGGTCGCGGCGACGATGCACCCAGCCGGCAACGGAGACTTCCTGACCGGCCAGCGACTCGTTCACCTGACCGCAATAATGAGTACGCATGTTGAACCTTGAAATGGAAGGCTTGGACGCGCCGTAGGCTGGGATGCAATCCCGGCATTCCGGTTATGAAGCTGGGATTTCATCCCAGCCTATCGAATCTCAAGCCATTGCTTGGAAAGGCGCGAATGTTACGCACCGGCCTCTGCCCGGGCAAGGCAAGGTCACACCCTCACCGCAACCCTCTCCCTGAGGGAGAGGGAGTTCAAGACAAGGCGTGGTTAGCGAAGCGAGCCGTTGAATGCCTTGGCTTGCGTCTACTTGCTGGGTTTACTTCTTCTTCGCAGCTTTCTTGGCCGGCTTCTTAGCTACTTTTTTAACAGGCTGTTTGGCGGCTTTCTTCGCAGCGTTGGCCTTTGTCGGCTTGGCCGCCGGCTTCTTGCCGGCCGGCTTTTTCGCGGCCGACTTGCCGACTGACTTCTTAGCAGGCTGCTTGCTGGCTTTCTTCGCGGCCACCTTCTTCAAGGCCTTGCTGGCGCGCACCTTGATCTTCTTGTCGTCGCTGTCCGAAGTGGCGGCCGGTTCGTCGCCCACCAGATTGCGTTTGTTTTCCTTGTCCGACTTGAAATCGGTTTCGTACCAGCCCGAGCCCTTGAGGCGAAACACCGGCGCGGAAATCAGCCGGTGCAAGGTGTTCTTGCCGCAACTGGGGCATTTACTCAAGGGTGGCTCGGAAATCTTTTGTAATGCTTCGACGTAGAACTTGCAGGCAGAACATTCGTATTCGTAGAAAGGCATGGTCGATTACTCTTCGAATTAGTACAACCGGATAACAGGTCATCGCGCATCATAGGGGCAAACCGGGATTGTTCAAGCGGCGGCTTCACTGCCATTTCCTGATCTCCCTTTCTGGTTGCACAAGCGTCGTTCGATCCCGGCCCAGCGGATGGCCAGCCATTTTGGGGAAGATCCGCAAGGCCGCTGCAACTCACGCCGCTAATTTGCAGTTGAGAAATCTCCGCCTAATTGTCATTTCGACCGGCGGGAGAAATCTTCGTTGATTGAATACGCGCTGTCGCTACCTGCAAACATTTATACGACGTTGCAGCACTCACAAACACCGTAAATGCACAACAACAATGCATGACGATGCTGCGTCACATCGCAACTGCGATCGTAGTCCAAACCTTACTTGCAAATAGTTGAACGCCCCTGTTGTGATGCAAAACCAATCCGCTCACTGTCGGCGCAACACAGACGCCTTCACGAAATCAGCTTGTATTACGGCATTTTTGAACGCGTTTGAATGCATCAGGGCTGGTTGCTTACGCGAACGCTGAAGCCCAAGCGCTAAATTGAAATCGAGTATCGCAGCAACCGAACATCAGGCAATCCTCTTCAACAAGCAGGAGAATCACATCATGACGACCTCACCTAAGTTCCTCGTAAAAAATAGCGTAGCCACCTTCGCGTTACTCGCTCTCGGTGCAACCTCGGCGTTCACTGCCGTGTATGCACAATCACCGGCTGACTCCACTTTGCCTGCAACCAGCAGCACAACCAACATCGATGAAGCGAAGCTGGACAAGTTTGTCTCGGCTTATTCAGAAGTACTGCAATTGCAGAAAGAAGCCAATGACAAACAAACCACCACCGCGGACCCTAGCGCCAATCAATCATTGGCTGCTGAAACCCAAGCGAAGATGACCAGCGCCGTGCAACGCAGCGGCCTGGAGATCGATGAGTTCAATCAGATCGCGCAACAAATGCTGAAGGATGAGGATCTGCGCAGTCGTATTGCTGCGAAGATGCAAGTGCGTGATGCGACAGGTGGTTAGTTAAGCAACGCTGCTTCGTTCGTCATCCTCTCTCCCAGTATCGGAGGGAGGATGCCTTGCTGTTCCTACACGATCATTCACCGCGCCAGACTGCACAATCGCAACGGCGCAGCGATGTTCGATGTCACGGCCACACAGGAAGGCTTAACGATGCGCACGCCATAGGCCTGCGCGGTGAGCAGGGCCCACGCCTGTTCCGAGGGGGAGAACAACATCAACAGTGGCCCTTGATGTTCGGCAACAGCAGTGCGCATTTGTCGCGCCAGTCCGCTGCTAGTATCTTCGCGATGCACGGTCCAGCCATCGACGCGCAGGAAGCGAATCTCGCGAGGAAAACTGGGAATCACGAAAGCCATGGGTGCAAAGCCCGATATCAACACCATGCTGTTTGCGTGTCGCTTCAAGGGCGGCACTTTCACACTGACGTAATCGTTATCCCATTTCTGTCGTTCGGGATGCACATCGAGCACGATTTGCAATGCAAGCCAAATGCCGAGCAATAACAGATATTGCAGCATGCGTGCGATGGGCAATAGCAACATCGCCAGCGTGATCAACAAAGGTGCCATCATTTCCAGCGGCACCAGATAACGATAGACAGAGAACATGTTTAGCCATGCGAAGTAACTAACGGCGGCGAAGCAGAACAGAAACATCGTCATGCCGAGATAAACGGCAGTTGTGTTCGACGCATGCGTCGCTGCTGTGGCATCTCTGGACTTTGCACGAACAGCTTTAATCACCACCAACAAAACCGCCACCGGCACTAACACATACGCAACGAGAATGCGCGCATCATGGAACTGCGATTCCGATACATAGGAAGAATCGAAGGTCATCAACCATGGCAGCAGCCAAGTAGTAAGCCCGTCCGTCACATAACTAGGATCAAGATAACTGCCGTCCACCAACAGCGGTGAATGAAACCAGTGGTTATAATAGGGAAATAACGGATTGCGGCCGTATTCCCACATGCGCCAGAACCACCAACCAGCCACCGACAAGAATCCACACAGCATGCCGATGCCTAACAACAACGTCGCAATGCAGCGCTTGCGCCAGGTGATCGGCGTGATGAATGTCGCCACTACCAAGCCCAATGCATAGGCATCGGTAGTCAACTTCAATCCGGCGGAAACACCTGCGCACGCGCCCGCGATCAACAATGTCCGCGACAACTGCCGTGTTATCGCAACGCTGCGCAATGCCGGGTAATGCTTGAGCAATAACCACAGCGCGATGAAACACCCGATCGCCGCAGGCACATCGTTGGCAGTGTTACCCAGTTCGAGAATGGCCCCTGCACCGCTGGCGCCGCATAGCGCAATGGCAATCGTGATCACCATTCGCGTGGTGTTGCTTACTTGGGTGCAAGCACCTATGACGTGATAGGCAATCGCCGCCTGCAACGCCACCATCACGCCAAACAACGCACCGTAAAACGCACCCACCCACCATGCAGGGCCATGCGAAGCCAGCCAGTAAGAAGGCAAATCGATAAGCGGATTGTAGTAAGTGGCGTGATGCGCAACGGCGATATCGAAGCCGAGCCGGTCATTAAGCAGTGCGTATGGGTTGTACCAGTGGTAGTTCTGCAGATCCCAACCGGCTTCCTTGCCCAACGCAATCGCCGCCACTGCAAAGGCCACCGGCACCAACAACAACCAATGACGAGGCCGCATCCGAGTTGCAACGGTCATGAATTTACGCAGCAATTAACGCGACGCCGGCAGCGCAACGCGCGACAGCTAAGGTAGATAGATCACTTCTTCGATGTCGACAGCTCGGTTGCATAGGGATTGGCGGAAGAATGCTCGCTCAACAGATGTTCATTTACGGCGTCGGCCTTCCTGGCTGTCAAACGTCGCGCCAGGTTGTTACCCGGTCGTTCGACCACCACATTCAACAACCATGAGATCAACGTGGTGAGCAATAGTAACAACGCACTCACCAGCATAATGCGTACGGCGCCGGATTGTGCCACAAAGCGCGGATTGGCCGAGAGCACTCCGCCGATCATCAATAACAACGGACGATGCACCAGATAAATGGTGTAGGAAATATCGCCATAAAAACGCGGCAGCGGCAAACTCAACCAGTTTGCCAATCGCGTCTGCGGTCGCACGATCAAGTACAGAATCAACGCCACACCCAGCGTGGTAAGAAATCCCGACACGGCCAGGCAAATTATCATCGCCACAATCAGCATGGCCTCACTGTAGCGAGCCTGCACTTTCTGATTGGCGGCGGGTTGCGATTGTTGCAACCACGCATTGATCAACACCCCAACCAGAAACAGATTGAGTTTGTACGGCAGAAAGCTCGGTTGGTCGAAATGCGCCAGCTTGCCCGGCTGCAGATAAAAGCCGAACAACGCCGGACTGACATAGGCAAGGCAGGCCGCGGCGCCGCACAGCAATAACAATCGCGAACGCGCCATCAGAAACAACAAGGGATACAGCAGATAAAACTGAAACTCCAGCGACAGGCTCCAATCCGGCAACGGCGTGGATGTGGCATGCGTCGGCAGTACACCGAACAACATGCTGTAGTGAAGCATGGCATCGCTGAAGGTGGGCGCGACGTAGGTCGGCGTTACGTACAGCTCAGCGCCTTGCGTGGCGCGCGGAAAAGCAGCAGCGATGCGCTGCATCCAGACATTGAGTTGCTCGATGTTCAACCAGCACACGGTGAGGATCACTGCGTACAACGGCCAGATGCGCAGCACGCGTCGCGTCCAGAAATACTGCGCCGCACGCACGCCATCGTGCTGACGCCACAGACCATCGAAGGTGTTGGCGATGAACAGGCCCGACAGCACCATGAATAGATCCACCGCGATGGCTGGATTGTTCAACAGCGGTACATTGCAACCCATGAATAGGGATACGTGACCGAACAACACCCACAACGCCAGCAAGGCGCGCACGCCATCGAGTTGTGTTAATCGTGGCGAGTGATGACGGGCGGGATTGATAGCGGCAGACATGCCTCACTCACCTTCATTTGACTTCAGTAGCGTAGTGATGGCCCATCAATGCGGCACGAGAAAATCCCGCCAGTCGCTTCACCAGTTGCGGCGACACGGTGAGCAAGGCCAGCACGTACAGACAGATGCCGAGCACGACGCTGACAAATAGTTGCGATAGTCCGATGTAATCTGCCGGCAAGGCATGCTGCACCAGCACCACACCCAAAAACATGGCAGCCGATGCCACCAGTGGCCCAACGATGGGTTCGAGCTGGGCGCGCATCGACAACTTCACCGTTAACCGTGTCGCGGCGATCGATACGAGCAACAGCAGCAATGCTCGCCACACCCACACCTGCGCCGCCATGTTTTCGTTGCTTACCCAGCCGCTGGTCAACAGCACCACGCTGAATGCAAATGCCGCAGCATTGATCAATGCATTCACACCCGGTTTGCCCATTGCATTCATGGCGATGCTTGAATACTGACGCAAGGTCACCAGCACTGCGCCCAGCGCGAGCCATTGCATCACCGGCGCCGCGCCCGCCCATTTATCGCCGAACACTACCGTCATGAAATCGGGCGCAGTCACCGCCATGCCGGCATACAAGGGCAACAATACGCAGGCGGTGAAACTAGTCGCCTCGGAAAACACCGCGGCGAATTGTTGTGGCTGTTGCGCGCGCTTGGCCAATAACGGCAATGCCAGTTGCGCGGCAGCGCTGCTCAAGGTGTTGCGCAATTCTTCGACCAGACGAAACGCCAGACTCAAACGACCGAGTCCCGCATCGCCGAGATAAAACCCCGCCAGCACGACAAAGATGCGACCGTTACCCAACAACAACAATTGCGCCAGCATATTCGGCGCGCCGTATGACAGCAGCTCACGCAGTGCACGCCACGACCAATGCATGCCCGGCAAGTTGCTGCGATCGAACATCAGCACCGACGTCGACAACACAATCGACGCCACATACATCATCACCAGCGCCCATGCACCACCGCCCAGCCATGCGACCAGCAAGCCCATGCCCACACCGGTGAGACGACCGATGAGCGTGCGCCGCGCCAGCGGTGCAAATGCGAGATTGCGACGCAACAACGCACTGATAATCGCTGATACCGCCGAGATGGGTATCGCCAATGCGGCCACTCTGAGCAACTCGGTGAGTTGTGGTTTGTCGTAGCGCTCGGCAAGCCACGGCGCGGCTAAGCACAACACCGCAGTGCCGCAGATTGCCCCCACCACCGCCGCAATGAATGCCGTCGAGTGATGTTGCTTCTGCAATTCCTTGCGTTGAATCAAGGCATCATGAAACAACAACTCGAACGGCATGGTGGCGAGCTGCACCAGCATGATGGCCAGCGAGCCGATACCGATGGCTTCGACACTGAGCAGGCGCGCCAGCAACACCAGTGCGATGATGGAGAATCCCGTCTGACTGAAAGTATCGATGCTGCTCCACAACAGCGATCGTGAGGCATGGGCGCGCGCATTGCTCATAACGAATCAGCGCTCGCTCGATAATGCAGGCGGAGTTCTGAATTGCGCCATCCACTCATCGATCACCGCGGTGGGCAGTCGCAACTGGGTCGGCGCCGGGGTGGTGATCCAACGCTCGATGGCCGCGATGTTGTCGCGCTTGACCACCGGCAGACCGGTATCACGCGAAATTTCCACGGCGCGATTGTCCACTGCCAGAATCAAACTGCGCTTGCCGGTTTGCAGTGCGCGAATGCCGCCATGCAGACGCGAGCCGATGTAGTCGACATGGTTGTTGCGCAGGTAATCGGTGTATGCGGCGAGATTGGGTGGAATCAATTTGATGCGACCATCGCCTAACGCGGCGGCATAGGCAAAGTCTTCCGGCTGCTGCACCCACAGCACCACTTCTTCGTAAGACTTCAGCAACAACTCGATCACTGCGCGATCCACTGCGGGATTGGCGTTGTAACCAGTCACCGTGGTCATCACCCGCGGTGCGCGTTCAGTGGGAATACTTGCGCAATGCGCCGCATTCAACTTCCACATGGTCACGCAGGAAGTATTGCGCGCGTTATGAATGCCGGCCGCGGCCAATTGCTGACGTGAATAGTCATCACGCAGCGAATGCAGATAGGTCGGCGACAGAATGCGCCGCAGCAGCAAGCGCGAATACCAATCGGGTGTGGATTGATAGTGCCACCAGCCGCAGCCAACCAGTATGCAATTCTTTCTAAGTAGAAAATCCAGCGGCGAAATTTTCCACTGATTATTCCAGGCCATTTTCGATTTCAGCAGATTAGAGCCGCCGACGAACACGTAATCGCAATCCTTGAGTACGCGATACGATTCCCACATAAAAAATTCATGGGTGGGCAGATTCACGTAAAAGGCGTTGGGAAACAGTTCATTCAGAATGCCGCGCGTCGCATCCATGATGATCTGGTCGCCGAGATTCATGCTGGTGACGCTGGTATCGAGCACGGCAATTTTCAGCACTGCATCGTTGTTGCGCGAGCGCATTGCCTGCGGCGCAATAAACTCCGGCTTGGGTGTGACAACGTGTGGCCGCGGCGCTGTTACGAATTGCTCGCCGGCAGCGTCGAAAGAAACAGCAAGAGAATCGTTACGCTGGCTAATCATGGGAAATCCACCTTGGGACTGACATCGGAAAACTGTGCCGTAGCAGCCGACTCATCGAGATGGAGTAGCTGCTCGGTTAATTGCGCCACACCAACAGCAAAGGCTGCAGATGATGCGCGCTCGTTGAACACCTCGAGATTGCGAAGCGCGAAGGTATCGCGTCGCGCACCGCTCACGACAAATAACAAATGGAATGCCCGCGCCATATCGCCCACTGCAAACAGGCAATCGGCGGACAACATGGCGCGCGTGCCCGGCAAATCGCTGGCCACCATCGGCAGACCCATCGCCATGGCTTCGAGCATCACCAATGGCACGCCTTCGTAACGTGAACACAGCAGCAACACATCGTGTTCGCGCAACACCTGTAGTGTCGGCGCCCAGGGGCGCACTGAGACGACTGACCGCAATGCAGGATCATCCTGCAATTGCCGTTCAATCTCGGCGCGATACGGCCCTTCACCGACCAACGAGATATGCAACTGCTCGTGAAGCTCGGGGTGCTGTGCCAGAAACTTCAACAAATCATCGAGACCTTTCTGATGTGCATCGAGGCGACCCAGCACCAGCACGCGCAATGGGTGGTGCACGACATGCGTGATGCGCGGCGCAGCCTCGATCTCACGTGCCACGGTGTTCGGCAACAGCCACACCGGCGTAGTGAGTTGCGCCCACTGCGTGAACTGCTCGGCTTGCTCGCGAGTGATCGTGATCCAGCCATGCAGAATATGGCGATACACATGGCGCATCAGCCAGTCACGTTCCGGCCCGCGACCAAAGCCCATGCCGGTAGCAGGCTCTACCAGCGGCACATACACCAGCGTGTGTTGACCGAACACACGCAGTAACAAGGTGTAACCCGCCTGCGATAACAAACTGCCTTCGGCCACCACGCACAATTGTGGCTGATAACGACGAATGGCTTGCAGGATACGCCAGGCATCTTTCACACCGCGCCATAAGGAACGCAAGCTACCTACACGTCTGCCATTTGCGTCGTGACTGGAGGTCAGTGACAACGTTGCCACACGTTCACGTGCTTGGCGCTGCAAACGACTTGCGTCACGTGCCAATAACACTGGCGTAATGCGACCCTGGTCCTGCAATTCGCCCAGCCACGACAGCAACATCACTTCGTGGCCACCGAAGGCGTGCGCCGCATCGACAAACAACCAGTGCGGGCGAGTCATGCGTTGCTCCCTTGCCCATTAGTGTGACGATGATGACTGCGCTGACGAATGGCACCGGCCAGTGCCTGGCCGCGATCCTGCCAGCGGAACAACGACGCCGCGCGGTGATAGGCACGATCCTGCAATTGATCCAGTCGTTCGACATCGTCGATGACCTGCGCCACGGTGTTCACCAACGCCGGCAGATCGGCGCAGGGCAACATGCACTCCGCTAAGGTTTGCGGCACACCGGCACTGGCCGCTTGAATGGTGACCACCGGCACACGGCCGAATACATAGTCGAGAAATTTCAGTTTGAAACCGCCACCCACCACTTCGGGCACCAACGCCAACCGTGCGGCATCGAAGTAGCTGGATATATCGGCAACGAAACCATGAAAGCGAGTGGCGCGCACCGTGGGCTGCAACTGTTGCAATAACTCCTCGGGCACATCACCGATGACATCGAGCACGATGTTGCGTTCGGCAAAGACCGGATCGGCGAGCTGCACCAGACGACGCAGGTTTTCCTGTTTGATCAACCAACGATACGACCCCATCATCACCACGTGTCGCGGCGTGTGCTGATTGATGTGACGTTTGACGCGCGTCGGTCCGGCATAGCCTGGAGTCAATATCACGCTCGCCGCGGGGCGGACTACACTTGCTTGTTTCTTGGCTGGCTGCTGCTTGGCATAGGTAAGTGCATCCTCCGGCGTGATGGTGGTAATCAAATCCACTTGATCGACCATCGCGCGTTCCAGCATGCGTGCCTTGCGATAGTTCTGCCACACACCCAGTCGTTTCAGCGACAAAGCATCGGTGGCCTGGGTCATGGCCTGCCATAACGATTCTTCATGGTTATGCGATAGATACACCAGCACCGGCGGTTTGACATGCCCACGCCCATTACGCACCTCATCATGCGCGTTATCGCGCGCTTGCACACAGGCAGCCAGCGCCCATCCCGATGCATAACCATCCAGCACGATGGCGTCCCAAGGCTCCTGCAATTGTCGTTGCAACAGCTCGCGATACGAACGCGTCCCGAGTACAGCGGCGATACGTGGATAGCGACTCAACAATGCCAGGTATTGATTGCGCTTAGTGCCGTTCACCGCCACCCACTCGCTCACCCAATCGCGCGGCACTTCATTCGGATCGCTCTGCAGATAACCGAGGTAACGCACTTCCACACCGGCGTGCGCCAATGCCGAAGCGAGATTCGCCGAATAAATCCGATCCCCGGCGTCCTGCGGGAAGGGAATATCGTGCGACACCCACAGACAACGCAATCGTGGCGAGGTCGGCAACTCATTCAATTGCGGTTGTAGAGATGCATTCATGGCGCACCTCGGTGATCTTTGTCGCCGCGATCCAAATTCTTTTCGCCGCGACCGCCAAAGGCTTGCAGCAAGGCTTGTCCCGCTTGCGGCTTGCTGCCGTCAGATAGCTTGCCGTTGTAATCCTTCGCGGGATAATCCCAGTACGAGTGATAGATCACATTGTTCTGATCCATCCACTGCGCCATGCGTTCGATGAAGAAGCCATCGTCACCGCCGCCATGACCATCGGGTCGCGTACCGGTTGCCCATTCGGGAATGGAGATGGGCTTGTTGTGTTTACGTGCGAACTCGGCGAGCCAGTTCAAACCATACGGTTGCGTGAGCAAATCGTTCCAGCGTTGTTCGGGTGTGTTGGCATTACTGGCCCAGGTCTGGTTGTAAGTATCGCGACCGATGATGTCGACATAGTCATCGCCGGGATACACCTTGTCCGCCGGTATCTGCAGGTAGCCTTGCGCGGAGCACCAGTCGAAACGAAATGCCGAGCCCTGCACGTTACGCATGGTCGTGACGATGCGCTGCCAGTATTTCACCCAGTTTTCCGGGTCTTTCTTCGCAGCCCACGGATACCAGCCACCATTGAATTCCCAACCCAAGCGAATGATGGCATCGCCATAACCATTTGCGACCAGCAACTGCGCCAGTTGCGTGAATTGATCGTCGTACTTGCCGGCAGCACCATCGGCAAGCGAGACCTCCTTGGAGTTAATCAGCATCGGCACCGAGAACACGACTTTGCGTTGTTGCTTGGCCCAGCACTTCACCGTCCAACTGGCGTCGCCTTGCATCGATTGCCATGAGTCGGACGCAAAGAAATCCAGCACGAAATCCGGATCGCGACCCAGCCAGCTCACATAGCTGCCGAGGCGCTTCACGCCATCGCAACCATTGCCTTGATACACACCGAACGAACGTCCACTTCCCTGTCGCATTGTTGCATCGTGGGATGGGGCTGAATCACGCGGCTGCATGGCGCTGGCCTCTGCCATTGGCGATAGCGCGATCATCATAGTGACCAACAACGTAAACATTCGCATGACAGCTACCCTCGATGCACACGGGCCATGGTCACCGGCGCTGTTTCCACTGCCGGCGCGGTTTGCGCACGACGTTCGGCGCGGTGACGGAAGAATCGGGCTGCACCCTGTTCGAAGATGCGATACGACAACCAGGCAATGAGCAATGAGGCTGCAAACGAGACCACTGCAAACGCGATTGCACAGGTCAGCTCGCCGAAGTGGATCGATAGCAAGTGAATCAACGGGCGCTTCACCGCAAACATTACAATTGGATGCCACAGATAAAAGCTGTAACTCACCGTGCCGAGAAACTGCATGCTGTCGGAATGCAGCCAGCGAATCTGGCCGGTGTCGCTGCTGATGCAAGCGAACAGGTGCAGCCCGGCAATAAACGCCAGCAAGATAAAGACCAGTTTGTAGCTGGTCAGAATACTCAGCATCGGATACGCGCCGGGATGCGCTTGATCCAGATACACCGCGCCCCACGCAAATAGAAACACCAGCAAGCTCAGCGATGGCCAGCGCAAAAGCTTCTGCCCGCGCTGCAGCGGCAGCAGATTCATCGCCAGCAATACACCGGGAATAAAGAACAAGCCGCGCGGCAGTAACAACAGCAGCGCTACTGCGGCCACGACTATCAATGCTTTCAACGCCGCGCGCGTATGACTCTGCAAGGAGTTGCTGTGATGAACGGCGAACATGGCTGCTGCGAGCAGGTAGAACAACCATTCATAGCTGAGCGACCACGAGGCTGGATGCAACACGGGAATGGGCACCAACGGCGGCAACAAAAACAGATTGGCGATGAACATGCTGATCAGATGCAGCGCGCTGCTATCGGCAAACATTTTCCAGCCGAGCAAGGCCGCCACGAAAAACACGCACAAATGCACGGGAATCCATACCGGAAAAATGCGAATGCAACGATCGCGCAGAAACGCGGCTGCATCCTGATGGCGACGCAGACTGGCGACGATCACCCAGCCGCTGATCATGAAAAACAGCTCAACGCCAAATCGCCAGGAACTCACAAAGAAGGCGAGTACTCCATCGATAGACACACGACCAATCCCTACATCGGCAAACACCGGCATCAAGCCCGAGTGCGCCACGTGATAGGAAAATACCAACAACACGCATACGCCGCGAAAGCTATTGATGGCATGGTTGTAGTTCGCGGGCTTGTGCATCGGCGGTGCAGCATGCGAACGAAATAATGAATGAGTGCCTGACATGGGATTGGCCTGCTCAGACTTTCTGATCGATGACTTCGCGATTCAAACCTGTGTCACGCAGCGACGTGGCTGGCTGCCAGGTCTGAAACTGTTCACCACGCAACGACTTCAAGACACCCATTCCCGCGCCCGCCAGACTCATCAGCACATCGACGATCTGTGCAAACGGTTTGACTTGACGCTGACCCAGCCACCACGCCACACCCGCCATCACCAGCAATGTCAGCGCAACTCGTGGCAACTGCATGCTGAGCAAGGCGAGCTCGATGAAGACAGCAGCGGCGACGAGAAAATAGATGCTCATCCAGCGCAGCAGCTTGTGCGATACATACTTGTAGAGCGTCAATGGATTGAGTTGCAGCAATAGCGGCCACAGCAAGCGATGCACGTTGAAAGCCTGGCAGGCAATGCGCGCTTTGCGCTGGAACTCTTCATGCGAAGCGGTAGCTGATTTTTCATAGGCCTTCACGTCCTTGGCCTGCACGATGCGATAACCATCACAAAGCACGCGGAACGACACATACATGTCATCAATAATGTGCGGCGGCGGCGGGTAATGCAGCGTGCGCCGGATGGCAAACAGCGAGCCGTCGGCGCCCATCACCGAACCGGTCTCCTGCTCCAGCGATTTGATGTGTTCCTCAAGCCGCCAGTACAACGAGCCCGTCGCCGCCGTCACCGATTCATCGGCATTGATGTAGTTGAGATTGCCGCACACGCAACCCACATCACGATCGCCAAAGTGCTGGCGCAATTTTTCCAGCACCGCAAGATCGAGCATCACATTGGCATCGGTGAATACAATGAAGTTGGCCTGCGCCTGCGCTACCAGCAGATTCATGCCATAGGTTTTACCGTGGCGTTGTGCCGACACGTGCAGATGAATCTGATTGGCGTAGGGTTGCAGTAATTCGGCGGTACGATCGGAAGCTGCATCGACATACACCAGAATTTCCAAGCTCGGCTCGCGTTCGCGCAACGCCAGCAGATTTTTCATCTTGGCTTCGATCACCTGTTCTTCGTTATAGGCACACATGCAGATAGCGAAGGTGCCGCTGGCGGACCGCTGCCGCGTAAATGGGTCGTAACGCTTTACCTGCAGCTTCTTCAGCAACATCAGTGACAGCGGATAAGTGATGAATGGATGTATCGCCAGCACCAGCGTCAGCACTGCGAGCGACCACAATATGATGCTCAGGACGTACATCACTCCTCCAGCAGGCGAAAACGATTGAACACGGAAACAGGTTCGTGCGGCGCGATGCGGCGTTCGATACGCGGCTTTGAAGTCCACACCAACAAAGTAAGCGCCAGCGCATGCGCGAACGGAATGTACAAACCGTTCAACAAGTAGGTGCAACCCACTGCCACCGCCACCGAAGCGGGCAGCCGCGATGAGGACAGGCAGAAAAACAGAAACGAAAAATACAGGCTCGCGCCGATCAGGCCGAACTCCAGCACCATTTTGAATAACGGCATCTCGGCGACGGGAAAATGCGCCAGCGGTGCGTAATCCTTGAATGCGCCGGCGCCTACACCGAACAGCGCATGCAGCGGCTCCGACCACAGCACTTGATCGAACAGATAAAAGCCGCCGACGAAGCGCGCAAAGCCGCTGGAGCCGGTGGAATTGAATTCACCGATGCGCGCAACGAAGGTATCGAGATGCAACGCTTCGCCAAAATTTTCTGCGGCCAGCAGGAACGCCACTGCGGCAACGACGGTGATCAACAAGGTAACCCAGCGTTGTTGCGCTATCAGTACCAGCGGCACGCAGACGCCCAGCACCATGAAGCCGGTGCCGGAGTAGGACACCACCATCGCCGCTACATACAACAGCAACAACCACCAGCGATTGCGCGTCACCAGTTCGAGCACCACACCGATGGCGAGCAATTGACTCAAGTAGGAGGGTTCCATCATGAACACGCCGTTTGCGCGCATCACCTCCGATCCGTATTCCAGCGGCGCCTGTTCATTGAAGTTCTGTACGCGAAACGCATCGGGCACATAGTTTTCAATCGGAAACAAAAAGTTGTTTTCGATGTGCCCTTGCAAGGCGAATTGCAAAATAGCCAGCACGGCGATGACAGCGCACACGAAAGCGAAAAAGCCCGTGACCGTTTTCATGTCGGGCTGCGGCTCGCGCAGGCGCAGCAGCAATGGCACATGCAGTGCAGTCAACAACACCAGTGAGCTGGGCGAGAAGTCATCGGTCTTCAGCAGTTGCGACAAGCCGAGAAACGTCAGCACCAGGGAGCCTAGTACGAAACGTCGCGCATCGAATTCGAACTGTAACGTCACGCAACCCAATGCAGTGACGGCGAGCAATACCGGCAAGGCAATACCAATACCTTGTGCGCCGAACGGCGGCACGGCAATTTTTGCCAGCACGGTGGCAATGATGATGGGCGTCACCCACAACAAGGTTCTGAGTATGGGTGCGCTCGCGGGATTCAACTCGTCCCGCGGCTCCATATTCAATGCTTTGTTGGGCAGCAGTGGCGCGTTCATGATCAGAACCTGAGCCGCAGTTGCAGCGCTGCAATCTGATCGTTGAACTTGTACGCGGCCAGCGTCGAGTCATGTTCTTCGTACTTGTAATTGACACCGACATCGAGCCACTCGGCAGGCCGGTATGCCACATCCAGTCCTGCAGTGGACACCTTGTCATCGCGTGCAGCGGTATCGATAACAGCCAGCGTTCTCGCCAGATACTGCTGCTTCTCCCAACTGAACAGCGTGCTGATTTTCACGCGCTCATGCGGCATCCAGCTCGGCGTCACGCTGAATCCGCGCGAGACGAAGTGATCGGCCTCGAGATCGAAGTAGGCATTCAACTGTTGCCAGCCGGACAGTTCGAGCTGGGTGCTCACCGTCGGTTGCCAGGTGAGAAACAAACGCCACTGCGCGCCGCTGTAATCGCTGTCGGGGGCGCCCGCATAGGTGCGCGACACATAACCACCCGAACCGCGCAACACCGTGCGTGGCGCAAGCGCATAACTGAAACGCAGCAAACTGATGCGTTCTTTGTAGTCGCGATCCACTGTAATCGTTGTGCCCGGTATGGTGATACCCGGTATTGGTGTGATTGGCGGTGTCTCGATGAGCACCGGGTCGGGATAATCGGCTTTTGAATATTGATAATTCGCGCCGATGTAATTACCGGCACGGCTGGTCAGTGTGATGCCGGCATCACCCGAGGTATTGCGATAGTTATCAACTTGACGCGCGACAGTATCGTGCGAAGTTTCAGTGCGCGAACCGCCGACATGCAGCGTGACGAACGTTCCCACATCTTTATTCAACTCGCCGAAGTAGCGCGTCGAATCGACCAGATCTTTTTCAATCGGACGATCGTTGATGAAACTCGACAAGGCATGTTGATAACTGCCGCCAAGTTTTCCGTACCACGATTCACCGACCTGCCAATCCCACTGCAGCTTGCCGTTGCCCGAGGTGTGATCGAGCATCTGGTTATGGCGATAACGATTGTCGTCGATGGAGCCGGTCAATCTGAATCGCTGCTGCGCCCATTGCCAGTTGGCATCGACGCAGGCAGAGGTGCGCGCGATGAAATCGTCGCGACTGGCATCGGGTCCCAAGGTGGTTTTAGGGTCCACAAATTTCGCGATACGAAACAGATTGCTGTCGTAACTCAATTGCTCCGCTACACACACGAACGAACGTGGCCGTTCGCCCTCGACAACCGGATCGATGATGTATTCACTCCGTGCCGGTTGCATCGCCGCACAACCAAATAACAATGTAGCGACCAACGGATGTCTGGCCGTCTGTCTCACCAGCCCTCTTGTTTTAGCCTTCAAGCACCCACCCCACCAATGCAGCGGCCGAACTGGCCAAAGATGTGCGCGCCCGCGCGACGTCGCCGAGGCGCGTGCGATGCCGTCTGGTGTTGAGCATGCAGCCGCCGGTACGGGCGGCAATCATTTGCATGTCGGCGCATTCGAGTACCGGCGGGCCGACTACGATCACGATGTCGAAATCGTTGGTCGCGCTGTCCAGCAGGAAGCGGAACGATTCAAGGCTAAGCAATTCTTGCGGGTTATCGGGACGCTTGCCGGCGAAGATGATGGAGAGTTGATTGAAACCCGGCACCGAGTTGGTCATTTCTGTCAGATCGCAGCGACCTTGCAGAAAGTCGGCGAGACCGAATTCATAGTCGAACTTGAACAGCGTCTGTTGTTCGGGGCGGCGCAGGTTGGCATCGATCAACAACGTGCGTTGGCCCAGTTGTGCAAACAGCCATGCCATGTTTGCCGCCAGCGTGGCCCCGCCTTGTTGCGCGCGCACTTCGCTGATGGCCAAGGTTGAATGTCCTTGCGAGAACCAGCGCAACAGCAGTTCACTGCGAATACTGCGCAGCGCTTCGGCACGCGCGCTGCCCGGTTGATGTGCGGCAATCAAGTGCCGACTGAAGCTGGCCACATCGGGCAACATGCTCGGCAATTCGCATTGCCGGGCCAGCGCGCGACGCACATCCACTTCGGTAACCAGACCTAGCTTCAACGCGGTATCGCCGAAGCGACCGCCATGTTCGCGCTGCGCTTCCAGCACGCGCTTGAAATCCTGCTCGGTCAACGTGCCGTTGCGATACAACAGTTCAGCCAGACGCTTGTCGATGCCTTGCGGCGCCTGAACATGGGGCGTCATGCCCGGCGGCACCTGCGGTTTTTTCGATCTGACATCTGCAGCGATCACCATGACATTCTCCAGAAGCGACTAGTAACTCGAAGTGGATAAGTGATGTGCATGACTCTGTTCAGCGCAGCGATGCGAAGCGCCCCCTCCCCTGCGCAGCGGCGCAGGGTTAGGGAGGGGGCAGTTGCGTATGCAGTGTTCATTTCGTTGCGCTCTTCACTGCTCACATCAAACCGCCGGCTCGATCTGCAAACCCGGATCACGACGATTACGACGCAACCAGCTACGACGCAAGGTCAGCGTGCTCGCAGGCACTTCGCCGAGCACCGGGCCGAGATCGTTGGCATCCAGATCGTCGGTGGTATGCACACAACGATTGAGCATCTCCACCATCATGCAGACTGCCGCGGCGAGCCACGGTCCCAACAACAACGCCAGCGCCAGATTGAGCAGCAGCTTCGGTGACGATGGCAGCATCGGCACCACGGCATGATTGAGAATGGCGATGTTGGTGTGATCGAGGCGGCTTTCCAGCCGCGTTTCGCCGCCGCGTTGCAATGCCGTGTCGTAAGCGGTGCGTGCGTTATCAGCATCGCGCTTCAACACCGAGTAATCGTCCTGCTCATGTTTGAGCGACAGAATTCGCTGCCGTTGTTCTTCCAGCGAACGCTGCAAGTCGGCTACGCGTTGCCGACCGATGCTGGCTTCGCGTGCCACCGTGGCGCGCGCGTTTTCCATCTCATCGCGCACTTTTTTCTGCAATGACCCGAGCTCAGCTTGCGCGCTCATGTATTCAGGGTGGTTATGGTCGAAACGCTGCGAGACATCGGCGAACTTGGCTTCAGCACGCGCCAGTTCGGTTTTCAGATTCTGCACCAAGGGACTTTTGAGCAGATCCGATAACTCATCGGGACGATTCAACGCCGCAGCTTCTTTCATCTGCTGCTCACGCGCCGTGGACTCGTACATAGCCGACTGCGCTTCCACCAATTGATTGGAGATTTCGTTCAAGCGGCCGTTTTCGGCATCGATGCGTGCGTCGTCGCTGCCGATGATGCCGTGTTCTGTCTGGTAGGCGGAAAGCTTCTGCTGCGTGGCCTCCAATTGTTCACGCAGCGTTTTCACCTGTTCATCGAACCAGCCGGCCGAACGCCGCGCTGGATCGATTTTCAATTCCAAGCTGGTCTGGATGTAGCTATCGGCAAACGCATCGACGATGTCGGCCGCACGCTTGGCATGCTTGCTGGTGTACTGAATGAAAATGACGTTGCCGTTATGGGATGAACGCACGCGCAACTTATTGAGCAGTAGATCCGCCACCCAATCGCGCAACGAGCCCTGGCCATCGGTTGCCGTGTTGAATGCCTCCTGCATCGCTGGATCTTCGCTGAGCTTGAGCTTATCCACCACTTTCAACGCCACCGAATGACTGGCGATCACATCCATCTGTGTAGCGAGAAATGCGGGCTGCAATTGCGCCTGCGAGCCGTTGTTATTGTTCTCGGAGAGCGGATCATTGCCGTTGATATCCACCACCACCGCTGCTTCCGCTTCATATTTTTTTGGCAGTAGCAGACTGGCCGCCAGCGCAATGAATAGCGTGATGGCACAGACGGTAATGAACAACGTTTTGCGTGCCCACAAAGTTCGCATCAGTTGCGCAAGACTCATTGTGCATTCCTCATCGGCATCGTTGCCGTCATGTCAAACTAGAAACTTCAACACTCAATCACTGCCAAGGCGTTGCGATAAACACGACGTCATCCCCGCGTAGAAGCGGAGCCAGTTGAATTGAGTCGCTGCGCGACACGCTCTAACTGGATTCCCGCCTTCGCGGGAATGACTCGGTTTAATCTGATTGTTGTCATCGTTATCACTGCCTTCTCAAAACAAGCTGTGCTTGATCAACAACACGTCATTGGCCTGCAACATATCGGTGGGCTTGATGGAGTACTCCTTCTCCTTGCCTGATGCATCGCGACGCTTGACGATGGCGCGACGCTCGGTGCCGTTCTTGGTCAATCCACCACCGGTTGAAATGCCTTGCGATACGGTCATGTTGCGGCCCAGTCGATACGCGCCGGGCTTCTGCACTTCGCCGTAGATGTAAAACTGCGCGGCGCGCGGCACCGACAAGGTGTCGCCATTTTTCATCTGCACATTCATGGCTGGATCGCCATCGAGCAGACGACGCAGATCGAGCGGTTGCGTGCTGCCATCTTTGTGGATGAGCGTGCCGTCATCAGCGGCGAACTCGGTCACCAGACCACCGGCCATAGTCAGCACTTCCAATACTGTTTGATCGCCGGTGAGCGCGTACTGGCCCGGCTTGTTCACTTGCCCGACCACGCCAACCTTCTGACTTTGAAAATCGCCGATGTCGACCGATACCTGCGGATTTCTGATGAAGCTACCGGCACTGAGTTTTTGTGCAATCAGCGACTCCACTTGATGTGTCGACTTGCCGCCGACCTGCACCACACCAATCAATGGATAAGTGATGTTGCCCGACTGACTCACGCGCGCTTCGATCGCCAACTCCTGATGATCAAACACATTAATGCGCAATAGATCGCCTGGACCGATCTGATAATCCGCGGCACGCAGCGACGCGAAGGTCAGCAGCGTCACCAACATGAAGCAGCACAACAAACTCATTTTTATTCTTTCAGAATGCATGACGATCCTTCACGACGACAGCCACGGTGCGAAGAATGATTTTCAAGTCCAGCCAGATCGACCAGTTAGATAAGTAGTTCAGGTCGAATTCGATGCGCTTGGTCATGGTGGGCAGATCGTCGCCGCCGCGATAACCGTTCACCTGCGCCCAACCGGTGATGCCCGGTTTAACCTTGTGACGAATCATGTAACTGGGAATCTGTTGCCGATAACGTTCATTGACCGCGACGGCGTGCGGGCGCGGTCCGACCACGCTCATCGTGCCTTCCAGCACATTGAAGAACTGCGGCAATTCATCCAGCGATGTGCGCCGAATGAAAGCGCCGAATGGCGTGACGCGACTGTCGTTGCGCGTCACCTGCGTATAGGTCTTGTTGCCGTCTTCGGTCACGGTCATGGAGCGAAATTTGTAGACCATGATTTCGCGACCATCGAGACCATAACGGCGTTGCTTGAAAATCACCGGTCCCGGTGAACTCAACTTCACACCAATGGCAACGGCAATCAGAATCGGCGCAATCGCCACGACAATGATCGACGCGATGATGAGATCGCTGAGCCGCTTGACCAGGCCATGCGCGCCGTAGAACGGCGACTCACACACTGCGATCAGCGGCACACCGTGCACGACTTCAACGCGCGCTTCGATCAGACTCAATGCGAACAGATCGGGCACGAAGTAAATCGAGGCGACGGAGTCATGCAATTCGTCCAGCAGCCTCACCAGCCGCGGATTTCGCGACATCGGCAGCGTGATATAGACCACTTGAATGTTGCGTCGCCGGACGTATTCGGTGACATCGTCGGTGCTGCCAAGAATGTTGATGCTGTCGGTGTAATTCGGTCCGGCTTGATACGCATTCAAACTGCGATCATCGAAGAAGCCAACGCATTCGATGCGCAGTAACGGTTGCGACGCCAGCATGCGCGACAACTGCAAACCATGTTCGGTCACGCCGACGATGACGGCCGAGCGCAATGGCATATGCCGTACGCCCACCTTGATCAACCAACCCCACACCGCCAGATGCATGCCCCACAACACCAGTGGCGTGACTGCGAACCATGCCAGCAGCGGCGGCGCAGTGAGGCTCAAGCCGATGCGCGAGAGATACAGCAGCAGCAGAATGCATCCCGCCAGCGCATACCATCGCGCTGCAATGTATTTGAGCGCCTGACCGGTGGAATTGAGATATTCGATCTTGGAAAGATCGAACAACTCACCGACCCCGGCGAAAGCGATCACTGCGATCAAAAAATACGGCCCCGCCATCGGCTGTCGCCACAAGGCCAGACACACAGCGAGAAACAACACCGCCGTCACCGGATACAGCAACGCCTTGACTGTGAACACGGACGTCGAATCGCACGAAGTCACGTCGTTAGATCCACGCCGCACACGCAGCGCAGTAGCTGGGGGATTACTGCTCATAACTCACCGTCAATCAAACAACGAGTACAGGGCTGACACTTACGTGCCGCCCTGGCCTACCCCCAAAACAATTTATTTTCAGACTCGATCAATGGTCGCTGCGGTAATGTCTTTTGCTTGCGACGCAATTGCAAAACGATCAGACCGCCACCGACCAGCAACATCAACCAACCGTCCGTTTCATCAGCGTTATGCGATGCATGTGCATGGTTCGACGCAATCGAGCGCAGGCCCGCATCGCGCGACAGCAATTCATTGCCGAATGGCGCTGTGGCTACCGAACGTGGCGCATTGGTTTGCGTGTAAGCGCCACCGTTCATATCGCTGCGCGCATTCGCGGCGAGGGCATTCACGGCCGGCGATACGCTTGGCGCTCTGGCAGAGACGTCTGCATTTGCCACCTGTGAACTAACCGCAACGGTCAACACCAGCAACGAAACAATTTTTCTGAACATACGCTTATCCTCGGCTACAACATGCTGACGATCGACCCGCAGTCACGACTCGTAGTTCACTCTGTTGTTGCTCTTCTAACCAGTCGTACAAGCGACAAAGCAGTGTCAGAGGCGACTGACAGTTGTGAGACACGCACGCATGCACGGCCAGAATAGTGGCCGGTGGTGCATTTGATGGGTGCATTTTATGCGGGAAAACAGGCCTTTTTCCCGCACATCACGGCACTGATGCTCAGTGCCTCAGCACGTGCTGCAGTGGTTGCACTTGAACGAATAATGAATAGCGAAACAAACAATGTCGCCAGATGACGTCATCGCACTCACAGGCAATGTCAGTCTCGCTGGAAAAATTCGTTTGGGTTATCGCTGAGTTTGCGTGGAATGCTTAAGGGATAAAGCTAAGCGGCATTGCGAAACGCAGAGCGCGTAAGTCGGCGTGATCGGACGAGACGATCTTCACCGCTATAGAGAGATTGATCGGGGCGAGCATTGCAGGCAGTGAATTGCGGAATGCTCGCCCTGCCGAGCATCCAGAACTGCCTCAGCAATCCCAAGCTGTGGAGACGCATTGATAATCGAGATAAGCCGAGGCATCTTGGGGAAATTGCGCGGGACACGCCTGCGCCAATTTGTAGTACTTGTTATTCAGCACCTAGACGGCAGTCCTACCGCATGGCGGGTATTGATTGCGTAGGAGTTGGCGATTTGCAGTCGTGCAGTGGAAGAACGATAGCGTTGTTCCGTGCGCGTGACAAAGCGGGGAGAGTAGACATGCGCAAGCTGCAACGCCAGCTTGGCTCACGTTAGCAAGGTGTCTTTATGTTTAATACTCAGGGATGAATACAACCAAACGCCCGCGAGAGCGGGGATCCAGTTATTTTGGAGTCGCTTCGCGACATGTCATTGACTGGATTCCCGCTTTCGCGGGAATGACGGATTGCTTTGTTTACAGCAGCTCGCTGTTTGACATCAATGACGAGGGCGGTTCGCGAACCGCCCCTACGTGGACCGATGTGAATCGCGCTTGTGTAGCAAATTATTTGCCGCTGGTGAACACCAACTGGTCCTTATCCGCTGTGACCTGCACTTTCGCGCCCGGCCCGAACTCACCGCGCAGAATGCGTTGTGCCAGTGGATTCTCCACCTGCGCTTGAATGGCGCGTTTGAGTGGCCTTGCGCCATACACTGGATCAAAGCCCGCTTCGCCAAGCAGATCGCGTGCGGCATCGTTGAGCGTGATGTGGATGTCACGCTCGGCGAGACGCTTGCGCAGATTGCCGAGTTGAATATCGACAATGGAACGCAGTTGCGAACGACCCAGCGGATGAAACACCACGATGTCATCGACACGGTTGATGAACTCGGGACGGAAATGCTGGCTGACAATTTCCAGCACGGCCTTTTTCATCTTCTCGTAGTTACCCTCTCCACTCAGTTCTTGAATCACTTGCGAGCCAAGGTTGGAAGTCATGATGACTACTGTGTTGCGAAAGTCCACCGTGCGGCCTTGACCATCGGTGAGCCGACCATCGTCCAACACTTGCAGCAACACATTGAATACATCGGGGTGCGCCTTCTCGACTTCATCGAGCAGGATCACGCTGTAAGGACGACGGCGCACAGCCTCGGTGAGATAGCCGCCTTCTTCATAACCGACATAGCCGGGAGGCGCACCGATCAACCGCGCCACTGAATGTTTTTCCATGAACTCGGACATGTCGATACGGATCATGGCTTCTTCGGTATCGAACAAGAACTCAGCCAGTGCTTTACACAGCTCGGTCTTGCCCACGCCGGTTGGTCCTAAAAACAGGAATGAACCATTGGGGCGATTTGGATCGGATATTCCCGCGCGCGAACGACGAATGGCATCGGACACCGCACTCACGGCTTCCTGCTGACCCACCACGCGTTTGCCCAACGATTCTTCCATGCGCAGCAATTTTTCTTTCTCGCCTTCGAGCATCTTCGATACGGGAATGCCGGTCCACTTCGACACCACTTCGGCGATTTCTTCGTCGGTGACCTTGTTACGTAGCAACTGCGTTTCCTGCTGCTCGGAAGCAGCCGCTTGTGCAAGGCGTTTTTCCAGCTCGGGAATCTTGCCGTATTGCAACTCGGACATCTTGGCAAGGTTTTGCGCGCGATGTGCGGCATCCAGTTCCATGCGGGCTTTCTCCAGTTCTTCCTTGATGCCGGCAGAACTTTGCACCGCTGCTTTCTCGGCCTTCCACACCTCTTCGAGATCGGCGTATTCCTTCTCAAGCTGTTTGAGTTGCTCATTGAGCGTACTCAAACGTTTCTTGGAAGCTTCATCGGATTCTTTCTTCAGCGCCACATTCTCGATCTTCAATTGAATGATGCGACGTTCGAGTTTATCCATCGCTTCCGGTTTGGAATCGATTTCCATGCGAATGCGCGAACCTGCTTCATCGATGAGATCGATGGCCTTGTCGGGTAACTGGCGATCGGTGATGTAGCGATGCGATAACGTCGCCGCAGCCACAATGGCGGGATCGGTGATGTCCACGCCATGATGCACTTCGTAACGTTCCTTCAAGCCGCGCAAGATCGCAATGGTGTCCTCGACGGACGGCTCATCGACCAATACCTTCTGGAAGCGACGTTCCAGCGCCGCATCTTTTTCGATGTACTGACGATACTCATCAAGCGTGGTCGCGCCGACGCAATGCAATTCACCGCGCGCCAGTGCCGGCTTGAGCATGTTGCCGGCATCCATCGCACCTTCGGCTTTGCCGGCGCCGACCACGGTATGCAATTCGTCGATAAACAGAATGATCTGACCTTCCTGTTTCTTCAGGTCATTGAGCACGGCTTTCAAGCGCTCTTCGAATTCACCACGGAACTTCGCGCCGGCGATCAATGCGCCCATGTCGAGCGCCAGAATCTTTTTGTTGCGAATGCCCTCGGGCACCTCGCCGTTGATGATGCGCAGCGCCAGGCCTTCAACGATAGCTGTCTTGCCCACGCCGGGTTCGCCAATGAGCACCGGATTATTTTTGGTACGACGTTGCAACACTTGCACCGTGCGGCGGATTTCATCATCGCGACCAATCACCGGATCGAGCTTGCCTTCGGCCGCGCGCCTGGTGAGATCGACGCAATATTTTTCCAATGCCTGACGCGATTCTTCGGCGTTGGGATCGTCGATCTTGTCGCCACCACGCAGTTCGTCGATGGTTCTCTCCAGCGCCGCTTTCACCACGCCGCTGTGACGCAAGGCATTGCCCAATGCGCCCTTGTCTTCCAGCGCCGCCAGCACGAATAGTTCGCTGGAGATGTATTGATCGCCGCGCTTCTGCGCCAGCTTGTCGGTGACATTGAGCAGCTTGTTGCTGTCATTGGAGATGTGCACTTCGCCGCTGTTGCCTTCTACTTTCGGCAGGCGCTCCAGCGCCTCATTCAACTGCGTGCGCAGTTGATTAACATTCGTGCCCGCCTTGTCGAGCAACGGTCGCACTGAACCGCCCTGCTGTTCCAGCAAGGCCTGCATGATATGCACCGGCTCGATGTACTGATGATCGCGGCCCACAGCCAGTGATTGCGCGTCGGCCAGCGCCATCTGGAATTTACTGGTGAGTTTGTCCATTCGCATTATTGAAACACCCGAAACAGTTGAAGATTGCGGACTATTTAAGGGTGATGCGGGGAAATTCAACTACGCGGTAGTGCGTAGATATATTCGTAGGGGTCGGGCATGCCCGACCCGGCGATATAACCATATGCGTCAGAGGGCGAGGCATGCCTCGCCCCTACGATGACCGCTTGGTTGCGAACATCTATGCATCTTTGAGTTCAGCCAAGAGGGCGCAATGAATTGCGCCCCTACACAGAACGTCGTCGCACTCACAGCAATCTCGTAGGGGCGCGATTCATCGCGCCCTCTTAGCAGCGGCACCATCTAATGATGCAACACCTGCTCCATTCCCCAGATCAGCAACACACCTAATGAGATCAGCGTGAACTGCTTGATGCCCGACTCGGCATCGACACGTTTGTGCAGACCGGGAATCAGATCGGCCACGGCAATGTAAATAAAGCTCGCCGCCGCCAGCGTAATGGCATAGGGCAACACTGCCAATGCGGTGCCCAAAGCAAAGTACGCGACCACACCACCGATGACGGAGGTCAGACTGGCAGCCAGATTCAGCCACAACGCTTTGCCGCGTTGCATGCCACCGTGCAACAGGATGGCGAGGTCGCCTACCTCTTGTGGGATTTCATGCACGATCACCGCTAGCGAAGTGACGATGCCCAAGTGCACATCAGTCATAAACGCGGCGGCAATCAGAATGCCATCGAGCAAGTTGTGAAAGCCATCACCGAACAGAATCATCCAGCCCGACGCGGCGTGATGATGTGCATCCTGGGGCTGTACCAGCACCAGGTTGTGCATGTGATGCGGCACGCGCGCGTGACCTAAGGGTTGCAACTTCTGCAGTTTCAGCGGCTCTTCAACGGTGTGCGCTTCACAATCATCGTGATGGCAGTGACGCCACAACACCAGCTTTTCCAGCACGAAAAAGATCATTAAGCCGATGAGCAAGGTTAAGCCGATCTGTCCTGCACGTGCAGTGCCGGCAGTTTCAATCGCTTCCGGCAACAGATCGAGCAAGGCCGCCGCGAGCAACGCGCCGATGGCGAAGCTGACCAAGTGCGGCACCCAGTGCACACGCTTGTGTTCGGGCACCAGCAAGAACATCGACGCCGCGAGCGCGCTCAATGCACCGCCCAGTGCAGTGGCGGCAATGATCCAGAGGAGAGTGGGCATGGGTTAATGAATTGTAGGGGCGGTTGGTGAACCGCCTTTGGTACGTTGTTTAGAAGGCGAATAATTAAATCATATTGTAGGAGCGGCCTCTGGCCGCGAATTCAAACCATCGCGGCCAGAGGCCGCTCCTACACAAGAACACAGCGATCATGTCATCCAAATCAAACTCGCCATGCGTCCGGTCTTGCCGTCACGACGAAAGGAAAAAAAACGCGCTGTATCGCTCATCGTACAAAGGCCACCACCATACACAGCAGTCACACCGAGACGCGCGAGATGCAGTCGCGCCAGCAGATAGATATCAGCGAGCCAGTGACCTGGGCGATGACCCAGGCGATAACTAGGACGAAACGCCCGTGCCGCCGCCGCATCCTGTGAAGTGAACGCGATTCGTACGTCGTCCCCTACTTCAAACACATCAGGACCAATCGCAGGACCCAACCACGCAAGTAACTCCGAACCGGGTAACCCCAATGAGCTGACGGTGGATTCCAGCACGCCGCCCGCCAGCCCCCGCCAACCCGCATGGGCAGCGGCGACGCGATCACCCTCGCGGCTGCAGAACAACACCGGCAGGCAATCGGCCGTCATCACCACGCACACTTGGTTGGCAGCGCGTGCAATGCAAGCATCTGCATCGGGTGTTGCTGTCCAATGTCCAGCCTCCACGACGGCAGTGCCATGTACTTGATTCAACCAGCAAGGTTCGGCGGGCAACTGCAATGCCTCGCGCAGACGCTGACGGTTGCTGCTGACCGCGTCCGGCTGGTCGCCGACATGTGCGCCGAGATTCAAGGAATCGAATGGCGGCGCGCTGATACCGCCAGCGCGCACAGTGGAAGCAGTGCGAACATTACGCGGTGCGGGCCACTCTGCTTGTAGCCAATCGAATTGCTGGCGCATTGAAAAATCCTGTTGGTTCTTTGTAGGTCGGGATTCATCCCGACATCACCATCGCCGTCGGGTAAACGCTGAATACAGCCAACCCGACCTACAGGGAAATCACATCACTCCGACTCACGCCCCACGCGGATCCGCCGCCTTGGCTTTCTCAATCGCCTTCTGATCGGCGGCCAATGCCTTGATGAGCTGCTTCATGTCGGCAGGCAATGGCGCCTCGCAACTCACGGCTTTATGGGTGATGGGATGCGTGAATTCCAGCTTTGCTGCGTGCAGAGCCTGACGATTGAAATTGCGCAGCGTTTCGTCGAATGCTTTGCTGGCGCCTTTGGGAATGACCAAGCGCTTGCCATAGACGTTATCGCCAACCAGCGGATAACCGATGTGCGCCAGGTGCACGCGAATCTGATGCGTGCGGCCGGTTTCCAGTTGCAAGCGTACATGCGTATGCGCGCGATAACGCGTGATCACGCGATAGTGCGTGATGGCATCGCGGCCGGTGCTGCGAATCGCCATCTTGACGCGATCGGTGGGATGACGGTCGATGGGTTTATCGACGGTGCCACCGGCGGTCATCACACCGACGCAGACTGCTTCATAGTGACGCTGCACATCGTGCGCTTCGATCATCGCCGTCAACGCGGTATGTGCTTCGAGCGTGCGTGCGATCACGAGCAAGCCGCTGGTATCTTTATCGATGCGATGCACGATGCCCGCGCGCGGCAGAACGGCGAGCTTGGCATCGTGATGCAACAGCGCATTCTGCAAGGTACCGGCAGGATTGCCAGCGCCGGGATGAACGACCAGACCCGCTGGCTTGTTCACCACCAGCAGGTGTTTGTCCTCGAACACGATGTTCAGCTCGATATTTTCTGCCTGCACACGGGTGTCGACTTCCAGTACCGGTGTGACGTGCACCGATTCACCGCCGAGCACCGGGTCTTTAGGGCGCAGAGTGCGGCCTTTCACCTGTACATGGCCGTCTTCAATCCAGGCCTTCAGGCGCGTGCGCGAGTACTCCGGCAACAATTCAGCCAGCACCTGATCGAAACGCTGCCCGGCACTTTCGGAGGGAATGATGAGGTCAATGGGAGCGATGCTCGATTCGGTGGGGTCGTTCTGCATGGAGTGGCGGTAGAACCAAAAGGCGGGCGCAGAGTCTACACGGAGCCGCCGCGACCGGCCGGAAGTCTCAGCGTCGATTCAATTTCAAATCCGCAGCGAGACCCCTGCGAGCAACGCGGTGCCGCTATACTCCGCCCTCATTTTTTCATCACAGCCGACGCTATGACCACACCTGCCCGCAAGCCCTTTTTTGCCATGCCCACGCTGCTGCTGGGCATGAGCCTCGCTGTTGTGACCCTGTCCGGCTGCAGCCACTTTCGCAGCAAGCCCATCACCAATGCCGATGAGCTGTACGACAAGGCCAAAAAAGATCTGGATGGCGGCGACTACGCCAACTCCATTCAAAATTTTCAATTGCTGGAAGCGCGCTTCCCATTCAGCAACGTGACCCGTCAGGCGCAGCTCGATCTGATGTACGCCTATTACGAAAACGGCGACAAGGAAAACCTGCTGGACCAGGCCGATCAATTCATTCGCGAAAATCCCACGCATCCGCGCGTTGATTACGCGTACTACATGAAAGGTCTGGCCAACTTCGATCGCGACCGCAACTTTCTCGAACGCTGGTTCCGTGTCGATCTGACCAAGCGTCCGCCGGTGGATTCGCGCACCTCGTTTCAAGCGTTTCAAACGCTGGTGCAACGTTTTCCGAACAGCCAGTATGCTGCCGACGCGCGGCAACGCATGATTTTTCTACGCAATCGTCTGGCTGCGTATGAAGTGTATGTGGCGCGTTACTACATAAAGCGCGGCGCGTATGTCGCGGCATTGAACCGCAGCAAGTACGCGATTGAAAATTACGACGGCGCGCCGGTGATCAAGGAAGCGCTGGAAATTTCGCGAGATGCGTACGCGAAGCTTGGCATGAAGGATTTGTCGGAGAAGAGCGCCGCGGTGCTGGCGCAGAATTTTCCGAACGCAAAATAAAAACGCGTAGGGGCGCGGCATGCCCAGCCCCTACGAGCCACGAATTATTTCGATTGATATCCGGACGTAATCGGATATCGCCAATCACGACCGAAGGCGCGACTGCTCACACGAATGCCCGGTGGCGCTTGTCGACGCTTGTATTCGTTGCGCTTCACCATCTGCAACACGCGCCCGACCACGGCTCGGTCGTAACCGCGCGCCGTGATTTCATCGACGGATAAATCGGACTCGATGAACAACTCGAGGATCGCATCGAGAATTTCGTACGGCGGCAAGGAATCGGTGTCTTTCTGATCGGGACGCAATTCGGCCGATGGCGGCCGATCGATAACCTTCTGCGGAATCACCGGCGACTTGGCATTACGGAAACGCGACAGGCGATACACCATCAGCTTGCTGCAATCCTTGATGGGCGCGAAGCCGCCCGCCATGTCGCCGTACAACGTGGCATAGCCCACCGACATCTCGCTCTTGTTGCCGGTGGTGAGCACCATCTTGCCCTGCTTGTTGGAGATCGCCATCAACAGGATGCCGCGACACCGCGCTTGAATGTTTTCTTCGGTGGCATCGGGTTTCGCGCCGGCGAATACGTCTTTCAATGCCGCTTCCACCGACTGAAACATGTTCTCGATGGAAATGATGTCGTAGCGCACACCGAGTTGCCGCGCTTGCGCCGCCGCTTCATCAAGACTCAATTGCGAGGTGTATTGCGACGGCATCATCACTGCGTGCACACGGTCTGCGCCGATGGCATCCACCGCAATCGCCAGCGTCAATGCCGAGTCAATGCCGCCTGACAAGCCAATCACCACGCCAGGAAAACCGTGTTTTTCCACGTAATCGCGCACACCCAGCACCAACGCGCCGTACACGCTGGCTTCTTCAGCGTAGAGCGGCTCGATATAGGCGGGCCGTGGCTCGACCACGCCATCTTGCAAATCGATATCCACCGGCCACAGACCTTCCTTGTACGGCGGCATGCGTTGCACTACTTCACCGCGCGCGTTCATCACAAATGAATTGCCATCGAACACCAACTCGTCCTGACCACCGAGCAGATTCAAATACACCACCGGCAAGCCCACATCGGCGATGCGTTCGCGCACCACGGCTTCGCGGCGTTGTTGGTAGTTGAGCGAGTAGGGCGAGCCGTTGATGACGACGATCAACTGCGCACCGGCGGCTTTTGCGGCACGTGCGGGGGTGGGCTCCCAAATGTCTTCGCAAATTAGGGTGCCGACACGAATACCCTTGATTTCCAGCACGCTGGTTTCCATGCCCGGCTTGAAATAGCGCTTCTCGTCGAACACTTTGTAATTGGGCAATTCGCGTTTGCGATAGTTGAGCAACTGCTCGCCATCGCGCACCACAGCACACGCGTTATAGATGGTCTTGTCGACGTATTCCGGATAACCCACCACGGCGGTGATGCCCTTCACTTCAGCACACACGCGTTGCAATCCGGTCTGGACCTGGCGACGCACACCGGCATGGAATAACAGATCTTCCGGCGGATAGCCGGTGAGTGTCAGCTCGGGAAACAACACCAGATCGGCAGCCAGCCGGTCGCGCGCCTCGATCGCGGTTTGAATGACGCGTTGAGTGTTGCCTTCAACATCCCCGACGGGAATGTTGGACTGAGCCAGTGCGATGCGCAGGGTAGACATGTTGCGGGCCTGAATGAAAACGCCTCCGGAAGGAGGCGTGCATCTTATCTGATGGTGTTGGATGTATGGCCCGCTGCCTATCGTTTTAACGTAGGGGTTGGGCACTTGCACTGAGCGGAGTCGAAGTATGGCCAACCAGGCGATATCACCTATCGCGAGGACGGGCGAGGCATGCCTCGCCGCTACAATTAATCACTTCTTCTTGGCGACCTTCTTCGCTTTCTTGGCGACGGTCTTCTTGGCCTTTGCAGCGACCTTCGCTTTGGCCTTACTCACTGGCTTCTTAGTGGATTTCGCGACCACCTTCTTTGCCGGCTTTTTGCCAGCTTTCTTCACTGCGGGTTTCGCCGCTGACTTTGTCGCAGTAGGTTTGCTCTTCGCCTTCTTCTTGCCGCGCTTGGCGTATTCCTCGGCAATGGCTGCGCCGAGATCGGCAGGCGAGCGCACGGTGCGCACCCCAGCATCTTCCAGCGCCGCAAACTTGTCGGCGGCTGTGCCCTTGCCGCCCGCAACAATCGCGCCTGCATGACCCATACGCTTGCCGGGAGGCGCGGTCACACCAGCGATATAAGAAACCACCGGCTTGGTGACGTTGTCCTTGATGAAACGCGCGCCGGCTTCTTCGTCGCTGCCGCCGATTTCACCCACCATGATGATGGCTTCGGTCTGCGGATCTTCTTCAAAGCGCGCCAGCACATCGACGAAATTCATACCGCGTACCGGGTCACCACCGATGCCGACGCAGGTGCTTTGACCAAGACCGATATTCGTGGTCTGGAACACAGCTTCATACGTCAGTGTGCCAGAGCGCGACACGATGCCAACTTTGCCGGGTTTATGGATGAAGCCGGGCATGATGCCGATCTTGCATTCGCCGGGAGTGATGATGCCGGGACAGTTTGGACCGATGAGCAGGCTGCCGTAGTCCTTCAACGCCGCCTTCACCTTCACCATGTCGTTCACCGGAATGCCTTCGGTGATGCAGACGATCAGTTCGATGCCGGCATCGGCGGCTTCGAGAATGGCATCGGCCGCATATGGCGCGGGCACATAAATCATGCTGACCGTTGCACCAGTAGCTTTGACTGCATCGCGTGCGGTGTTGAACACCGGCAGGCCAAGATGCTTTTCGCCCGAGCGACCCGGCGTCACACCACCCACCAGCTTGGTGCCGTAAGCAAGGCATTGTTCGGAATGGAAGGTACCCTGCTTGCCGGTGAAGCCCTGGCAGATGACCTTGGTGTTTTTGTTGACGAGGATGCTCATGGAAGATCCGCTTGTTCGTTGAATAACTGGAATGGACTATTTATCGATCCGTTCGTGGTGAGCTTGTCGAACCACTCCGTTCTCGCGCCATGAACCTTTCGACAGGCTCAGCGCGAACGGAGTAATTCGAACGTGCTTACTTGCCTTTCTTCACCGCAGCGACAACCTTCTTCGCTGCGTCGGTGAGATCGGTAGCTGCCGTGAGCGCGAGGCCACTGCCAGCCAGCAATTTGCGACCGGCTTCGGCATTGGTGCCTTCGATGCGCACCACCACCGGCACTTGCACGCCCACGTCTTTGACGGCGGCGATGATGCCTTCGGCGATCATGTCGCAACGGACGATGCCGCCGAAGATGTTGACCAGAATGGCCTTCACTTTCTTGTTCGACAGAATCAGATTGAACGCTGCGGTAACGCGTTCTTTCGTCGCACCGCCGCCCACGTCGAGGAAGTTGGCGGGCGCACCGCCGTGCAATTTGATGACGTCCATGGTGGCCATGGCGAGGCCGGCGCCGTTCACCATGCAGGCGATATCGCCTTCGAGGGAGACGTAATTCAGTTCGTGTTTGGCGGCTTCGTTTTCGGTGGCGTCTTCCTGCGAAGGATCGCGCCAGCCGGCGAGTTCTTTCTGACGGAATAACGCGTTGTCTTCGATGTTGAGCTTGGCATCCAGCGCCACCAGGCGACCTTCACCCGTCACGATCAATGGATTGATTTCAACGAGGCTGGCATCTTTTTCGATGTACAGCTTGTACAGCGCTAGGGCGATGTTGCTGAACTCATCGACCTGCTTGCCCGACAAGCCCAACGCAAACGCCATGACGCGACATTGCGCAGGCTGCAAGCCAGCAGCCGGATGAATATCAACGCGAATCAGTTTTTCCGGGGTTTTATCGGCGACTTCTTCGATATCCATACCGCCGGCCGGCGAAACGATGAAGGCGATGTGGCCGAGTTCGCGATTGAGCACCATGCTGACGTACAGCTCACGCTCGATCTTGGAAGCAGGCTCCACATACACCTGATGGATCGGCAAACCTTCAGGACCGGTTTGATGCGTGTGCAGATACTTGCCGAACATGGCTTTCGCGGCTTCGGCGGCTTTTTCCGGTGAATCCACCAACTTCACGCCGCCGGCTTTGCCGCGACCGCCGGCATGCACCTGGGCTTTCACCACCCACTTGGAACCACCGATCTTGCGTGCCGCATCGGCCGCTTCTTGCGCAGTGGCAGCGACATGGCCTGCCGGCACGGGAATACCGTAACGGGCGAACAACTGTTTCGACTGATATTCGTGCAGGTTCATGCGCGATGCATCTCACATTTGATGGTTAAAAAAGCACCGGAGTTGAAGCCAGTACCGAAGGGCGGCGTATTCTGGGGCAATTAACCACAGAAGCAAAGAACCTCGCGCATCATCCGCAATGAAAAATAGAACGCCATCGTCACGCCAGGATGATGCTGCTTTGCTGTGCTAACTTGGTGCGATATGAACCTGCCTATTGATGCCATTGCATTGCGATTGAACACCAGTCAATCCAGTACCAGTAACCATGCCAACTGGCGCGTGTTGTTGTTGCTCAATTGCTTCCGCACTTTGATCCCCGTCGTGCTCGGCACATTGCTGCTGGCGATTCGGCCTCGCTCAGTGGGCACGGCGTTTCCAGCCTTGTTTCTCGCGACGTTGTTTGCGTATGCGCTGTTCGCAATCGGCTGCTTTGTCACGCTCAAACGCCGCTGGCCGGGCATCCTGACGCAGACCATCACGCATGTGTTGGTCGATATTGCAGCCATTTCCGTCCTTACCTATACCAGCGGCGGCATGGGCAGTGGGCTTGCCGCATTGATGGTGCTACCGGTTGCCGGCGCCAGCCTGATCGTGGCGCCGCGACTGGCCATGCTGCTGGCTTCCACTGCGACGTTGGCGCTGCTGTTTCAGCAAACGATCAATATCTTCAAGGGACAAAGCGACCCCGGCGAGATCACCGCGGCTGGCCTGGTTGGCGGACTGATTTTCTGTGTGAGCCTTGGCGCGAGCTTTGCTGCCAAACGTCTGCAGGACAGCGAATTCGAACTCAAGCAGCGCGAAGTTGATCTGGCCAATCTCGCGGAGTTGAACGAATTCATCGTGCAGCATCTGCGCGAAAGCATTCTGGTGGTGGATGCGCAGGATCGCGTGCGCTTGATCAATGAGTCTGCCGCGCAATTGCTGAAGGATGGTCCGGTGGCCACCAATACCTTGCTGGGCGAAATCTCGCCGCGCCTGCTGTACTTGCTGGACACGTGGCGGCGTCAACATCAAGAGCCCAATATCAACGCCGTCACGCTGGTTTCTGCCGATGGCGGCACGCTGATTCAACCGCACTTCGTCGCACTGGCAAACCAAAACCCAGGCCCGACGCTGGTATTTCTCGAAGACACCAGCATCATCGCCGAGCGCGTCCAACAATCGAAGCTCGCGGCCCTGGGTAGACTCAGCGCCAGCATCGCGCACGAAATTCGCAACCCCGTCGGCGCGATGAGCCATGCCGCGCAGCTACTCAGCGAATCACCGAGCCTTACCGCGGCCGATCAACGGCTCACCAAAATCATGACCAGCAATGCCGAACGAGTCAGCACCATCATCAACAACATCCTGCAGCTATCGCGACGCGATGCCACGCATGCAGAACGTTTATCGCTGAATGACTGGGTGGAAGAATTCACCACGCAGTTTGAGCAAAGCTTTCAGTTGCGTGCGGGACAGATGACACTGCTGCGCCCCGGCTATGCAGTCGATGTACGCGCCGACGCATCGCACCTGCATCAAATCTTGTGGAATCTGTGCGAAAACGCATTGAAATACGGTCGTGGCCGTAACGATGCGGAACTGATTGAATTACGCTTCGGCCGCATCAGCAGCACCAATCGTCCCTTTCTAGAAATTGCCGATCGCGGGCCCGGCATTCCGGCAGAAGAAACCGAACGAATTTTCGAGCCGTTTTTCACCGCCGGCGAAGGCGGTACCGGCTTAGGCTTATTCATCGCGCGCGAACTGGCGCATTGCAATCGCGCCGTACTGATCTACGAGGCACGCCACGGTGGTGGTAGCATTTTCCGAATCGTATTTTCGGATCCGCAACGCTGGGAAATTTGAGGAAGGTTTGATCTATTCCGAATCTGTCATTTCGACCGAAGGGAAAAATCTTGCAAGGAACTAATGTGTAACCACACTAAGCAAAGATAGATTTCTCCCTTTGGTCGAAATGGCACGTAATCTGACCCTTCGTAAGAATCCCGCCAGCGTGCTGGCTTGCCGCCCCGACCCGCGAGTTCTAGACTCGCGAAACATTAATGACTGGCGTGGAGCTTGATCATGTCAATCGCCAAAGACGAATTGTTGCAACTGATTCATAACCAGCCGGACGACAGTTCGCGCGAAGAGATTGTCCGGGAGTTGGCGTTCCATTTGATGGTGCAGCGAGGTCTGGCAGACTCAGACGCAAAACGGACGCTAACCAATCGTGACATGGAACAGCGCATCCGGTCATGGCAGAAATAGCCTGGACTCAAGAAGCGCAACGATGGCTTGAAAATATATTCGAGTACATTGCTGCCGACAATCCACAAGCGGCTGCGCGCACCGTCCAAGGCATCTACACCAAAAGCCAAATCCTGAGCACTTTTCCCGAAGTGGGTCATCGATATCTCGCCTCTAACCGTAATGTGCGGATACTGCTATACGGACACTATCGAATCGCTTATCTAATCAAGCCAGACGACAACGTAGATATTCTGGGCGTTTTTCATGGTTCGCTAGATATATCACGCTACAGCCTGTAACTGCTTCTCAATATCTAAAAAGATAATAATGACCAAGCCTCGCGCCCTGATTGTCGATGACGAAGCTGACATTCGTGAACTGCTCGGCATCACGCTGGAACGCATGGACATCGATGTGTTCTCGGCTCCCGATCTCGCTACCGCCACACGTCATTTGCGCAGCGCGCAATTCGATTTGTGTCTGACTGACATGCGCCTGCCCGATGGCGATGGGTTGACGTTGGTTGAGTGGATACAAAAAAATCGTCCGCAATTGCCAGTAGCAGTGATCACGGCGCACGGCAACGTCGAATCGGCAGTGCGTGCGTTAAAGCTCGGTGCGTTCGATTTCATTTCCAAGCCGCTGGATCTCGCTGCGCTACGCAAGCTAATCACAGCAACGCTCAAGCTCGCGGATAATCTTGAAGCCACCGGATCGCTGCCAAAAATCCGCCTGCTTGGCCAATCATCCGCGATGAATTCGCTGCGCGAGATGATCGACAAGGTGTCACGCAGTCAGGCGCCCGTGCATATCTATGGCGAGTCCGGCACCGGCAAAGAACTGGTCGCACAGTTGATTCACGAAACCGGCGCACGTCGCGATGCACCCTTTGTACCCGTGAACTGCGGCGCGATTCCTAGCGAGCTAATGGAAAGCGAATTGTTCGGCCATAAGAAAGGCAGCTTCACCGGCGCCGTGAGCGATAAACAAGGCCTGATTCAAAGCGCCGAAGGCGGAACGTTATTCTTAGATGAAATCGCGGATCTGCCGCTACACATGCAAGTGAAGTTGCTGCGAGTGATCCAGCAGAAGACCGTACGACCAGTCGGTGAGTCGAAAGAATTTCCTGTTGATGTGCGCATACTTTCTGCCACACATAAAAACCTCGCCAACATGGTCAGCGAAGGCAAGTTCCGCGAAGACCTGTATTACCGCGTGAATGTGATCGAGATGCGCGTGCCACCACTACGCGAACGCGGCGATGACATTGCCGAACTGACCCAATCGATATTGAAGCGGCAAAGCAAACAACTTGGCATCGCACTGCGCATCACGCCCGCCGCATTGAACACATTGAATCAGTATCACTTCCCTGGAAATGTTCGGGAGCTGGAAAACATACTCGAGCGCGCCGCGACGCTGTGCAGCCAGAACACCATCGATGCTGGCGATCTGCAATTAAGACCACAAACCCCGACGTCATTCGATAGCGGTCCACATCACGTTGCAGACATACGTAGCGGCGAAGCACTAGGCGAAGCACTCGAAGACATCGAACGAGATGCCATCCTGAAAGCCCTCGAGCAGACTCGGTATAACAAGACCAAGGCAGCGGCGTTGCTGGGAATGAGCTTCAGGTCGTTGCGATACAGAATCAAAAAGCTGGGACTGGAATAACCTGTCTCCACAGGCCGAAATTCATAGACGCAACACGTCACAAGCTGACAATTTACGTCACATGTAGCGCGCCAAGCTTCACGCTTGTTGTCACATAAATTGAGAGCTACATCACGTTTGGCGGCATGTCATTGCCACCAATCAAGCAGTTAAGCCGGTATCACACACTTGGCACAGTGATTGCTTAAGTACCGATCAGGCGCAAATCGCCGACGCTTTATCAGCACATCAACACAAGTGGAGTTTCACATGCAGAAGCAAGTTCAAAAGGGCTTTACCCTGATCGAATTGATGATCGTGGTGGCCATCATTGGTATTTTGGCGGCGATTGCGTTGCCTGCGTACCAGGACTATACGGTTCGCGCAAAAATTTCCGAAGTCATGCTTGCGGCGGATGGGTGTAAAACTGCGGTTGCTGAGTTTTTGCAAGCAAATAACTCATTTCCCGCCGATGCGAACGCCGCTGGCTGCAGCACCACAGCAACAAAGTATGCGACGGGATTAACTGTTTCCGCCACAGACGCCAGAATAACCGTAACAGTTCAAGGCACGGGCTCGGCGGCGGACACCAAGACGTTGATCTTAGCCCCAGCTTCAGACGTGGGCCGTACGACAGCAATCTCAATTACCGGTGGCGTGATGACTCCGACGGCAAGTTGGTCCTGCGGTACCAATGCGACTACAACGGCACTTAAATACTTTCCCGCAAGCTGCCGCCAGGCAATCTTTGGCGGTCTGTAAAAAGATATGAGGATACAGACTTAGCTGAATCAGTAACACTTAGCTGATTGACAGAGCCCCTCTTCGGAGGGGCTTTTGTTTTGTAGAGGACCCCTTTGAAATAGCGCTGAGAGCAGCGTCCCGGGTAGTCTTGCGACAAGTAGATTTTATCGGCAAAGGACAAGATGCCGTTCAAAACACAACATGTGACGCGCATCTCTCAGCTATCCATTGCACTCCGGCACAATCAGCCTCAGTTTGACATTTGATCTGCCCGCCACTTGCGGCCACACTAAAGGTTCACGACTCACGCAGACCGCCCACCCATGATCGATCCATCCCAAATGACCACTAACGCACAACGCATGGCCCTCCAAGGCTTGGCGGCGCGTTTAATTCAGGATGGCTTACTGGATGAAAAAACCGCGCTTCAAGCCATAGAAGATGCAAAAGCGGCCAACACGTATTTGGTATCCTACTTAGTTGCAAAGGGCTTGGCAGATGCACGCGAAATCGCCATAGCCGCTTCTCAGGAATTCGGAGTACCGCTACTCGACCTCGACGCGATTCAGCCCGACCTAGATGTAGTCCGACTGGTCTCGGACAAGTTGTTGCAGAAGCATAGGGTTTTACCCCTAGCCCGACGCGGGAAGCGGCTATTTGTCGCCGTTTCCGACCCTACCAACGTGCATGCGCTCGATGAAATTAAATTTCAGACGAGCATGGCCGTTGAAGCCATTGTTGTCGAAGAAGATAAGCTGCAACAGCTGGCCGGCAAAACCATCGAGCAGGTTGATACTCAGATGCCCGATCTGGGTGCTGATGATGTTGATTTGGATGGCCTGGATGTCACAGGTGGCGATGAAGATGAACTTAGCCAAGCCGCCACTCGCGACGACGTTGAAGATGCCCCCATTGTTCGCTTCGTCAACAAGATTTTGCTAGAAGCCATCAAGAAGGGCGCCTCCGATATTCACTTCGAGCCTTACGAAAAAATCTACCGCATTCGTCTGCGCATTGACGGCTATCTGAAAGAGATTGCAACTCCACCAGTGGCGCTCGCTTACAAGCTCGCCGCTCGCGTGAAGGTCATGTCTCGGTTGGACATCGCCGAGCGACGCATCCCGCAGGACGGACGCATGAAAATGCGCATCTCCAAGACGCGAGCGATCGACTTCCGCGTTAGCACCTGCCCGACACTGTTTGGCGAAAAGATCGTTGCTCGTATTCTTGATCCGTCGAGCGCCATGCTCGGTATCGATGTGCTGGGCTACGAGCCATTCCAGAAAGACTTATACATGGAAGCTTTGGCCCGACCGCACGGCATGATTTTAGTCACGGGCCCGACTGGTAGTGGTAAGACTGTGTCGCTGTACACTGGCCTTAACATTCTGAATAAAGAAGACACCAACATTTCGACCGCAGAAGACCCGGCGGAAATTAACTTACCCGGCGTCAATCAGGTGAACGTTAATCCCAAGGTCGGCTTAACGTTTGCTGCTGCGCTACGTGCCTTCTTGCGTCAGGATCCGGACGTGATAATGGTCGGTGAAATCCGCGATCTTGAAACTGCGGAAATTGCCATTAAGGCATCACAGACGGGCCACTTGGTTTTATCGACGCTGCATACCAACGATGCACCTAGAACGTTATCGCGCATGGTGGACATGGGCGTGCAGCCGTATGCTATCGCCACTTCTGTATCGTTAATCATTGCGCAGCGCCTGGCTCGCAAATTATGTACGCACTGCAAAGCGCCTCTAGATTTACCAGCTGAGGCGCTAAAGAAAGAAGGTTTCAGCGACGCTGAGATTGCTGCCGGACTTAAGATCTATAAGGCGGTAGGCTGCGGACAATGTTCGGATGGTTATAAAGGTCGCGTCGGTATTTATCAGGTAATGCCGATTACTGAAACGATCAGCCGCATCATTCTGCGCGGCGGCGACGCGTTGGAAATTGCTGAACAGGCGGAAAAAGATGGAGTATGGGACTTACGACGCGCCGCAATGGAAAAGGTCAAAAATGGCCTGACCAGTTTGGACGAAATGAATACGGTCACAGTGGAATAGTTTTTAAACTCGACCGAGAATCTCACGTAACACCGATGAGCAGAAAGCCGATTCATACTGCTTCTGATCTGCTCTCTGTCCGCAATTGATAGTCGATAGTTTGATTTCAAACAGGAACCGGCAACATGGCTCAAACAATCGCGAAACAGCAGTTCCCATACACATATGAAGGAACTGACAAGAAAGGCCAGAAGGTAAAAGGCCGTTTGATGGCCGCTTCAGAACTGGCTGCAAAGGCGGACCTGCGCAAGCAAGGCGTCGTTGCCAGAAAGTTGCGCAAAGAATCGCAGTTGTTCAAAGGCGACAAAAAGATTGAAACGAGCGACATTGCATTGTTCGCTCGTCAATTGGCGACGATGTTGCAAGCCGGCATCCCGATGGTGCAAGCATTTGAGATCGTAGGCAATGGCCACGAGAAACCCGCAATGCAAAAATTGCTCCTGACGATCAAGGGCGACATCGAAGCTGGCACAACTCTTCACGAATCATTGGCCAAACATCCGCTGTATTTTGATGATCTATTCGTCAACCTCGTTGAGGCCGGTGAACATGCGGGCGCATTAGAAACTCTACTAGACAAAATCGCGACGTATAAAGAAAAAACTGAGGCTCTGAAAAAGAAAATCAAGAAGGCGATGTTTTATCCTGCCGCAGTACTCGTAGTGGCAGTAGTAGTTACTCTCATTCTTTTGATTTTTGTAATTCCGCAATTTGAAACTATTTTCAAGAGTTTTGGCGCTGACCTACCTGCCTTCACTATGATGGTCATCAGTGTATCGAAATTTGTTCAGGCGAGCGGCATCTACATAGGACTTGTTGCCGCAGGTGCTATTTATGCATTTATGTATTTTCACAAGCGCTCTCGACCTATGCGCCAAGCCATCGATCGAGCATTACTAAAGGCACCTGTTATCGGCCCAATCTTAGTTAAGTCAGCTATCGCGCGTTTTGCGCGAACGCTCTCTACGATGTTCGCAGCGGGTGTACCCCTAGTTGAAGCCCTTACATCTGTATCTGGTGCGACCGGGAATATTGTTTATCAGGACGCCACTCTCAGAATTCGTGACGAAGTTGCAACTGGTACCCGTCTGCAGAAGTGCATGGAAAACACCGGTCTGTTTCCAAATATGGTTGTACAAATGATAGCCGTGGGTGAGGAATCGGGTTCGCTCGACGCTATGTCCGGCAAGGTAGCCGACTTTTACGAAGCTGACGTGGATGCAGCCGTTGATGCCATGAGTAGCTTGATGGAGCCGCTCATCATGGCGGTGCTTGGCGTATTGGTCGGTGGCATGGTGATCGCGATGTACTTGCCGATCTTCAAGCTGGGTGCAGTGGTGTAACAGGATCACAAACTTTATTGAAGACTCATAACGCCGCGTCCAACACCGGATGCGGCGTTTTCATGTAACCAGCTAATCATGGCGATGTGAATGACAATTTCTGAACTCTACGCCACTGAACCGGTTTGGCTGATTGGCAGCGTCTTCGTACTCAGCCTGTTAATCGGCAGCTTCCTGAATGTCGTCATCCATCGCATGCCGATCATGATGGAGCGCGAGTGGCGACAGCAGGCTGAGGAAATTCTTGCGCAACGAGATGCCGGGTTAAAACCCGACCTACAGGACGTTGCGATACCGTCCTCAAAATACAATTTGGTCGTACCTCGCTCTGCCTGCCCGAGCTGTGGCGCGCAAATCACTGCGCTGCAAAACATTCCTGTTGTGAGCTGGCTTTTCCTGCGAGGCAAATGTGCAAGTTGTGCTGCGACAATTTCCATTCGTTATCCGATCGTTGAGTTGGCAACGGCATTGTTGTCAGCGGTAGTTGCTTGGCGCTTTGGCTTTACACCGCACATGGCAGCAGCATTGGTGATGACATGGATGTTGATCGGCATGAGCATGATCGACATTGATCATCAGCTGCTCCCGGACGACATGACTTTGCCTTTGATGTGGTTGGGCTTATTGCTCAGTCTATTCAACGGCGCGGTGCTGCCGACAACGCCGACTGACGCCATCATCGGCGCTATTGCTGGTTATCTCAGCTTGTGGCTGGTCTATCACGCGTTTAAAGCGCTGACCGGCAAAGAAGGTATGGGGTATGGCGATTTCAAATTGCTGGCGGCATTGGGCGCATGGCTGGGCTGGCAACAACTGCCGTTGATCATTCTGCTGTCGGCTTGTGTAGGCGCAATCATCGGCATTAGCTTGATCGTGATTCGCGGCCGTGATCGCAATTTGCCCATCCCGTTCGGTCCTTACCTTGCTGCGGCGGGCTGGATTGCGATGCTGTGGGGTGATCAAATCGTTGCTGCGTATTTGCATTCCCTGCAACGCTGACGAGTTTGAATCGCGATGAATAACTCACCTCCTTTCCGCGTAGTGCTCACCGGCGGCATTGCCAGCGGCAAAAGCGCGGTAGCCAATGAGTTCGGTAAATTGGGCATTCCCATCATCGACACCGATGAGTTGGCGCGCGAAGTGGTCGAGCCCGGACAGCCGGCACTGGCCGCTATCGTTGAGCGCTTTGGCGCGGAAGCGCTCGATGCACAAGGCAGGCTAGATCGACGTCGCATGCGCGAACGCGTGTTCGAAAATCCTGCCGAACGACAGGCGCTGGAAGCGATTGTCCATCCGGCCATTCGCGCGGCTCAGCAGGCCAAAACAGCCGCCGCTGTGGGTCCGTATCAAATTCATGTGGTGCCGCTGCTGGCCGACACTCGCAGTCAGTCGCTCTATGATCGCGTACTGGTGGTGGATTGCGCGCGCGAGACACAACGGGCGCGCTTGTTGCAGCGTGATGGCATCACTGAGCAATTGGCCGAACAGATGCTTGCTGCGCAGGCCACACGCGAGCAGCGCTTGGCCATCGCCGACGATGTATTGAACAACGACGGTAACATTGAGGAATTGCCGCATAAAACGGCTGTTTTGCATCAACGCTACCTGCAACTCGCTGCTGCAAAGCGAACTGCGGTGTAGCGATTCAACCACACCGCGAGACAATCGCGCCCAATCAATCGGATAGATAATGTGAATCGACACTTGGCCTGCAAGGGCTTGGTACATCACAATAGGCCGATGACAGATACCGAGCAGCCGGGCGACGCCGAACAGGCGGCCACCATCGAATACGAGCAGCCGCTTAACGAGCGTCTGCGTACGTATTTGCGGCTGGAATTCCTGTATCGCCAGACCCAGTACCACCAGCAGCAATCGGGCATGTGGGCCACCCGTGCCGCGATGTCGTCCATCCTAGAAATTTTGGCGATCACTGGCCGTGGTGATTGCCGCACCGACGCGTTAAAAGAACTGGAACGTCAACTGGCGGTGCTCAATGAATTCCGCAGCAAGCAGGGCGTGGACAGCGACAGATTGCACAACATCATGACCCAGCTCGCCCATCATCGCGGCGAGCTGAACTCCATCGGCGGCATGTTCATGCAGAGCCTGCGTGACTCGGAATTCTTAAGCGCCATTCGTCATCGCAGCGCGATTCCCGGTGGCACCTGCGAATTCGATCTGCGCGATTACTTTCACTGGCTCAATGAACCCTTCACAGCGCGCCAGGCTGCGTTTGACGATTGGATGGCACACATCCGCATTCTCTGCGAAGCAGTGATCTACCTGCTGTGGGTTACCCGGCAAAACGCGCGGCCACGCCGTGAACTGGCAAGCGGCGGTAGCTTCCAACTCAACATGGATCGCGACTCGCACTGCCAACTGGTGCGCATCACCCTGCCCGCCGGCAGCGAGCTGTTTCCCGAAATCAGCGGCAGCCACTATCGCGTCAGCATTCGCTTTTTGAAGTGGCAAGACGTCAACACGCGCCCGGTGCAAACCGAACAGGACGTTCCCTTCCTGCTCACCACCTGCAGCTAGGGCCTGTTAACACTAATGCAATCGTTGCGTTGGAGTTCCAGAAGGCGCCAGGCTAGGCACGAGGAGTGAAGTTTGGTCATTCCAAATAAACGACGAGCCCAAGTAAAACAAACGTGGACGCATGGCGCCTTCTGGAGCCCAACCCGAAGGGACGGGGCCAGAAGGACTCAGGACTTTGTTGCACCTCGCTTGAGTACGTTAAGTACACAGCGCTCGGTGCGTCGCGTCCTGAGTCCTTCTGACCTCCGTCGCAACGATTGCATTAGTGTTAACAGGCCCTAGCTCATGCCCACCGTTTCTTGCCCAACGTGCAAGCGCATCATCGAGTACTCGTCCGATAACAAGTGGCGACCGTTTTGCAGCGAACGCTGCAAGCTGATTGATCTTGGCGAGTGGGCGGCCGAGAAAAACGCCATCCCGGTTAAAGTGGATGAGCCGCGGGAGTTTGATGAAAGTGCGGACAAAGATCTGTAGCGCGGCATTCTAAAATTGCGGGGTCACTGCGACTCCCTCTCCCTAAGGGAGAGGGCCGGGGTGAGGGTGATCAAGAAAGCGCAAAGCGCTACCCCTCACCCGCGCTATGCGCGACCTCTCCCGCAAGAGGAGAGGTAATGAACCCGACCTACAAACCAGATCAACCCAGCTTATCGAGCAACGCCGCCACCAATGGTTTATCGGCAGGCAACAAGCCTGCACTTTCGAGTTCAGACAACAACACCCAACGCAGAGCCTGGCCATCCAGCGATTGCGGCGCGCCTTTGAAAACCGGCACCGTCCATAACTCCAACACCACACGTCGATCGGGGTAATCATGCTCGCAGCTTGCCAGCCATTCGGCCTGCAACACTTCGATACCTAATTCTTCTTGTAACTCACGCCGCAATCCTTGCAACGGCGTTTCATCAGCATGCAGCTTGCCACCAGGAAATTCCCAACCGCCGGCGAGATGCTTGCCCGGTGGTCGCTGTGCGATCAGCACTTTGCCTGCGCCGTCGAGCAGGGCGCCGGCAACCACATGAATGATGGGCAACTCAGTCATCGACGCTCAGCAATGGCCAACGGCAACGCTGAAATTCAAGTGTCGAGCGTGCCGTGACAATGCTTGTACTTTTTGCCTGAGCCGCATGGACAGGGATCGTTGCGTCCCACCTTCGGTCCGCTGCGTACGAATTGTTCATGCGCGCTATTGTCGGCCAATCGCTGCGGCTCGGGCGCTGCTTCGGCGGGAGCAACAATGGATTCCGGTACCGCGTGTTGCGTTTGCAATGCCGCTTCAAGACGGCGCTGCCGCTCTTCGGCTTCGGCTTGAATCTCTGCTTCACTGCGCACATGCAAACGGCACAGCATCGACACCGTGTCGTACTTGATGCGATCCAGCATCGCGGAGAACAACTCGAAGGCTTCGCGCTTGTATTCCTGCTTGGGATTCTTCTGTGCATAGCTGCGCAGGTGAATGCCTTGACGCAGATAATCCATCGCCGCCAGATGTTCGCGCCAATGCGTATCCAGTGATTGCATCATCATCGCCTTCTCAAGATGACGCATCACCGGCGCGCCATACGCTTCCACCTTGGCTTGATAGAAACGATCGACTTCCTTGACGACATACTCGGTAACGTCTTCCGGCGTGGGTGCTTTCTGACTCTTCAGCCAGAACTCCACATCCATCGCCACCGCGAAATCGCGTTGCAATTGTTCGGCCAGACCTTTGAGGTCCCACTGATCTTCCACGCTTTGTTGCGGCACGTAACGCGCTACCAGTTCTTCGAGCACTTCTTGACGAATGCCGGTAACGGAATCCGCAAGATCTTCGGCTGCCATGATTTCCGAACGTTGTTGATAGATGACTTTGCGCTGATCGTTGGCAACGTCATCGTATTCAAGCAGGTTTTTACGCGCATCAAAGTTATGCGCTTCCACCTTGCGTTGCGCGCGTTCGATTTGTTTGCTGAGCATGCGGCTTTCGATCACTTCGCCTTCTTTCATGCCGGCGGTTTGCAACCAGCGCTTGGTGCGTTCGGGATCGCCGAAGATGCGCATTAAATTATCTTCAATCGACAGATAAAAACGGCTCGACCCGGCATCGCCTTGACGGCCGGAACGACCCCGCAATTGGTTGTCGATGCGTCGCGACTCATGACGCTCGGTACCGATGATGTGCAAGCCACCGGATGCCAACACTGCATCGTGACGTTTCTGCCACTCGGATTTCACACGCGCTCTGGTGACTTCATCCACTTCACCCAACGAATGCAGCTCCACTTCAAGACTGCCACCCAGCACGATGTCGGTGCCGCGACCAGCCATGTTGGTAGCAATCGTCACCGCGCCGGGACGACCCGCTTGCGCGACGATCAATGCTTCGCGTTCATGCTGTTTGGCATTCAGCACTTCGTGCGGGATGTTCTGCTCTTTAAGCAACCCGGCAAGATATTCAGAGGTTTCGATCGATGTCGTACCGACCAGCGCCGGCTGCTGACGCGCCACGCATTCCTTGATGTCAGCAATGATGGCGTCGAATTTGTCCTTCTGCGTGAGATACACGTAGTCGGGATAATCCTTGCGGATCATCGGTCGATGCGTCGGGATCACCACCACTTCCAGCCCATAAATCTGCTGGAATTCGAAGGCTTCGGTATCCGCGGTACCGGTCATGCCGGACAGCTTGCTGTACATGCGGAAGAAGTTCTGGAAGGTAATCGATGCGACGGTCTGATTTTCTTCGCGCACTTGCACGCGCTCTTTGGCCTCAATGGCTTGATGCAGGCCATCGGACCAACGCCGGCCCGGCATGGTACGTCCGGTGAATTCATCAACGATCACTACTTCGCCATTGCGCACGATGTAGGCGACATCGCGTTGATACAACGCGTGCGCGCGCAACGCCGCATTCAAGTGATGCATCAACTTGATGTTGGCGGCGTCATACAAACTTTGATCGGGCTGCAACAAGCCGGCTTGCGTGAACAACTCTTCCGCGCGCTCATGACCGGCGTCAGACAGATGTACTTGCCGGCCTTTTTCATCGGCCCAGTAATCGCCTTCGGTCTCTTCGCCTTCCTGTCGTTTGAGTTGCGGCACCAGTGTGTTGATCTTCACGTACAGCTCGGTGCTTTCTTCGGCGGGACCGGAAATGATCAACGGCGTGCGCGCTTCGTCGATCAAAATCGAGTCGACTTCATCGACGATTGCGTAGGCGAGACCGCGTTGCACGCGATCTTCCAGACGAAACGCCAGGTTGTCGCGTAGATAATCGAAGCCGAATTCGTTGTTGGTGCCGTAAGTAATGTCGGCGTTGTAAGCCGCGTGCTTTTCTTCCTGCGTCTGGCCGCTCTTGATTACGCCAACCGTCAGCCCTAAGAATTCATACAGCGGACGCATCCAGTCGGCGTCGCGTTGCGCCAGGTATTCATTCACCGTCACCACATGCACACCTTTGGCAGGCAGTGCATTGAGGTACACCGGCAAGGTCGCCATCAAGGTCTTGCCTTCGCCGGTGCGCATTTCAGCGATCTTGCCTTGATGCAGGGTCATGCCGCCGATCAACTGCACATCGAAGTGGCGCATGCCCATCGCGCGCCGGCCCGCTTCGCGTACGGCGGCGAAGGCTTCGGGGAGCAGGTCATCGACCGTTGCGCCCTTGGCAAGACGCGCGCGGAATTCATCGGTCTTCGCGCGTAGCTGTGTGTCGTTTAAAGACTGAAACGAGGCTTCAAGCGCAGTAACGCGGGTCACCAGCTTGGCATAGCCATTCACAAGCCGCTGATTGCGGCTGCCAAATAAAGACGTAATCCAATTCGCCACGCGTCATACTCCGGGCAGGCGTAGAAAGCCCGGTATTGTACACGGGAGCTACGAATAAGCCGGATATGTAGGGGCTTGATGCCTACGATTCAATGGGCGATGTGGCAGGAAAATGGTGACCGATTAATCAGCTAGCAACGAACTTCTGCGGATCAATGGCGCGACCGTTCTTCAGTACTTCGAAGTGCAGATGCGGCCCGGTGGAACGACCCGTAGAACCCACCCGGGAAATAGCCTGCCCCTTACCCACCTTGTCGCCGACTTTAACCATCACGCTGGAATTGTGCGCATAGCGCGTGATGTAGCCGTTGCCGTGATTGATTTCTACCAGCTTGCCATAGCCGGAGCGTTCACCAGCCCAAGTCACGACTCCCGGTGCCACGGCGCGCGCCTGGGCACCAAATGGCGCCGCAAAATCGATACCGCTGTGAAATGCATATCGGCCGGTGAACGGATCGGAACGGCCACCGAATGTTGACGATATCCACGCACCCGGTACGGGGCTGCCATCCGGTACCGCAAATTGCGTGAGTTGGCGCGCGGAGATGAAGGTTTCCAGAATAACGAGCTGCCGTTCGCGATCAATTAATTGGTCCTCGACGCGCGCCAAGATGTCCGCCAAGCCATCAGCGACTTCGGCTGGCTCGTCCGCTTCGTCTTCAGGACCGCCTTGGGGCGGCGGCGTGTCGAAATTGAATTCGCCCTTGTCGAGATGCGCCATTTCAGTCAGACGCTTGCCTAGTGCGTTCAGACGCAGAATTTGCGCGTTTACCTGGCCAACGCGAGCAGTGAGATCGTCCAATTGTTCGTTGATCTGGCCGGACGCGGCTTGAGCGCTGTTCGCGGTGACGGCATGTGCCGGAAGTGCGGCCGCCGATGCATGACTGTTGCCGGCCCAACGTACGCCCGCCATGAATGCGCCGCCTATCAGCAGCAAGCCCGCAATCAAACCAACGCCCATAGCCAAGGTATGCCCCAACTCGAAATGATGGGCACGGGCCGAGCGCTTGGAGAAAATGACGATATTCATGCGATCACCCTCATTGGTGGGCAATCGCAGTGCCACCGATCTCAGCTCGCCGCTGACGAATCAGTCAATTGACAGTGCCAGCGCGTGCGGCTGACCCCGGCAACCCCGCTATCGTGACCGATGCCGTTTGACGGGAATCAGCCCTTAGACCGGTGGCTTTGCGTCTCCGCCTTTCGACGGATTTGCCCTTCACAAGAAGCGTCGCCACTATGCGCAAGCTGCGGCGCGATACGCAACCCCAGCGGCCATAATCCGGCCGAACCTATGAACCAGTCCGCAAGCCCGACCTACCATAAGCAGGCCTCCCTTGAGTAGCAGCACCTTCAAACCCTTCCTCAACGACCTAGGCGGAACCTTAGCCAACCTCGAGCTGCGCGCCCGCGAGGTGATGAGCCTGACGGACAAGGTGAAAAAGATCCTGCCCGACCCGGAACGCCAGCATGTGCTGGCCGCGGCGTATCACGAGGACACGCTGGTGGTGACGACTGACTCGGCCGCGTGGACCGCGCAGATCCGTTTCGCCCAGGATGAATTACGCAGACAACTGTGTGCCGCGGGGGAAAAGATTTTCATTCATTTGAAAGTGCGCGTGGGGCATGGTGGGGAGGCGATTTAGAAATTTCGGTAGGGCGCAATGAATTGCGCCCTACATGGAAATCGAACACGTGCCTTTAATGTAGGGGCGTGATTCATCACGCCCTCTTAATGGACATCGCCGCCGATCAAGCCAACGCCGCCACCGGCGCAAACGAAATCGGCGCTGCTTGTGGCTCACCAAAGCTGACTATCTCGGTGGCGGTCTGATCCGCCAGCACCGCACGCAACAATTTGTTGTTCAAACTATGACCCGACTTGAAGCCGGTGAATTCACCCAGCACCGGGCCACCAATCAAGTACAAATCACCGATGGCATCGAGGATCTTGTGCTTCACGAACTCGTCTTCGTAGCGCAGACCATCTTCATTGAGAATACGGTAGTCATCGAGCACGATGGCGTTATCCAGCGTGCCGCCTAAGGCCAGGTTGCGCGAACGCATGAATTCCAGGTCTTTGACGAAACCGAAGGTGCGCGCGCGACTGATCTCTTTCAAGAATGAGGTGGTGGAGAAATCCATCACGCCCGTGTTGCCGCGCTTCTTGAACACCGGATGATCGAACTCGATTTCGATGTTCAACTTGAAACCATCGTAAGGTTTGAACTCAGCCCACTTGTCGCCTTCGGTCACGCGGATGGTTTTGCGAATGCGCACAAATTTTTTGGCGACGTTCTGTTCTTGAATGCCCGCTGCCTGCAGCAGGAACACGAACGGCGCGGCGCTGCCATCCATGATCGGTACTTCAGCGGCGGACAAATCCACATAGCAGTTGTCGATGCCCAGACCGGCAATGGCGGACAACAAGTGTTCGACGGTGGATACCTTGGCAGCGCCATTCACAATGCTAGTGCCCAATGCGGTTTCGCCCACCAGCTCGGCGCGTGCCGGCACATCGGCCGGCTGATCGAGGTCGGTACGACGAAACACAATGCCGGTATTGGGCGCTGCCGGCCGCAACAGCATCAGCACTTTTTTGCCGGAATGGAGACCCACGCCGCGGGCGCTGATGGAGTTTTTCAAGGTGCGTTGTTTAAGCATAACGTTGGAACCGTAGCACAAAGCAACACTGTATGTGAGTCCAAGACTGGATTGATGCCAAAGGGTAAGGGCCGCAGCGAAGTATTACTCCCCGCTACCAGCCCTATTACCTTGTGCGCAATTCGCCTGCACGCCCGTCAACTTAAGCCGACAAAGCCCATCGATCTGCAGCGCAACGATCGTGTATTGCGCATTCGATCAGCTCATTCAAGCGACTCGTCAATCCGCTTGGCGACGCAAAAATGCCGGAATATCCAGCATGGATTCCTCGCCGTAGCTCATGCCATCGCCCACCGCGCGACGTTGCGTGGTCGCAGGCGCGGCGGCTTGCTGTTCACGCTGATTACGAATGTATGTCGGGATGCTGAGGTCTTCGATCGGACGTGGCGCGGGACGGGCAGCACGACCGCCTTCCATCGCCACCGGACGACGGCTGTCCATCTCCGGCACTTGCACCTGTATGACCTGACGGCCGATGCCGGTTGCCACGACGGTGACGCGAATTTCATCGCTCATTTCCGGATCGATGACGCAACCCACCACCACGTTGGCATCTTCCGAGGCGTAACGCTTCACGGTGTCGCCGACAATCGCAAACTCGCTGGTGCGCAGATCCATGCCGGCAGTGACGTTAATCAACAAGCCATGCGCGCCTTGCAGATTCACGTCTTCCAGCAACGGACTGGACACTGCCGCTTCAGCCGCTTCCTTGGCGCGGTTTTCACCACGAGCCGAGCCCGAACCCATCATCGCCATGCCGGTTTCCGCCATCACGGTACGCACGTCGGCGAAGTCGACGTTGATCATGCCGGGCTTGGTGATGAGTTCCGCAATGCCTTGCACTGCGCCTTGCAGCACTTGGTTAGCCGACTTGAACGCATCCAGCAAGGTCATGTCGCCACCCAATACGCTGAGCAGTTTCTGATTCGGAATCGTGATTAACGAATCGCAATGCTTGGCCAATTCATTGATGCCCTGCTCGGCAAGATTGGAACGCTTCGAGCCTTCCATCGCAAATGGCTTGGTCACCACGGCAACCGTGAGGATGCCCAGCTCTTTCGCCACTTGTGCAACCACCGGCGCTGCGCCCGTGCCGGTGCCGCCGCCCATGCCGGCAGTGATGAACAACATGTCAGAGCCTTCGATCATCTCGATGATGCGATCGCGATCTTCCATCGCTGCTTGACGACCCACTTCAGGATCGGCACCCGCACCAAGCCCTTTCGTGATGTTGCAACCAATCTGCAAACCCATCTTCACTTTGGAATGCTTCAATGCCTGCGCATCGGTGTTCAGGCAAATGAAGTCAACACCGTCGATACCGGCATTGACCATGTGCGTGACGGCATTGCCACCACCACCGCCCACGCCGATGACCTTGATAACGGCGCCCTGATTTTCTGTATCTGCGAGTACAAACATGGTTAGTCCCCTCCGGTTGTCTCAAAACTAAAAAATAAAAACCAAAAACAAATTTCGCCAAACCTTTCCATCTGTAGTGGCAGACCCGTGTGTCTGCCTCCTGCATCGAGCGGGCGAACACATGGGTTCGCCCCTACTGAAAAACTAAGAACCCTCACCCTGCCTTCTCCCTTGAGGGAGAGGGGAAGAGATAAAGCCCCTTAAAAATCGCCGCGAAACCAACCCTTCATGCGCTCCCACACATTGCGAATGTTGATCTGTGCAACGATCGGCGCATCGCGACGATTGCTACGCACATAGTTCTCGCGGCCGTACAGCAATAGGCCAACACCCGTGGCATAAATGGGATTGCGCACCACATCAGCGAGCCCTGTGATGTGTTGCGGTGAACCTAGGCGCACGGGCATGTGAAAAATTTCTTCTGCCAACTCCACCGCGCCTTCCATCTTCGAGCTGCCGCCGGTGAGCACCACGCCGGCAGCGATGACTTCTTCATAACCTGAGCGCTGCAATTCCATGCGCACCATCTGAAACAATTCTTCGTAACGCGGCTCGACCACTTCCGCGAGTGTCTGTCGTGCCAAGCGACGTGGCGGACGATCGCCCACACTGGGCACTTCGATGGTTTCATCGGCATGCGCCAGTTGCGATAACGCACAGGCGTACTTCATCTTGATTTCTTCCGCGTGATGCGTTGGCGTGCGCAAGCTCACCGCGATGTCATTGGTGACTTGATCGCCGGCAATCGGAATCACTGCGGTGTAGCGAATCGCGCCGCCGGAGAACACGGCGATATCAGTGGTGCCGCCGCCGATATCCACCAGACATACACCCAGTTCTTTTTCATCGTCGGCCAGTACGGCATAACTCGATGCCAATTGTTCCAGCACCACATCGTCGACCGACAAGCCGCAACGCTGCACACACTTGACGATGTTCTGCGCCGCACTCTCCGCGCCCGTAACGATGTGTACTTTGGCTTCAAGACGCACACCGGCCATGCCGACAGGCTCGCGAATGCCTTCCTGGTTATCGATGATGAATTCCTGCGGCAGGATGTGCAGGATCTTCTGATCGGCAGGAATCGCCACCGCGCGTGCAGCATCGATCACGCGATCCACATCTTCAGCAGTGACTTCTTTATTCCGGATCGCAACGATGCCATGCGAGTTCAAGCTGCGTACGTGACTGCCGGCGATGCCCGCATACACAGAGTTGATCTGACAGCCCGCCATTAACTCGGCTTCTTCCACTGCGCGCTGAATGGATTGCACGGTTGATTCAATGTTGACGACCACACCTTTCTTCAAGCCACGCGATGGATGCGAGCCCAGCCCGATAATTTCAATGCTGTCGTCGCTGCGGATCTCGCCCACCAGCGCCACCACCTTGGAGGTGCCGATATCCAGGCCGACGATCAAATTGCGATCGAGCTTCTTAGACATTGCCATTACGTTCCACACCGCGCGCAGTTGCAGCGCGACTTGCTGCCGCATTACCGCGGCTATTGTTTTGACTGTTGCTTTGTGCCCCTTTTATTGCGGGGGCCCAACCAATGGAAAATCCATTGCTGTAACGCATATCCACATACGCCACTTCAGCGGTGCGCGTGGCAATCACGGGGCTCGCCGCAGCGATGAAACGTTCCAATCGCGCGCTGACATCTTGACGACCGAGACGCACTTCCACGCCATTACTCAATTGCAGACTCCACGCGCCGCGCTCATCGAGCGTTACACGCGATAGATTCAAGCCCACCGTCAACAAACGCGGATAGGTATCGAGATACAAGCGTGCCACCTGCGTTTCCATGCCTTCAGGTCCGGTCAGCAACGGCAGATCCGCCGGCAGATCGCGGGCTTCAGGCAGAAACAATTCGCCGCGTGTGTTGAGTAAGCCGCCGACTTCTGTATTCGGCGTCGCCCAGCGCGCCACCGCCACTTGTTCGGTGACGGCGACATGCAAGCCATCGGGCCACGAGCGTTCAACACGCGCGTGATCGATCCAACGAATCGATTGCAACGCGCGTTGCACTTTGTCCAGATTGATAGAAACAAAACCCATGCGCGCGAATGGCTCCAACGCCTGTTCAATCTGCACTCGCGATACCTGTGTGAACTTGCCGCTGATCTCGGCGCGTTGAATTGGCCGATCCAACATCGACACCACGGCAAACCACATCAGCAACAACACCGCGCCGCACAGACCCGACCACAACAGTTGCTGGCGATGTTCACGCAACCATTCCAGGCGCGCGTCGAGCGCAGCATTGGATGCTGCTTTGCGCACTGGCTTTGCTTGTGTGTTTGAACCGAACACTGCTATTTCGTCTCCGCTGTAGGGGCGTAATTCATTACGCCCGTCTTACCTTCGCCATCGCGGGCGCAATGAATTGCGCCCCTACATCAATCAATCACCTTCACCATCTTCGTAGGGGCGCGACCTGTCTCGCCCTCTTACGCATCGTCATCATCGCGGGCGAGGCATGCCTCGCCCCTACGGGTGTTAAAAACCTATTTCACCGTCGCTTCCAAAATCCGCCACACCAATTCATCGAACTCAATACCAACTTGCTTCGCTGCTTTGGGCACCAACGAATGACTGGTCATACCCGGCGTGGTATTCACTTCCAACAAATAATTCTGACCGCGCTGGTCGCGCATCACATCGATGCGACCCCAGCCGTGACAACCGGCGGCTTGAAATGCCTTGAGTACGAGATCTCGCATCTCTTCTTCCGCCGCGCCTTCAAGGCCGGGGCAGATGTAAGTCGTGTCATCGGCCACATACTTGGCGTGATAGTCGTAGTACTCACCGGCTGGCACGATGCGAATGGTGGGCAATACTTGTTCACCCAACACCGGCACGCTGAACTCGCTGCCTTGAATCAATTGCTCCATCAACAGCTCGCCGGGATAGCGCGCCGCGAGATCGACGGCTTGTTGCAAATCTGCTTCCTTGAACACGCGACTCACGCCTACGCTGGAACCTTCGCATGATGGCTTGATGATGACCGGCAGACCCAATGAACGAACCGCAGCAAGTACATCGTCACCCTTATGCAAGCGCACGTAACGCGGTGTGGGCAAACCCAACGATAACCACACTTGCTTGGTGCGAATCTTGTCGAGCGTCAATGCCGCGCCCAACACACCAGAGCCGGTGTACGGCACGCCAAACGATTCCAGCAGTCCTTGCACTACACCGTTCTCGCCTTCACCACCATGCAAGATGTTGAACACGCGATCGAACTGCTTGGCGACCAACGCTTGCACCAGCGCCGGAATGCCGTCGACCGCTACCGCATTCACGCCACGCTTCTGCAAACCTTCCAGTACTGCGGCGCCGGAGACCAATGACACTTCGCGTTCTGACGACGTGCCACCCATCAATACGGCGACGCGACCAAAGTCGGCGGCGTTGGTTACTTTACTCATCACACTTCCCTCGCCGACATGGGCTCACCAACGACCCGCACTTCAGGCACGAGTTCAACGCGGTATTGCTGTCGCACCGTGACTTGCACATGCGCGATCAATTGTTCGATATCAGCAGCAGTCGCGCTGCCTTCATTGATAATGAAATTGGCGTGCTTGGTGGACACCACCGCACCGCCGATGCGAAAGCCTTTCAAGCCCGCACTCTCAATCAACTTCGCCGCATGATGTCCGGGTGGATTGGTGAACACCGAACCGCATGAAGGTTCGCCGATCGGTTGGGTTTCTTTACGACGTGCCAGCAAGGCGCGTATCTCGGCTTCGCCATTCGCATCGCTGGCAGCAAAACTCAATTGCGCGCCGAGAAACCATTCATCATGCGGACCGTTGACGTGGCGATACGCCACTTCGTATTCACTTTCCATACGACGCTTGATCTCACCACGACGATTGATGGTTTCCACCTGCACCACATGCCGCCACGTTTCGCCACCGAACGCACCGGCATTCATTGCCAGCGCACCACCCAAGGTGCCGGGAATACCGGCAAAAAATTCAGCAGGACCGAGATTCCATTTCGCACATTGTTTGGCGAGCTTGGCGCAGGGCACGCCGGCGTCGCACCACACTTCGGTTTCACTCAAACGTTGCAAGTCGCTCAACGCGCCATGCGTTTCGATCACCACGCCGCGTACGCCGCCATCGCGTACCAGCAAGTTGCTGCCGAGACCCAACCACAACACCGACATATCCGTCGGCAATGATTTGAAGAAGGTGGCGATGTCCTGCTTGTCGGCGGGTTTGAACAACACATCAGCCGGACCACCCACGCGCCATGACGTATGTTTCGCCAATGGTTCATCAAACAGCACGCGACCACGCAAGCCTTGTGGCAACTCGAATGGCGCAACGTCGTGATGGCGTAGTGCGTTCACTTCACCACCTCGTGACCTTGCTGCGCCTTGAGCAATAGCTGCGGCAATTCAGGAGCCAAACCGCCCATACTGCCCGCACCCATGGTCATGAGTACATCGCCATCGCGCAGAATCGGCAGCAAGGCATCGGGCAAGGCTTCCACCGACTTCACCAGGATGGGTTCAACACGACCATGCGAACGAATGGCGCGACAAATGGCTTTGCCATCCGCGCCGCGTATCGGCGCTTCACCCGCCGAATACACTTCGGTGACCACCAACGCATCCGTTTCAGCGAGCACCCGTGCGAAGTCATCGAGCAAGTCGCGCGTACGTGAATAGCGATGCGGTTGAAAGGCCAACACAATGCGACGGCCAGGCCAGCCTTGACGCACGGCTTCGAGCGTCGCTGCAATTTCGGTGGGATGATGACCATAGTCATCGATCAACGTGACCGTGCCGGCATGCAACTGCACATCGCCGTATTGCTGCAGACGACGATCCACGCCTTGAAAATGCGCCAGGGCGTTTTGAATGGCTTGATCGGATACTTCCAATTCAGTTGCCACTGCAATCGCGGCCAACGAGTTGAGCACGTTGTGCAGGCCGGGTGTATTCAAGCGAATGTGCAACAGTGTTCTGCCACGGCGCAGCACATCAAAACTGGATTGCATGCCATGACGTTCAATGTTCATAGCGCGCACGTCGGCATTCTCGTTGGTGCCGTAAGTAATCACCGGCCTGCCAACACGATCGATCAACGATGCCGTGTTTGCATCATCCACACACATCACTGCCAAACCATAAAACGGCAGGTTGTGCAGGAAGTCGACAAAGCTCTGTTTGTAGCGCTCGAAATCACCGTCGTGCGTACCGAGGTGATCGGCATCGACGTTAGTGACAATCGCGATCATGGCTTGCAGATGCAGGAACGACGCGTCGCTTTCATCCGCTTCGGCAACCAGATACTTGCCGGTACCGAGACGCGCATTGGTGCCGGCGCTCTTCAAGCGACCACCAATCACGAACGTGGGATCGAGACGACCTTCCGCCAGACAACTTGCCACCATGCTGGTGGTAGTGGTCTTGCCATGTGTGCCCGCCACCGCTATGGAGTAACGGAAGCGCATCAACTCGCCCAGCATTTCTGCGCGCGGCACGACGGGAAGTCTTTGCGCATGCGCTTGTGCGACTTCAGGATTATCGGTGGCGACTGCAGTGGAAACCACAATCACATCCGCGCCGGCAATGTTCTCCGCCGCATGGCCGAACACCACGCGCGCACCCAACGATTGCAACCGACGCGTCACGCCATTCGGCTTGAGGTCCGAGCCTTGCACGGCATAACCGAGATTCAACAACACTTCGGCAATACCGCCCATGCCCGCGCCGCCGATACCGACGAAGTGGATGGTATGAATGCGGCGCATGCGATCGAGCATGGTGTCGCTCATGCGGCACCTCCGGCCCAAGACAAACCAGCCAGCTTCATGCACTCATCGGCAATGCGCACATCGGCATCAACGATCGCATGTTCGCGCGCGCGTTGCGCCATCTTCAACAGATGTTCGCGACCTTGTGAGCACAAGTTATGCAGTGCATCGGCCAAACGCTGTGCATTGAGATCACGTTCCTGAATCAGCACGGCCGCACCGGCATTCACCAGGAACTGCGCGTTATGCGTTTGATGATCGTCTACTGCGGTGGGGAATGGCACCAGCAATGCGGCCACACCCACTGCCGCTAACTCACTCACCGTCAACGCGCCCGCACGACACAACACTAAGTCAGCCCAGCCATACATCGCCGCCATGTCGTTGATGAAGGCACGCACATCGGCTTGCACATTGGCTTCGCGATAATTGATCTGCGCTTGGGCCAAGTTGCGTTCACCGGCTTGATGAATGACTTGCGGGCGTTCATGTGGGCGCAGCAACGCCAAGGCTTCGGGCACCAATGCATTCAAGCGTTGCGCGCCAAGACTGCCACCGATGATCAATAACCGAATTGCATCGTGGCGATCCGCGAAGCGTTGCTCGGGTGGCGGCACTGCAGCGATCTCACGACGCACCGGATTGCCCACACACACCGCGTTGGCAACTGCGCCAGTAAATGAGTGCGGAAACGCTTCAAACACACGCTTCGCCACGCGCGCCAACCAGCGATTGGTCATGCCCGCAATCGCATTCTGCTCATGAATCACCAAGGGCTTGCCCGACAACCACGCAGCAATGCCACCGGGACCGCTGGCAAAACCACCGGCGCCAAACACAATGACGGGCTTGCGTCTGCGAATGATTGCCAGCGCTTGCGATACCGCACGCGATAGCTGCAACGGCGCGAGCAAGGCGGTCTTCAAGCCTTTGCCACGCACGCCAGCGACTGTGATGTATTCCATCTCGATGTGATGTTGCGGCACCAGCTTGCTTTCCATGCCGGTGGCGGTGCCCAACCACACTGGCGTGATGCCGCGCTCACGCAACACGCGCGCTACGGCGAGCGCGGGGAACACATGGCCACCTGTGCCACCGGCCATGATCAATGCAATGGGCTCGCCGATGCGCGTCATTTGCCCACCTGCTTGCGCTCACGCGGCATGGCTGAACGACCCGATAGATTCGCTTCATGACCAATGCGCAACACAATCCCTAACCAAGCCAGCGATACCAGCAAGCTGGAACCCCCGTTGGATAACATCGGCAAGGTGAGACCTTTGGTTGGCAAGATGCCCATGTTTACGCCGATGTTTACGAAGGCCTGCAAGCCGATCCACAAACCAAAGGCCGTGGCAACGAAGGCTTGAAATGGCAACGACGCTTCCATCGCCGCGCGCGCAATGCGCAAGCTGCGCCATACCACGATGCCGAACAGCGTCAGCAGGCACAGCACGCCAACAAAGCCGAACTCTTCAGCAAACACCGCGAACACGAAGTCGGTATGCGCTTCCGGCAAGTAGAAAAGTTTTTGCACACTTGCGCCGAGACCAACACCAAACAATTCGCCACGTGCAATCGCCACCAGTGATTGCACCAACTGAAAACTGTTACCGAACGGATCATCCATGGGCGTGATGAATCCCGTCGCGCGCTTCCAGCGATACGGCGAGAAGTACATCAACATGCCGAGCGCCACGATGCCGCCGCTTGCGGCCATGAAGAAGTAACGCAACTGCATGCCGCCAAGAAATAACATGCCGGCGCCGACGGCCAGCAACACCGTAGCGGCACCCATGTCAGGCTCAAGCAGCAACAGCAACGCCGCAAACGCCAGCACGCCCAATGGAAACAACGCGGCGTTGAAGCCGGTCTTCAATTCCTTTTGTTTGCGCACCACGTAACCAGCGATGAATATCAGAATGAATACCCGCGACAACTCCGAAGGCTGGAAGTTGAGCATCGGCAAACGGATCCAACGACGGCTGCCATTCACCACCGCGCCGACGCCGGGTATCAACACCACGATCAACATGACCAACCCAGCAAGCAATAACGGCACCTGCAACTTTTCCCACCAGGTAGTAGGAATGCGCGCCATCACACCGCAGCCAACCGAACCCAGCACGATGAATAGCACTTGACGCTTCAAGTAGTACAACGCGTCGCCGGTTTCCTTGCTGGCAATCGAAATCGATGCCGAGGTCACCATCACTGCACTGATCAGCAAGATGGCTGCAACCGTGAGAATCAATAACGTATCCAGTTGCAGCGGACGATCGCGCGTGCCACTGCGTGGATAACTGACCGAGCCGACGACAGAACTGATTGGGTTCATGCGTTCAGCTCCTTCACTGCGGCCGCAAACACCGCGCCGCGATGTGCGTAGTCGCGAAACATGTCGAGGCTGGCGCAAGCCGGCGATAACAACACCGTGTCACCGGCTTGCGCGATACGCGCCGCGGCTTGCACGGCTTGCTCCATGCTTGCGACGCGTTCGGTGTTGCACACGCCTTTAAGCACGCCTTCAATCTGTGCGGCATCCTGACCCAACAACATCACGTGCTTGACCTTGCCGCGAAATGCATTTGCCAGTGGCGCGAAGTCCTGACCCTTGCCCTGACCACCGGCAATCACGATCAATGGCCCTTGCATGCCAGTGACCGCGGCGAGCGTCGCGCCGACATTGGTGCCTTTGGAGTCTTCGATGTAACGCACACCCCGCACATCGGCGATCCATTCGGCGCGATGCGGCAGGCCGGGGAAATCACGCAGCGCTTGCAAGCAAGCCGCTTGATTGAGATTCAAGGCTTCGCACAGCGCCAACGATGCCAGTGCATTTGCTGCATTGTGCAGACCGGTGATTTTCAACTCGGACATGGCGAGCAATTTCTCGCCATGCTTGCACAGCAATACTTCATTACCGCTTTGCTGCACGGTGTAGTCAGCCTTGACATGTGGCTGCACGCTAAAACTCAACACACGTTGACCATGACGCGGCATCGCCACCACCAATGGATCATCCATGTTGATGACGGCCGTCGCGCAGCGATCGAAGATGCGTGCCTTGGCTCGTGCGTAGTCAAGCATGGAGTCGTAACGATCCATGTGATCGGAAGTGACATTGAGCACGGTCGCGCTCTGCGTGCGCAACGATGTAGTTGTTTCCAACTGAAAGCTCGACAACTCCAGTACAAACAAATCAGCCGGCGAATCTTGCAACAAATCCAACGCGGGGCGACCGAGGTTGCCGCCAGCGAAGGCACGCTTGCCCGCGGCTTGCGCCATTAATGCAACCAATGTCGTTACGGTGCTCTTGCCGTTGGTGCCGGTGATGGCAACTACTGGCACCTGCGTGGAGCGTGCGAACAGCTCGACATCGCCAATCACCGAAATGCCGCGCGCCAACGCTTCGCTCAACAATGGCGAACGCAGTGCAATACCGGGCGATGCAATTACTTCCACCACGCCATCAAGCGAAGCAGGTGTAAGACTGCCAAGAAATAACGGCGCATCGGGTGCAAACTCTTTCAACGTATCGAGTCCGCCGGGCGTTGCGCTGCCATCGGTCACTGCGAAGGCAATACCTTGCGCATGCAGGTGCTTCGCCACCGACAATCCGGTGCGACCCAGCCCGACAATCAAGCTTTTGCCGTGCGACTGCGTCATCAACGCACCTTCAAGGTGGCCAAGCCCACCACCACGAGAATGAAGGTCATGATCCAGAAGCGCACGATCACTTTGGGTTCGGGCCAGCCCTTGAGTTCAAAGTGATGATGAATCGGCGCCATCTTGAAGATGCGCTTGCCGCGCAACTTGAATGAACCTACTTGCAACATCACCGAGACGGTTTCCATCACGAACACACCGCCCATGACGAACAACACGATCTCTTGTCGCACAATCACCGCAACCACACCGAGCGCAGCACCCAACGCCAGTGCGCCGATGTCACCCATGAATACTTCGGCGGGATAGGCGTTGAACCACAAGAATCCCAACCCTGCACCGACCATGGTCGCGCAGAACACCAGCATCTCGCCGCTGCCGGGGACATGAGGAATCTGCAGATAGTTGGCAAACACCACGTTGCCGCTGGCCCACGCGAATACACCGAGCGCACCGGCCACCATTGCCGCCGGCATGATGGCCAAACCATCGAGACCATCGGTGAGATTCACGGCATTGCTGGCACCAACCACAACGAGATACGTAACGAACACGTAACCCACACCCAGTGGAATCGCGATATGTTTGAACAACGGCACGAACAGCGCGGTTTCAGCCGGCACCTTGGCAGTGAGATACAACGCTGTTGCACAACCGAAGCCGGCAACGGTTTGCCAGAAATATTTATAACGTGCGATGAGGCCGCGACTGTTGCCGACCACGATCTTTAAATAGTCGTCCAGAAAACCAATTGCGCCGAAGGCCAGCGTGGTGCCGAGCACAATCCATACATAACGATTGGCGAGATCTGCCCACAACAAGGTGCCCGCCGCGATGGATGCAAGAATCAACGCACCACCCATCGTCGGCGTGCCCTTCTTGCTCAAATGCGATTGCGGACCATCGGTACGCACTTGCTGACCGATCTGCTTGTCGGTGAAGGCGCGAATCATCTTTGGGCCGAGCACGAACGACATGATCAACGCCGTCAGCGACGCCATGATGGCGCGCATGGTCAGGTAGCTGAAGACATTGAAGCCCGAGTATTGCGTGGCGAGTTGTTGTGCGAAGTAGTACAGCATGATGTTCTCGTTGTTCTTTAGTGCCCGGCACTCTCGTCAGCAACGGTGGACAGCGCCGCAGCAGCACGTTCCAGGCGATTGCCGCGTGAGCCTTTGATCAACACCGTTACGCCGGGACCGATGCTGCCTTGCACCTCGGCGATCAATGCATCCAGTGAAGCAAACCATTGGCCGCCATGACCGAAGGCCTGCACGGCGTGTTGCGCATGCGCACCCACCGCCAACAAACGTTCGATGCCGCTCGTACGTGCGTACTCGCCCACTTCGGTATGCAACGCCGGCGCATCGGGACCGAGTTCCAGCATGTCGCCGAAGATCAACCACAAGCGACCGCCGCGACTGCGCAATGCATCGATGCCGGCGCGCACTGAGTTCGGATTGGCGTTGTATGAATCGTCGATCATGCTGGCGCCCTTAATCGCCGGCTTGGGCTGCAAGCGACCGCCCACAGGACGCATATTGTCGAGGCCGGTTTGAATCTGCTTGAGCGTTGCGCCTGCTGCATGTGCCGCGGCGGCGGCGCCTAATGCATTGCGCAAGTTGTGAATGCCGGCGAGATGCAGATTGATCGAGCACACGCCTTGCGGCGTGGTCATTTCAAAGCGCGTTTGAAATCCCTCGCTGGAATCTTGCGCATCGCGGTGCGCGATGACTTTGCTGGCGGTGAAGTCGGCGGCGCGATCCACGCCGAAGGTCAGAATTTTTCCGGCGTTGCAATGCGCGCGCCAGTAGTCGGCAAAGTCATCATCGGCATTAATGATTGCCACATCCTTATTGGTCAGCGCTTCGAACAATTCGCCCTTGCCTTTGGCCACGCCGGACAAACCACCAAAGCCTTCCAGATGTGCCGCACCGGCATTGGTGATCAAACCGATGTTGGGTGAGGCAATGTTTGCAAGATGCGCAATCTCGCCGATGGCGCTGGCGCCCATCTCGATCACCGCCGATTGATGTGTAGCAGTGAGAGTCAATAACGTGAGCGGCACACCGATGTGATTATTCAAGTTGCCGCGCGTCACGAGGCAAGAACCACGCTGCGACAAAATGCTGCCCAGCATTTCTTTCGACGTGGTCTTGCCATTGCTGCCGGTGACGCCCAGCACGGGATAGGTGAATTGCATGCGCCAGGCATGGGCGAACTGCGACAACGCAGCCAGAGCATCGGGGACAACAACTTGCGTTAAAGATAGCGGCAGCTCACGTTCCACCAACGCGACGGTTGCGCCGCGTTGTAATGCCGCGTTTGCGTATTCATGGCCGTCGAAGTTCGGGCCTTTTAATGCGACGAACAACGCACCGGCAGGTAAGGTGCGCGTATCGGTGGAGATGCTGGCGAATGCCGCATCGACGCCCACCAACTTACCGTTGATGTGTTGCGCAAGGCTAGCAGCAGTGAATTGCGGCGTGCTCATGCGGCGCTCCGCAATAAGTTGTTAACGACTTCACGATCGCTGAAGTGGCGCGTCTCGTTGCCGATGAGTTGATAATCCTCATGACCCTTGCCGGCGATCAATACGATGTCGTTGACGTTTGCCATTTGCAGCGCTTGCTCGATAGCTTGCGCGCGATCGCGTTGTACAACGACACCAGTACGACCCATGCCGGATTGAATGTCGGCAATGATGCGTTCGGGATCTTCGTTGCGTGGGTTGTCGTCGGTGAGCACGATGACATCAGCCAGCCGCGCCGCAATCGCTCCCATCGGCGCGCGCTTGCCGGGATCGCGATTGCCACCGCAACCGAACACGCAGATCACGCGGCCCTGGCAATGCTCCTTGAGCACGCCCAAGGCTTTCTCCAACGCATCGGGGGTGTGTGCGTAATCGATCACCGCGCGTTTGAGATGATTTTGAATCAGCTCCATGCGACCCGGCGGCGCGGCAGCTTGTTGCAAGGCTTGCACGGCAATCGGCAACGGAATATTCCAGCCGAGCAACACCGCCAGCGCGGCCAATAAATTCTCGGCGTTGAATCTGCCGAGCAGCGACGAACTTAATACGGCATCGCCGAAAGCACCGGTGACATCCAATTCCAAACCATTGGCGCTTAACCGCACCGCAGCTGCTCTCAACATATGCGTCGTACTGAACTCGTTACTATCCTTCGTGCATGAATAAGCCGTGGTGACTGCCGCCGTGCTGTCTTGCTTGAGCAACTCGCGACCAAATGCATCATCCGCATTGATGACGCGATGCCGTAATTGCGGCGTCTGGAACAACAGAGCTTTGGCAGCACCGTAACTCTGCATGTCGCCGTGATAATCAAGATGATCGCGACTCAAATTGGTGAACACCGCAGTGTCGATGCGCAGCGCCGCAACACGCGCTTGATCCAGTGCATGCGATGACACTTCCATGCCGATAATTTTCGCACCGGCATCACGTAGCTCGGCTGTTTGTCGATGCACGCTCACTACATCGGGCGTTGTGTGCGTGCTGGCTTGCAAGGCATTGATACGTCCATAACCCACCGTGCCGGAATAGCCGGCCGGCAAGCCGCAACGCTCGGCCGCATCAGCCAACAAATACGCAGTGGTGCTCTTGCCATTGGTGCCGGTGACGGCGGCAATTTGCAATGCCTGCGACGGATGACCATAGAAGCGATCGGCAAGCTGGCCAAGCAAACTCGATAAATGCGGAATAGCAATCACCAACGTGCCCGGTAATGCCGGAGCAAGGCGTTGACCAACTGGTTCCCACAACACCACGCTCGCGCCGTTCCTGGTTGCTTGTGTGGCGTAGTCGATGCCATGACCTTGCAAACCCGGCACGCCGATAAAAGCAAAATCATGTTCGAGCTTGCGACTATCGAGACTCAAACCAACGATGCGCTTGTCAGGCACTTGCGCGAGCACGGCATCGCTGACCAAGCCGGTCAACAACTCACGCAATGACTGCGAGTTGGCGTTAGCAGCGTTGCGTGCCACGGGGTTCACGGCGTCACTCCGGTTTGCACCAGCGTTGCCGCAGGCACGGTATCCAGACCATCCGGCGGCACTGCCAACAAACGCAATGCACCGGCCATCACATTGGAAAACACTGGTGCCGCGACCATGCCGGCGTAGTAACTGCCTTCGCTGGGATCGTTGATCATCACCACACATGCCAAACGCGGCCTGCTCGCCGGCACTACACCACCAAAGCTGGCGATGTGACTGCCGTCGGAATAACTGCCATTTACTAGGCGTTGTGCCGTGCCTGTTTTGCCGGACACTTGATAACCAATCAATGCCGCTTTGCTGCCTGTGCCTTCGGCAGTGACCACGCTTTGCATGATCTTGATCATTTCATGCGCAACCGATGCATCGATGACCTGCGCACCGTCGATAGGACCATTTACTTTCTTGAACGACAGTGGCCGTGAAATGCCGCCTGCGCCGAGAATCGCATAAGCACGCGCGAGTTGTAGTGGTGTCACCGACAAGCCGTAGCCGAATGACATGGTCGCCTGGCTGATCGGCCGCCACTGTTTGTAGTTGAGCAACATGCCGGCAGCTTCACCAGGAAAACCACTGCCAGAGACTTGACCAAAGCCAAACGAATCGAGGGTCTTCCACATTTGCTGTGGCTCAAGCGATAACGCCAGCTTAGTCATGCCCACATTGCTCGACTTGGCCATCACTGTCGTTAACGGTGCAGCGCCAATCGGATGTTCATCGCTGAAAGTACGCACGCCGACGCGTACCAGACCCGGCGATGTATCGATGATCGTATCGGCGTGATAACGACCCGTTGCCACACCCGCCGCCGCCGTAAACGGCTTCATGATCGAACCCGGCTCAAACAAATCCGTCGCGGCACGATTGCGATAGTTGCCGGCTTCGCGTTGCTCGGGATCATTCGGGTTGTACGAAGGCTGATTGACCATGGCGAGAATTTCGCCAGTCTCGATATCCAGCACGACTACCGAACCCGACGCAGCGTTGTGCTCTTGAATCGCCTTCTTCAATTCGCGATAGGCGAGATATTGAATGCGCACATCGAGACTGCTGGTGACATCCTGGCCCGGCCGCGCTTCGCTGATGCTTTCCACGTCTTCCACGGTGCGGCGCAAGCCATCTTGAATGACACGCTTGGCGCCGGGTGTGCCGCTCAACCAGCGATCGTAGGCAAGCTCAAGACCTTCACGACCTTGATCGTCGACATTGGTAAAGCCCAGCACATGGCCAGTGACTTCGCCCGCTGGATAGTAGCGACGATACTCACGCTGCAGATACACGCCCGGAATGTTCAACGCTTTGACTTGCGCGGCATCCTTGGGATTCATGTGCCGCAGCAGATAAACGAAATCGCGATCAAGATTGCTGCTGACTTTTTGCGTGAGCCAATTGCGATCGCGATTCAATGCTTCAGCGAGTTTCGGAATTTGATCGGCGGCTTGATTGAGCTTGGCGGGATTGATCCAGATCGAATCCACTGGCGTGCTGTATGCGAGTACTTCGCCGTTGCGGTCGTAGATCGCGCCGCGATGTGCGGATAACTTGGCGACACGTGCAAATGTAGAGTTGCCCCACTTGAGCAACTTGCCATCACCCAGCACTTGTAAATCCACCGCGCGCACCACCAGCGCCACGCCAATCGCACTCAGTGCGAGCGTGACCCACCGCAATCTGCCGCGGAAATTCTCCACGGGAAATTGCTTGCTGTCGGTACCGCGCAAATCGATCAAACTTTTATCTCGACTAATCCAACTCGATCCAATCATTTCAACTTGTCATCCCGCACTCGCGGCATGACGCCAACTCACCACTCATCAGGGCTGCTCGACCAGATGCACTTGTGCGGGATCGGGTACCACCATGTGCAAATCGTCATGCGCCACCTTTTCGATGCGCCCATAAGTCACCCACGTGCTTTGCTCCAGACGCAACTGACCCCATTCGGTGTCGAGCGAATCGCGTTCTTTTTCCAGACGCTGCAGCTCCACAAATTGATTGCGCGATTGCTGCTTGCTCCACACCACGCCCACCGCAGAACCGAGCACCGCGAACCACAACACAATCAATGTCCAACGCAATGAAGCACTCATGCTGCCTCCCGAGAATCAACTCGCTGCGCAATGCGCAAGATCGCACTGCGTGCCCGCGGATTGCGTTTGATTTCGGCTTCCGTCGGATGCACGGCTTTACCGACTCGCTTGAGTTTGGCGCGACGTTCAAGAGGCACCACGGGCAACCCTGCAAACATCGGATCGTCCTGCGATTGCGTTTGCATGAAACGCTTCACGCGCTGATCTTCCAGCGAATGAAAACTGATCACGCATAAACGACCACCAGGCTTCAGCACCGTCATCGCTTGCAACAGCGCTTGATCGATTTGTTCCAGCTCGGCGTTCACGGCCATACGAATCGCTTGAAACGTACGCGTCGCCGGATGTTTGCCGGGTTCGCGCGTCGGCACTGCATCACTCACCAGCTTGGCGAGTTGCGCTGTCGTTGTTATTTCTTGTTGCATGCGCGCATTCACCAATGCCGCGGCAATGCGGCGTGCAAAACGCTCTTCGCCATACTCGCTGATCACACGCAGCAGCTCGTGCTCGCTGACTTTTGCCAACCAGCTCGCTGCAGTGATGCCCGAAGAGTTATCCATCCGCATATCAAGCGGCCCGTCTTGCATGAAGCTGAACCCGCGTGTCGCATCGTCAAGCTGTGGCGACGACACACCCAAATCAAACAACACTCCGTCAAAACCCTGCGTTACGCCCGCGTCATTCGCAGCGGTTTGCAACTGCGCGAACGGGGTATGCAACAACTGCAGCCGCGTTTCATCAGCAAAACGCGCGCGTCCGGCAGCAATGGCTGTTGGATCGCGATCCAGCGCCACCAGGCGACCAGCGGCATTCAATCGCTGCAATATCGCTTGCGTGTGACCGCCACGACCGAACGTGGCGTCGAGATAGCAACCATCAGCACGAATAGCCAACCCAGCCAGCACTTCATCGAGAAGCACCGGCGCATGTACAAACTGTGCGCCGGCCACTACAGCAGAATCGAAGTCAGTTCAGGCGACAGCGCCTGGCCACTTTGATGCAGCTTGAGATTGGCCTCGCGGTTCGAGTTCCACAGCGCTTCGTCCCACAACTCAAAGCGTGTACCCTGCCCGGACAGCACGACATCGCGCGTCAGGCTGGCGTACTCACGCAGGTTGGGTGGAATCAACACTCTGCCGGCGGAATCGAGTTCGACATCGGAGGCGTGACCGATCATCAAGCGCTGCAAACTGCGCGCGACGGGATCCAGTGCAGGCAACTTCGACAACTTGCGTTCGATCTCTTCCCAATCGGGAAGGGCATAGATCAGGAGACAGCGTTCGGCGTGATCGATCGTCACCACCATTTGCCCAGCCGCGTCCGCGACCAGACCTTCCCGATAACGGGTTGGCATCGCCAGACGCCCTTTGGCATCCAAAGTGACTTTGTTTTCGCCCCGAAACATGTGAATTCAGCGTGCCCCGACGACCAGCATCAATCGTGAATTGAAAATCCCACGAAATCCCACTTTTTCCCACCGCGACGCACTATAGGGAGGCAGCGTTGGGCAAGTCAACGTGCGACGTGAATTTTCTTGTTGGGGGACAGTGACTTAGCCGCTTTTCGGTTGGCGCACGGCGACGCAAAATTCCACACTCCATCGGAATCATGGAGTTAAGAGCTTTTGTTAAGTGGAACCCGATGTTAGGCAAAAGATGAGCAAGGCCCAAGTCAGCCAAGCCATGCAACCCATCTGCGCAAATCGGCGCAGTAAATGAACGCTGCCGCACCAATTCAAGGTGCAATGACGGTAAGAAGGTAGCCTGCGTCGCATTCCATCGCGGCACGGTGGCCCCTTGGGAATCCGGCCACTAACGCAAGAAAAAAATAGGAGTCGGCCGATAAGCCGGGTTCTGTCGAGGACAATCATTCATCTGGGATGCCTGTCGCCAGACACCTCAAGCAACCTACCCGGAAGCGGTACGGGCCATACCTGATGGTCCACTTTGCAGCGGATCATCTGCCTCCCTATTTGGTCTTGCTCCGAGTGGGGTTTGCCGTGCCGTCGCGTGTTGCCACCGACGCGGTGCGCTCTTACCGCACCCTTTCACCCTTACCGGCGACACTCGCGTGCCGCTTAGGCGGTTTGCTCTCTGTTGCACTTTCCGTAGGCTCGCGCCTCCCAGGCGTTACCTGGCACTCTGCCCAATGGAGCCCGGACTTTCCTCCACTCGCCTCTTGCGAGGTTTGCAGCGATTGTCTGGCCGACTCCCGGCGCGCATGGTGCAGAGACGGCGAGTAACAAGCAAGCTCAGCAGAAGTTAAAACGCGACTTTACGAGCGATCAACGGATTTTGATAAAAATGCGTTGCGCTTGGATTCAAGCAGTCCAACGCTTCAGAATTAATTAATGAATTCGCGCTTTATTCCGGCGCACGCTTGCGCTGCACCGCCAATTCATAAAGCTTGGCGCGATCACCACCAGTGATGCGCGCCGTCAATTTCGCCGCTTGTGAAGCCGGCAGTTCCTCGAGCAACAGCGACAACAACTTTTCGGCGTCAATCGCTACCGCCTCGCTCGCAGCGGGCTCAGCACCCGCCACCACAAAAACCAATTCACCGCGCGACAAGTTTGGATCTTCACTCGTGCGTGCGGCCAAGCTCGCGAGATCACCGTAATAACTCGTCTCATGCAGCTTGGTCAGCTCGCGACACACGGCGATACGGCGTTCACTGCCGAACACGGCGACCATGTCGTTCAAAGTTTCCTGGCAGCGATGCGGCGCTTCGTAAAACACCAGCGTGCGCTCTTCATGCAGCAACTCGCGCAGACGTTCGCGACGCTTGCTGGCTTTGGCGACAAGAAATCCTTCGAACACGAAGCGGGTCGTCGGCAAACCGGCAATCGACAGCGCGGCGATAGCCGCACATGCACCGGGAATCGGTATGACGCGGATGCCATGCTGCGTTAACTCATTTACCAGGTTGTAACCGGGGTCGCTGATCAACGGCGTGCCGGCATCGGAGATCAATGCCACGTCCTGCCCCTGTTGCAGACGCTGTAACAACTCGACGCTGCGCTGCTGTTCATTGTGTTCATGCAATGACAGCATGGGTGTGTTGCAGCCGATCAATTGCAATAGCTTGCCGCTGTGCCGCGTGTCTTCGGCGGCAATCAATTGCACACTGCTTAATACTTTTCGCGCGCGCGGACTAAGATCGTCGAGATTGCCAATGGGCGTGGCAACGACAAACAGCGTTCCAGTCGCCGTTCCAGGTGAATTCCCCGATGACTTTGCATCTGGCATCGCCTTAAAGCTCCGTATAATTGCCGTTATTGACCCGTCACTACGCAACTAGAATTACGCACCAAACTTGCGGCGCGACATGCTGCGGGGGAAGCTTCGAACATGCAAGCCAGGAACACGCTCACCTTGAAAGCAGTCATTGCCACGGCGATTGCGCTTCACTGCGGCATCGCCGCTATGGCACCGACTGCCGACGCCACCACGACGACGACCACTCTCACGCAGGCGAATCAGGCGCGCTTGGTGGCCGAAGCTCAACAACTGACCAGCGAAAGTCGCTTTGCTGAGGCCACCGCCAAATATGAAGCGCTGGCCGCACAAACGAATAGTCCCGAACGCGATCGTTATTTGTTGAAAGGCGCACGCAGCGCGCAGCAGGCGGGCGACATGACCAAGGCGCAGTCGTTGTTGTCGCTGGCGGCCAATACGCAAAATGCAGCGGACAATGCATTGCGCATGATCATTGGCGCGGCCGGCAACGTCAAAGCCAACCAAGCTGAGCGCGCGCTCGCGCAGCTCGATCAGATTCCCTTGCCATTGCCCGATGATATTGCTGCCGATGCATTGCTGTTGCGCACGCAAGCGTTGTTCGCTCTGGGCCGGCCGGTGTTGGCAGTGAATACAGCATTGGAACGCGAGCGCATTCTCAAGTCGGAGGCGGCTCTGGCACAAAATCGACAAGTGATCTGGGATGGCTTGAAGCAAGCTGCGGCCGCAGGCCGCGATTTAACGCCGCCCGCTGGCGCTAGTAGCACAACCGCAGGATGGTTGGGGCTGGCGCAGCTATATAGCCGCGGTCAGCGCGATCCGTTTTCTTTCAATCGCGATCTGAGTGAATGGCGCAGTCGTTATCCGCAACACCCTGGCAGCAGCATGCTGACCAATAACTCAGTCGTGATTAGTGGCGGTTCCACCAGATCGGGCGATGATCGCGTTGCATTGTTACTGCCGTTGTCGGGCAAGCAACAAGCAGCCGGCATTGCCATTCGCGACGGCTTCATTGCCGCCGTTTTGCAAACCGAAGCGAATAGACGTCCACGCATCGATGTGTTCGATACCAATGGCGGCGCGCTGCCTGCTTATCAACATGCTGTCGAAGCGGGCGCCACCACCATCGTTGGCCCGCTATTAAAAGAGGATGTGGAAGCGCTGGCGGCTTCGCAACAAGTGGGCACCATCACGCTGGCATTGAACGCGCTTAATGAAGCGCAGCAACCACCGGCATTGATGTTTCAGTTTGCACTCGATCCAGAAGAAGAAGCGCGCCTGGTCGCACGTCGTGCACGCAGCGAAGGTCGCACGCGCGCCATCGTGTTGACGCCGAAGAATGAATGGGGACAACGCATGCAGCATGCTTTTGCTGAAGAGCTCAAAGCGCAAGGCGGCGCGGTGATCGATCAACGCAGCTACGATCCGGCGGTGCGCGATTACGTACAGCCTGCGAAGCAATTGCTGGCTTCGCGCAAAGCGCCGCAAGCGCGCGCCCTGGATGAAGCTGTCGGCAACAAGAAACCTGCCATCGAAATTCGCGATGATTTCGACTACATCTTTCTCGCCGCGCAGCCGGCACAAGCCAAGCAGATGCGCCCCGCGTTGCGCTTTGTGTTGCCGGATAACAGCATTCCGATTTATTCGACGTCGGATAGCTATGAACCGGATACGCGCAACACCGATTTGGATGGATTGCGCTTTGTCGATATGCCGTGGGTCATCAATCGCGATGCGGATATGCAGGCGCTGCATGACAACTTGAATCGCATTTGGAGCACCGGCCTGCACAGCCGTAGTCGCCTGTATGCCTTCGGCATCGATGCATTCAAGTTGATTACCTGGCTCAAGACGCCGCAGCCGCAACTCGCTGCGCCGTTAAGCGGCACAACCGGCCTGTTGGCACTGGATCAAGCAGGTCGCGTGCGACGACAACCCGACTGGGCACAAATCATCAACGGCAATCCACAACCACTGCCGGATCCTGTTGCAACCATTACGCATTAACTATGGAAAAAACTTATCGCAAGGAAGCGGGTGATCGTGGCGAAGCATTGGCGCTGCGTTATCTACAATCAGCGGGCCTGATCTTGTTGCAGCGTAACTATCGCTGCAACGGTGGTGAGATCGATCTGGTGATGCGCGATGGCGCCGTGCTGGTGCTGGTAGAAGTTCGCTATCGTCGCGACAATCTTTTTGGTGGCGCTGCGGCTTCTGTCGGCGTCCATAAACAACAGCGCTTGTTACGCGCCGCGCAACACTTACTGCAAACCCATCGCGCTTATCGACAACATCCAGCACGGTTCGATCTGGTTGCCATCGATGGCGATAGCAACAACACGCAAGTGAACTGGATAAAGGATGCGTTTCGCGTAGGGGCGTGATTTATCGCGCCTTACTTCACTACCTTCAGTTGCGGACGTGACCGTGGTGCCGGCTTATCGCCACCATCAGCAGGCGAGCCGCCCGAATCCGGTGAGTTGCCCGATGGCGGCGGTACATCTTCATCACTGAAGATCATGCCCTGTCCGGTTTCACGCGCGTAGATTCCCTGTACCGCATGCAATGGCACACGCACGAAGTAAGTCTGTCCGCCGAAACGCGCATTGAATTCAACACGATCATTGCGCATGGTCAAGCCATTGGTGGCGTTGAAGCTGATGTTGAGTACGATCTTGCCATCCTGCACAAACTGTCGTGGCACTTCGACATCATCACCGGTCGCATCCACCACCAGATGCGGCGTTTGTTGATTGTCGGTCATCCACTCATGCATGGCCCGCAGTAAATACGGCCGACGCGAACTTACCACTGGCATCTTGCTATCGCTCATGCGCGCATCGCTCGTTCGGCCCAGGACAGACTGCGACGAAACGCGGGCCGCATGAACACGCGATGTTCGTACTGCAACACGGCCTCCGCAGCTTGATGTGCGAGTTTGATTCCCCAACTGGGCAAACGCCACAACACCGGCGCGATCGTGGCATCGACCAGACTGAATTCGGTGGATTGGAAATACGGCTGTACGCGAAACACTTCGACATTGGCGATAATCACATCATGCAAGGTCTTGCGTGCTTCTTCTGAACGCTTGCGATCCGCGATTTGTTCGATGTCTGCCACCAGCGAATACCAGTCGCGTTCGATGCGATACATGATCACTTTGAAACGCGCTCGTGTGATGGGGTCCCCCGGCATCAGCGGTGGATGCGGATAACGCTCGTCGAGATACTCGATAATGATGCGCGAATCGAACACCACCAGGTCGCGTTCCACCATGGTGGGCACGCTTTGATAGGGATTCACATCGAGCAGATCTTCAGGCAACGCGCGGCCATCCACATCGACGATATCGATGGAGATGTCTTTTTCCGCCAGTACGAACCGGGTGCGATGACTCCAGACTTCTGTGGGGCTGGAGAAGAGCGTCAGCATGGGAGCGCCCTTGTGCTAATGGTGAAATTAAAGCCGCTACGGCGAATAGAGTTGCCCGATAGATCGGGCAACTCCATACGAATCACTTCACATCTTTCCAGTATTCCTGCTTGAGGGCATAAGCCAGCAGGAACAGAACCAACAGGAAGCCCAGCACGCGGAAACCGATATCGCGGCGCTGCAACTGTGCAGGTTCACCGATGTATTCGAGGAAGTTCACGGTGTCGCGAACGAAACCATCGAACTCTTCCGGCGATAGCTTGCCCTTGGTTTCCAGCTCGAAGTTCTTGAAGTGCTTTTCGACAGCATGACTGTCGGCGGCATTTTCACCTTCGTATACCGCCTTCTGCATGCCCTGCAATTCCCACAATACATTGGGCATCGCCGCGCTTGGCAGCACGGTGTTGTTCACACCGGTGGGACGCGAAGGATCGATGTAGAACGACTTCAGGAAGCTGTAGATGTAGTCAGTGCCACGGGCACGCGCGATCAACGACAGATCCGGCGGCGCCTTGCCGAAGAACTTGGCGGCATCGGCTTCCGACATCGCCACCGTCATGCTGTCGGTGAGCTTGCCGCCGGACAGAATCAAATTCTGCTGCACTTGTTCATCAGTCAGATTCAGATCGACGGCCAGACGATTGAAGCGCACGTACTTGGCAGAGTGACAGCCCGAGCAATAGTTGACGAAGTTACGTGCGCCACGCTGCAACGACGCCTTGTTGCTGATGTCGTTGTTGGGCTTTTCGTAGCTGCCACCTTCATTTGCGGAAGCCACGCCGAACGCCAGCACACTCGCCGTCACCACGGCGGCAAAACGAATTGAAAGTTTCATCTTATTAATGAGCATCGTAAGTCACTCGTTCGGGAACCGGCTTGGTCTTTTCATTCTTGCTTGTGACGAACAACAGAATGAAGAACAGGAAATACAGCACCGAGAACAGGCGCGACAGATAAGTGTTGGTCGTGGTCGCCGGGTTCAAACCCAGATAACCCAACGACAGGAAGCTCACCACAAATATGGCGATCAGCACTTTGAATGAAGCGCCGCGATAGCGGATCGACTTGACCGAGCAGCGATCAAGCCATGGCAAGAAGAACAGGATGACCACGCCTGCACCCATCGCCATTACGCCGAACAGCTTGTCGGGCACCGCGCGCAAGATCGCGTAGAACGGCGTGAAGTACCACACCGGCGCAATATGCGGCGGGGTCTGCAAGCGATTGGCCGGATCGAAGTTGGCGGCTTCCAGGAAGTAACCTCCCATGGTCGGCGCGAAGAACACGATCAAGGCAAAGATAATCGCGAACGCAACGAAGCCCATTGAGTCTTTGACGGTGTAGTAAGGATGGAACGGAATGCCATCGAGCGGCTTGCCGTCCGGACCTTTGTTCTTCTTGATTTCCACACCATCGGGATTGTTCGAACCGACTTCATGCAGCGCCAGGATGTGCGCGACGACCAGGAACACCAGCGCCAGCGGAATGGCGATGACATGCAAGGCGAAGAAGCGATTCAAGGTGATGTCGGAGATGTAGTAGTCACCGCGAATCCATTCCAGCAGCGAGCTACCGATATAGGGAATCGCGCCGAACAACGAAGTGATTACCTGCGCGCCCCAGTACGACATGTTGCCCCATGGCAGCAGGTAGCCCATGAAGGCTTCGGCCATCAGGCACAGATAAATCAGCATGCCGAAGATCCACAGCAGTTCGCGCGGGTTCTTGTACGAACCATAGATCAGGCCGCGGAACATATGCAGGTACACCACCACGAAGAACGCCGACGCGCCGGTGGAATGCATGTAGCGAATCAACCAGCCCCAATCGACATCGCGCATGATGTATTCGACCGAAGCGAATGCGCCTTCTGCCGACGGCTTGTAGTTCATAGTCAGGAAGATGCCGGTGACGATCTGCAACACCAGCACGGCCAGCGACAACACACCGAAGTAGTACCAGAAATTGAAATTCTTCGGCGCGTAATACTCGGTCGCGTGTTCCCGGATCATCTTGCTCAGCGGGAAGCGCGCATCGATCCAGCCCAGCAGACCGGTGGTAGTTACTTTATTTTCTGCACCAGCCATTACGCGGCTCCCGTATCAGCGCCAATTACCAGAGTGCCATTCGCGCCGAACGAATACGGCGGTACGGCCAGATTCAGGGGAGCAGGCACATCTTTGAATACGCGGCCTGCGAGATCGAACTTCGAACCGTGGCAAGGACAGTAGAAACCGCCTGGCCAGTCAGCGCCGACGGTGGCGTCGCCGGGCTGGAATTTGCCGAGTGGCGCACACCCCAGGTGAGTGCACACGCCGATCAGCACCAGATATTCAGGCTTCAGCGAACGCGACTCGTTCTTGGCATATTTCGGCTGCTCCGACAGTTCGGAACCCGGGTCGCGCAGGTGTGAATCGTTGGCAGCGAGCTTGGCGACCATCTCTTCGGTACGACGCACGATGTAGATGGCCTGACCGCGCCATTCCACCTTCATCAACTCGCCCACGCCAAGCTTGCTGATGTCGGCTTCAACCGGACCGCCCATCGCTTTGGCGCGGGCGCTGGGGCGCCATGACGCCAGGAAGGGCACTGCGGTCGATACCGCACCGACCGCGGCTACCGCGGAGGTTGCTACCAGCAGGAAGTGCCGGCGGCCCCCATCAACTTGCTCAACTTCTGCGCTCATCCAATCACTCCGGAAATTAACCAGACAGCGGCGTCGCAACATGACGATTGATCATCGATCAACCCTGACTGCGAGCCATGCAATTTCAAAGACTCAAGGAATTGCGCATTATACACATACACAGTGGCGCGCTTAGAAGCCCCGACGTCGGCTAACAGCCATCCCCCAGCATAAATGCGAGCCCATTTTGTGTGACCGACGCGAACTGTCCTAAGCTCTGTTGATACCGACCAACATTTGAATCGACATCGGCGTCACGCCATTCACAGGAACCATTCATGCCCGGCTTGTCCGCTGCCGCCAGATTTATCGTCAAGTGGACCATCGTCGGGCTGGCCGCTGCATTTCTGATCGTATTGATCCGGCCCGAATGGATTGCTCGCTCGACCGCAACTAACAAGCAGGCATCGCGCAGTGCTCCGCCATTGAGCTTTGCCGATGCTGTCGCGCGCACTGCACCTGCGGTGGTGAATATTTTTACGACGCGAATCGTCACGGAGAAGGCCACATCCGGCGATGCAAGGAGCGAGGCGCCACGCGCGTCAACAAACATGCCTCATCAGGGCCTTGAAACCGGTTTGGGTTCGGGCGTCATCGTCGATACCGCCGGGCATGTGATTACCAACAACCATGTGGTCGCCTGCGCTAGCGAAATTTATGTGCAGCTCGCCGATGGCCGCATCGATCAGGCCACGGTGGTCGGCACCGATCCGGCCACCGACATCGCCGTGCTGCAAATCCAGTTGCAGGATTTACCTGCGGCGCCGCTGGGACAATCCGATGTGTTACGCACTGGCGATGTAGTGCTCGCCATCGGCGCGCCTTATGGTCTGTCGCAAACCGTCACGCAAGGCATTGTCAGTGCCTTGGGGCGCGGCCAATTGAATGTGGCGGCTATCGAAGGCTTTATTCAAACCGATGCCGCCATCAATGAAGGCAACTCCGGCGGCGCCTTGATCAACGTGCAAGGTGAGCTGATCGGCATCAACACGGCGGCGCTGTCGCAAAGTCAAGGCGTCAGCGGTATCAGCTTTGCCATTCCCGTCAATCTGGTGCGCGGCGTGATGACGGCCATCGTGCGCGACGGTCGGGTAAAACGTGGCTGGTTTGGCGTTGAGTCCACAGGTTTGACCGAGCAACAAGCGGCGATTCTTGGCGTACCTGCCAATAGCGGCTTGTTCATCAAGAAGGTCTATGCGGATAGTCCGGCAGAAGCGGCCGGATTGCGGCCTGGCGACATCATTACGCATATCGACGGCGCACAACGCAGCATGAGTGAAGCGCTGAGTCTGGTAGCTAGCAAGCAGCCGGGCGAAACCATTTCATTGAGCGTGGTTCGTCAGAACACTCGTTATGATTTCACGGTCACGTTGGTGGAACGCAAGGCGTCGGAAGATGATCGGCATCCTTGTGAATCCATCAATAAGCATTGAACCCTATCTTTGTAGGTCGGGTTTTATACCCGACAGCGACGCCGGATGTCGGGTAGCGCTGAAGACAGCTAACCCGACCTACAACGAGGCGCATCGCAGATTATTTACTACGCGAACTCAGCCGTTTGATGCGCGCGCCCAGCGCCTCCAGCTTTTCCTCGATGCGTTCGTAGCCGCGATCGATGTGATAGATGCGATCGACAATGGTCGTACCCTCCGCCACCAGACCCGCCAGCACCAAGCCCGCGGACGCACGCAAATCAGTGGCCATCACCGGTGCACCAGTCAACTGCGGCACGCCCTTGATGATGGCGGAGTGACCTTCAATGCGCATCTCCGCGCCCATGCGTTGCAACTCGTGCATATGCATGAAGCGATTTTCAAAAATGGTTTCGATGACGGTGCCGACACCATCGGCCACGCAATTAAGCGCCGCAAATTGCGCCTGCATGTCGGTGGGAAACGCGGGATACGGCGCAGTGCGAATATCCACCGACTTGGGACGCTTGCCCCGCATGTCGAGTTCGATCCAGTCAGCGCCCGACGTCACCATCGCGCCCGCTTCCCTGAGTTTGAGAATGACCGCATCGAGATGATCGGCACAGGCATGCTTCAAACGCACCTTACCGCCGGTAATCGCGCCCGCCACCAAGTATGTGCCGGCTTCGATGCGATCCGGCATCACGGCATAATCCGCGCCGTGCAAGCGCTCCACGCCTTGCACCACGATTTTGTCGGTGCCCGCGCCGTGAATATTTGCGCCCATCGCGATGAGCAGATTGGCGAGATCCACCACTTCTGGCTCGCGTGCCGCATTTTCAATGATGGTTTCCCCTTCAGCCAGCGCCGCAGCCATCAGCAGATTTTCGGTGCCGGTGACGGTGACCATTTCCAGCATCAGGCGCGTGCCTTTCAGCCGCTTGCAAGTGGCGCGAATGTAGCCATGCTCGATGTGAATCTCCGCGCCCATGGCACGCAATCCATCGACATGCAGATTCACCGGACGCGCACCGATGGCACAACCGCCCGGCAACGACACTTCCGCTTGACCGTAACGCGCCAGCAAGGGACCGAGCACCAGGATCGACGCGCGCATGGTTTTCACCAACTCATACGGCGCCACATATTTGGCAGTGGGGCGCGGATCGACTTCGATGTTCAAATGCTCATCAACCGTCACTTGCACGCCCATGTTGGCCAGCAAGGCAATCATGGTGGTCACATCGTGCAGATGCGGCACGTTGCTGAGTATTAATGGCTCATCGGCCAGCAAGGCCGCCGCGATGATCGGCAACGCTGCATTCTTCGCGCCGGAAATACGCACATCGCCCGACAGCGCGACGCCGCCTTCAATCTGCAAACGATCCATGGTCGGTCCTCTGCTTACTGCTGAGTGTTCTGTTGCGCCGACTGCCACTCGGCGGGCGTGTACGTTTGCATGGTCAAGGCGTGAATTTCATTGCCCATCAGTTTGCCCAGCGCGGCATATACCAACTGGTGGCGTTGCAACGTGCGCTTGCCGGTGAATGCCTCACTGACAATCAGCCCCGAAAAATGGGTGTTGTCGTCGGAGTCAATTTGCACTTGCGCGCCGGGCAGTCCGGCGCTAATGAGCTGCTCAATTTCACGGGGATTCATAGCCAACCTTATCTGAACAATCCGGCCATGCAGGCAGGATGAGGAACGGGCGGCGATAATAACGGATAGGTGGTGAGACTGGCTCTGAATCCGAACAACTGTAGGAGCGGCCCATGGCCGCGATTATTAAATCGCGGCCATGGGCCGCTCCTACCGCCGATCAGAAAGATTATTGCGATTTACGTCGCACGGCCCCGCAATGCCGCCGAGGGCAACTCCCCAAACAGATGTTTGTAGTCACTGGCGAACTGACTCAAGTGCCAGAAGCCCCACGCGGCGGCGGCATCCTGAACGCTGCGATAAGCCGACTCCGGATTCTTCAATTCACGGCGCACGGCGTTAAGCCGGATGCTGCGCAGATAGGCGGCCGGACTGACATCGAGCACCTGACAGAAACTGTTGTGCAATGTCCGCCGACTGACATGAAACTCGCGACACAGATCGGGCACCGTCACCGCACCCTCGTGCTGCGTCAACACATACTCATGCACCCGATGCACCAACCGCTGCCGATTGCGGTGTGCGGTGCTAATGCGCGGCTCGTGGCCGGTCACGCCCAGCAACGCGACCAATCCTGACAGGATCGCCTGCTGCAATTGTCGCTGCGCAATGGGCGCGATCTGTACTGCACTGTTCTGCTCAATCGCGTTCAGCGTATCCAGAATGAAGTTGGCGAACCGCCGTTTGGCTGCTGCGCCCACCAGCAACAGCTCGCGCTCCTGCAAGGTGTGCAGCACATCGACATGCTCCACTTCGCGCGCGTGCTGCAACAACGCGCATGCATCGATCACTACGCCGAGAATATTGAATGCATCGGGCGTCAGTAATTCGAACGCCGTATTACCGGGCCGTATCGCAATTGCATCCGCGCCGATGTACTTGCCATCGATACGGCCATGATGACCATCGCCGCAGGGAATGCCGAACCAGAACGAATCCGGCCACACCACGCACGATTGACGCACGGTGTGACTGGTGTATTCGCGAAACACTTGCGCATCATCGAGCCACAGCTCGGTGAGCTGCCCGGAGAACGGGCCCGCCGATAGTTGATCGTAGCGCTGCTGCCACTGACTGAGATTGTGTGCGTGTTCATCCGCGTCCTGTGCGGCGACCGTATGCACTGAGCAAGTGCGCCGCGGCGGCGCGGTTGCGCCATTCGGGCTCTGCATTGAGTCGAAACGGATCGAATCGATATGCTGATGCATCGCAATCACCGCTGTTTGCAGCCTGTTTGCCCGCCCATGAACGTCGCTCTCGATCTTGTGACGTTGCCTCATGCAAGAAGCGGGCAGCACTGCCCCAAAACAATTGCCCATTCTTGATAACGCTGTGCGCAGCGGCTTTGTAGGCTGAGATCAGCAGTTCATTTGAGAGGCAGTCATGCAAACGCAATCCGAGTTGAAACAAACATTAAGCACTGTGCAGCTATGGGGCATCGCCGTGGGCTTGGTGATTTCCGGCGAATACTTCGGCTGGAGTTATGGTTGGGCCGCCGCGGGCACGCTGGGTTTTGTGGTGAGTTCAGTGTTCATCGCGCTGATGTATATGACCTTCATCTTCAGCTACACGGAATTGACCACCTCGATTCCGCATGCGGGTGGACCGTTCGCGTATAGCAGGCAAGCATTCGGACCTACCGGTGGTTACTTTGCGGGAGCAGCGACACTGGTCGAGTTTGTATTCGCACCGCCTGCTATCGCACTGGCCATCGGCGCTTACTTGAATGTGCAGTTTCCCAGCTTGAATCCCAAACACGCGGCGTGCGCGGCGTACCTGGTATTTATGGGGCTGAATTTTATCGGCGTGGCAATTGCGGCCACGTTTGAATTGTTCGTCACCATACTGGCGATCTTTGAATTGCTGGTATTCATGGGCGTGGTCTCGCCCGGTTTTTCACTGACTAACTTCGCCGCGGGTGGCTGGTCGGGTCAGGATAATTTCAGCATGGCGGCGATTCCCGGCATGTTTGCTGCGATCCCCTTTGCCATCTGGTTTTTTCTTGCCATCGAAGGCGTGGCGATGGCGGCCGAAGAAGCCAAAGACCCGAAGCGTTCGATTCCCATTGCCTATGTCACCGGCATTGTGACGTTGCTGGTGCTCGCGATCGGCGTGATGTTGTTTGCCGGTGCAGCCGGTGATTGGACCAAGCTATCCAACATCAACGATCCGCTACCACAAGCGATGAAGTTCATCGTCGGTGAAAGCAGCGGCTGGTTGCACATGCTGGTGTGGTTGGGCTTATTCGGTTTGATCGCTTCGTTTCACGGCATCATTCTCGGTTACTCACGGCAGATCTTTGCGCTGGCACGTGCCGGCTTTTTACCGACGTACTTCGCCAAGGTGCATCCGAAATTCAAAACACCACATCGCGCGATTCTGGCCGGTGGCATAGTAGGCATCGCTGCGATCTACAGCGACAGCCTGATCAATCTCGGCGGCCTGACACTCACTGCCAGCATCGTTACCATGTCGGTGTTCGGTGCGATCCTGATGTACATCATGAGCATGGCGGCCTTGTTCAAGCTGCGTAAGTCGCAACCAACGATGGAACGCCCCTTCATGGCGCCGCTGTATCCTTATGCACCAGCCTTTGCGCTGGGCGCTGCGCTTATCTGCATGGCCACCATGATCTATTACAACCCGCTGATTGCCGGTTTGTTCGCGGGCTTCCTGCTGCTGGGCTATGTGTACTTCAGAATGACCGCCCATCAACGCGATGCCGCGGCGCCGGACGCAATGATTGTTAACGATCTTTCTACGGAAACCGCTTGACCCGCACATGGCCTACACACACAGCATCGGCATCAGCACACACCGCTTTGCTGATCTGAAGACCCTGTTGGCGAAAGCCAGTCCCGCCCGCTCCGGCGATTACCTCGCCGGTGTGGCGGCGGTGAGTGAAGAAGAACGCATGGCCGCGCGTATGGCATTGGCAGAGGTGCCGCTGCGACGTTTTCTTGAAGAACCGTTGATTCCCTATGAGCGTGATGAAGTCACGCGCTTGATACTGGATCGCCATAACGCTACGGCGTTCCGGCCGATTGAACACCTGAGCGTTGGCGAGTTTCGTGATTGGTTGTTATCGACCAGCACAAAAGCTGAGAACCTGACGCAGATCATGTGGGGCATCACGCCCGAGATGGCCGCTGCGGTCAGCAAGTTGATGCGCAATCAGGATCTGATCCTGGCAGCACAAAAATGCCGAGTGATTACTCGCTTTCGCAGCACGATTGGCCTACCCGGTCGGCTGTCGGTGCGTTTGCAACCCAATCATCCCACTGATGATGCCAAGGGCATTGCCGCATCGATGCTGGATGGCCTGTTATACGGCTCGGGCGATGCGGTGATTGGCATCAATCCCGCCACCGATAGTTTGCCGGCGATCGTCACCATGATGAATATGATCGATGAGTTGCGCAGTCGTTATGACGTGCCCACACAATCGTGTGTGTTGACGCATGTCACCAACACCATCAAGGCGATCGAACAAGGCGCGCCGGTGGATCTGGTATTTCAATCCATCGCCGGTACCGAGCAGGCCAACGCAAGCTTCGGCATCCATCTCGCGTTACTGAAAGAAGCGCATGAAGCTGCCTTGAGTTTGCAGCGCGGTACCGTCGGCAACGACGTGATGTATTTCGAAACCGGACAAGGCAGCGCCCTATCCGCCAATGCGCATCACGGTGTCGACCAACAAACCTGCGAAGTGCGTGCTTATGCGGTGGCGCGCGAGTTTCAACCGCTGCTCACCAATACTGTGGTGGGCTTCATCGGTCCCGAATATTTATACGACGGCAAACAAATCATTCGCGCCGGTCTTGAAGATCACTTCTGCGGCAAGTTACTCGGCGTACCGATGGGTTGCGACATTTGCTACACCAATCATGCCGAAGCCGATCAGGATGACATGGACACCTTGCTGACCTTGCTATGCGTGGCCGGCATCAACTTCATCATGGGCATCCCCGGCGCCGACGACATCATGCTTAATTATCAGAGCACCTCATTTCACGATGCGCTGTATGCACGTGAAGTGTTGCAGCTGCGGCGTGCACCGGAGTTTGAAGACTGGCTGGAGCGCATGGGCATTACCGATGTGCACGGCAAGTTGCAACGCCTGCCGGAGTCGCAGGCGTTGCTGGCGCATGCGCGCGGGTTGATTGGTGTGGCGTGAAGATGAAGAACGCATGAGCAAACTCATCGAACTCAATCCCTGGCAGCAATTGCGGCAATTCACGCAGGCGCGCATTGCATTGGGCCGCGTCGGTGCCAGCCTGCCCACTCATGCACTGCTTGAGTTTGGCCTGGCGCATGCGCAGGCACGCGATGCCGTGCATACAGAATTTGATCGCGCCGACTTGCTCAATCAGTTGCACGCTGCGCAATGGCCAACCTTGAGCGTGCATAGCGCCGCAAGCGATCGCCTTCACTATCTGCGTCGACCCGATCTGGGTCGTAGCGTGAACGCCGATAGCCGCGCCCAACTGCACGCGCTGCAGCTATCGGCAACACCGGAGGTGTTGTTCATCATCGCCGATGGCTTGTCATCGGTAGCGCCACTACGTCATGCCGTGCCGTTGTTGCAGGCATTGCGTCCGAGCCTCGCCGATTGGCGCATCGGACCTGTGGTGGTAGCCGAACAAGCGCGCGTGGCATTGGGCGATGAAGTGGGTGAATTGCTTGGCGCCGAGTTGGTGGTGATGTTGATCGGCGAACGGCCTGGACTAAGTTCACCGGACAGTCTCGGTATTTATCTCACCTATGCGCCGCGTGTCGGTCGCACCGATGCCGATCGCAATTGCATTTCCAATGTGCGGCTGGAAGGACTGAGTTATGCGGCGGCGGCGCACAAGTTGCTGTACTTGATGAATGGTGCGCGGCGGATGCAGTTGTCGGGGATTGCGTTGAAGGATGATAGCGACTTGGTGATGGTGAGTGACGAGGCAAAGCTGGCGATAGAGAATCCGTTGTAGGTCGGCTTTTAACCGACAGCGATGTCAGATGTCGGGTTAAAACCCGACCTACAGGGATGCTCGGCGTGTAGCATCGAGCTGGTTGACATGCGACCAATGCTCTGGCCGTTCATGAACATGCCGACGGAGCGAATGTATGACGGGCACGAACAAATTTGCAGGGCGCACAGTGTTGATCACCAGCGCCGATATTTACATGGGTCCGGCGATCAGCGAGCGCTTCGAAATGGAAGGCGCCCGGGTCATCCGCGATACCGGCCAGTATGCCGATACCGATGCCCCCGCCAGGATCGTTGCCGCTGCGGGGACCGTCGATGTGCTCGTGGTCAATCTGCTGCCGGCGAGGGTGGGCAGGGGTCCCATCCAGGACGTGAGCGAGCAGGCCTGGCAGGACATGTTCGCCACACTCGTTCACCCCACGATGCGATTCATGAAGGCCGCCCTGCCGCAAATGATCGAACGGCGCGAAGGCAAGATTATCGTCGTTACCAGCGCGGCACCGTTGCGCGCGATCGCCTCTGCTGCCGCCTATACGGCGGCCCGGGGAGCGCAGAATGCTCTCGTCCTTGCCGCAGGTACCGAGGTCGCCCGGCATAACGTGCAAATCAACGCGATCGGCCAGAATTTCGTCTATGGCGGCTATCCGGCCAATGCGATGGACAAGCCGGAAATACGCGAACGTGTGCTGCGCGATGTGCCGTCGCAGCGCATCGCGGAGGGATGGGAGCAGGCTGAGCTGGTGCTGTTCCTGGCCTCACAGAACAGCAATTTCATCTGCGGGCAGGTCATCCCGTTTGCTGGCGGCTGGGTGACGAACGGCTAGAGCATGATGCGGTTTCATTGCAATGCCATCATGCTCTAGGTTTTTGTTTCCCGAGATTTATTGACAAAACCGCCCGTACTAAAACGGCGGGCGGTTTGAAGAAAGCGGCGTGACCTGTCCTTGAAAGGCGAAGTCGCGCGAGGATGCGCCGACGAACACGCGGTAAGCGCCCGGCGCGGTTTGCCACGCTCGCGCGGTTTCATCCCAATACTCAAATGCGCGCCGATCTAGCCGCATTTGAACCTGGCCAAGCTGACCCGGTTCAAGCGCGATCTTGGCGAAGCCGCGCAATTGGCGCGCCGGCTCTCCCGCAGCGCTCGGAAACCCTAAATAAGCTTGCACCACCTCGGTCCCGGCGCGCGCGCCCGTATTGCGCACATCGATATCGATGAAGGCGCCGCCATCGGCTTGCGGCGTCACGCGCCCGCTGGACATCGCAAAGCTTGTATAGCTGAGGCCATAGCCGAACGGGAACAGCGGACGCTGGCCGTGCGCGTCCCAATAGCGATAGCCGATATTGAGGCCTTCCTCGAAATGCACATCGGTGAGCGCGCCGCTGTCGTCGGTCAGGCCGGGATAGGAGCGCTCTGTGGTTTGCGGCCCCTGGCTTTCGCTCGCCGGAAACGTCACCGGCAAACGGCCGCCTGGGCTTGCATCGCCAAACAGCAATTGCGCCGCAGCGGTCCCGAAATTATCTCCCGGCAGCCACATCATCATGACGCCGGCGACGCGGTTGAGCCAGGGCATCGCTACGGGGCCGCCGGACGTGACCAGCACGATGGTGCGCCTGTTGGCGCGCGCGACGGCCTCGATCAAAGCGTCGTCGCCGGCGGGCAGGTGCAGCGTGTCGCGGTCCATGCCTTCGCCTTGGCGCACGCCGACCACGACCACCGCGGCATCGGCTGTTCGCGCCGCCGCCGCCGCTTGCAGGATACGGTCGTCCGGACCGGCCCAGCCGAGTTCGACAATCCCGCCAAAGAGCCCGCCCATGAAAGTGGTCGGCAGCGGCAGAGGGCCCAACAGAAGCGCGTCGCGCGGCGTGTATTCCAAGCGAATGCGCGCCGGCTGGCCAGCCTGCATCGGCGCGGACGCATAAGCGACATTGCCGAAGTCCGAGCGCCAATATTGAGCCGCCAGCTTGTCATTGATGTAGAGCCGCGCTGAGCCCGCGCCGCGCAACGTGAACTGCTGAACGCCGGAAACGGTCGGCGTAAAATCGCCGGTCCATCGCACCGCGAAGCGACCCGCTGCGGGCAGGTTTGGTATCTCGTGCGGCGCAACCGTCAAGCCCGGCGAGGGCTCGTCACGCACAGCGAGCGGCGCACCGTGGAAATTCAAGCTGGGATCGGCGAAATACTCGGCGCGCACGCCAGGACGTCCTTCGGGCGTCTGAAACATCGCCGCCGGCGCGGCCGGCGCTTCCTGGATGCCGTAATTGCCGCGCGTCCATGTCACTGCGACCTGAGAGCCGGCGCGCGTGCGCAAGCCTTGCTCCACCGAGACGAACCGCTTTGGCTCGACATAGCCTGAGCCTTGGCTCACCACGAACGCACCCGGCCCTGCTTGCGCGCCGATCAGCGCGATCGAATGCACATCCGAACCGAACGGCAGAACCCCGTTCCGATTGCGCAGCAGCACCGCGCCCTCCGTGATCAGGCGCGAGGCGAGCGCCATGTCTTGAGGCGCGCCGATTTGGTCAGAGGCGGCGACCGCCCTATGGTCAAGCGCGCCAGTGCGAAACAGCGGCATGAGCCGGCGACGGATCATATCGACGAGCCTGGCCTGTGAAACCTGGCCGCTGTTCAGACCCTCTTCCAGGCCGGGGCCGGGAATGAAACCGACGCCGGTTATAAGATTGGCGGTGGTCTCGTAGTGGCCGCCGTCAAGTCCGGCATTGATGGCTGGAATGATGCTGCGTTGCGCGTCCGGAAAATCCGGATAAACGCCGCCGTCAAAGCCCCACTCATTCTTGAGCACCTGATAGACGAGCGGATTTTCACACGCATAGATTCCATTGATGCGCGGAAACGAACACATCACTTCGCCTACATGCGCTTCTTCGACGGCAGCGCGAAACGGCGGGAAATACACTTCCCGCAATACGCGCTCGGAGACGATTTCATTCACCGCTGGGTTATACCCGCTCGGTTGCGCGCCGATTCGGCCTTGCTCTTGGGTGTAGGCAGGAAAATGCTTCATCATGACGATGAGATGCTGGTCTTGCGCGGCGCCGATTTCACTCACCGCCATCCGTGAGGTCAGATACGGATCTTCGCCGAATCCTTCCGACATGCGCCCAAAGCGCCATGAACGCGGCATGTCGATCACCGGACCGTACATGCCGTCAAATCCCATCGCGCGAAAATCCTGCGCGAGCGCCCCGCCATAGCGCACCGCCGCATCGCGATCAAAGCTCGCTGCGATGGTGAGCGGGTTAGGCCACGCCATGCCTCCGCGCGGGCCCGCTGGCCCGTCTGAGAACTTGCCTATCTCCAATCCCAGCCGCTGAACGATTGTTGGCGTGTTTCGCTGCGACGACGATAAGCCAGTGAAGCTTTTCGCGAAGGCGAGCTTGTCGGCCTGGGTCGGCAATTGCGCCAAGACGAGATCGGCGCGGCATTCAGGGGATAAGGACGCATCGAGCCAGGGGCGCGGTTGGCTCGGCGTCGGCGAGGGACAAGCGGCGCGCGCCGCATTGGTTTGCGCATGAGCCGGCGAAGCGGCGAGCAATGCAAAAACCACCGCCGCTATCAATCTTGCGCGCATCTTCCTACTCCGGATTTTTATTCCTGACGCAATGTCACAAATTCTTAAGTCCCGCCCAGTAGTTCTCCACCCCAAAATGCCGCGTATCCGCCCATCGTTAAGTCGAACTGTCCACAGCAGCGCCATTCACTTCGCCTCCAGTGCCTTGGGCTCGCGGGCAAACAGAAAGCGCAGCGGATAGGGAACACTCAACACTCATTGCCGCATCCTGAGTGGTTGCATCATCGTGATGCCAAAAACAAAAGGCGGATCTTTCGATCCGCCCTTTAGTTTCATACCAGTAGTAAACGCACGTTAGCCCTTCGGCGCAGCACGCGCCTTGGCCACATCCGAAATCACCTGATCGGCCACGTTCTTCGGCACGGGATCGTAGTGCGCGAACTCCATGGTGAACGAAGCGCGACCGGAGGTCATGCCACGCAGGTGGCCGATGTAGCCGAACATTTCCGATAGCGGCACCGTGGAGACAACGGCGATGTTCGTGCCGCGTTCCAACTGCTCGAGAATCGTGCCGCGACGACGGTTCACGTCACCGATCACATCACCGAGGTAATCACCGGGGGTGACGGTTTCCACCTTCATCACCGGCTCCAGCAGGATAGGACCGGCCTTGCGAATGGCTTCGCGGAAGCAGGCCTTGGCGGCGATTTCGAAGGTCAGCGCGTTCGAGTCGACGTCATGGTAGCTACCGTCGGTGAGCGTGGCGCGGAAATCCACCGTCGGATATTGGGCGAGCACGCCTTCTTCCATCTGCATGCGCAGGCCCTTTTCGACGGAGGGCACATATTCCTTCGGCACCGAACCGCCGACGGTCTTGTCGACGAATTCAAAGCCCGCACCGCGCTCCAGCGGCTCGAAGGTAATCCATACTTCTGCGAACTGACCGGAACCGCCGGTCTGTTTCTTGTGCACGTACTGCTCATCGATCTTCTTGGTGAAGGTTTCGCGGTACGCCACCTGCGGCTTGCCCATGGTGCCTTCGACGTTGAACTCGGTACGCATGCGATCGAGCGTCACTTCCAGGTGCAACTCACCCATGCCGCGCAGAATGGTTTGGCCGGTTTCGCGGTCGGTTTCCAGATGCAGCGACGGATCGGCGCGCACCATCTTGCCCAACGCGGCGTTGAACTTCTCTTGCTCGGCCTTGGTTTTGGCCTGCACCGATACGCTAATCACCGGATCCGGGAAGCGCATGCGTTCCAACACCACGGGGTTGGCGGCATCGGCCAGCGTGTCACCGGTTTCGGTTTCCTGCATCGACACCAGCGCGATGATGTCACCGGCGCGGGCTTCTTCGATGGGATTGGCTTCCTTGGCAAACATTTCCACCATGCGACCAATCTTTTCGCGCTTGCCGCGAGTGGTGTTCATCACTGAGGCGCCCTTCGCCAGCACCCCCGAATACACGCGTATGAAGGTCAGCGCGCCGTAGGCATCGTTGATCACCTTGAACGCCAGCGCCGAGAACGGTTCATCGTCGGAGCACTTGCGTTCGCCGACCGGATGACCGTCGGCATCCACGGTGTTGATAGCGGCCACGTCGGTAGGCGCCGGCATGTAATCGACCACGGCGTCGAGCACTTGCTGCACGCCCTTGTTCTTGTACGACGACCCACACAGCACGGGATTGAACGAGGCGCTGATGGTGCCTTTGCGCAAACAGGCGCGCAGCGTCTCGGCCGATGGCACGGTGCCTTCGCCCAGGTAGGCTTCCATCGCTTCGTCGTCCATTTCCAGACAGGTGTCGACCAGCTCGGAACGGAATTTTTCGATGTTGTCGAGGATGGCGCGATCGCTCGGCACGGTGATGCCCAGCTTGTCGGCCATGCCGTCGGTGACGTCGAGCACAGCCCACTCGGCATCCTTGTCGTCTGAATCCCAGACCAATGCCTTCATTTCGACCAGGTCAATCATGCCCTTGAAGTTGTCTTCCGAGCCGATCGGCAGTTGCACGGGCAACGGACGTGCACCGAGGCGCTTTTTGATCATGTCGACGCAGCGCAGGAAATTCGCACCGCTGCGGTCCATCTTGTTCACGTAGCAAATGCGCGGCACTTTGTAGTTGTCGGCCAGACGCCAGTTGGTTTCGGACTGCGGCTCTACACCGGCCACACCGTCGAATACGACGACTGCGCCGTCGAGCACGCGCAGTGAACGATTCACTTCGATGGTGAAGTCCACGTGGCCGGGAGTATCAATGACGTTGAGCTTCTTGCCCTTCCAGAACGCCGACACGGCAGCGGACTGAATGGTGATACCGCGCTTCTGTTCCTGTTCCAGATAGTCGGTGGTGGTCGAGGTCTTGAGATCCTTGGTCTCATGCACGTCGATGATGGTGTGCTTGCGGCCCGTGTAATACAGGATGCGCTCGGTGGTCGTCGTCTTACCGGCGTCGACGTGGGCGATGATGCCGATATTGCGAATATCGGCCAGGGGCGTAGTACGGGGCATGGCAAAGATTCCAGGGCTTTTCTGAAGAGGGTTGGGGGCCAAAAGGGCCGAGGTGGCGCTTTGAGGCGCGGCATTCTATCCGAGCCGGCCGGATGGACAAGCAAAAAATGGTCTGGCGGCGCTTACTTAGGGCGGAATTGCGGTGATTGACGACAGAAAGGCAGACATGGTGCCCGACGCAAGTTGCGATGTTTCGTAGGGGCGGTTCGTGAACCGCCCCTACTCGCAATACTCAATCAAACGTTGTAAGTCTGGGATGTCGTATCCGCACCGCGGCCGGTCCAGTTGGTATGGAAGAACTCACCGCGGGGTTTGTCGGTGCGCTCGTAGGTGTGCGCGCCGAAGTAGTCCCGCTGTGCCTGCAACAGATTTGCCGGCAACTGCGCCGAACGATAGCCGTCGAAGTACGCCAGCGCCGCGCTTAAGCAGGGCAGCGGAATGCCCAACTGCACACCCGCTATAACCACACGCCGCCACGCAGCCTGACGACTTTCCACGGCCTGTTTGAAGAACGGATCGAGCAGCAGGTTGACCAGCTTTGGATCGTTATCGAACGCCTTCTTGATATCGCCCAAAAATGCCGAGCGGATGATGCAGCCACCCCGCCACACCAGCGCGATGCCACCGTAGTTGAGATTCCATTTGTTGGTCGCCGCCGCAGCGCGCATCAATTGATAGCCCTGCGCGTAGCTCACGATCTTCGACGCATATAACGCTTGGCGCAGATCATTGATGAACGCTTGTTTGTCACCGGAAAACGGCGGCACGCCGGCGTTGAGATGTTTCGCTGCTTCAACGCGCTCATCCTTCGCTGCCGAAAGACAACGGGCGAACACGGCTTCGCCAATCAACGTGAGCGGCGTGCCTTCATCCAACGCACCTGTCACTGTCCACTTGCCGGTGCCTTTCTGGCCAGCTTTATCGAGAATCACATCGATGGTCTGTTCGCCGTTCGGGCCGCGATAACCCAGGATGTCGCGGGTGATCTCGATGAGATAGCTGTCGAGCTCAACCTTGTTCCATGCCTCGAACACCGTGTACATCTCGTCATTGCTGAGGCTGAGACCGCGCTTCATCAAATCGTAGGTTTCGCAGATGAGCTGCATGTCGCCGTATTCGATGCCGTTGTGGATCATTTTTACGAAGTGACCGGCGCCGTTCTCGCCCATCCAGTCGCAGCAGGGTTCGCCTTGCGGCGTGCGTGCACAGATCGACTGGAAAATCGGCTTGATCAATTCCCACGCCGCCGGACTGCCGCCGGGCATCAGTGACGGGCCTTTCAACGCGCCTTCTTCACCGCCCGACACGCCTGAGCCGACGTACAGCAGCCCTTTGCTTTCGACATAGCGAGTACGACGCACGGTGTCGGTGTACAGGCTGTTGCCGCCATCGATCAGCACATCGCCCTGATGGAGCAGCGGCAGTAATTGTTCGATCAACTCATCAACGGGCTTGCCGGCCTTCACCAGCATGATGATCTTGCGCGGCCGATCGATGGCTTGAACCAGCTCCTGCAGCGTATGTGCACCGATGAATTTCTTGCCCTTGCCGCGACCAGCCATGAAATCGTCCACCTTGGCGGCAGTGCGGTTGTAAACGGCGATCGGGAAACCACGGCTTTCGATATTGAGCGCGAGGTTCTCGCCCATGACGGCAAGCCCGATTAGGCCCACCTGTGCTTTGGCTGTATTCATTGCGGCACTCTATAGTTCTTAAACAACGGGCTTATTTCAAGGTCGCCTATGATGCCGAACGCCGGAACCGGGTGCGACTTGTTTCGGTTTTTTTAATCCGTTCGTGTCACTCGCCATTCAGTGCAGCAAAACAGGCAGACACATAACCCGTTCGTTATCCGGCCCGATCTCAATGATGGTGAATGACTGAATGCACCAGCCGAACCGGTTATCATGCCGCGATGAAACTCAGCTTCGATCTACAACGCACGCTGAATCGCGGCAAAACAGTATTGAGCACCGAGGCCGGTGCGATTACGGCGCTGATCCCGCGTCTCGGCGACTCGTTCATTAAAGCCTGCCAGATCGTGCTTGAATGCAAAGGCCGGCTGGTTGTATCCGGCATGGGCAAGTCGGGTCATATCGGCAACAAGATTGCCGCTACCTTCGCTAGCACCGGCACGCCTGCGTTTTTCGTCCATCCTGCCGAGGCCAGTCACGGCGACATCGGCATGATCACCGCGCAAGACGTGGTGCTGGCGATTTCCAATTCCGGCGAGACCGATGAACTGGTGACGATTCTGCCGGTGATCAAACGGCTCGGTATTCCGCTGCTCGCTTTCACCGGTCGCGCCGAATCCACGTTGGCGCGTGCCGCCACCGTGACACTGGATGTCAGTGTTGAAATCGAAGCCTGTCCGTTGAATCTTGCGCCCACTGCCAGTACCACCGCCACGCTGGCATTGGGCGACGCCTTGGCCGTCGCCGTGCTGGAAGCGCGTGGCTTTACGGAAGATGACTTCGCACGCTCGCATCCCGGTGGCTCATTGGGCCGCCGCTTGTTGTTGTATGTCGAAGACGTGATGCACACCGGCAAGCAACTCCCATTGGTCACCCCGGACACGTCATTGCGTGAAGGCTTGCTGGAAATGAGCCGCAAAGGTTTGGGCATGACCACCGTCGTCGATGAACAAAATCATCTGCTGGGCATCTTCACCGACGGCGATCTGCGCCGCACCCTCGACAAGGAAATCGATCTGCGCTCAGCACTAATCGGTGAAGTGATGACCGCACATCCCAGGCACGCCACACCGCGCATGCTGGCCGCCGCTGCGGTGCACTTGATGGAAACACACAAGATCACGGCGCTGCCGGTGGTGGACGAACACAACGTGGTGGTCGGCGCGCTGAATGTGCACGATCTGTTGCGCGCCGGAGTGATGTAAGACATGTCGCCACTACTCAGTCGCAGCGAGCTGCAACAACGCGCCGCCAACATTCGCTTGCTGGTGCTGGATGTGGATGGCGTGCTCACCGATGGTCGTCTGTACTTCACTGCCGAGGGCGAAGTGCTTAAGGCGTTTCATGTGCGTGATGGCAGTGGCATCGTGCAACTGCGCAAGCGGGGCATTCCCACAGCGATCATTTCGGGTCGCGATTCACCCATGGTGAGCACGCGCATGAAAGAGCTTGGCATTACGCATGTACAACAAGGCATTCAGGACAAACACGTCGCGTTGCAAACTTTGTTGAGCGAATTGCAAATCGATGCAACGCAGGTCGCCTGCGTCGGTGACGACACACCTGACCTGCCCATGTTCAACATTGCACATCTGGCGGTGGCGGTCGCCGATGCCCACTCCAGCGTGCGCGCGGCCGCGCACTACGTGACGCAGGCGCAAGGCGGCCTCGGCGCGGTGCGTGAAGTGTGCGATCTCATCTTGCAGGCGCAATTCCCAGCAGCGGCGGGCCGTTGATGCTTCGCTGGCGCGGCGTTTTACTGATTGCCGTCATCGCCGTGATGCTTGCGGCGTTTGGCCTGTGGTCGCAGCGTGATGGCGCGGATCTGCGCGTTGGTCCGGCCCCTGCGCAACCGGGTTACTACCTGCGCAGTGCGGTCGTCACCGAAACTGACGCCAGCGGCGCGCCGCGTTTTAAATTGCACGCTGAGCGAATCGATCAGAATCCCACGGATCAAAGTGTCGAACTGCAACAGGTACAACTCGATTACCGCAGCGCGCCCGATGCACTATGGCTGCTGACAGCCGATCGAGGCCACTTGCCCGGCGGCTCGCGCGTGATCGACTTCACCGGCAATGTGCATATCAAGCCGGTGCCACCCACCACCAATCGCGTCGAGTTGAATACCGAAACACTGCGTGTCGATACTGAAAACAACCTCGCCACCGCGCCAGGCAAGGTTCGCTTCACGATGGATGGTCAGTACATAAACGCTGTAGGACTCAAATACAATTTGAAGCGACAGACGCTGCAGCTAGAATCCGCGCTTCATGGCCAATTCCAAGCACACTGATTTTTCATTCGGCAGAGGCTGTCTGTTGCTCGCCGCGTGGTTGCCGGTGCTCGCGCACGCGGTATCGCCGCTTAAATCCAGCGAAAACATCACCGTCGAATCCGACGGTGCGGAAGTCGATGCGCGCACCCGACAGTTTTTCCTGCCCAAAGCACGCATTGCACAGGGCGGTTATGTGATTCAGGCCGATGAAGCTCGGGCCACTGGCCTTGATTTCGACAACAGCACCTGGATCTTCAACGGCAAGGTGCGCATCAACACCCCCGATGGTTCGAGCAATGCCGAACACGCCACGGTGCGTTTCGCAAACAAACAGATTCTCGAAATTCACATTGCCGGCCAGCCCGCCACCTTCGAACAACACAACGCTGACCAGCAAACCTTGGCGCAAGGCCGCGCCGGCGCAATAGATTACGATGTGCAGAAGAACACGGTGCGCATGAGTCAGCAGGCATGGGTGAAGTACGGCCCGAACGAATTCACCGGCACCACCGTGGTGTACGACATTACCAATCAACGCGTGCTGGCCAGCCGCGAAGAACAGCAAGGCGAACGGGTGCGCATTACCATCAATCCCAACAGCGATCAGCCGGCGATTATCAGCCCGCTGAAAAACGACAAGAACAGCAACTCACGCGGCAAGCCATGACTTCCGCCAAACAACCTGACAGCAAATCATCTACCCATAGCTCATCCGGTCGCAGCGAACTGCGCGCCGAGCATCTGGCCAAGCGCTACAAATCGCGACCGGTGGTGAAAGATCTGTCGCTGCGCATCGGCAGCGGCGAAGTGGTCGGTATTCTCGGGCCGAACGGCGCTGGCAAAACCACCGCGTTTTATATGCTGGTCGGCCTGGTCGCCAGCGATGCCGGGCGCATCTACATCAACGATCGCGACATCTCCGACCTGCCCATTCACGCCCGCGCCAAACTGGGCCTGGGCTATCTGCCGCAGGAAGCCTCGGTGTTTCGCAAGCTCAGCGTCGCCGACAACATTCTCGGCGTGCTGGAACTGCGCCGCGAACTGGACAGCGCCCAGCGCGAGCAACAGCTGCAGCAATTACTGGAAGAGCTGCATATCACGCACATTCGCGACAGTCTCGGGCAAAGCCTGTCGGGCGGCGAACGCCGCCGCGTCGAAATCGCCCGGGCGCTGGCCGCAGAGCCGCGTTTTATCCTGCTGGATGAACCCTTTGCCGGCGTTGATCCGATCTCGGTGATCGACATCCAGCGCATCATCAAACACCTGGCGTCACGCAATATCGGGGTGCTGATTACGGACCATAATGTCAGGGAAACCCTGGGTATCTGCGAGCGTGCGTACATCGTCAGCGCAGGAACGCTAATTGCCAGCGGAACTGCGGAAGAAATCCTTGCCAACAGCCAAGTGCGTGAGGTGTACTTGGGCCAAGATTTTAAATTGTAGATTCATGCTCAAACCGGCTCTGCAACTCCGCCTTGGTCAGCAACTGACCATGACCCCTCAGCTGCAACAGGCAATCCGCCTGCTGCAGCTTCCCGTTCTAGAGCTGCAGGCCCAGATCCGCGAAGCGCTCGAATCCAACATCATGTTGGAGGCCGAAGAAGAAGATTCGGTGCTCGAATCGCTGGGAGCGGTGAACAATGCCGAAGCCGAATCTTCGGATTTCGACAGCAGCTATCAGCACGAATCCGCGCCCGAAGACATTCCCACCACGCCTTATGAAGAACGCGCGCTGGAGCAAAGCCGCGAAGAGCGCGTCGATATTGTCGACAGTGGTGACTGGACCGAATCGCATGCCGTCGGCAACAACGACTCGCCGTGGAATAACGACGAAGACGATGATCGCGGCCAGGACTTCAGCGACGCCAGCGGCGAGACCTTGCAGGAACATCTGCAATGGCAACTGGGCTTGTCGAAACTGAATGAGCGCGAACAGCGGATTGGCGCGGCGATTCTCGACGCCATCAACGACGATGGTTATCTCATCGAACCGCTGGAAGAAATCGCCCTCAACCTCATGCCCGAACTGATCGTGCAACCCGAGGAAGTAGAACAACTGCTGCGCATCGTACAGAGCTTCGATCCACCCGGTGTGGCGGCTCGCTCGGTGGGTGAATGCATCACGCTGCAATTGAAACAACTCGATCCCGACACCCCCGGCCTTGAAACTGCGATGTTGATCGCCAACGGATATCTCGATGAAGTGGCGGCGCATCAATACGCGTCGCTGCGCCGCCAGTTGCGCACCACTGAAGAAGATCTTGAACAGGCGTTGGTGTTGGTGCGCGCCTGCCAGCCGCGTCCCGGTGCCAGCCTGCATGCCAGTGCGCCCGATTACGTGGTGCCCGATGTGTTTATTCGTCGCACCGAGCAAGGCTGGGCGGTGGAGATCAATCCGGCCAGCGTGCCGCGCATCCGCGTCAATCAAAGTTATGCCGGCATGCTGGGACGTTCATCGGACTTCGCCACCATGCGCACGCAATTGCAAGAAGCGCGCTGGTTGATTCGCAGTCTGGAAATCCGCAACGAAACCTTGTTGAAAGTGGCGCGCTGCATCGTGCAACGCCAGGCCGCCTTCCTCGAACAAGGCGAAGAGTTCATGCAGCCGATGATTCTCAAGGACGTGGCCGATGCGGTAGAGATGCATGAATCCACCATCTCGCGCGTGACCACTAACAAGTACATGCACACACCGCGCGGTGTATTTGAGTTTCGCTACTTCTTCTCCAGCCACGTGTCGGGAACCGACGGCTCGGAATTGTCGTCCACTGCCATACGCGCCAAGATTCGCAAGCTGGTCAGCGCCGAAGAAGCCGACAAGCCATTGTCCGACAGCCGCATCGCCGAGATTCTGTCGGAGGATGGCGTACAGGTTGCGCGACGTACCGTTGCCAAGTATCGCGAAGCACTGAACATTCCACCGTCCAGCGAACGCAAGCGCGTTACTGCGAGATAGATGACACTTGCATTAAGGGTTTATAAATACAACGTGACAAAACGAAATGACAACCGGTTTATTGCGTATGTGTATGCCACTCATGTTGAGCCAAGCTGCACCTACATTTGTTGATGCCTGACAACCCATTGGAGGCGCTATGCAACTGAATTTAACGGGACACCATGTCGAGGTTACGCCGGCTATGCGGGCCTACGTCGAGAAGAAACTGGATCGGATCATCAGGCACTCCGATCATGTGCTCGACGTGCACTGCATTCTCACTGTCGAAAAACTCCAGCAAAAAGCCGAAGCCACGGTTAACCTCAGCGGCAGCAAGATCCACGCCGATGCCGTAGACGGCAACATGTACGCCGCCATCGATGCCCTCGCCGACAAACTCGATCGCGGTGTGAAAAAGCACAAGGAAAAACTCACCGATCATCATGCTCAGGAAGCGATCAAAGCCAAGCTGACGTGATTGAACTTCAGAGAGTTTGAGAGAAAGGCCTCACCTGATCAGTGAGGCCTTTTTTATTGAGCACGAGTTTGGTTGTTTCCGGCGCAGGCGGGAATTCAGTTCTGTATTGACTCACTTCGCGACACCGCAACAATAAGCGGCTCACAAATGCGCCACGTAGCGCTTCAAAAGTTTGCGCCACTGGACGATACTCACCGCACTTCTGGCCAGACTGGTGTTTATGCGCCTTATTGTGATCAGCGGCCTGTCCGGTTCCGGCAAGAGCGTGGCGCTGCGCATGCTGGAAGATCTGGATTTTTACTGTGTAGACAATCTGCCCGCGGGCCTCGTGCCCGAATTCATCTCGCATACCGTGCGTTCCAACGAAGCGTTGTATCGACGCACTGCCATCGGCATCGATGCCCGCAATCAACCCAACGATATTCACCAGGTGCCGACGCAGGTCGCCGAGCTTAAGCGCAGCGGCGTCAATTGCGAGTTGATTTATCTGCGTGCCGATCAGGACATTCTGCTCAAACGCTACAGTGATACGCGGCGCAAACATCCATTGAGCCGCGGCGGGCTGGGCCTGAGGGATGCCATCGCTGAAGAACAAACCTTGCTCGAACCCATCGCCGGCTCCGCCGATCTGGTCATCGACACCTCACATTGCAGCGTGCACGAGTTACGCGAGTTGGTGCGGCAGCGCGTGGGCAGTCATGCCGAAGGCAACATGTCGATTCTGTTTGAATCGTTCGCGTTCAAGCATGGCCTGCCCAGCGATGCGGACTTTGTGTTCGACGTGCGCAGCCTGCCAAATCCATACTGGGAACCTGGCCTCGCTGACTTCACCGGCCTCGATCAACCCGTGGTCGATTACCTGGGTAAACACGCCATCGTGCAACGCCTGATCGACGATCTGATTCGCTTCATGGAGCAATGGCTGCCGGAGCTGGCCCGCACCAATCGCAGTTACTTGACCATCGCCATCGGCTGCACCGGCGGTCAGCATCGTTCGGTATATATGGTGGAAAGATTGGCGGCGCACTTCCGCGAGTTATATCCGCAGGTGCTGACGCGACATCACGTCGTGGGGAAGCTCAAGACTTGAGGAAGGTTTGATTAATTACCCAACTGTCATTTCGACCCCTTCGACAGGCTCAGGATAAACTCCGGGAGAAATCTGCCGAGTGCCTGATAGGTACGTATTCAAACCAAAGAAGATTTCTCCCTCCGGTCGAAATGACAATTAAGCAGAGCGGTCTACACACCGCCGCCATCAGCAAGTCGGGCCAGCTCCGCCACACTGCCATGACGCAGCCTGGCTTCCATCCAAACCTTGATGCGTTTGGCATCGGCAACGCGCGTGTACTTGCCGTAGGAGTCAAGCAGCACGATCACCACTGATCTGCCGGCGATGATGGCTTTCATCACCAGACAGCGACCAGCTTCTTCGATATAGCCGGTCTTCTGCACGACGATATCCCAGTCGGATTTCTTGACCAGATTATCGGTGTTGCGAAACGTTACTTCGCGTTTGCGTATGGTCACGCTGTATTCATCATCGGTGGAGTAGTCGCGAATGGTGGCGTTGTGCGAAGCCGCGACCACCAGCTTGGCCAGATCATGAGGACTGGCGACATTGTCGCTTGACAAGCCAGTGGGCTCGACGAAGTGCGCCTGTGTCATGCCCAATGCCTGCGCTTTGAGATTCATTGCTTTAGCCACCGCGACCAGGCCGCCGGGAAAGTTACGGCCCAGCGCATGCGCCGCGCGATTCTCCGACGCCATCAAGGCCAGATGCATCAGATCGGCACGAGTGAGTTTTGTGCCCACCGGCAAGCGCGAGCTGCTGCCGCGTTCCATGTCCTTATCGTCGGCAGTGATTTCCAGCACTTCATCCATCGGCTGCTTGGCGTCGAGCACCACCAGCGCCGTCATCAACTTGGTGATCGAAGCGATCGGCGCGGCAACATCTGCGTGTTGCGCCAACAATACCGATGACGAACTTTCATCCACTACCAACACCGAGCCGGATTTAAGTGCCGGTAGCGATACAAGCTCCGACTTGGCGGAGGCGATGGAGAACTGACCACTCAGGCACAGCCCCAGCACCAACATGATCAAGGTACGTTTTGCGAACAGCAATTTCGGGGCAATTTTCAGGGCCACAAGCATCATCTCGACTACTAAACCAACATAGGCGCAACCACAACGGCGGCGCAAGTAAATCGCATCGATGCTACCGATCGCAAGCGCTATCGCAGAGGCAATCGGTAGAATGTCGATCTCTTCATGTCGCTCGCCACAGATCCCTGCTGAAAATACTTGTCACTATCGACTCATCATCGACAAACATTACTCAGATAAAGCATGAAACAATCCGGACCCAACGACTCACCTGGGGCTGCGACAGATACCGCCGCCAAACCCGGGGCCAGTGGCGAAAAGCTCAATACCAGGGCTGCCGGCATGATCGGCCTTGCGGTGATGTGCAGCCGAGTGCTGGGTCTCATTCGCGAGCAGATCTTTGCGGCGTTGTTCGGCGGCGGCCGCTTCATGGATGCATTCACCGCGGCGTTTCGCATTCCGAACCTGTTGCGCGATCTGTTCGCGGAAGGCGCGCTGTCCACTGCATTCGTCACGACATTCAGCAAGACCGCGGTCACGGATGGCGATGCTGCTGCTTGGCGGCTCGCCAACAAGATCATCACGCTGGCCATCATCACGCTGAGCACGCTTACACTACTGGGCATCGCGACTGCGCCGTGGATTGTCACCCATCTCGCGCCGGGCTTCGATGCCGAAAAAGCTGAACTCACCATTGCGCTGACCCGCATCATGTTCCCTTTCATCCTGTTGGTATCGCTGGCGGCGGTAGTGATGGGCATGCTCAACGCACGCAATGTGTTCGGCATGCCGGCGATGGCCTCGAGTTTCTTCAATCTGGGCTCGATTGTCGGCGGCGTGATCATTGGATACTGGCTGGATCCGCATTGGGGACCGCGTGCATTAATGGGACTGGCCATCGGCACCTTGATCGGCGGCGCCTTGCAACTCGGCGTGCAGTTGCCGAGCCTTAAGCGATTGGGTTACGAGTTTCATCCCGACTTTCGCTGGCGCGATGCCGGCGTGAAAGCTGTGTTGTCGTTGATGGGACCTTCAGTCATTGCCGCCAGCTCCACGCAAGTGAACGTGATGATCAACACCGTGTTTGCGTCATCGCTGGGAGATGGGCCGGTATTCTGGTTGAACATTGCGTTTCGCCTGATGCAATTGCCGCTGGGTTTATTCGGTGTGGCATTGGGAACGGTGTCGCTGCCCCTGCTGGCGCGCATGGTCGCGATCGGCAACATGGACGCGTTCCGTAGTGAATTAGCACGCAGCATGCGCTTATCATTCTTGCTCACCATTCCCGCCATGTTGGGTTTGATGATGCTTGCCGAGCCCATCATTTCGGTGCTGTACCAACACGGCAAATTTGGCGCCGCCGATGCAGCGCAAGCGGCAGGCGCGCTGCGCTTCTATGCAGTCGGGCTGTGTGGTTATGCAGCGCTGAAAGTGCTGGTGAACGCTTTCTATGCCGTCGACAAGCGCAAGACACCGATGCTGATCAGCTTCATAGCAGTGGGCACCAATCTGCTGCTCAACTGGCTGTTTACCTTTCATCTCGGTTGGGGACATCGTGGCCTCGCGTTTTCAACCGGCTGCGTGGCCAGCATCAACTTCGTGATTCTGTATGTGCTGATGCATCAGCATCTGCAGCATCTGGAGACGACCAACATGCTCAAGCTGGTGTTAAAGACCTTAGTCGCCGGCTCCGTATTGGCGGCAATCTGCTGGAGCGGACAGCACTGGCTGCTCGCGGATTGGCCGAACATGCACTTCATCCCTAAAGTCGCTGCGCTGCTCGGCGTGATTACTGCGGCCGGCGCGGGGTTCTTCGGCTGCGCATTGCTGCTGCGTATTCCCGAGCTGGACGCGTTAATGGCGGCGGTGAAGCGGAGATTGCAGCGAAGATAAGCATCGCTTTCGTTCTGCGGTGCCTGATAGGCATGTATTCACACCAAAGAAGATTTCTCCCGGAGTTTATCCTGAGCCTGTCGAAGGGGTCGAAATGACAATTAATCAGAGATTCCCTAATAAGTTGCGGGCGAGAGATTGGTGCTGTTAGCGAAGACTTTTTCCTTATCTTCACTCCCTCCTCGCCTGCGGGGGAGGATTGGAGTGGGGGCATGCTGCTTTATCAAAGTCTACTGAAGCTAAGTCGAGCCCCATCCCGTCCTTCCCCTGTCGAACGGGGGAAGGGACGCTCTCTGTTAGTAATCTCAAGCGCCATTCAATTAGTGGCGAGACTCGATAGACATCGCACTACCCAACTCATCGCGCACTCTGCCACTGCGCAATGCCTGTTCCATCCATGCATTCACTTCACTCAGCAAGGCAGGATCGTTCGGCAATAACCACGCCTTGTCACTATGCGTAAAGGTTTGCGACGTGGCGCGACACAGACCGCGATGTGTATTCACTTGCAGATCGACTTCCACATCGTCGGTAACCATGACATCAGCACGGTTCGCGAGAATCTCATCGAACACACTGCGGTTGTCGGCATGCACGTGTAACGATGCGTGACTGAATTGTTCGCGGGCGAAGCGTTCATTGGTGCCACCGGGATTCACCACCACACGGACCATGGGTCGATCGATCTCCGCCAAGGTGTCGAAACGCGACTCTTCGCCGCAACGCACGATGGGCGTCTTGCCGCCGGATTGATACGGCATTGAGAATGCAGCCACTGCCGAGCGCTCCGGTGTGATGCTGATGCCGCCGGCCGCGAGATCGAAACGATTCGCTCGGTAATCATCCAGTAATGACGCCCAACTGGTGTGCACCCAACGCAGTTGTAGTTTTTCTTGTTTGGCAAACTCAGTCAGCAATTGCACATCCACACCTTGCAGCTCGCCATGTCGTTCCACAGCAAACGGTGCGTAATCGCCCGGCAACCCCACTCGCAATATGCCGCTGTTATGAATGCGCTGCGACACGGGTACAGCAATGCGTGATTGTCGCGCCAGCACATTGAGCAAGGCTTCGGCATCGCCTGCCATCAAACCGCTGCGTTGTTTTATCGCTGCGGCATAACGCGAACGAAATGTCGGCGATTGCAGTTCCGGCAACGCGAGGTACAACGCCTGGATCAACTGTGTACCGATACGATCCAGTTCGGGGCGCAGCTCGTTATTGAGATCGCGTGGCGCAACCACTGGTGCACCATTGTTATGCCAGGCCGCCTGCGCTTGTTGCTGCAATTCGCGCGCCCAGCGCATCTGCAGTTCGAAGAATGCCGCCAGCGCCTGCGGCTCCATACCCAGCGCCCGCGCCCGCTCGCGCATTTGATCCAGCAATTGCTGTTCGCGCGGCGGATCGGTAATGGGTCGATCATGCAGCCACTTCCATGCCGCGACATCGCGCATCAGCGCGCGACGTTCCATGGTGAGATCAATGATGCGATCGATGTCGGCTGCTGGATCGGTGAACGTAGCTGCGGCATGCGCAGTGGCGAGTAGTGACAACCACAGACCCACCATCAACAGCGCGCGTCGGATTGAACAAAGCAGAATGTGCCGCACTGCCTGCCTTCAGTTTGTATATGCGTTCGGATGCTTGCGTAGCGGCCGTTCGCGAACGGCCTTGTTAATTTTCTTCTTCATCAAGAGGGCGGTTCGCGAACCGCCCTGCGAATGAGCATCTCAACCCTGCGTGGTGTAATGCTCAGGCTTGATCTTGTACGTCACACGCCGTTCACCCGCTTTACGGTAAGGATACTTATCGACGTTCATATATTTCTTGGCGAGGTGATCGATCACGGCATCGGCGCCCTGCTCAGTACGTTCGACAATGGTGCCGCGCACTTCGAGATAACGATAAGGATTCTCGGCATCGATGATGGATAGCGCCACGCGGCCATCGCGCTCCATGTTTTTATCTTTCTGCCTACCCACTGCGGTATTGACGATGATGGTGCTGCCATCGTAATCGAACCACACCGGCGTCACTTGTGGTTGACCATTCGGCATGACGGTGCCCAGATGGGCGAATAGCGGTTTGCTCAGCAAATCTTTGTGTGTCTGGGGCAGAGAGCTTGGCATGGGGCACCTCATCGGCAGCGTTGAAAAAATGCGTTCGGGAGTGCCGTAATATAAAACCAATTCACTGCACGCGTGCATCTCTCTTATGGAGGGGGAAAAATCCTACATCATCAGTTTTATGCGCTCCACCCCCACTCTCGGTGTTTTCTCATCGCCAGGCGCAATTCATTGCGCCCTCTTATTCAGCGCAAGCACGCACCGCTTCAAGAATGCTGAGCGGCGATTCAGTGGGAATGACGCGCTTCAACCGCAGGCCGGCGCGCGCGAATAGATCGTGAAATTCTTCGCGTGTGCGTTCGCGACCGCCGAGCGTCACCATCATGTTCACATCGACCAGCTTGGCCCAGTCGGCGCGATTGCCGGGAGCGATCACATGCTCAACGGCGAGCACACAACCGGTTGGGACCATGGCGGCACAACAATGACTCAGGATGCGTATGCATTGTTCGTCATCCCAGTCATGCAGAATGTATTTCATGAGATAGGCATCGGCGCCGGCGGGTACCGATGCGAAAAAATCGCCGCCCTCCGCCGTGCAACGCGCACGCACCGTCGGCGCGTTGATGTATGAATCCAGCAGCGCCTGCTCGATGACCTGCGGCTGATCGTAAAGCACGCCTTGTAGCTTGGGATGTCGTTCCAAAATGGTAGTCAACAAATGGCCATGCGCGCCACCCACATCGACCATGCGATGCAACTTGCCATAGCGATAGGCTTTGGCGATGGCGGCGTTTTCCATTGCCGACAGAGCGGCCATGGATGCCGAAAAAATCCGATCCTCATGTGGATGCTGTTCGAGATACTTGAAGAACGGCACGCCATTGGCATGTTCGAAGGCATTCGCGCCCTTGGTGACGCTGTGCTCCAATGCACTCCATGCCTGCCAGTTGTAGTTGGACGCAATCATTAGCGCGAATGCACGCAGCGAGTCGGGATGATCGGCACGCAGTGTTTGCGCCAGCGGCGTCAAACGAAAGCGTCCACTACTGCCTTCGGCAAACACATCGACACTGGCCAACGCACGCAATGCACGCCGCAAAAATGCCGGCGCTGCGCCAACTTTTTCGGCGATGGCTTCGACACTTAACGGCCCATCCACCAATACATCGGCCACGCCGAGCTTGGCGATCACAAACAATAACTGCGAAATCCAGAAGGAGGTGAGCATCGCCAGCATGGTTTTCTGCGAGGCAAGCGGCTCCGCTGCAGTGTGCGCGGCGCACTCGCCGCCAAGCGTGTTCATAGCTTCTCCCCAAGCGCAAATACAGTAGATTGCCAGAACGCACCTGCCAGCAACAGATTGAAGCAGCGAAGCGACTGCAACCGCCCGAGGCTGCATTCAACATACGTGACTAGCGGCCGAAAAAAATTGCATAAAGATCGGTTGCTCGCCGTTACACTGCGCGCCACTTCAGCGTGCCGACTTCACTTCCATCAGCATTCATGAACGAGACCGCCGCGCCAAAAACTAATCGCCTGGATGACTTGCGCCAATCGCTGGCGCAGGGTTCGATGCGTCATGCGCATCGCTTGGTGAATGCGCTGCATCCCGCGGAAATCGCCGCCTTGCTGGAATCGCTGCCGGCTGCCAAGCGCGAGATCGTGTGGGGTTTCATCGATCCGGAAATCGAAGGCGAAGTGCTGGTCGAATTGAGCGATCAGATGCGCGCTGACCGTATCGATGGCATGGATGCCGATGAATTGATCGCGGTGGCCGAAGGCATGGAGGTGGATGACCTTGCCGATCTCATCGGTGATCTGCCCGAAGAAGTGACGCAACGCGTACTGCATTCAATGGATATGCAGGATCGCGAACGCCTGCACGCCATGCTGGCCTATCCCGAAGGCACTGCCGGCAGCCTGATGAATGTGGATACCGTGAGCGTGCGCCCCGACGCCACGGTGGAAGTGGTGCTGCGTTATCTGCGCATGCGCGGTGAATTGCCGGAGCGTACCGATCGCTTGTTCGTGGTGACGCGATTGGATCGCTATCTGGGTGCACTGGATGTCACCAAGTTGCTCACTGCGGACCCCGATCTCACCGTTGGCGAAGTAATGGACTCCAGCATCGAAGGCATTAATCCCGAACTGCCGGTGAACGATGTGGCGGTGATATTCAAGAATCGCGATCTGGTGTCCGCGCCGGTGGTCAGCAGCGACGGCATCCTGGTCGGCCGCATCACCATCGACGATGTGGTGGACGTGATCCAGGAACAAGCCGATCACTCGGTGAAATCGCTTGCCAACCTGCAGGATGAAGAAGACCTGTTTTCCAGCATTATCCCCAGCACGCGCCGTCGCGCCGTGTGGCTGGGCATCAATCTGATCACTGCGTTCTTTGCTTCGGGCATCGTCAGTATTTTTGAAGGCACCATTCAACGCGTGGTCGCGCTCGCGGTATTGATGCCGATCGTCGCCAGCATGGGCGGCATTGCCGGCACACAAACCGTTACGTTGATCGTACGCGGTCTTGCCTTGGGACAGGTGAGCTGGGGCAACACGCGCTGGTTGTTGTTCAAGGAAGCCAGCGTCGCATTATTGAACGGCGCGTTATGGGCCACCGTGGTCGGCATGTACGCCTATGCGCTGTTTCATACCTGGATGCTCACCGCCATCATGTTCATGGCCATGATGATCAACCTGCTCGCCGCCGCCTTGGTCGGCGTCACCGTGCCATTGGTACTGAAGCGAATTCGCGTCGATCCCGCGCTGGCCAGCGGCGTGATTCTAACGACGTTTACGGACTGTATTGGCTTTGCTTCGTTGTTGGGATTAGCAGCGCTGTTGTTGCATTGATTCTGGGTTAGTCGACCTCTTGTAGGTCTGGATTCATCCCGACATTTTCTATCGTTGGAATAAATTCCAACCTACAAGCAAACATCAGGACTACTTGGCCTGACTGATCTGATCTTGCGCCGTCTCGGTCTTGATATTGAGATTGGCCTGCTTCAAATCCAATCGTCGCAATACCGAGGTCATGCCGGTGGTGTCGAGGCGTCCGCCATGCAGGAAGTCGAGCATCTTGTTGCCTTGCGCGATGGCGTCTTCGTAACCCATCTCGATAAGCTCGCGGGTGAAGCTGCTCTGGAACATGAGATAGCTCATCAGTTCGCTGCCGCTGGAATTGAGCGCGCCCATACTGCGTAACAACACGCGCAGGCTGCGCGGCAAGGAAGTGACATGTTGGCGCGCAATTTCCGAGATATCACGGCTGGGCATGATCACCAGCATTTCGATCGGCCGCATGACGCGATCGTTGATGGTGACTGCGCCCACTTTGCGAATGATGTTGTTGATCTGCGTAAGCCGCTCGAAGTCTGCATACAGGCCATCGGTAAACAACGCGTCGAGCATGTAGCCGAATATCTGGCCGAAGCTGGGGCCGCGTAACGGCACGCGCGCACGCTGTCGATCACCACTGCGCGTTGCCACCACCATGATGCGATCAGCGCCTAAGTGAATAGCAGGACTGAACGGCGACGACTGGCGCATCGAACCATCACCATAAAATTCATTGCCCATCTGCACCGCGGGAAACAAAAATGGCACGGCCACACTGGACATCAAATGATCCATGGTGATTTCGGATGGCTCCCCAGCATGGCGCACGCGCGTCCACGGTTGTTGATGCGCGGCCGCTTGAAAGAAAAACACCGAACGCGAACTGCCGTAACTCGCCGCTGAAATCGCCAGCGCTTCGAGATGACCGTCTTTAATGGAATGTTCGATGCGCGAGAAATCGAAATTGGCACTGAGCAAACCGCGCAATGGTGCGTTATCAAACAACGAACGCGGCGGCGGTAACAACCAGCCGCCGGACAGCAGCGACGTCAGCCAATGCACGCCGCTTCTCATCATGGTCAATGCATTCACATCGAATACCTGCGGCACTTCGAAGTTGCGCCACACGCGTTCGAGATTACCTACTGCCACGCGAAAGCGATGGGCATGAATGGCCAGCTCAGTGGCGTTAATCGCGCCCGCCGACGTGCCGATGACAATCGGAAACGGATTGCTGGTGCGCGCCGGCAACAGATCGGACAGCGCTTTGAGCACACCGATCTGATAAGCAGCACGCGCGCCGCCGCCTGGCAACACCAGCGCGGTTTTGTTCGCCTGTCCGGTTTGTTCATCTGTCGGATTCACGTTCTGCGTCACGCTCTGGGTAACCTTGCCGGTCACGTTGCCTGCTTGAACCAGGAGATGGAATGACCTTAAAACTGCCGATCACAATCCCGCGGCTGGTTCGTTCTAATCATTTGGCGCTAGTATTGCACGACCCTGCCAACCTCCGCGTCACCCACACATTATCGGCACCCAACGGCATGGTTAAATCATTTAACTGGGCCACAGGTTTTCGGAGACAACGAAATGAGACTGCTATCCCGATTTAGCGTCCTGGCGCTGCTGTTTTTGAGTGTCGCAACCTGGGTGCAGGCTGCTGAGGCGCCGGCGATTGGCAGCATGGCGCCGGCCTTTAAGCTGCAGGATCAAAATGGCCAGTGGCATACCCTGGATGAATACAAGGGCAAGTGGCTGGCGTTGTATTTTTATCCCAAGGACAACACGCCCGGCTGCACCACGCAGGCCTGTGAGTTTCGCGACAACGTATTTGCGTTTCGCGATGCGAACGCCGTGATCGTCGGCATCAGTCTCGACGATGTGACTTCGCATAAGAAGTTTGCCGAAGAGCACGGCCTGCCGTTCACGCTGCTGGCCGACCCCACCAAACAAACCGCGAAGAGTTATGGCGTGCTAACCAAGATGATGGGCATCATGGAAGTGGCGCAACGCGATACGTTCCTGATCGATCCCACCGGCAAAATTGTGAAGCACTATGTGCGCGTCGATCCCAAAGGGCATTCGCAACAGGTGCTGGCGGATATCAAGACGCTGCAAGCGAAGAAGTAAGGATAACAGCACCCTCACCCTGCCCTTTGTCGGGCTGTCCTGCCCGCCACTACGCGCGAACTACGTTCGACCAAATTCGTTCCAGACGAATTTGTCCCTGAGGGAGAGGGAATAGCAATGTGATGTCGAGTTTTTGTAGGGGTTCGATTCATCGAACCCTCTGAAGGCGCAATGAATCGCGCGCCCACAACAATAAATTATGAAGCTGTTTCGTAGGGGCGACGCATGCGTCGCCCTAGTTATTAAATCGGCCAACAATAGTATTTGCTTCCGTTCGTGGTGAGCCTGTCGAACCACTCTGTTTTCACCGGGTTGGCCCCTCGACAGGCCTGTCCTGAGCAGCGCAGCGCGTCGAAGGGCTCAGGGCAAACGGTACTAAATATTGCCGGGTTAGTAGTCACGCGCCAATGTTAAGAAGGCGAGGCATGCCTCGCCGCTACGAGATGCAACAGAGGTAAGCGCGGCGGCGCTTATAAATGCACCTGCAGAATCGTCATCGAATTGGTGCGGCCCGATACACCCGACAATTCACCGCCGGTAAGAATGACCTTGTCGCCGTCATCAACAATCTTCTTCTCCAGCAGCAGTTTGAAGATCGCCGGATACACCAGGTGCGGGCTGGTATGCACGATGTCGAAGGGCACGGGATACACACCGCGATACAAGGTCACGCGACGGCGCGTGGCTTCATGACGGGTGAAGGCATAAATCGGAATATCCGATCTGATACGCGACATCCAGCGCGGCGTATTGCCGGATTCGGTGAGCGCCACGATCGCTTTCACATCCATGTGATTGGCGGTGTACATCACCGCCATCGAAATCGCTTCATCGGGACGCTTGAACGTCGAATCATCGCTACGCCGTACAAACTTGTGCGTGGTTTCGTACTTCTCAGCGCCTTGAATCACCTGCGACATGGATTCCACCGCTTTCACCGGATACTTGCCGGTCGCGCTTTCGGCTGAAAGCATCACCGCGTCCGTGCCATCAAGCACGGCATTGGCGACATCCGAAACTTCAGCACGGGTTGGAATCGGATTGGTGATCATCGACTCCATCATCTGCGTGGCAGTGATCACGATGCGGCGATGCTTGCGACTTTCTTCGATGATGTGTTTCTGCAGACTGGTGAGTTCGGCGTAGCCCACTTCCACGCCGAGATCGCCACGCGCCACCATGATGGCATCCGAGGCTTGAATGATTTCAGTGAGATTCTCAATAGCCTCAACACGCTCGATCTTGGCGACGATACGTGCTTCGCCGCCGGCTTCTTTGAGCAAACGCCGGGCTTCTTCTACGTCGGCGGCACTGCGCACGAATGACACCGCCAGATAATCAATGCCCATGCTCGCGGCGAGCTTGATGTGTTCGCGATCGCGTTCGGTCAAGGCATCGGCCGACAGACCGCCGCCCTGACGATTGATGCCTTTGTGATCGGACAGCTCACCGCCGATCAGAATCTTGGTATGGATGCGCGGTCCGTCAACACTGGTCACTTCGAGCGAGATCTGACCATCGTTGAGCAGCAAGATATCGCCAGCGTGCACATCTTCAGGCAACTTTTTATACGCAACGCCGACTGATTTCACGGTACCGTCCTGCGGCTGCAAGGACACATCCAGCGTGAACGCTTCACCTTCTACCAGCGTGACCTTGCCTTCCGTAAAGCGATCAATGCGAATCTTCGGGCCTTGCAAATCGCCGAGCACACCAATCCACTTGCCCACCGCAAGACCCACACCGCGCGCAAGTTCGGCGCGACGCACATGATCTTCGGCTTTGCCATGCGAGAAATTCAACCGCACCACATCTGCACCGGCGCGGATCATGTCGGCCATGACCTTGGGATCGTCGGTGGCCGGGCCGAGTGTGGTAAGGATCTTGGTTCGACGTAGCATGAGAGGCTCCGCTCAATTGGCGTAAGTCATGATGACTCGATCAGTTTAATACCATGATCGGTCAATTAGGTTGCGCGATGCGAAGGTGAATTTGGGCGCAATGAATTGCGCCCCTACAGATGAGTCTATACGCAGGGGTGCGCCAATTCATTGCTGTGGTCGCGCCCTCTTCATCGGTCAACCAGCGCGTGCCTCCAATGCTGCTACCGCCGGCAAGGTCTTGCCTTCCAGGAACTCCAAAAACGCACCACCACCCGTGGAGATATACGAAATATCTTTTTCCACATCGTACTTTTCAATCGCCGCCAGCGTGTCACCGCCACCGGCGATGGAGAATGCCCCAGTTTGAGAACTGGCCTTGGCAATGCTCATGGCCAATGCTTTAGTGCCTTCACCAAACGAATCGAACTCGAACACGCCTACTGGACCATTCCAGACGATGCTGCCGGATTTCTGCAACAGTTCATCGAACAGCTTTGCGGTCTTTGGACCGACATCGAGAATCAAATCATCCGCAGCCACATCTTTCACATCCTTGATAGTCGGCGTCGCAGTGGCCGAAAATTCTTTGGCAACGACCACATCGATTGGCAACGGGATGCCAACACCGGTTTCTTTCGACTTCACCAGCAACTTCTTGGCGATATCGAGCATGTCGGCTTCATACAGCGACTTGCCAACCGGATAGCCCGATGCAGCGAGGAAGGTATTGGCAATGCCGCCACCGACAATCAGCTGATTCACCTTGTTCATCAGCGTTTCAAGCACCGTGAGCTTGGTCGACACTTTCGAGCCGGCCACAATTGCAGTAAGTGGACGCTTAGGGTTAGCAAGTGCTTTATCAAGCGCCTCAAGCTCGTTCGCAAGCAGAATGCCCGCGCATGCCACTTTGGCGAAACGTGCCACGCCATGCGTCGACGCCTCAGCACGATGCGCGGTGCCGAAAGCATCCATCACATACACATCGCACAACGCGGCCATTTGCTTGGCGAGGTCTTCTTTATCTTTTTTCTCGCCCTTGTTGAAGCGCACGTTTTCCAGCAGCACCACTTCACCGGCGCTGACTTGAACACCGTTCAACCAGTCTTTCACCAACCTAACCGGCGAGCCGAGTAGTTCGCCTAAACGTTTCGCAACCGGCGCGAGCGAAAACTCTTCGGCATAGACGCCTTCTTCGGGGCGACCGAGATGTGACATCAACATCACCGCCGCACCGGCATTCTTTGCAGCAAGAATGGTCGGCAACGAAGCGCGGATACGTGCGTCAGAAGTCACCACGCCATCGGCCACCGGCACGTTCAGATCTTCGCGAATCAGTACGCGCTTACCCTTCAAATCCAGATCGGTCATTCGCAGGAATTTCATATTTCATCTCTTCGTAGGTTGGGCTGCAAAGCCCAACATCATCCATCGCCACGTTGGGCTTTGCAGCCCAACCTACAAATCATTCGCACAAACAAAAAGGGCGGCTCGTGCGCCGCCCCATCTGCCTATTACTTCGAAATGACCCGCGCCATCTCCAGCACTTTGCTTGAGTAACCCCATTCGTTGTCGTACCACGATACGACTTTGACGAAGGTGCTATCGAGGGCAATGCCGGCTTCGGCATCGAAGATCGAGGTGCGCGCATCGTCACGGAAGTCGGTGGAAACCACCTTCTCTTCGGTGTAACCCAGCACGCCCTTCATGGGACCTTCGGAAGCGGCCTTCATGGCAGCGCAGATTTGCTCATAGGTGGCATCTTTCTTCAGCTCAACCGTGAGATCGACTACCGACACATCCGACGTTGGCACGCGGAACGACATGCCGGTGAGCTTCTTGTTGAGTTCTGGAATCACCACACCCACCGCCTTCGCTGCGCCAGTCGATGAAGGAATGATGTTTTCCAGAATGCCGCGGCCACCGCGCCAGTCTTTGTTCGATGGACCATCGACGGTTTTCTGCGTCGCAGTGGTCGCGTGCACCGTGGTCATCAAGCCGCGCTTGATGCCGAAGCTGTCGTTCAACACTTTGGCGATCGGCGCGAGACAGTTGGTGGTGCACGAGGCGTTGGAGATGATGGCTTGACCCGCGTAGGTCTTGTCGTTCACGCCGAACACGAACATCGGTGTGTCGTCTTTTGATGGCGCGGACATGATGACTTTCTTCGCGCCGGCAGCGATGTGCTTCTCGCAGGTTTCCTTGGTGAGGAATAAGCCGGTGGATTCAACCACGATGTCGGCGCCCACTTCGCCCCACTTGAGTTCAGCAGGATCTTTCACTGCAGTGAGACGAATCTTCTTGCCGTTTACCACCAGCGTGTTGCCGTCGACAGCAATGGTGCCTTCGAACTTGCCATGCACGGAATCGTACTTGAGCATATAGGCGAGGTAATCAGGTTCGAGCAGGTCGTTGATCGCGACGACTTCGATGTCCTGAAAGTTCTGCACGGCAGCGCGAAACACCATGCGGCCAATACGACCGAAACCATTAATACCGACTTTGATAGCCATGCTCGCTCCTCGACCTTCTGTTTGAACCGTAGAAATATTCAATAAACCATTATGCCGTTAACACGCGTTGCGCAACCTGGACGACGTTCTCAACCGTGAACCCGAAATGCTTGAACAGCTCCTTGGCCGGCGCCGACGCACCGAAGGTGTTCATGCCGATCACTGCGCCTTTCACACCGGCGTAGCGATACCAGGCATCCATCACACCGGCTTCGATGATCACGCGTGCTTGCACTGCGGCAGGCAATATTGCCTCACGATAAGCCGCATCTTGCGCTTCAAAGGTCGTGACATTCGGCATTGATACCACGCGCACGCGCTTGCCGGCGGCGGTGAGTTGCTTGGCCGCATCGACTGCCAGTGCCAATTCGGAGCCGGTGCCGATCAAGATCAATTCCGGCGTAGCGGCGCAATCGATCAGCACATAACCGCCGCGCTTGATGTCTGCCACTTGTTGCGCAGTACGCGTTTGGAAAGCCAGCGCCTGACGCGTCAGCACCAAAATACTCGGGCCGGTAGCGTGTTTGATGGATTCACCCCAGGCCACGGCCGTTTCCACCGTATCGCAAGGACGCCAGACCTGCATGTTGGGAATCATGCGCAGCGACGCGACATGTTCCACCGGTTGATGGGTTGGACCATCTTCACCCAAGCCAATGGAGTCATGTGTGAACACATAGATCACGCGCTGCTTCATCAACGCCGACAAGCGCAATGCATTGCGTGCGTAATCGCTAAACACCAGGAAGGTGCCGCCGTAAGGAATGAAGCCGCCATGCAAGGCGATGCCATTCATGATGGCCGACATGCCGAACTCGCGCACGCCGTAGTGCAGGTAGTTGCCGCTGGCATCAATGCCAGTGATCGATTTTGAATCTTTGCGATTAGTGTTGTTCGAGCCAGTGAGGTCCGCAGAACCACCGAGCAATTCCGGCACGCTGGGGCCAATGCCATTCAATGCGGCTTGCGAGGCTTGGCGGGTGGCCAGTGTTGCCGCAGCTTCCACGGTTTTGGCGATGTAGCCATCGAGCACTGAAGAGAAATCTTTGGGTAGATCACCGGCCATGCGACGGGTGAATTCACTGGCGAGTTCCGGAAATTTCCTCGCATATGCAGCAAACAGTTCGTCCCAGGTTTTTTCAAGCTTTGTGCCTTGTTCACGGCAATCCCAACCGGCGCGAATCTCGGCAGGGATTTCGAACGCGGGATATGGCCATTCCAGATGTTTGCGAGTGGCTGCCACTTCATCGGCACCCAGTGCTGCGCCGTGCGTCGCTTCCGTGCCTTGTTTGTTAGGCGCGCCAAAACCAATCACGGTCTTGCAGCAGATCAGCGTCGGCCTGCCTGCGGCTTTGGCTTGTTGAATGGCCGCTTCAATCGCTTCAGGATCATGGCCATCGACATGGGGCACTACATGCCAGCCATAAGCGGCGAAACGCTGCGGTGTGTCGTCGGTGAACCAGCCATGCACTTCGCCATCGATGGAAATGCCGTTGTCGTCGTAAAAAGCGATGAGCTTGTCGAGCTTCAACGTGCCGGCCAGAGAGCACACTTCATGCGAAATGCCTTCCATCAAGCAACCATCGCCGAGAAAGACATAGGTGTGATGATCGACGATGTTGAATTCGCCGCGATTGAACTGCGAAGCCAGTAACTTTTCCGCCAGCGCCATACCTACGGCGTTGGCAATGCCTTGGCCCAAAGGACCAGTGGTGGTTTCAATGCCGAGATGCAGATCATGTTCAGGGTGACCCGCCGTGTGCGAACCAAACTGGCGGAAGCGTTTGATCTCATCCATGCTCAGCGGATAACCGGTGAGATTAAGCAGCGCATACAACAACATCGAGCCGTGACCATTCGACAGCACAAAGCGATCGCGATTGGCCCACTTGGGATTATTCGGGTTGTGCTTAAGATGATCGCGCCACAACACCTGCGCGATATCGGCCATGCCCATCGGCGCGCCGGGGTGACCGGAATTGGCCTGCTGCACGGCGTCCATGGCGAGAAAACGAATGGCATTCGCCAATGTACGACGGGAAGGCGTCAGTGAGGGCATTAGGCAGCGCTCCGAAGGCGGCGAGAAGGCCGCGCATTTTCCACCATGCCGTGCAGCATCGCAAACCGGATTGCATGCGTATGTTTGCGCGCCCAATCGCTCTGGGCATTTTTTGGTGCACAGCGTTTATGTCATGAAGTTCGCCGCTATACTGCGCCGATATTTTTGTACCCGTTTTCCTACTTCACCATTCAACTTCAGGGAAATCATGTCAGGCAGCTATCTGTTCACTTCCGAGTCCGTTTCCGAAGGTCATCCCGACAAAATTGCCGATCAGATTTCCGACGCGGTGCTCGATGCCATCCTGCAACAGGACAAGGCCGCACGCGTGGCGTGCGAAACGTTGGTGAAGACCGGCGTCGCCATCGTTGCCGGTGAAATCACCACCAGCGCCTGGATCGATCTCGAAGCGCTGACCCGCAAGGTGATTCTCGACATCGGCTACGACTCCAGCGAAGTGGGTTTCGATGGTGCAACCTGCGGCGTGCTGAACCTGATCGGCAAGCAATCGCCCGACATCAATCAAGGCGTGGACCGCAAAAACCCCGAAGAACAAGGCGCCGGCGATCAAGGCTTGATGTTCGGCTACGCCTGCAACGAAACCAAGGAATTAATGCCTGCGGCGATTCATTACGCACATCGTCTGGTCGAACGTCAGGCCAAAGTGCGCAAAAAAGGCGTGTTGCCGTGGTTGCGTCCCGACGCGAAATCGCAGGTCACGCTGCGTTATGAGAACGATACGGCCGTGGGTCTGGACGCCGTGGTGCTGTCCACACAGCACGACCCGCACATCAAGCACAAGGATTTGCGCGAAGCGGTGATCGAAGAAATCCTGAAGCCGGTATTGCCGAAGGCGTGGCTGGACAAAGTCCCGAACAAAAAGATTCACATCAATCCCACCGGCAAATTTGTGATCGGCGGCCCGGTGGGCGACTGCGGCCTAACCGGCCGCAAAATCATTGTCGATAGCTACGGCGGTATGGCGCGTCACGGCGGCGGCGCGTTCTCCGGCAAAGATCCTTCGAAAGTGGATCGTTCGGCCGCCTATGCCGCGCGCTATGTGGCGAAAAACATCGTTGCCGCAGGCCTCGCCGATCGTTGCGAAATTCAGGTCTCCTACGCCATCGGCGTGGCAGAACCGACCTCGATCACCGTGACCACCTTTGGCACCGGCAAGATCGGCGACGACAAGATCGAGAAGCTGGTGCGTCGACACTTCGATCTGCGTCCGTACGGCATCATCAAGATGCTCGACTTGTTGCATCCGATGTATCAGCCTTCTGCGTCGTACGGCCATCTCGGCCGCACGCCGGTGGAGATGGTGAGTCCCGCCGACAAGAACGAAAAGTTCACGGCGTTCTCGTGGGAAAAGACCGATCGCGCCGACGCGTTGCGGAAGGATGCGAAACTCTGATGCCGTGATCCCCTCTCCCCTTGCGGGAGAGGGCTAGGGTGAGGGCGTCTGAGGCTTAAGATCGGAACACCCTCACCCCAACCCTCTCCCTTAGGGAGAGGGAGCAAGATTTGTAGGGGTTCGATTTATCGAACTCTTCTGCTAAGAAACCTCTTCGCCGAGGAGCGCTGCAGCGATGCTTACATCGTCAGGCTCGGTGACAGAGTCGAGATTCAACCGCGCTCTTAACTTCAGTTCATTACTTCAGTTAGGAGAAGCTCGCATGAACGCCGTTGTCTCGAAAAATTTCACCGACTATCTCGTCAAGGACATGAGCCTGGCAGGCTGGGGCCATAAAGAAATGGCCATTGCCGAAACCGAGATGCCTGGCCTCATGGCGATTCGCAAGGAATTCGCCGCATCGCAGCCATTGAAAGGCGCACGCATTGCCGGTTCGTTGCACATGACGATTCAAACCGCCATGTTGATCGAAACGCTGAAAGCGCTGGGCGCCGATGTGCGCTGGGCATCGTGCAATATCTATTCAACACAGGATCACGCCGCTGCGGCCGTCGCTGCCAATGGCACGCCGGTGTTTGCATACAAAGGCGAAACGCTGGACGACTACTGGGACTACACCCACCGCATTTTCGAATGGCCCCACGATAAAAATGGGGGTACCAACGCCAACATGATTCTCGATGACGGCGGCGATGCCACGTTGTTGTTGATGTTGGGCACTAAGGCCGAGAAAGACGCATCGGTCATTGCCAAGCCCACCAACGAAGAAGAAATCGCGCTGTATGCCAGCATCAAAAAGAAGCTGGCCACCTCGCCCAATTGGTACTCGACACGCTTGAAAGAAATTAAAGGCGTGACCGAAGAAACCACCACCGGCGTGAAGCGTTTGTATCAATTGTCGAAGGACGGCCATCTGCCCTTCCCTGCCATCAATGTGAATGACTCGGTCACCAAATCCAAGTTCGATAACTTGTATGGCTGCCGCGAATCGTTAGTGGATGCGATCAAGCGCGCCACCGACGTGATGCTGGCCGGCAAAGTCGCCGTCGTATGTGGCTTCGGCGATGTCGGCAAGGGTTCGGCAGAAAGCTTGCGCGCACTGTCGGCGCAAGTATGGGTGACTGAGATCGATCCGATCTGCGCGTTGCAGGCGGCGATGGAAGGTTATCGCGTCGTGACCATGGATGAAGCCGCCGACAAGGCCGACATTTTTGTTACCACCACCGGCAACGTGAATGTGATTACGCATGAACACATGAAGCGCATGCGGCATCAAGCCATCGTCTGCAACATCGGTCACTTCGACAGCGAAATCGAAATCGCCGCGCTGAAGCAGTATCAATGGGAAAACATCAAGCCGCAGGTCGATCATGTGATTTTCCCCGACGGCAAACGCATCATCGTATTGGCTGAAGGTCGCCTGGTGAATCTGGGTTGCGGCACGGGCCACCCTTCGTTCGTGATGTCCAACTCGTTCTCCAATCAAGTGCTGGCGCAGATCGAATTGTTCCAGTACGGAGCCAAGTACAAGAACGATGTGTATGTGTTGCCCAAGCATCTCGATGAGAAGGTGGCGCAGCTACATCTGGAACGCATTGGTGTGAAGCTCACCAAGCTCACTCCTGAACAAGCCAAGTACATCGGCGTGTCGGTGGATGGTCCGTTCAAGCCGGATCACTACAAATATTGATGCGCCCTCATTAGAGCATCTGGGTGGTTCGTGAGCCGCCCTCTTTCATTGCGCATCAGAAGGGTCGTTCACAAACGACCCCTACAATTGTTTTTATAAAGGCCGACATAAGTCGGCCTTGTTGTTTGTGACTTCGCCGCGTCGCTGCTGTCGGCATTTCGCGAAACGCGCAAAACTGAGAAATGCATCTGATAATTTTGCGAACCGCTGTTTGATGCGGCGGTCATATGCAAATTGATGCAGGTTTTTTCGCAAGCTCCGTCGCTATGATTTGTGCGTGCCCCATAGGACAGGATCGCTTCGTTCCCGGATATGTCGAATTCACACACCATCAACCTACTGCAGATTACCGATACTCACTTGCTGGGTAGTCGCGATGGCCTGCTGCGCGGCGTGAATACTTATGCCACGTTGCAAGCCGTGCAGGTGCATGCACGGCAACACTTCGCGAATCCACATGGCGTGCTACTGACGGGCGATCTGGTGCAGGACGATGCCGATGGCTATGCATTGATTCGCGAGGCGTTCGCACCGTCATCGGTGCCGGTGTACTGCATTCCCGGCAATCATGATTTGCCCAATGCCATGCATCACGAACTTGGCACTGAGCCGTTTGTACTGAACGATCATGTGTTGCTTGGCGATTGGCTGATCGTATTGCTGAATAGCTGGCAAGAACACAACGCCAGCGGTCGATTGGGTGTTGATCAACTTGAACGCCTAGATCAATTACTCAAGCGACACACGAGCAAACACGCGCTCATTTGTTTGCATCATCATCCCATTGCAATGCACAGCCAGTGGCTGGATCAAGTGGGTTTGAAAGATGCCGATCAACTACAAACCTGCATCGCCAAACACTCGCGGGTGCGCGGTATTTTGTGGGGCCATGTGCATCAGGAACTCGATGTGGTACGCAACGGCGTGCGTTATCTCGCTACGCCCGCGACATGTTCGCAGTTTCTTCCCGGCAGCGATGAGTTCGCACTGGATGCGCGGCCACCTGGCTATCGCACGCTGGAACTGCATAGCGATGGCAGCATCGACACTGAAGTGATCTGGTTGAGCTAGCAGACCGAAACAGAATATCTTTTGCTCGATCCTGCGGTTCGCGTAGGGGCGGTTCGTGAACCGCCTTCTTATCTGCATCGATAAGGGCGGTTCACGAACCGCCCCTACCAAGGACTGCTCATGCTCAAACGTGCGCGTTTGCCTATCGCCTTACTGTGCACGCTATGGACTTGCGCGTGCGTCGCCGATCCCGCGGTATGGGAAGTCAAAGGCAGATACAACACCGTTTATCTGGTGGGCACCATTCACATGCTGAGTAACGACGAACCATTGCCCGGCAACATCCTGCGCGCCTATCGCGATTCAAAGCGCTTACTGATGGAGATCAACACCAATGACATGGATCCATTGGCTACACAGGCAGCAACCTTGACGCTGGGCATGTTGCCGGAGGGTCAAACACTTTCCAGTCAGCTCGATGCCGATACCAATAAAAAACTCAAAGCCGCAGCCGGCAAGCTGGGCCTGGACGCCGGCATGCTGGAAAGTTTTCAACCGTGGTTGGCGGCGCTGACCTTGCAACAACTGCAATTCATGCAGCTAGGCTATGCCGCCGATGCGGGCGTTGAAATGCAACTCACGGAACTTGCAACTGCCGATCACAAATCCATTGAAGGTTTCGAAACGCTGCAACAACAACTGCAGCTTTTTGCGCAGCTGGATGCCAATGCGCAGCATGCCTTGCTCAAGCAAACACTAGAAGAGTTGGACACCGCAGCCACGGAATTAACGGCAATGATGGCCGCGTGGCACAGCGGTAATGACGCAGCGCTACAAAAAACATTGCAACAAGGCATGAGCGACGATCCGAAGCTGTACACCGCGTTGACCACCACGCGTAATCGACACTGGATTGAAGCGATGCGTCCCGTACTGGATCAGCAGCATGACAATTATCTGGTAGCAGTCGGCGCCCTGCACTTGCTGGGGAATGATGGATTGGTCGCGCTACTAAAGCGGGCTGGATATTCGGTAACGCGGCATTGATTGTTATGTAGGTCGGGTTAGCTGTCTTCAGCGTTTACCCGGCGCGATGTCAGATGTCGGGTAAACGCTGAAGACAGCTAACCCGACCTACGATCAAACGCGATTCAACATTGCCATCAACGCAAACCCGCACCACGCCGCCAGCAAGCACAGCGTGACCGATGCCAGCACATTGATGCCGGCCAGCAGCGCCGCGCCGCCGCGCAACAACAACAAGGTTTGTAAACTGAAAGACGAAAAGGTGGTGTAACCGCCCAGCACGCCGATCATCAGAAATTGTCGCGCTTCCAGCGATAACGACCAGCGGCCGGCGCCGCTTACCGATTCATTCGTCGCCGCCAACAAGCCGATGATGAAACTGCCCAGCACATTGACCGCCAAGGTGCCCCACGGAAATGCCGTGGGCCAGCGCGCCTGTACCCAATCGGCGGATGCGAAGCGTGCCACGCTGCCGATTGCGCCACCGATGGCGACCAGTACATAAGACATCATGTGCGTATTACAAAGGTTCGATGGGAGTTGGTCGATGCAAGCAGTGGCAGAACAAAATCAGCGATGCGTGCACTCTCCTGAAGAAGATATGCATGCGTGCTTTTTTGTCTCACACCTCAATCATGTCGAATTCTTCCTTGCCCGCGCCGCAGTCCGGACAACGCCACGACAGCGGCACATCATTCCACCTGGTGCCTGGCGCGATGCCGGCCGTGGGATCGCCTTTTTCTTCCTCATAGACATAGCCACAAATCACGCATAAATAAGATTTCATTGGTTTTAACAATCGGCCCGGAGTTTCAAGGAGCCGCGATTAAACCGGGAACCCGTGACTCAAGCAACTGGCGGCTGTCAGTACATTTGGAACTGGTTTAAGGCTTGTTGCGGATTGCTGCTTTCGCCTTGTGGGCAACTGGCGCGGAACACCCTCACCCCATCCCTCTCCCTCAGGGAGAGGGGCTAAGCAAGCACCTTTGTTTAGATCTGCGACGCACAGGCCATAAGTAATGCGAACCCCGCGCGAAGTGCCTACACTTTGCGCTCTTTTACGGAGCCTGTTCGTGAGTACATCGAATAATTTATTCAGCGAAGCCTGTCGCTACATTCCCGGCGGCGTGAATTCACCAGTCCGCGCCTTTCGCGGCGTCGGTGGCGACCCGGTATTTCTGGCGCGTGCCGCCGGCGCTTATGTGTACGACACGGCCGGCAAGCGTTACATCGACTATGTGGGTTCGTGGGGGCCGATGGTGCTGGGCCATGCACATCCTGAAGTGGTTAAGGCCGTGCAGGAACGCGCTGCACTGGGACTGAGTTTCGGCGCACCCACTGAAATCGAAACCGTACTCGCCAAAAAAATCAGCGAGCTGATGCCGGCCATCGATCTGGTGCGCATGGTCAGCTCCGGCACCGAAGCGACGATGAGCGCGATCCGTCTGGCGCGCGGGTATACCGGTCGCGACAAGATCGTGAAGTTCGAGGGCTGTTATCACGGCCACTCGGATTCGCTGCTGGTGAAAGCCGGCTCCGGCGCCCTCACGCTGGGTGTGCCGTCGTCTGCAGGCGTGCCCGCCGCACTTGCGTCGCACACCATCACGCTCAACTACAACGACAGCGCGCAGGTACAGCAAGTCTTTATGGAGATGGGCAATCAGATCGCCTGCATTATTGTTGAGCCGGTTGCAGGCAACATGAATTGCGTGCCGCCAGTGCCAGGCTTCTTGCAGACCTTGCGCTCGGTATGCGATGCCTCGGGCGCGTTATTGATTTTCGATGAAGTGATGACCGGCTTTCGCGTTGCTCTGGGAGGCGCTCAGGCGCTGTACAACGTCACGCCCGATCTCACCACGCTGGGCAAAATTGTCGGCGGCGGCATGCCGGTGGGCGCCTTCGGCGGCAAACGCTTCATCATGGAAAAACTCGCGCCGCTCGGTCCGGTGTATCAAGCCGGCACGCTGTCGGGTAACCCAGTGGCGATGGCAGCGGGTCTTAAAACGCTAGAACTCATTTGCGCACAGCATAATTTCTACGAACAGCTCACCAACAAAACTCATACGCTGCTGCAAGGCCTGACCGATGTCGCAGAGCGCGCCGGCATGGCCTTCACCACCACGCAGGTGGGCGGCATGTTTGGCCTGTATTTCCACAGCGAAAAGCACATCACCAATTACGCGCAAGTCATGCACAGCAATGCCGAACTGTTCAAACGCTTTTTCCACGGCATGCTCGAAGCAGGCGTGTACCTCGCGCCCTCAGCATTCGAAGCCGGCTTTGTCTCGGCCGCGCACAGTGAACATGACATCCACGCCACCATCGACATCGCCGCGCGCGTATTCGCGCGTTTGCAAGGATGAAGCAAAGCAATCCGCGCCCCTTGGTGGTTCGCTTCGGCGCGCTGGGCGACATGGTGATACTCACCGTGTTGATCCGGCACTTGCATGCACGCTTTGGTCAGCCGGTGGATGTGGTCGCATCGGGCGGCTGGGCGAGACCCTTGCTGCAGGATCAACCCGGCATCGGCAACATTTACGTGCTGCGTAGTCGTAACACCCCTTACTTGCTCAGCAGTGAACAACGTGCGCTGGTGAAGGTATTGCGTGAACGCGGCGCAGGTCCAACCTGGCTAGCCGATCACGACAACCGTAAGACCATTTCGCTGCTACAACGCAGCGGATGGTCACCTGATGACTGGTGCGATTATCGCGGGCTGCGCGATGTGCCCGGCCCGCATTTCTGCGATTTATTTTTGCGCTTTGCGTATCGCAACCCACGCGTGCTGGGTGGCGAAGACTTGCCGCTCGCTGCCCACGATGCCTATGCACAACTGACCGTGACAGACGAGCAACGCGCTGAGTTGCAGGCCTGGCTAGCAGCCAAAGGTCTGACCGACAAACTATTGATCCTGATTCAAGTGGGCAACAAACGCACCATGCGCCGCGGCCTGCGCAAACGCGCCAGCAACACCAAGTACTGGCCGGAAGAAAATTGGGCGGCGGTGTTAAGAGCACTGCGCGACTTGCATCCCGATTGTTCGATTCTGTTGTTGGGCGTGCCGCAAGAAGCCGCACTCAATGATGAAATCTTGCAGCTCGCAAACATTAGCAATGCGCACAACATTGCACATGAATTGCCGTTGCCGCGTTTGCTGGCGGTATGCGCGCAAGCCGTCGGTATGATCTCTGTGGATACCGGGCCGGCGCATGCTGCTGCCGCAGTCGGTTGCCCGGTGGTCACGTTGTTTGGCAAAGCTGAGCCACGTACTTACTTACCTAAGGGACCGGGCCGCGCAAGTTGCGCCGTTACCGGTGAAGTCGATGGCGAACGCACGATGCTTGGCATTGAAGCGTCGGCGGTTATTGATGCCTGGCGTGGATTGAGGGAAGCGGAGCCCAAGAACCAATAGGCACTCTTTATGTTGCAGGTCGGGTTTTACACCCGACAGTGATGTCGGGTGTAAAACCCGACCTGCAAATCAACTGATCAATGACTCTGCGCCACGCCATGCGCACCCATCTTCTTATACGGCGGCACGTATCCCTTATCGGCGAACATCGCCAATGGCGCACGCCAACCGAAGGTTTCCGCACGCGCATCGATCTGCTGCAATAACGATGGCCTGACCCAACCGCGCCGCACATGATCGGCCACTTCTTCGCGCGTGATAAAGCCATCGTCAACTGCCTGCAATAGATACTTCACCCACAAACCGCCCCAACGATGACCGCGCGAAATCCACGGCTGACTATGCATATCGGTGTAATGCAGCAAACCGGTACGACCCGCTTCATAGTGTTCCAGTGAATTCCACTCAGGTGGAATACTGGCTTTGACCTGCTGCGCAAGCTTCATTTCGTACATCAGCTGTTCGTAGCTGTACTGACCGCTGTCGAGCAACTCCACGATGGAGTCGGGCGTCCAGCGCAAACGATCGCAATCCAGCATCATGACGCTGAACTGCGGGCGTCGATCCGAACCGGTGGAACCTACTGCGAGCACGTCAGCGCCATCGAATGGCAACGTCCACACTTCGCGAATGTCTTTGAACACCATCATGTCTGAATCGACGTATATGGCGCGGCCTCGATAACCCGCCAGTTGAGGAATCGTAAAGCGTTGAAATGAAAAAGGCGTGCGCGGCCGATTGCGTACTTCTTGCGGTGTTTTGAAAGTGATAGGACTGCGGTGTAAGGGCATCACCTGCACCGTCATGCTGGCATGTTTGCGAATGGAATATTCCAACACTTGCACCGCCAACATCTGCTCTTCCTGGCTGCCGACAAACACGCGCACCGGCGACTCGATGTTCAGCGGCGCATAATCGACGCCGGTCTTGCTGATGGTGTTGGCAAAGCCCTGAAATTGCAGATCGAACGATTGATGACCGTTGTTGAGTTTGGTGGATGATTCAATATCGACAAACGCGCTGCCGTAAGCCGAGCCACCATCCACACCCAAGGAGCGCACGCACTTCACACCGCTCAGTGCCAACAAACTCAATGCAGCTTCGGCGCTGAAGTACTTCGCTTTTACCACCGGCCCTGCGCCGTGCCGGATTTTCGACGTACTAAGGTCGTACCATGTCAGTCGGCCTTCGTCGTGCAACTGTTGCAGCACAGGAATTTGCGTGACCCAGTATTCCAGCGACTTGTCGCCAACACGATTGTCCACATGGGGAAACCAGGGCATGACCAAGACGCGGGCATTCTTCAACAACGCATCCGCGCAGGCCGATACAACGTCCAGATCGATGATGTGCGCTACCGAGACCGGCCGCTCGCGCACCACATGATTCAAGCTCACAATTTCGAATGCAGTGACATCGTGTTGCGGCAGCAGCTCGAACGATGGGCCTTTGCCGAGAATCAACCACAGGCGATTGACCAAGTTCTGCTGCCTGATCCAGTCAAAGAAATGCTTCACTGTTTAAATTCCTATATCGCGAACAACCGGCTTAAAATCATTGCAGAATGAATAGATTCGAATGAGTGACGCATTGCGGCTAGCTTACCGCAAGACTCTTTGGACCGTAACCAAACTATAGCGCCGCTTCGCCGTCGACTGGCATTAGTTAAGATGAAGTACTGGCAGACCATCTGGACACAACGCATTGACTAATACCAAAACAATCGGCTGGTGGGCTGCTAGCCACGACTTACGCATTGCCAGTACACGCATACGTGGCGAACTGGTTATGCGCGCCCTGCAAGCGAACGGTACGACTGCGCAATGGTTCGATCCGCAACGTCGTGGCGCATTCGATACGCTGGTCATTGGCAAGTGCCACGATGCAGAAACACTACAATTGGCTAACGATTTCCAGCAGCAAGGCGGCAAGGTTGCTGTGGATCTTTGCGACAACCGCTTTGAGTTTCCGCGTGACGCCACCGAATTGGCACAGCAAGCTGCGCGGCTTCGTCAGCTCTTGAGCATGGCAGATCATGTCGTTGCATCGACACCTACATTGGCAGAAGTGATTCGCGGGCATGTTACAACAGTGCAACAGCTGAGCGTTATTGGCGATCTTGCTGATGATCTCAGCGTGGTGCCGACACGGCTACGGCAGTCGATCACCGCGAGGTTCAGTGCTTGGCGCATCTTGCAACGACTGCAGAAATTACGGAGAAGCGGGCACACGCTATTGGTCTGGTTCGGCAGTCATGGCGGGCCGTATGCCGATGCCGGCATGACCGATCTGTTGCGAATACAAACGACGTTGGAACAAGCACATCGAGAGTCATCGCTGTCGCTCACGGTAATTAGCAATAACGAAGAAAAATTCCGGCAACATATTCAGCCGTTTTTGATACCGACGCTGTACGCAGCATGGAACTCGGCTAATTTCGATACGCTGCTGCAGGCGCACGATATTTCCCTTATTCCCATCAACAGCAATCCATTCACCATCTGCAAGACCGACAATCGCGTGGTGACATCATTAATGAACGGCCTGGCAGTGATCGCAGATGAAATTCCCAGTTACACGCCCTATCGTTCAGCCATCGGCCTGGATGGTTGGAATACATGCTTGCAACGCTATCTCGGCGACGCCACCCGTCGCACGGCAGACGTGACGGCTGGGAAGGTGCTGGCATCGGACATGACTGATAAAAATAGAATCGTGCGGCAATGGCAGGCGGTGTTTGCTGCTGTGCGCAGTTAATGACAAACAGCTGGTTGTCATAGGCCTATCCAGCGACGCGGGAGCAGCAACTTGAAAGCGCGTTCGAGGGATTTGCGACGCAATCCTGGATGAGTCAGACCGCGCCAAATATGGGGCAGCCATGCAATTTTTGGTTCATCCAATACCACTTCTCGAGAGGCTGCTTCGATTCGATACATGGCTACAATCTGCCGGCCCCTGCGTTGTATATCCGGCGCCAATTGCGGCAACGCATTCAAGCAGCGCTCGTGATCGTCGGCAATTTCCCGATACATGCGAATAGTGCGTTCATAACGACGCCGACGCGCCGCGCGCTTACCGCCTTCGCGCGAATACACCCAACTGCCCAGATTACTATCATGACGACGATACAGCAGTAATGATTCCGGCAAACAATACAAAGGTCCAAACAAGCTGGCACGCAGACTGAGCATATTGTCTTCGACCATGCCTTTAAGCGGCGGCAAACCAATCATCAACTCGCGACGTATCGCCATCGATGCACCTAATAAGGTGACAAACTTGCCACAGTGAAGAAATTGATACTGGGTCATCGGCGACGGCAAGCCCCACACACCACGACGCAATACATTGCCTGCGGCATCGATTTCATCCACCCTTGATCCCACTGCATAAGCATCGGGATGCTTCTGCAATGCAAGCAACAATTCACGTACACGATGCGGATGCGATACATCGTCGCCGGCCATGAACACAAACACATCGCCGGTAGCCATTGTCGCTAGCGTATTGAGGTGCCCACACAAGCCTTGATTTGTGTCATTGCATCGCACGATTACTTGGTGCGGTCCGTTATATTGAGCCACGCGCGCTGCAGCGATTTCGTAACCACGATCACCGGATGCATCGTCCGAAATGATGATCTGACAGGGTACCGTTTGCGCCAGCGCCGCTTCCACCGTTTCTAGAATGGTTTTTTCCATGCGGTACGCCACCACCATAATGGTGGCGGAGAGTTGCGACCGATCTGTACTTGAAACTGTCATAGATAAACTACTGCCAACGGCAAGGAGCATTCATTGTAGCGAGCGTCCTGTCTCGGTGTTGCTGGAACCGAATAACCCGAGCCAACGCAGGCCCGTCATATATCTGAATGGCAACGTGCACCGCTGCAAGAACGAACGACGCTTCATGCTCCATAAGACGTTTCTATATCGAATCGCGTATAACAACAGCGTCCAACAGAACCATTGCCGGTAACGCGCGCGCCACAATTTCTCTAGCTGCAACAACGGCACACGACTAGGTCCAGCCAGTGTCGCCAGTGCACTGATGCGCCCGGCGATTTCACGCCATTTCGACAGTTTAAACTCGGCGGTGCGGACATCGCGTTTACGCTTGCGCAGCACGTCGGTAACATTGGCCGCATGTTGGCGGTAATGAACCAATGCCTGCGGACAAAACACAGCGCCGCCCATCGCAGCGGCCACCGCCGCCAACCACCAGTCGTGAAAAAAGTTGTCGGGAATAGGCAAAGCACGCGTCAGCACTTCGCGTCGAAATAACATGGCATGACCCGACACACAGTTTTCCATGACGAAGCGCATCGGGTCATCGAGACTCTGCATCGCCCATAAATCCGACGTGGCTTTGCCGAGCAACTTGCCATCGGCAGAGATCAACGCCGAATCGCAGTAACTCATCGAGGCATTGCCCAAACATTGATACAACTGCTGCAGCTTTTCGGGCAGCCAGATGTCGTCCTGATCGCAAGGTGCTACCAATTCGCCACGGCAATGTTCAAGCGCCAGCGCGAAGTTGCGTCGAAAGCCGATATTCTCTGGATTTACCAGCACGCGCAGATTGGGGTAGCGGCTCGCATAGTCGTGAAGTATCGCTACAGTGTTATCGGTAGAAGCATCGTCAATCGCAATGACTTCAATCGCTGTGTAGTGCTGGCCAAACAAAGAATCGAGCTGCGTCGATAAATAACAGGCGCCGTTGTAGGTGCACAGAGGAATAGAGATCAGCGCGGTCTGTGCTGGCGGATCAGACTGATGATCGAAAATGGTCATTTAAATCTGCAGTAACTGCGATAGACGCTTCACTGAGTTGTCCCAAGTAAACTGCAACGACTTCGCTTGACCGCGTATCGCCATCGCATGACGCTCCTCCGGATGTATAGCGAGGTAAACGATGGCATCGGCAATGCTCTGCGGATTCTGTGCCTGCACTACCATCGCGGTGTCGTCAGCCACGGCATAATCCTCTGTGCCGGGCTGCGTAGTAATAACCGGCAATCCGCAAGCCATGGCTTCGATAGGAAACAACGGAAAACTTTCGTACCACGAAGCGCTCAACAAAAAGTCGGCCGATCGATAAGCATCGGCTAGCGCCGGTAATTGAAGAAAGCCTAATGATTCATATGGCGCCACAGGATTGTCCGGCGGCAATAACGACGACCCATATACCAGCCAGCGCAAGTTGTAGTCAGGCAATCGCTGTCGTGCGAGACGCATGGCTTCAGCCATATCTTTGAAACCTTTCCAGGTTGCTTTGCGACCGCCATAGCTGATGATGCGCAACTCGCGCTTATTGGATGCGGCAACTGGTTCACCATTAAAAATACTGTGATCGATGGCATTGGGACACACCGGAATATCCTGCTGCCCGGCTGTAGATTCAAGCTTGTGCTTTAACCAAGTTGAATTGGCAATGGTGCGCAAACCAAGCTGGTAACTGAGCTTGGCTTCCTGTTCGGCAAGCAGTGGATCGGGTGCATCTTCGGCAAAATAAGGCTCATAGTGCTGCGCAAAATAAAACTTCTTGCCGGTGCCGTACAAATGCACGGCCAGTGCAGTTTTATATGAGGTGGCAATAGTGACGTCCGCGGCCTTCATGTGTGTGCCGACGTACTCGCATTGCAGCGCTTTCAGCATCAGTGGCGTCAATGTACGCGGATACTTGAACGCGAAAGCCGACATAACGCGCTGCTTGATGTCGCGAGTGCGCAGCCCCGGCGGCCGCTTGATGCCTGGCACGCGCAACAAGCGCGCCACTTCACGCCATAAGTCGCGCGAGGTGTCGCGCGGCGTACCCGGCGGCATCCAGCCAAAATCTCCAGGAATCCAGGCCGGAAATGGCGAAGGCAACACCGGCAGAAAATTGACTGTATGTCCCTGCGCGCGCAAACCGATCGCGTAGCGCGCAATGCAGTAAATGCCGCCTGTATAAGTCTGCGCCTCGAGTTTGGGTACGACAAAATTGATAGTCGCCATCGCTTACTCTTTGTTGAGCAGGTTGTTCGCTGCCTTGAGCGCCGCGCCCACCACCTGATCCATATTGTAGTAACGATACTGTGCCAGGCGACCGACAAAGGTCACCGCAGCTTCCGCTTGCGCGCGCTTGGCGTATTGCTGATACAACGCTTCGTTGTTTGCGGACGGCACCGGATAGTAAGGATCGCCTTCGTCTTGCGGATACTCACGCACGATGGACGTGCCTGCATGTCGCTGGCCGGTGAGTTGCTTGAACTCGGTGATACGCGTAAATGCATGCTCATTGGGATAGTTCACCGTACCGACTTCCTGATAGCGTGACGTATTGGCCAGATGCTCATGCTCGAAACGCAACGAACGATACGGTAGGCGTCCATAGCAATATCCGAAATAAGCATCGATGGGACCGGTGTATACCGTATGCGTCACCTTGGCTTGGGTGCGCACATCTTCAAAATCGATGCCGGCGCCAATCGTGATGTTGGGATGATCCAGCATATTCTCGAACATGCGCGTGTAACCATGTAACGGCATGAACTGGTAGTCATCCAGGAAGTAGCGATCATCGGTATTGGTGCGTACTGGTACGCGTGCCGCCACGCTGGCGGCGAGTTGCGATGGATCGACGCCCCATTGCTTGCGGGTATAACCGCGAAAGAATTTTTCATATAAATCGCGGCCCACCGAGTTCAATACCCAATCCTTGCTGGTCCGCAACGGCTCACGAGGTTCGCGCGCACGTTCGAGAAAGTCGGCTACACCGGCTTCGTCCAGCGTCAAGCCATACAGACGATTGATGGTGGTTTGATTGATGGGCATGGGCAGCGACGTGCCATCCACCACCGCACGCACCCGATGCTCGTAAAAGCGCCAATCAGTGAACGCCGACAGAAACTCGATGATCCGCTTGCCGTTGGTATGAAAGATGTGCGGCCCATAGCGATGCACCATCACACCGTTCGCGTCGAACTCGTCGAAAGCATTGCCGGCCACATGATCGCGGCGATCGATGATCCAGATGCGATAACCGGCATCGGCCAATTGCCTTGCCACGGTGCTGCCGGCAAAGCCAGCGCCGACCACCAGAAAATCATAGGCACGATTCATTGTAGTTATTCAGGTCTGAGGTTCATTCAAAAACGTCGACTGGCGTACAGCGTAAAACCATTGATGTCGACAAACATATCGTTACGCGGTGTTTGCGGCGGATCGCTGGGCAACAATTTATCGCGCGCTACTTTTTCGTGATGGCGCGCATCGAGACTGATATCCCACTTCGGCAACACATCGCGCACCTGCAACCCCAACCCGATGTAGTAGCCATACGCAGGCGTAGCCAAGTTGTAGCGACCCGCGCCGAGAAAACCATTGAGCGCGTAACGCTTAGTCAGGCGATAACGATAATCCACCGCACGCACCGACAGCAGGCTATGTCCGGCGACGTTGTCCAACTCGATTCGCGCGCCGAGATCGCTGCGTCGCGATACCTTGCGTCGCGCGCCAAAGCCAATATGCGACTCAAGCCGCGCATCGCTCTCCGTCCATGCTGCTTGGTTGCGAGTGTTGCCGAAGAACTGATCAACATCGCCCAAGAAGGTGTTGGCGCGACTGACATTGCCGCCAAGATCAACAAACACATCGACGGCATCGGCGTCGCCGGTGCCGGTTGGCAGGGCGCCTGCCGCTGCCGACCACCAATCCTGATCGAAGCTGAAAGACGCCGCCAGACGCGCATAGTGTTCATCGAATACATCACGCCCCACGGCAAGTTCGGCGCCGATTGAGTTGCCTTTCCAGGGCCGCGCATAACTGGCGCCGATTTCATGTTCACGCACGTAATCGACGCCCGAGTAATTCTGATTTGCCAGCGTTCGATACTTGAATTGCAGATAGCCATTCCACGCATGCCAGCCCAGACGCAGCATGTGACTCATGCCACCCACTCCATCGCCGCGCTGTCGTTCGTCACCGAACCAATGACCGATAACATGACCATGATTGGCCAAGCCGTCCCGATAGATGTGGTGCACATACCAGGCGTTCTGCCATTCGGATGCCTCGTAGGTGAAGTCGAAGCGATCACCGACTCGCGGCAGATCTAGTCCCATTGATAGCGCCGAGTTGCCCAGGCGGAAGTTGCCAGCGTATGAATTGTCTTCACCCGCGTATTCGAAATACACAGAGAATGGTCGCGCGCCGGGGAAAATCATGCGGCTGGTCACTGCCGCCGCTTGGTTGCCGAATTCCTGGTCGGTATTCACCGCTGCGTTAGTGTTGTCGTAACGCGATGGTTTGTACAACGCTTTAAGAAGATCGTTGAAACCAGAGCCGGAACGTTCGCCGCCGCCATACTGCATCACGCGATTGACGCTAAGCGCGTAACCGCTGACCGGTTGAATCTGCAAGTGCAAACCGGCCAGTCGCGGATTTCCACTGGTCAAACGACCTTGATAAGCGATGTTGTCGGAATGCGCCATCTGCGCCAGAAACACTTGGTATTGAAAGCCCAGCAACTTGAATGGCACATAGTTGGACAAGGTAATCGACGGCATGGTTGGCGCTTGTGTGCTGATTAATAAACTGCTGTCAGTGAACGGCGAGAGCCAATGATCCCGATAGCCCACATCAACCTGCGCGCGCGCAAAGCCGAAACTCAACATCGAACCGCTCGGCACTGCACGGCCGTCATAAGCCACGCCACCGACACTCGCCAATGCAAAATCGCTGGGTTGCCAGAATGCTGACGCCGCCGCTTGCCAGGCGCTATCCATCAACATGCCGCGCTGACTGGGCATGGATTTGGTTTCGCCGTTGGCAGTGACTGCCAGTTCGGCCGACGCCTGCGTAATACCAGCGTTGCGCATGTAGCGCTGCAGATAACGACGCACCTGCGCGCACAACGCCGGATCCGCAGCGCAGGCTTTGGGCAGCGCATCGAGCACCGCGGCAGCGGCAATTGGCCTGGTCATGACCGGCTGGTCGGCGAGGATCATCACGCGTTCGATCTGGCGTTCGATATCGGCCGCCATGTTCAGCGGCAAGTAAGGACTCACACCGCGGGCGAATGCGGGTGTTGATATTAATGTCGCGCAGACGATTGCAAGCCATCGACCCGGTGCTATGCCACTACAATTGTGCTTGCTTGAAACCATCCTGTATATGACCTCCACCACCCAATAGCAGGCGGCACAGTCTGCAGGTTCATTGTCGAAGGGGCAAGCAAGCTGATTGCATGCCCTTGCGGCTTAGCAGTCGATGCAGCTAGGCTGCTGACTGCTCATAAATTTACATCGTCGTTAACGATGCCCTGGCACTGTTCGCACATGTCAACACAATCCACTCTGCTGCCAGTCACGTTGTTGATAATGACCTACAACGAAGCCGGCAACATTGCGCGCTGCCTCGATAGCGTGCCGTTCGCCAATGAAAAACTGGTGATTGACTCGGGCAGCAGCGATGCCACAGCAGAGATAGCGCGTATGCACGGCGCGACAGTGATCGAGCAAGCATGGCTGGGATTTGGCGCACAGCGAAATTTTGCTTCAACGCAGTCCAGCAATGATTGGATATTGTTTCTTGATGCCGATGAGGCGCTCACACCGGAACTCGTCGCCGAATTGCAGCGCGACTTGCCGACGCTCCTCAGCTCGGATGCTGCTGCAGGAATCATCGCGCGCACCGCCGAGTTCATGGGCAAGCGCATGCGCTGGTACAAACTCATGGCGCGCGAACGCAAGGCGCGTATTTATCATCGACAACGTGCGCAGTGGTCGGAAGTGCGTGTGCATGAGTCGTTACGTTACCGCGGTCGCGCGCAATCGTTTACAGCGCCGTTCATCCATTACTTGAATCCGACGCTGGTACATCACGATCTGAAATACCTTCGTTATGCCGAACTCAAGGCACGCGATTGGCATGACAAGCGCCGCAGTGCGCGACCGTTCGAGTGGCCGTTCGTATTTCTAGCCACGTTCATCAAGGATTATTTCTTGCGACTGGCGATTCTCGATGGCTGGCGCGGTTTTGCTGCAGCGTGGCTGGCAGCCAATTACGCGTTGTACAAACGGCTGCGTTATTACGAAATGCAGGCGTTTCCGGAATCGCTGGCGTTGGCCAGCGAAGAATTGCGCGCACATGGATTGGAACGCTGATGTCAGTCGTGCTGCTCAGGGCAACAACTCACAAATCGCATTCACCGCCGGAAACTCGGCCATGTGCCGCGCCGGTTGCATGGTGTCGGGTTTGGCAATCGCGAAAACCTGGCCGATGCCATAGGCCTGCGCGGCGCGCAGCACAGCGAGATTGTCATCCACGAACAAGGCTTGCTCGCGCACCAATCCCAACTGCTTTTCCAGTCTGGGCCAGAACTCCGGTGATTCCTTGGGAAAGCCGAGGCTGTGTGAGGACACGACTTGATCGAGATGCTGTCGGAGGCCGGTGTACTGCGTCTTCACCGCGAAGGCATCGAGATGTGCATTGGTCACCAGAATCACTGGTCGCGCCAATTGCCGCACGACGGTCAGAAACTCTTCCGCACCGGGCAGATAACGAATGCGGTCGCGGGCTTCATGTTTGAGCGCCGCGATATTCATGCCCAGTTGCCGGCTCCAGTGATCGGTGCAATACCACGGCAATGTGCCGTGCACGGCGGCGAACATCGGTCGCAATTCGGCCTGCGCTTCGTGCAGCGCCATGCCGCGCGCCTCGCCGTAGCGCTGCGGCACCAGTTCGCTCCAGAAGTAGTTATCGAAATGCAGATCCAGCAGTGTGCCGTCCATGTCGAGCAGCACGGTGTGGATGCGCTGCCAATCGGGGCGCGCTGCAGTGGGCCGCGCAGATTCTGTCGGTGATTGTCTGTGTGTAGGACGCAATGACGCATTTCCCGTGTGCAAGGCGTGAGCCTGTCGGTGGTTATGTCTTCAGCCTATTACACTGCGCAATCCCACTCTTCACTGCAAGCTCGCGCGCGTTATCATTCGCCATCGATTTAAACAGCCAAGCCTGGCCTGACCCGCGCACCCCCATGATCGATTTGACGTCATCCATTCAGTTTCTTGGCGCCGTGCTCAGCGCGATGGGCACGCTGGTGTGTACTAACGGTGTGAATGCAATGGGATGGCCATCATGTTGAGCTGGCCACTATTGCTGGGCGTGGTCGGTGTGGCGTTATTTGTATGGTTCTGGCAGACCAGTCTCGGCGCCCGCGAGCGCGCCAATCGCGCTGCACTCGAAGCCTGCGAGCGCGCGCATCTGCAATTTCTCGACGGCACGGTGGCGTTTGCGCGGTTGGGCGCCGCGCGCAATGATCGCGGTCGACTCACCCTGCGTCGCACTTATGTGTTCGATTACACCGCCACCAGCATCGAACGCCGTCAAGGTTTTGTAGTACTGCTTGGCTATCGCGTCGAGTCCATTGGCTTTGACCCGGAGCGCATGGGGCGCAGCGGCGTGATTCCTCCCCGACCTTCACATCCCGAAGTCGGCCAAAGCGATCCGGAGCAAAGCAATGTGCTCGATCTCGCCGAGTGGCGCAAAAAGCGCAGTAATCAGCCCAGAATTTCCAACGACCATCCGCGCCCGCCCAAGGACAATACGCCTGGCGACAGCGGCTGGTGAGGCAATCCGGTGACTAAGGCCACTGAAAATTCGCTACAGTACGCGGACCCTTACGAGCAGCACTGATGAGCGACCAGGAAGACCAGAGCAACGACCCGGCGAAGCAAGCGGGCAACATCGATACCCAGACGTTCAAGCGTCTGGAACGCCTGCGGGAGCTGCGCATCGAACATCGCGATCTGGACGACGTGATCAATCGCCTGCAGATGGACCTGTACGTGAATGAAATCCAGTTGCGCCGTCTGAAGAAGCGGAAGCTGATGGTCAAGGATCAGATCACGCGCATGGAAAGCGGCCTGATCCCGGACTTGAACGCCTGATCGCCGCGCCACCCAGCCTGTTACATCAGCCATCACTCCGGCGGTCCTGCTGAACTCATGCAGCAACTGGTTCACAAGATTCTCGCGCAACTCGATCTGCTGCTGACCGCGATCGGGCTGATCCAACTGGCCACGTTGTTGACCGTTACCCTGATTGCGATGCAGTTGTCGCGTCGACTGCGCGCATCAGATGCGATGCGGCGCATCACCGACCAGCCGGGCCTCAAGTATCGCGTGCTCGAAGCAATCTACATTGTGGCGCCACACTGGGTCGCATTGGCGCTCACTGCAGTCGCGACGGGCTTTCTGCACGCGTTCCATCAGGAACCAGCGTTGCTTGATGCCTCACTATCGCTGATTGGTTTGCTGGTGCTGGTGCGCATCGGCGTCTACATCTTCCGCGTATCGGCCGGTACGCGCGCGCCCATCAAGGGCTGGGGCAACACCATTACCCTCGTCATCTGGGTTGCTCTATCGCTGCATGTGCTCGACTGGTTTGAGCCGGTGGTCAAAGCCCTGGACAGCGCCGGCATTCAGGCCGGTTCGGCGCGCATCAGCGTGTGGTCGGTACTGAAGGTAGTCTTCACCGTCACGCTGTTTGTATTGGCGGCCACCTGGGTGGCGCGCTGGTTCGAACGACGCTTGATGGCCATGAGCGGCGTCGCCATCAGCATGCGCATTGGGTTATCGAAATTTCTGCAGGCAGGTTTGGTGGGTCTGTCGATTCTGCTCGGCCTGAATGCCGCCGGCCTCGACTTGACCACGTTGAATGTACTGACCGGCGCCATCGGTATCGGTCTGGGCTTTGGTCTGCAATCGATCGCGTCCAATTTCGTCAGCGGCTTTGTGTTGTTGATGGACCGTTCAATCAAACCCGGCGATGTGATTAGCTTCAGCGGCACCACCGGCACCACTACTGAGGCATTTGGTTGGGTCGAAGAACTGCGTGGTCGCTATGTGGTGGTACGCGATCGCGACGGCGTGGCGACACTGGTGCCCAATCAACATCTGATTACCAATCCGGTAATCAACTGGAGCTACTCCGATCCACGTGTGCGTCTCAAGCTGCCGGTGCGTGTCAGTTATGAATGTGATCTCGAAAAAGCGTTGTCCATCTTGCTGCAAGCCACCGACGATCATCCGCGCATCTTGCGCGAGCCTGCGCCGGTGTCACGGGTGATGGGTTTCGGCGACTATGGTTTCGAACTGGAGCTGCGCTTCTGGATCGCTGATCCTCAAGAAGGCGTGAACAACGTGCGCTCCGACATCAATCGCATCATTTGGAAATTATTCCAGCAGCAAGGCATCCGCATTCCCGTGCCGCAGCACGATGTACGCATCACGTCGAATCATGCAGCGCCGGATGCGGCGCTTTGATGATCGGGCTTAAGAGGCTTAGTGATCATGACCAGCCCCGGCGACGAACTGCTCGACGCATTGGCGCAACTTGGTGTGCCGGAAAGCGCATTGCAACTACGCATGGTGCGCAGCAGCGGCCCAGGTGGACAGAACGTCAACAAGGTAGCGACTGCCGTGCAACTCACCTGCGATATGGCGGCGTGTCAATTGAACGAGATGGCACGGCAACGCCTGAAAGTGCTGGCCGGCCGACGTTTGAATAACGACGGCATCCTCGGCATCACGGCGCAACGTCTGCGCACGCAAGAACAAAACAAACGCGATGCACTTGAGCGGTTGCTGGAACTCATCACGCAAGCGCGCGTTGTGCCAAAACTGCGTCGTGCTACCAAACCCACCAAGGCGTCCAAGTTAAGACGGCTCGAAGGCAAGCAGCAACGCAGCGAACACAAGCAACGGCGACGCAAGGTCAGTGTTCATGATGAGTAGTGACGACGAATAGAGCCGCAATCAACTTGCGTGACATTGATACTAAGCACAAGACGCTTCGACAAGCTCAGCGACCGGATAGGAAGGTTGATCGCGCTTTGTCGATATTTCCGGTCGCTGAGCCTGTCGAAGCGTCCGTCACCAACATCAATACTTGCAGAAATCCAACTGACGAACGGCAGTCTCCACCAATCAACGTGGCCCAGGCTTACGCCGCGCCCACACATCTGCACCAGTCATCGGCGAAGCGTCATCAGATTGAGCAGCTACGCGTGCTGCTGCTTCACGCAACTTATCCTTCTTGCTCTTGCGTTTGCCTTTAACACCGCCGTTGGTTGCAGCCGGCGCACTGACTTCGGCTACATCAGGCTCGAAACCGGCAATCACTTCGCGCGGCACATGCAGGTGCTGGCGTTTTTCGATTAATCGAAAGTGCGCCTCATCATTCGTTGTGACAAAGCTCACTGCCACGCCTGTTTCGCCGGCGCGACCCGTGCGCCCAATACGATGCGTGTAATCAACAGGCGAGCGCGGCAAGTCGTAATTCACTACAGCCGGCAATTGCACGATGTCGATGCCGCGTGCGGCCACATCGGTGGCAACGAGTACTTGAATGTTACCGGCTTTGAAATCACGCAATGCTTGCATGCGCGCGCCTTGGCTGAGCTCACCGTGCAACGCCGCAGCCTTGATACCAACACGTCGCAGTTTGTCCGCCACATGTTCAGTGGCGTACTGGGTGGCGACGAATACCAGCACGCGCGACCAGCGTTCGCTACTGATCAAGTGCCGCAGTAATGGCGTGCGCTTCGCCGTTGCAACACTCAACGCGCGCTGTCGAATATCCGGCGCGCTGTGTTCGTTCACTTCCACACTGAGTCGTTCTGGTTCGTGCAGCAATGCAGTCGCGAGCGTTTGCACCTCGTCAGGAAATGTTGCTGAGAATAATAGGGTCTGGCGTCGCGTCGGCAGCAGTGCAACGATGCGCTGCAATTCATCGGCGAAGCCTAGATCGAGCAAACGATCCGCTTCATCCAGCACCAGCATGCGTACATCCGCAAGATGCAGCGCATTGTGATCCAGCAAATCGAGCAAGCGGCCTGGCGTTGCGATCACCACATCCGCGCCGCCGCGCAGCGCCAGCATTTGCGGATTGATCGACACCCCACCGAACACACTGAGAATTTTGAAGGGTTGCGCCAGATAGCGACTGTAGGTTTGCATGAACTGACTGACCTGAATGGCCAGTTCCCGCGTCGGCACCAGTATCAGCGCCGAGGTGCTGCGCGTTGCATTGCGTTCGGCGTGCAAATGCTGCAATAAAGGCAGCGCAAATGCCGCCGTTTTGCCCGAACCGGTTTGCGCCGACGCCAGCACATCAGCGCCTCGCAGCACGGCGGGAATCGCCGCGCGTTGAATCGGCGTGGGCTCGACATAATTCGATTCGGCCAGCGCGCGCAGCAGCGGCATAGACAAACCAAGTTCGGAAAAGGGCGAAGCGTCAGACATGCATGGATGGGGTATTGGCCAGCGGGCGCGAATGATAGCCGTCGACGGCCCCAAGTTTCGCCAGAGGATGAGGCGAAATCGGCACCTGAACCCGTGAATCCACCCAATTGCGGTTGCGGTAGCACATTTCCAGTCCCGGTTGTTTGATTTTCGACTACAATCGCCGGCCCGAATTACCCACCCTCCCCCAAACTCCCCCAACCGTCCCAACGAAAGGTATGCATGTGGATCAATCGCAATTAGATCTCCAATTGAAAGTGTGGAAAGAGCTTGCCCTAAGCAAGCAGATGTTGATGCGCACTGCCGCAGAAGCGTTGGACCTGGATCCCAACTGTGATCAGGACCAACTTAAAGCAGCTCTCGATCGCGCCATTCAGCGCGCCAAAGATGCCGAAGCCAGCGTCGTAACCGCCAAGCAGCAAGCCCAACAAGCGATTGCCGAAATCGACAAGAAGCTGGCCGCCGCATTGCGCGCGCAGACCATTGCCGAAACCACCGCCGCTGAAATCGTGGCCAAGCAGGAACGTGTGGCGCCGCAAATGGCTGCCGAACGCGCCGCTGTTGCCAAGGAAATCGCGCAACTCAAAGCCCAGGTGGCCGACAAGGACAAAGCACTCAAGGCGATCAACACAGCGCTGGCTGATACGCCAGACAATGTGGTTAAGAAACTGAAAGCGCTCAAGAAAGAAAAGCAGGATGAAGCCGATTTGCGCAAGCAGATCGAAACCACCTTCAGCACGCTGCGCAAGGAAAAGCAGGAACAGGACAAGGAACTCGCTGATCTGAAAGACAACAGCAGCAAGCTGGTCGCCAAGTATCGCGAATTGCATGAGCAGGCAACCAAGTTGCACGAACAGCTCAAGCCGTTGGTGAAAGAAGGCGAAGAACTGCTCGCCGTGCAAATGCTGGACGACAAGTTCCTGGAAACGATCGTTCCTGCTGAAAAATCGGACAAGGACACCAAGAGCAAGAAGAAGTAACCCGCTTCTGACGAACGACCCGCATCCATGTTGATGACTGGGCGGGTCATAACAAAACACCAACACCGGGCAGGACGCCGTGTGCTGGTGTTTTATTTTGTCTGACGAGCATCTCATCCTACGGCGCACCTACGCTGGCACGCGCCTTTCACCACTAGACACCATCGCCACTCAGCCGGTAAATCGGTACTCGATCAAATTCGGTGCTGCGCTGTGGTGTTGCAGCGACATCATCTTCACCGTGATGTTATCTATTGACGAGGTGTACTCATGAAACGCAATGCATCTGCAGTGTGGAATGGCGGTTTGAAAAGCGGCAAGGGCACGCTGTCGACTGACAGTGGCGTGCTGTCCAGCACGCAGTATTCGTTCGCAACGCGCTTTGAGGACGGCGCCGGCACCAATCCCGAGGAACTCATCGCTGCGGCGCATGCCGGCTGCTTTTCGATGCAGTTATCGGCGCTGCTGGAAAATGCCGGCCACACCGCCAGCAGTATCAACACCAAAGCAACCCTGACGATGGAAAAGACCGATGGCGGCTTTACCATCACTGCCATTCACCTGAATGTCAGCGCCAACGTGCCGGGCGCAACGCAGGAACAATTCGACACCCTCGCGCATACCGCCAAAGCCGGCTGCCCGGTGTCGCGAGTATTGAAAGCAGCCATCACGATGGATGCGAAGCTGGAATCTTAGAGTGCTGGCGGCGGTGTTTTCAGTGGGCGCAATGAATTGCACCCCTACAGAGAAACAATCAAGCATCAAGCGCCTGTCTGATTTCGCCGCGACCTCTTTATAATTCCGCCGGTTCATTTACATGCCGGCGGGAATCGCGTGCAGAACATTATTTCGATCAGCGCTCTTACCAAAACCTATGCCACTGGCTTTCAAGCACTGAAGGGCATCGACCTCGATATTCGTCGTGGTGAAATTTTTGCATTGCTGGGACCGAATGGCGCCGGTAAGACCACCTTGATTGGCATCGTTTGCGGCTTGGTGAATGCCACGTCCGGCCGCGTGCTGGCCGATGGTCACGATGTGGTGCGCGACTATCGCGCGGCGCGTTCAAAGATCGGCCTGGTGCCACAGGAACTCAGCAGCGAAATGTTCGAGAGCGTATGGCACACGCTGGAATTCAGCCGCGGCCTGTTCGGCAAGGCGCCGAATCCTGCGCATCTTGAAAAGGTGTTGCGCGATTTATCGCTGTGGGACAAGAAGGACAATCGCATCATGGATCTGTCTGGCGGCATGAAGCGCCGCGTGATGATCGCCAAGGCACTATCGCATGAGCCGCAGATTCTGTTTCTCGACGAGCCGACTGCCGGCGTCGATGTGGAGCTGCGCCGCGACATGTGGCAGATGGTGCGCGAGCTGCGTGCCAGCGGCGTCACCATCATTCTTACCACGCACTACATCGAAGAAGCCGAAGAGATGGCTGACCGCATCGGTGTCATCAACAAAGGCGAATTGATTCTGGTGGAAGACAAACACGTGCTGATGCGCAAACTGGGTAGAAAACAATTGACGCTGCACCTGCGCACGCCGTTGACGCAAATTCCAACACAGCTTGCCGATTGGCAACTCACACTCGCCGATGCAGGGCATGCGCTGATTTATTCCTTCGATACCCAGAATGACTCCAGAGACATCGCCGGATTGCTGCGCCGCTTGAGCGAAGCCGGTATCGACTTCAAGGATCTGCAAACCAGCGAAAGCTCACTCGAAGATATTTTCGTTTCGCTGGTGCATAACACTTCGACCTGACAGGCATATCGACATGCACATGAACGCCTACGCGGTTCGCGCCATCTACACCTTTGAACTGTCGCGCTGGTTTCGCACCATCGTGCAAAGCATCGCCTCGCCGGTGATTTCCACGTCGTTATACTTTGTGGTGTTTGGTTCGGCGATTGGTGCGCACATGGCGCAGATCGATGGCGTGAGCTACGGCGCGTTCATCGTGCCGGGGTTGATCATGTTGTCGGTGCTCACTGAAAGCATTTCTAACGCGTCCTTCGGCATCTACATGCCGCGCTACGCCGGCACCATATACGAAGTATTGTCTGCGCCGATTTCCTACATTGAAATCGTGCTGGGTTATGTCGGTGCGGCAGCAACCAAATCCGTGCTGCTGGGCTTGATCATTCTCGCGACGGCGCGCGTGTTCGTGCCATTTCACATCGTGCATCCCGTGTGGATGCTGACCTTCTTGCTGCTCACTGCACTGGCGTTCTGTCTGTTCGGTTTTGTCATCGGCATCTGGGCCAGCGGCTGGGAAAAACTGCAGGTGGTGCCGATCATGATCATCACGCCGCTTACCTTCCTCGGCGGCAGCTTTTACTCCATCGCGATGTTGCCGCCGTTCTGGCAGAAGGTGACCTTGTTCAATCCGGTGGTCTATCTGGTCAACGGCTTTCGCTGGAGTTTTTACGGCACAGCCGATGTGAGCATTGCCACCAGCCTGACGGTGACATTGATCTTCATGGGCGTGTGTCTGTTGCTGGTGGGCTGGGTGTTCCGTACTGGGTATCGGCTTAAGACTTAGTAACCACCGCTGCGATCAAGCGCAGGTTGCCGCACCGATTCACGTGGCGCGGTTCACACTTCAGGACGCTGCACGCCTGCGATGTTGCATAAGCAATTCGCAGGCACTCAAGGCTACGGATTCATGACCGCTGACGATGAAGGGCTTCTTTGCTTCAGCCTTTCTTCATCCAGAGCACATGAATCATGGCATCGCGTTTCACACCATCGACCCTCTGGCCCGGCCTTGCTTGCAGCTTGATACTGAGCGCCTGCGGTGGCGGTGGCGGCAGCGAGCCTGGCACCAGCGGCGTCACTGCGCCGGCGACCAACAGTTATTCGGGCGTCGTCGCCGATCGCAATGGCCTCGGCATCGGCGGCGTCAGTATCACGATATACATCGATAACGATCACACCGAACACACCACGACCACTGACTCCACCGGTCATTACACAGTGAGCGGTTTGCAGGCGAACTATCCTTACGGTCAGTACGAGATCTGGGCCGATAAACCGGGCTTTGCATTTTTGCCGAACATCAACAGCAGCGAGGGCGTCGCCGCCAAGACCGATCACAACGCCTTGTTCAAGACCGTCATCGGCATCGATGCACACAGCGCGCGGACGATTACTGACGCTAACTTCATGGCACTGCGCGCCACTGACAAACTCGTCGACTTGCCACGTTCCGGTCAGAGCGTGAGTTACGTCAACGGCGACGATGCATCGGCGGCGCGCGGTGTTGTCTGGCCAGCGACACGCTTTATCGATAACAACGACGGCACGATCAGCGATGCGTTGACCGGTCTCATCTGGCTCAAGGACGCCGGCTGCATCACGGCGCAAAACTGGAACAGCACGTTGGCTGCCGCCAATCAGTTAGCGAATGGCGCGTGCGGGCTCACTGATAGCTCCACTGCTGGCCAATGGCGCATGCCGAACATCGGCGAACTCGAAACGCTGGTCGATGTGTCGCAAAGCAATCCCGCGGTGAGCGCCAATCATCCATTCATCAACTTGGCGAATACTTACTGGTCATCCACCACTTATCGCGGCAATACCAGCGAAGCGTGGGTGATTCGCTTCAGTGACGGGGTTTATATCAACGACGGCAGCAGCAATGTGAAGACCGCCACTCACGCGTTATGGGCCGTCAAGTCAGGCAGCACGAATGGTGCAGTCGCACTACCGATGACGGGTCAATTCATTGTCTATGCCGACGGCGATGATGCCGACCTGCACCAAGGCGTGCGCATGCCGTATCCGCGCTTCATCGACAACAACAACGGCACGCTCACCGATGCGGTGACCGGCCTCACCTGGTTGAAACGCGCCAATTGCATTCACGCCGACTGGGCTGGCGCGATTGCAGCGGTCAATGCACTGGCGAATGGTCAATGTGGTTTGAGCGATGGCTCCAGCGCCGGCCAATGGCGCATGCCGAATCGCAATGAAATGTTGTCGCTGGTGGATCGCGCCGAAACCAATCAGGCATTGAAGTTCAACACCGTGTTCATGAAAACGAATGGCTCGGTGGATCAAGCCGCCATCTTCGATACATTCAATGAATTTGAGTTCTACTGGACATCGACCACCAATAACAACGACATCACGCAGGCGTGGACGGTATTTAGCTGCGACTATGGCGTGTACAACATCAATAAGACGGATTTGGGCTATACGTTAGCGGTGCGCTAGTCGACCTCTGCGCTTCGTTCAAACGAACGACTTCACGCGAAGTATTCGTAGTGCTCCACCGCGGGCGCTGCAGCAAAGTGAGGACCGATCAAGCTTCGCCACTCAACAAACAAAGGCGACTCGCGAAAGCCGATCATGTGATCGTTAAGCGTTTGCCACTTCACCAGCAGCAAGTAGTGATCGGCCACATCTACCGAGCGCTGGATCTCATGGCTGATATAACCCTTGGCCTGCGCGATGACCTTGGCAGCTTGATGGAATGCTGCTTCAAATGCGGGTGACTGGCCGGGTTGGATGGTGATTGAAGCGACTTCAAGAATCATAGTGGTCTCTCAGCTCATGGCTTTCGATAGCCAGCGATGTTTATAAAAATCAAATTTCTATGCTGCTAGTTAAGAGCGTCCTCTCTCCCTCAGGGAGAGAGACAGAGTGAGGGTGCTCCCGAACCGTAGGAGCAACTTGCTCCACCCTCACCCCGACCCTCTCCCATAGGGAGAGGGAGCTGGCGATCGCCTCTGTAGGGATGAGGCATGGCCGCCACCTTAAAAAAGCACTATCAACTACCTTCCTGCGGCTTGAACTCCGCCGGCTTTTCCGAACCGCCGCCGAAGAAAAACTTTTCCATTTCGGTGACGAGAAATTTGCGGGCCTTGGGCTCGATGGGCGACAGACGATACTCGTTCATCAGCATGGTTTGATGCTTGAGCCATAAAGCCCAGGCTTCTTTGGAAACTTCGTTATAAATGCGCTGGCCCAGTTCGCCCGGATAAGGCACATGATTCAGGCCTTCGGCTTCGCGCTTCAGATAAACGCATTGAACGGTTCGGGTCATGACAATCTCGATGAGGTTTGCTTGATGCGAAGGAGGCACGCATCACGGCAAGGCGTTAAGAATATCCAGCACCGGCTTGGCGAGGCCAATGCGCAGTGGCGATTTGGGATCGTACCAACACAGGCTGGCGTTGTCGGCCACTGTAGCAAGTGGCGCTGCATTGGTCAGCAAGGTGGGCTGCAAGTGCAAATCGAAATGGGTGAACGCATGATCAATCGCGGCAAGCTTTTGCGTCGCGCCATCATGCTGTAAATGCGCATCCATCCACTGCTGCATGGTCGCCTGCGTTTCAAATTGCGGGCAGATCCATAATCCGCCCCACAAGCCGGCCGGCGGCCGCTGTTCCAGTAATACTGCGCCGTGCGCATTACGCGCCACCAACGCAAAGGCTTCTCGCTGCGGGCGTATGACCTTGGGCTTACGTGTCGGCAGCTCGGCTTGCAGATGTTGCGCGTACGCCAGACATTGCGTTCGCAATGGACATTCAGCGCAACGTGGCTTACTGCGCGTACACAGCGTTGCACCAAGATCCATGATGGCCTGCGTGTAATCGGCAACGCGTGTCTGTGGCGTGCAATGCTCGGCCAAGGTCCACAATTGCGCTTCTACTGCTTTGGCGCCGGGATAACCGTGAATAGCGAAGCAACGCGCCAACACGCGTTTGACATTGCCATCGAGAATGGCGTGACGCTCGTGCCGCGACAAGGCCAGAATGGCGCTGGCCGTGGAACGACCGATGCCGGGCAAAGCTTGCAGGTCGGCGTGCGCGGCCGGAAATTCGCCGCCGTGTTGTTGCACCACGAGCTGCGCGGCGCGATGCAGATTGCGCGCACGCGCGTAATAGCCGAGACCGGTCCATAGATGCAGCACTTCATCCAGCGGTGCGTTTGCCAACGCGTGCACATCGGGAAAACGCAGCATGAAACGCTGGTAGTACGGAATCACGGTAGCTACCTGCGTCTGCTGCAACATGATCTCGGAGATCCACACGCGATACGGCGTGCGTTGCTGTTGCCAGGGCAAGTGCTTGCGGCCGGCTAGATCAAACCAAGCGAGCAGCGCGGCTGCAAAAGAGGTGTGAGTCATGGGGTCTCGATAGCCGCGCGGCGCTCCACATTCTGAAACAGGCTCACGGTGCCTTCGCGCAGTGCGCGCAGCATCAGCGAGCGGCCGAACAACGCCGGCACCCAGAACTTGGGCACGATGAAAGTGGTGTATTGGACGCGAGTGCGCGTGCCATCCGCAAGCAGCACCGTGTGCGTTTCGCCGCGTTCCGCATCGCTGCGCTCGGGCAACACTGTAGCAAGCAGTTCGCCGGGACGTTCCTCGACGCGTTCGACGCGTTCCACATTGCGGCACAACAACGAGACGCACACATGAATGCGGGTGAACAACTGCACCTGATTGGCAGCCGGTGTGCCGAGCACGCGCACTTCGAGAATGCGGGCGTCGAGGTTGGAATAATGGGCATAGTCACGCAGCACGCGCTCGACGCGCGGCAGCGGCACATCCAGCGTCGCGGTCAGCGCCAGACGGTACTCGCCGCCTTCGTAATGCGTTTCGACATGGTCGAGCTGCCACGCCTGAGCCGGCGTGCTGCCACCCCACGCGGCCACGACGCTCAGCGCGAACACACACCTCTTCATGGTGTTGGATGCTTTCAAGACTCTCATTTGCACCGTAGGTACCGCGCCGCTTGCACAACGTTGCATGCGCGGAAATGTGAACGCGCACGCATCTGAATCATTCATTGCCGCCACCACCGTCAAGAACGCCTGCCGTCGCCCGATAGCGTTCGGTAGTAACCCGAATCCTGCGGCGCCCGCGCCCGGCCATTTCGAGAACGCGCCCACATCGTTTCCGGTTTAGGGGTTTGTAGCACGGAATTGTAACGGGGCGCCGGGCTGGCCCTGTTGTCATGACGTCGCATGCTAACGGGCCGGCCGCATTTGCATCACCGCTTCGCCGCAACCTCATCAGTGGATCGCCAATGGATTCGTCAGTGGATTCGTCAGTAAACAAGGCTTCCAGCCACCCGCGCAATCTCATGCCGTACATCGTCGCGGTCACGCTCGCGTTGATGCTGTTCGCGCGCCACCTGAGCATGCCGACGTTGTTGGGCGGACCCTATACCCTGGTGGTGATCGCGAGCCTGCGTTCGTCGCGCTTGCGCCATGCGTACTACACGGCGGCAATCGGCACTGCCTATCTGGCGTACTTGATCTGGCTGCAAGCGCCGCTGTCGTCGGTGCCGATGTATGCGGTGATCATCAGTCGCGCGCTGCTGTTTTCTGCGCTGTGGCTCACCGCCCTGCTGGGCACCGGCATGATCAAACGCACGCGGCGCGAGTCCGCGGCGTTGACGCGCATGCAAATCATGCAACAACAATCGGCTGATTCGCTGCGTGCGGCGGAAGCGCTCGTCAGTGCGGCAGAAGCCGGCAACCTGTGGCTGTGGGAGGGTAATGCCAACTCTGGTGGGTTTTTCTGGGACGTGAATCCGCCGGCGGTGCTGCAATTGCCAGACGGCAGCTCGCAAGAACGCTGGCACGCGCTCACGCAGCGTCTATCGCCGGAGGAACTGGTGGTGATGCACGACACCATAAACAAGGCCCTGAAAGATCGCGCGCTGTCTTTCTCGCATCGCTTCGTGGCTGCGGCGCCCGACGGCACGCCGGTGCATTTCCTGACGCGCGGCAAGGTCAAGTATTCACCGGACGGCAACGCCAGCATCATCGGCACGACGCTCGACGTCAGTGAAGAGGTGCAACGTGCACGACAGCTGGAACAGCAGATCGCGGCACAGGCCGTGTTGCATCAGCGCATGCAAATCGCCGCGCGAGCCGTCAATCTATGGATCTGGGAATATGATCTGGCGAGCCATACGTTCCTGTGGGACGAGAATCGTCCAGCGGAATTCGGTATGGCCGATGTACCGCACGCGCAGGTACGAGAACACATGCGGAAGGTGGTGCCGCCGGAAGACGCAGCCGAATACGATGCGACCACCTTGGCGGCGATCAAGGCAAAGCAGAAGCGCGTCACCTTCCGCTATCGCGTCGTAAACCACGGCGTCACACGTCACCGCGAAGGCGTCGCGGAAATTATCTACGATCACAACGGCCAGGCCGTGCGCATGATCGGAGCTACCTCCGACATCACCAACGAAGTGCAAACGGTGGCATTAATTCAACGCCAGGCACAACAGGAACGCGAGTTGTTTGATCGGCTCACCACCGCCACGCAGGCGGCGGGTATGCATTGCTTCCAGTATGACCTTGAGCAGAAGATGGTCACCTGGAGCGATAACGCACGCGTGGAATACGGCGCTGCGGCGAACGACTGGTCGCCCGAAGAACTGAGCGAGCACATGGCAGCGTCGGTGCATCCGGATGATCGCGGCTTCGAAACGCGACCCAGCATCGTCGTCGACGGCGACACCGGCGCGGAACGGCAGGTCTTCGAGTTCCGGCGTTTCCGGCCGGACGGCACCCTGGCCTACACGCGCATGTATCAGCGGCCGTGCCGCGACACGTCGGGCAAAATCACACACAATCTATGCGCGTCGCTGGACATCACCCAGGAAGTGCAGGCCGCGCGCAAGTTGAAGGAACAGGCCGCCGAGCTGCAGCTCATGCAAGAACGCCTGGAACGCGCCGCCATCGCCAGCCAGGAAGGGCTGTACGAAATGGACTTTGTGAGCGGTCATCACTGGGCATCGGACAGTTATCGCCGCCTGCTCGGTTATCCCGGCGATTTCGAGTTGACGACGACGGAACACTTCGCCTCACTGGTACATCCCGACGACCTGGAGCAGTTGCGAGCCTTGCGCGAGACACGCGTCGGCAACAGCAACAGCTTCTGCGTCGATTTGCGAATCCGTCACGCCAGTGGCGAATGGCGCTGGATGCGCACCGTCGGCACCTCGCGTCATGACGACACTGGTCGGACGCTGGCGGTGAGCGGCTCGATCCGCGACATCCACGAACAGCGCATGACTGAGTTGAGTCTCAAGGAAGTGCAGGATCGCTTCAATCGCGCCATCAACGGCACGCAGGATGGGCTGTGGGAGTTCAACGTTGGCAGCAATACCCCGTGGTTTTCTCCGCGATATGGCGAGATTTTTGGCTACAGCGCCGAAGAGGTCGGCAGCTGGTGCGCCGAGGACGTCGTCGCACTCACCCATCCGGACGACGCCGTCAAAGTGGCCGAGACTTACGAACGCGCCATGCAGCTCGACGCACCGTTCAACATCGACTACCGCATGCGCACCAAGCTGGGCGCATGGAAGTGGGTGCGCATGCGCGCCAAGCTGGAGCGCGATGAGCGCGGTCGTCCGCTGCGGTTTTCCGGTTCCGCACAGGATGTCGACGAGGCGCATCAGGCGCATGAAAAACTCATCAAGGCCACCGAAGAAGCCCAGGAAGCCAGTCGCGCCAAGAGCGCCTTCCTGGCCAACATGAGCCATGAAATCCGTACACCGATGAATGGCATTATCGGTATGACAGGATTACTGCTCGACACCGGGCTTGATAAAGCGCAGCGCGAGTTTGCCGACATCATCCGCAGCAGCGGCGAATCGCTGCTCAGCATCATCAACGACATTCTCGACTTCTCCAAGATCGAAGCCGGCAAGCTGGACATCGATGAAGCGGAAATGGATTTGCGCAGCACCGTTGAAGATGTCGGCGCGATGCTGGGTCTGCAGGCCGCGGTGAAGAAGCTGGAATTCGTGGTGAACGTAGCGCCCGACATTCCCACGCAGGTGCTCGGTGATCCGCAACGCATTCGTCAATGCTTGATGAATCTCGCCAGCAACGCCATCAAGTTCACGCGTCACGGCGAAGTCGTGATCGATGTCAGTCGCTTTGCTATCGACGGCGGCGAACAATTGCACTTCGAAGTGCGCGATACCGGCATCGGCCTGACTCCGCAGGCGGTGGCCAAACTGTTCCAGCCGTTCACGCAAGCGGATTCATCCACGACGCGCAAATATGGCGGCACCGGTTTGGGTCTGTCGATCGTCAAACGTCTGGTGGAAATGATGGGCGGTGTGGTGGGTGTCGACAGTCAGCCCGGCGTCGGCTCGCGTTTCTGGTTCACACTACCGCTGCAACGCAGCGACAGCCCGGCCGGTGCAGTGCTGCCGGATGTGCAACTGTTGCGCGGCAAGCGACTATTGATTGTCGACGACAACGCCACCAATCGCCGCGTGCTGTCGCTGCAACTGGCGCATCTCGGCTGCGAAGTCACTATCAGCGACGGCGGCGATGCGGCATTGGCAGAGCTGGAAAAACGCCGTCATACCGAGCAGCAATTCCACGCTGTGCTCACCGATTTCCAGATGCCGGATATGGACGGCGGCATGCTGGCAACGCGCATCACCGCCATGCCCGATCTGGCTGCATTGCCATTGATCTTGCTGACCTCGATGGATCGGCAGAGCGATTCGCTGACCTTCGGCGCAATGGGTTTCGCTGCGTACTTGATCAAGCCGATTCGCAGTCGCGACTTGCGCGACTGCCTGATGCGCGTGCTCGGCGCCGAACTACCCGCTTTGGAAAGCAACACCATGAGGAATCGCCGCTTGGTGCTGCCCGGCGATAAGGCGATTACTGAACGTTTCATCGGCAAGGCGTTGCTGGTCGATGACAATCTGGTCAATCAACAAGTGGGCCGCCGCTTCCTCGAACGTCTTGGCTTGTCAGTCGAGCTGGCCAGCGATGGCGCAGAAGCCGTTCAGGCCTATCAAGGCGGCAGCTTCGATATTGTCTTCATGGATCTGCAGATGCCGGTAATGGACGGCTATGAAGCGACGCGCCGCATTCGCGACTTCGAAGCCTGGCGGCCACGCAAGCCGATCGTAGCGCTCACCGCCAACGCGATGCACGGACAGATGGAACGCTGCATCGCCACCGGCATGGATGACTTTCTGACCAAGCCCATCGACCGCGATCACCTGCTACAGATTGTCAGCAAGTATTGCGCACCGGCTATCGATGCCGCTCATGCAGAACTGGATGGACCGACCACTGCGGCGTTGCTGGAAACACCGGTGATTGCCGCGCCGCCTAAAGTGAATGTCGACAAATTGAAGAAAACCGCCGATGGCGATCTGGATTTCATGCGTGAATTAATGCAGCTCTATATCGACGGCAGCGAACCGATGCTCACGGAACTTAAAGCGGCTTGCGCCGCCGATGATCGCAATGTGTTGCGTCGCGTAGCGCACAAACTCAAAGGCGCCAGCGCCAGCATTCATGCCGATGAACTGGTCGCCGCCTGCGTTGCACTGGAACATCATGATGAGGGCCTGGATCATGCCGCCCTTGCCGCACTGGAGCAACGCGCCGAGCGCGCACTGCATGACGTCGTCGAAGAACTGACCAAGTTAGTGAACGATATTCAATCGGCGGCGTAGCGCTTTTATCGCTGTTTTTATAGCTTCGTTCGCTCTCTGTCGAAGCATTCTTAAAAATCAGGAACCCTTCGACGGGCCTGTCCTGAGCAGCGCAGCGTGTCGAAGGACTCAGCGCAAACGGAGTAGAGGTTTTGAAGGTTATGGTGGATGAGTATTCGTGAGGACACCTCAGCCGTTAGGGAAAGGAGCTGGCACAACGAGTGATGACGACTCGTTGTGATTCATCCTTGCTTGCATCGTCACCAGTACGCATGAGTGATTGCGATAGCCCAGCCATTCGATCGATTCGTTCGGACGCATGATGTGACTCACGCGTAGCGACGAACTTCTCGCCCAAGCAGTGATGCATCACAACAGGCTCGTCAGTTTTAATTTGCTGAGCGGACTCAAAGCGTAGGAGCGGCGTTCTAATAAATGGGGCCGCGAATGCAAATGAATCGCGGCCCCCTTAATTAAGAGAGGCCGCTCCTACACCATGATCGTCACCATGCAGTATGGCAGGCCGACTTATGAGTGTGACAACACTTCACCACTCAAGCCGCATCGGCCATCTGCACCGTGACGCGATTGCGACCACCTTCTTTGCTGGCGTAGACGCCGGAGTCGGCGGCGGCGATCAACTTGTCAAGCAAGGTATCGGCGGTCATGCCGGGTTCCCAACCACTGACGCCGAAGCTGGCAGTGACGGGCACCTGTAGTTCACCCACTTGAAACGGTTCGGCAGCCAACTGCACGCGACAACGTTCTGCGGCCAGGCGGGCATCGACAATTCTGGTTTCCGGCAACACCACGACAAATTCTTCGCCGCCGTATCGCGCCACCCAATCGGTGTCGCGCAATGAACTACTCAACGAACGTGCGAAGTTGATCAGCACTTCATCGCCGACCTGATGGCCGTACGTGTCGTTGATACGTTTGAAATGATCGACATCGCACAACATCAATGACAGCGGATGATTGTAACGCTGCGAGCGTTCCAGTTCGCGACGCAGTTGATCCATGAGGTACCGGCGATTGAACGTGCCGGTGAGCGCATCGGTAATCGACAGACGTAAATTCTCGGCATTGGCCTGGCGCAGTGAGCGCTCCATCTCGAGCAGGCGCTTGCCGGTATTCAGACGCGCCAGCAATTCGGGTTCGAGCACTGGCTTGACCAGATAATCGTCAGCACCGGCCTGCAAACCCATCACGACATGTTCGACGGCATCTCGCGATGTCACAACGATTGCATAGACGTAACGATTCAGTCCCATCGAGCGCACGGAACGACACAGCGACAAACCATCGAGCTTGGGCATTTCCCAATCCGTCACGACCAGTGACACATCGTCCAGCGAAATGATGCTGAGCGCCTGTTCACCGTTTTCAGCCATGACCACTTGAAAGCCGGCACGGGTGAGCATGCGGCCAACCAACATGCGCTGCACGGGCTCGTCATCGACCAGCAACACCTTGGTTTTCGCTTCGGGCGTGTTGGCAGCCTTGTTCGCATTGAGGTCATTCATGCTTTCACATCCTGGCGCTGCCTTAGCCACCGGTTGATTCCAGTGCTACGGGAGCGGTGTTCCATGCCGCGACTGCACCGGGCAGATCCGCGCCCGGCATCGGTTTACCGATCAAGTAGCCCTGCACGCGATCGCAGTTGGCCTGGGCGAGGAAATCCAGGGCCTCCTGGGTTTCCACGCCTTCGACGCAGGTCGTCAATCCCAATTTGTGAGCCAGCAACACCATTGTTTCCACCATGACGCGCGCTTCGTCTCTGTGACACACGTCACGTACGAATGAAATGTCGATCTTCAACTCACTAAACGGCATCAAGTACAGTTGCTTGAGCGATGAATAGCCAGTTCCGAAGTCATCTATCGATAATCCGAAGTTCTTCACTCTTAAGCGGGTCAAAACGTCCATGGTGGTGTCGGGATCGGACATCGCCGCCGACTCGGTGATCTCGAAGGTGATGTATTGCGGATCGACGCTGTATTGCGCAGCGAGCCGCTCAGCCAAGTTCGGGAAGGTGCGGTCGTTCAGCAGCCGCGGCGACAGATTGATCGCAACAGCCAGTTTCAGCCCTTGTGCATGCCAGGCGGCGGTTTGGCGCATGGACATGTCGACGATTTGTTCGGTGAGGTCGCGGATCAGACCGCTGCTTTCGGCGATGGCGATAAACACCGGCGGCGGAATGAAGCCGCGCATCGGATGACGCCAGCGCGCCAGCGCTTCGACACCTTCGACATGCCAGCGACCGTCGATATAACGCGCCTTCGGCTGATAAAACACCTGTAATTCGCGGCGGGCGAGCGCCAGCTCCAGATCGGTGGCGCTGACTCCCACGCTGGGCTTCATGGTCTTGCGCAACACCGCTTCAAGATCACCCAGCATGATTGGCTTCTGCAATGCGCCAAGCATGCTCAGGCCTTGAGTGCGGCCGACTTGTTCGGCAATGCTGAGCACACGTTGATCCATGCCGCTGGCCACCAGCACTTGCGCCTTGGCGCCCTGTTGGCCGAGATAACGCAGCAGTTCGATGCCATCGGCGCCGGCCATCTGCAGATCCAGCACCACCACGGTAGGGCTGAAATCCAGATAGCCGCGGCGAAACGCATCGGCCTCGGTCACCGCCAGCGCTTCAAAACCCAGACGCTTGGCCACCTCGGCGATGAATTCACACAGCTCCTGCTGGTCATCAATGACCAACAAGCGGTTAGCTGATTCTTGCAACACACACCTCGTCAATAGCCCTTCGTCAAGGGTCCGTACCGACATCCGTTGTCGGGTGATGGCGGCGGCCTGCCGCGTCCTGCTGCCAATCAGTTGTCCAGTGCTGTTGCAAACCGATTCACTCGTCCAGCAGCGCACGCAACTTCAACGCCAGTTCTTCGTTGCGATACGGCTTGGCAATCATTGCTTCCTGCGTCAGCGAACCGGCCTTGGCCAGTAATGGATCACCTTGGTAACCCGTGGTCAGCAGCACCCGGATGCCAGGTTTGATGAGCCGCGCTCGGGCCGCCAATTCGGGACCGAGAATAACACCGGGCATAATCACATCTGTGAACAGCATATCGATTTGAGGTGTTTCATGGAGTAACTGTATTGCAGTGTCGCCATTGGACGCTTCCAGTACGGTGTAACCCAGGCACTGCAGGGCAAGCGAAGTAGTTGCCCGCAAATCGGTATCGTCTTCCACCACCAGAATCGTTTCGGTGCCGCCTGGCAAGGCGCGTTGCGCCAATGTGTCTGATAGCTGTGTTTGTTCATCGATGGCGCGCGGCAGAATGATGCCGACTCGTGTGCCCTTGCCCAACTCGCTGTGCACCAGCACCGTGCCGCCCGATTGCTTGACGAAGCCATGCACCATGGACAATCCCAAGCCACTACCCTTGCCTGCTTCCTTGGTAGTGAAGAACGGCTCAAACACACGCGATAACACCTGCGGTGGGATGCCTTGGCCGGTATCGGTCACGCTGATGTCGACGTAATCTCCTGCTTCAAGATCGGCATGCGCGCGAAAGAATGCAGCGTCGGGTTGAACGTTTCGTGCCGACACGGTCAGGCAGCCGCCATTGGGCATGGCGTCGCGTGAGTTGATCACCAGATTGAGAATCGCATTCTCCAACTGCCCTTGATCGACTTTCACCGGCCACAGATCCGGCGCCATATCAAGACGCATCTCCACGGTGTCGCCCAAGGTGCGTTGAATCAGTTCAGCGAATTGATGCAACTGCTGACCGACATCGATGATCACCGGCTCGAGCACCTGACGTCGCGCAAAACTCAGCAGGCGCTTGGTAAGGTCAGCGCCGCGCATCGCTGCGCGCATGGCGGTGGCAAGCTTGCGTGCAATCCCCGCGTCTTCACTGACGTCGCGTTCGATCAATTGCAGGTTGCCTAGAATCACGCCGAGCAGATTGTTGAAATCATGCGCTACGCCGCCGGTCAACTGGCCGACTGCCTGCATTTTTTCGGCTTGATACAAACGCGCTTCGAGCATTTTCAATTCAGTGACATCGCTGAGCACCATGAAACAACCCACCACCGCTTCGCCGTGACGTTGCGGCAGAAAACTGCACAGCACTTGTCGATGCTCGTTGTGCACACTCAAGGCGCGCACCAGATTGCTGGCTTCACCGGCCAATGCCTGCTTCACGCCGTGAACCAGATCGGACTGTTGCTGTACATCCAGCGCGCTGCTCAACGGTTGGCCGAGACAGTTGCCCGCCAGGCCGAAGGCATCGCGCAACGGCGATTGATTGCAGTAGGTAAGACGCTGCTGGTAATTCACATGAATCACCAATGCCGGCATCGCATCGAGGGTGGCGCCGAAGAAATCACGCGTCTCGCGTAGCGTGCGCTCTGCTTGTTTGCGCTCGGTGACATCCTGCAATGCGCCGTACAAACGTACCGTTGCGCCATCGATGCGCTCCGCCTTGCCCATGCAACGCATCCATACATTGCCCTGACCGCTCAAGCGCAACTCCAGATCGAAACTGTTGCCGGTCTGCGTGGCTAAACGGCCGGCGCGCACCAAGGCGCGTCGCGAACTGGGCGCCATCGCTTTGAGTAATTGCCTGATGGATGCCGTGCGGCCGGTGGTCAAGTGCATGCGCCGGCCGATGCCTTCGGAGACATTCATGCGCTGCGAGCCGACATTGATTTCCCACGCGCCGACCTTCGCCATATGCTGCATGTCCGCCAGCATGACATCGATGCGGGAGCGTTCGGTGAGATCGCGAAACGCAATCAAGCTTGCTGCCATGCCATTGTGTCGCAGCGGCACCATGCGATATTCGATAGGACGCGTGCGGCCGTTCTTGCAACGCAGAACCGCGCCGATACCGCGCAACATGTCGGTGGTATAACCGATGCGGCCGACATCGCGTTGCTCCGGCAAATCGCCGGCGGTCATTAAGGTGCGATAGTCGCGGCCCAGTAGTTCTTCGACTTCATAACCGAGCAGGCGCACTGCCGAGGGATTGGCAAAACAGACGTTGCCGGCGAGATCGAGTTCCAGCACGCCTTCACCGCTGGCATCGACAATGGCTTCGTTACGACGCTGTACTGCTCCATCGATCAGCATGCGCCGCTGCAATGTTTGCAGCCGACGACGCAGCCACCACACTGCGCCGATGCCGATGGCCGCAAGCAGCCAAGCCAATCCTGTCACCATCGTTACCGACTGCACCATTATTACCCACATTGCCCCAAGTTGTGGTTAAGCGAATGGTCAGCGGTCTGTATGACAGCGCGCCTGCTGAGAAGAGGTCCTAAGAAGGAGCGCGCCCCGCGTACCAATTCACCGCATATTGCATCAACTGGGCAGCGGTGCGCAGCGATAACTTGCGCTTAATGCGTTGGCGATGCGATTCAACAGTCTTGATACTGAGATTAAGTGCCTCGGCGGTTTGGCGGGTCGACAGGCCCTTGCCGATCATGTGCAACACCTGCAGTTCGCGATTGCTGAGACTGTCCACCGGATTAACCGACGTATATGCGCCACCGGCGGCAAACTTTTCGATCATGGTGTTGCCAACGGTTTCGCTGACGTAGATGCCGCCTTCCAGCACGCGGCGTAACGCCACCAGAAACTGATCGCTGGCTGCCTGCTTCATGATGTAGCCATTGGCACCTGCCGAGAGCATGCGTTCCGCATAGATGACTTCGTCATGCATGGACAGCACCAGCAACGGCAAAGTCGGATAATGCGCGCGTGCGTCTTTCACGAGCTCAAGGCCATCGCCTTGCGCCAGCGAGACATCGACGATCACGGCATCGGGGCGCAACTCGCGGATCAACGACTTCGCTTCGCGCGCGGTCTCCGCTTCACCGCATACTTCAAGGTCGGGCTCTGCTTCCATCAAACGGCGCAGTCCCTGCCGTACGATGGGATGATCGTCGACAATCATGATGCGGCGGCGGCGTTGCACCGCACCTTGTCGATGTTGAGTTCCGCTTACCAATCCGGCTGCCATTGCTTAGCTCCTGATTCAACTGCAGGTCATTCAAATACGTCGGGTTAACTCGGTGTCAATGCACGCCTGACCTGTTCGGCAGACCTCTTGCCTACCTGAATCTCTTTCACTGAATCCCTAGCAACAGTCGATACGTTTAAACCGAAATCCAAGACAATACATTCTGCACACATCGTGGCTCTGCTACTTGCATTGCATTCGCGGACACAACGACAAGGATGCTTCATGCAATTGCCAAAACAAACTTCAGTCAGAGCGTTGCTTCCTGCTTCACCGCGCGGGTCGATACCCATTGCGCGGCATAGCGCATCAATTCATTGGTAGAGCGCAGATTGAGTTTCTCGCGCATGTGCCGGCGATGTGCATCTACCGTCTTCATGGACAGCGACAAACGATCGGCAATCTCGCGCGTACTGACGCCGCCGCCGATCAGAGCGAAGACTTCCAGCTCGCGTTCGGTTAAGGCCGCCACCGGATCATCGTTACCACTGTTGAGCTGACCGCGCACCGCCTTGGACAACAGGCGTTCATTCATTTCGCTGCTGATGTGACGCTGGCCCTTCACTGCTTTGCGCAACGCAGTGAGAAAGTCCGATTCGGCCGCGCTTTTCATGACATACGCACTGATGCCCAGGCGCAGCAGACGCTCGGCATACAAGGCTTCATCCTGCATCGATAACACGACGATACGAATCTGCGGATAGTGCTGTCGCACCCAGCGCACCAGTTCGATGCCATCATCGGCCCCCAGGGTGAGATCGAGCACGGCAACGTCGGGCAATAGTTGTGTGATGGCCTGACGCGCCTGCGCGGCATCGCTGGCTTCAGCTACCAGACGAAACTCCGGCAAGCCGCCAAGCAGTTGCTTCAAGCCTTCACGCACTAGCGGATGATCGTCGACGATAACAATCCGTGCTTCTGAGTCGCTCATAAGTTTTGTCTGACTCCGGCCGCGCATGGCGAGCCACTTGAATGATTGGACCAGCAACGCCTGTTCGGTGAAGTCCCCCAACGAAGCGACGGCAATGCGGGCAATGTGAAACACTTCGGTCGTGAGTTTTTACCATTGGACCTGCAGGCAGACAAGCCAGACTTACCTCCGCACAGCATCGGTGCTACCGTTGCATGAATCGTGCTTGGCGTTATCGCCTCATCACGTTAGCGCCGCGTACTTCAAACAAACGCACCGAACCACCGAGCACTTCAGGATCGATATGCATTCCGAGAACCAGATGCGTGTCATCGTACTGGAAGATAACCCGGCAGATGCCGAGCTGATTGAACTTGAGCTGCATAGGAACGGCCTGAAAGCCGATTGCCAACGCGCCGTCTCATCCAGCGATTTTTTGACTGCACTGCAGGCGGGCGCGCCCGATGTGGTGCTGGCCGATTACACGCTGCCGGGATTCGACGGCATGAGTGCACTGCATATGTTACGCAGTCATTACGCCGATGTGCCGTTTATTTTTGTTTCCGGTTCGCTGGGTGAAGAGCGCGCCATCGAAGCATTGAAAAGCGGCGCTACCGACTATGTATTGAAAGATCGTCTGCAACGGTTGCCGGCCGTGGTGCAACGCGCGCTCAGCGAAAGCCACGAACGCCGCGAACGTCGTCTGGCACAACAGGCATTGGAAGAACAGCGCACCTTGCTGATCGCCATCATCGACAATCTTCCCGAACACATTTATGCCGTCGATGCCAACTCGCGGCTGACCGTCATCAATCAGGCCATGCTGGCCAGATTGAAACGGCGTCGCTCCACCACCATCGGCCGGCGACTCAGCGAGTTGCCGGGACAGGAACAGGCGCGCGAGATGGAACTGCAGGACGCGATGGTGCTCAACTCGGGCCGACCGCTCATCGAACAGGAACACGGCATCGAACTGGGCGATGGTTCGATGCAATGGCTGGTGAGTTCGCGCATACCACTGCGCGATCACAATAACGAATTGATCGGTGTGGTCTGCACCGAACGCGACATGACCAGCCGCAAGGAACTCGAACAGGAAATTCTCGATATCTCCAATCGCGAACAGCGACGTCTGGGCAGCGATCTGCATGACGGCCTGGGACAGGAACTCACCGGCCTGTCGTTAATGATGAAGGGCCTTGAAGTGCAGATGTCGCGCGAGAACTCGCCGTATTTGCCGCAGGTGGCCAAGTTGAGCGAACTGATTGCGCTCACCATTCAAAGCACGCGTTCGCTGGCGCGGGGTCTTGCGCCGGTCAATCTGGAACGCGGCGGCATTCGCGAAGCATTGCGGCAACTGGCTGCGCGTTGCACCGATCTGTACAACATTCGTTGCACCTTCAACGACGCGAATGCGCTGGCCATCGAACTCGACGAAGGTCTGGCCACGCACATCTATCGCATCGCGCAGGAAGCCACCACCAATGCGGCGCGCCATGCACGTGCACATAGCATTGTTATTGAGCTGCGCACCACCGCGCGTCGCCTGCATCTGAGCATCATCGACGACGGCATCGGTTTGAACACAGGCTTAAGCAAGGGTAAGCCCGGTATTGGCTTGAAGATCATGGAATATCGTGCCCGCACGGTGGGCGGCACCATTCATTTCGAGTCATTGAAACAAGGCACGCGCATTGCGTTGTCCTGCCCGTTGCAATTGTTGCGCAAGCAACGCAACAAGGCGGCGGCCACAGGAAGCTGAGAAGGAAATTTCTCTACCGAGATACAAGTACAGCTCATTAAATTAAATAAGACGCTTCGACAGGCTCAGCGACCGAACAAAGCGTATCCGGTCGCTGAGCTTGTCGAAGCGTCTGTAGTGCAAACTTGTTTAGCTGCGAAATTGCGCAGGAAGCGATGCGCTTCAACCGGCCATCAACGCCGAAGGTTCAACGCGGCCCGTACCCCAGACGTTGGCAAAAATTTCCAGCTCTGCGGCGGTTACCGGCTTGCTGATGTAATCGCCCTGCAAGCGATCGCAACCCATGCGATCGAGACGATCGAAAGCGGCTTGTGTCTCCACACCTTCAGCGCACACGCCCAACGATAACTTGTGGCCCAGCTCAACCAGCGCCGCCACCACGGTGCGGGCTTGTTGCGATGTGGTCATTTCTGCAACTAGTGTGTGATCAACCTTGATGCTGCTGTAAGGCATCTTGTATAGCTGCGTCAAAGACGATGTACCGATGCCGAAATCATCCAGCGCCAATTCGACGCCCCGCACTCGCAAGCGCGCGAAACTATCCATCACCACATCTTGATCACCCACTGCAGCCGCTTCGGTCACTTCGAAACACAGGAAGGCCGGCGGCACACTGTATTCACGCAACACTTGCGACAGGCGATCGGGGAAATGCAGGTCAGTCACGTTATGCGCCGCCAGATTCACGGCCAGGCCCAGCTGCAGACCATTCATATGCCAATGACCGATCTGCCGCAGCGACTCGGTGAGCACATAGTCGGTCATTTCCAGCATCAGGTTTTCGCGCTCCACCATCGGCAGGAATTGCGCGGGATACAACAGACCGCGTTCGGGATGCTGCCAGCGCACCAGCGCTTCGACTGCACTCACCACCCAGGCGGATTCGGTGCGTTGCAAAATCGGTTGGTAGTGCAGCACCAATTCATATTCGGCGATAGCACGGCGGAATTCATCGCCGGTCAACGGCGCGTGTTCGCCGTTGAATTTGCGCAGGTACGTTTCCAGCTCCTGCATACGCACCGGCTTTTGCAATGCATCGAGGATATTCAGCCCGAGCGACAAGCCGAACTGCCGTGCCGACGCCAGCACCTTGTGGTCCATGCCGCTAAGAATCAACACGTCGGGTCGGTTCGAGGAAGTGGCCGTAGCGAGATGCCGCAGTCCTTCCACGCCATCCATATCGCTCATTTGTAGGTCGAGAATGACCAACGCCGGATGCGACTGCGCCACGGCATGGCGGAATGCCGCACCGGAATCGGCGGTGACGACGTCATAACCGCTGCGCTTGCCGATGGCCGCGATCAGCGCGAGCAGCTCCGGATCGTCATCAACCACCAGCAGGACATTGCGCGCAGACAGGGACACATCGACCTCTTTACATACATGTTGCCAAGACTAAATCGGAATTCTGTCGCAAAACTTAAGCTCCCGACCCTCCCTGCAACTGTGACCTGATGCTCCGTTGGCGTTTATCGAGACAACGCGCCGGTCAATTCCTGCGCCAATGCCGTCGCGCCGTACACGGTGCGCAACGCGGCGAGAATCGCCGCAGGATGCACCGCCACCGCCCGATTCAGATTGCCGTCGTACCAGAAGCCGCCGCCGAGCGAATGCAGATTGCCGTCGAAGATCAGGCCGACGATTTCGCCGCGTCGATTCAGCACGGGACTGCCGGAGTTACCGCCGATGATGTCGTTTGTGGTAACGAAATTCAGGCGCGTGCTGGTATCGAGTCGTGGCTTTGCTGCGAGCCAACTCGCGGGCAACGCAAACGGGTCAGCGCCAGTGTGCCGTGTGAATGCCCCTCCCACATCGGTAAAGGGTGCAATCGTGCGGCCCGTCACACCCGGCTCCTGCCAACCTCGTACTTCGCCGTAGGACAGACGCAGGGTGAATGTGGCATCCGGCGCTACGCTGGTGCCGAGTTGTTTGAAGCGCGCTTCGGCGATGGCTTGCGCTGCGCGTTGCGCCACTGCTTCCACTTCATTATCGAAGCGGCCACGCAATCCGCGCGCATGGGGATCGATGTCCCGCGCCAATTGAATGAATGGATCGGTGGATTGCGCGACGGCGTTCGGATCGTTCCACAATGCCTTGCGCACCGCTACATCACCCAATTGCGTGGCCTTCACCAACCGTGCCGCCAATTGCTCCGGCGATTCCTTACCCAGCACTTGTTTTACTAACGGGTGATCGACGCCCAGCCATTCGCGCAGTTTGGTCAACGACCACGACAGACGCAGTTGTTCATACTCGGGATACAGCGGCGCAGCGCTGAATAATGCCTGCTCCACGCCGGGCAGATCCGCTTCGGTAAATTCCGGCAACCGGTCCGCGTCGGCCTTGGCGCGCTCGGCCGCGCCGCGTACCAGCGTGCGCGCAAAACTGAAGTACTTGCTCTGAAAGCCGCGCCCAGTTTCGATGAAGTAATGCTCATCACTGATGGCGCGGTGCGTCTGTTCCGCACGTGCGATGTCCTGCCACGCTGTCCGTGCCGCGATTAACTCGGGATGCGCCAACACGTATTGTTGCAGGTCGGCTTCGTTTTGCTGCTTGGTGTGCAGCAAGCTTTCATCCTGCAGCGCTTTAAGCGCGCCGCGACGTGCTTTCAAGGTGTTTTCAATACTGAATAAATCGCTTGCCGCCACACGCGCCGGCTCCGCACCCTGCTTTTGATATTGCTCCAGCACGCCGCGCAGTTCCGAATACAACACCACATCGCGCGGATAACGCACATCGCGCAAGGTTTGTATTTGCGCAGTGGTCAGTTCGCGTTGCGTGGCGCCGGGATGACCGGCAACAAAGGTAAGTTCGCCTTCAGCCGCGCCGTTGGCATTGATACGGAAATAATCCTTGATCTGCGCCGGCTTGCCATTTTCGTAAGCACGCAACACCGTCATATCCAGATCGTAACGCGGGAAGTTGAAGTTATCGGGATCGCCACCGAAGAACGCCGCCGCTTGTTCCGGCGCAAACACCAGACGCACATCCTGAAAACGGTGATAGCGATACAAGTGATACACACCGCCGTGATACAGCTCGACCACATCACAACGTGTCGTGCGACCTTGTTGCGCAACGCAGGCCGCAGTCAAGCGCGCCTTGGCAGCATTGAATGCCTGTTTGAAGGTCTCACCGTTCAGTTCGTGCGTGGCTTGTTTGATGGTGGCAGTGACATCGGTGATTTGCTCCAGCCGATTCAACTCCAGCTCCGGACATTTCAGTTCCGCTTCGCGACTACGCGCGAGAAAACCATCGCGCAGATAATTCTTCTCGGCGCTAGAGACGCCTTCCAGACACCGCACGCTGCAATGATGGTTGGTCAGCACCAGTCCCGCCGCCGAGACAAACGATCCCGAACAACCCTGTGCCAGACGCACCGCCGAATGCATGACCTTGTCCACCCATTGCTTGGTCGGTGTGAATTGATAGTTGGCCTGCAACTGCGCGGTGGGCAGATTATCCAGCGTCCACATGCCTTCGGCGGCGTGTGTCAGAGAGGTAATCAGCAATGACATCGATAAAACAAGCAAACGCATGCGGGACTCCAACTTGATCATATCTGTTCAATTCGATCGGTTATGTTCGTTGTACACAAACTTCGTAGTCCAATAACAACAGCGTTCTCTCTCCCTGAGAGAGAGAGAGAGAGAGAGAGGTGCTCCTAAGCGTAATGACGACGCGTAATGCTCCACCCTCACCCCGGCCCTCTCCCTGAGGGAGAGGGAGTTAAAACCAAGAGAGACGCGAAGACTATGAGCAACTCAACGCTACCTCGCCAACTTCCGCACCGATCCCTGCTTCGCCTTCGCCACTAACGCATCCAGGTCGGCGCGATGATGCGCCGCGTTTTTGCACTCGCTGGCGACACTGGCGCGAATGATCTCCGCCAAACGGAGCACACCGGGGCCAGCCGCATCGCGGTCGGCATATATCAAGTACAGCGAACCCATGCGCACACTGCCTTCGCGCAAGTTCAACGGTTTGAGCGATCCCGCTTCCAGCTCTTCGCGAATACGCTCTTCCGGGAACCAGGCAAAGCCATAACCGCGCCGTACTGCGTCGATTGACGTGCTCATGTTGCTCACCGTCCAACGCTGCGTGGCTTCGAGTGTAAGCGCATTGCCGCTGCGATTGATGCCGCTATCGCGCACCACCAGTTGTCGATGCGCACGTAAATCGCGCTGCGTGATGGGCCGTTGCAGTTGCTGCAATGGATGATCAGGCGACGACACAGCGAGCATGCGTACCTCCATCAACGCATCGCCCAGATAACCTTGTGGAATGAGACTGGAAATGGCCAGCTCTGCTTTGCGTTCAATCAATGCTTCGCAAGTGCCGCTGAGCACCGACTCGATCAATTCAATGCGCGTGTGCGGACTTTCGTTGGCGAATTGCGCCAGACATTTGAGCAGCACAAAGGTCGGAAACAACGGCTCGATGGCAAGACCGATCTCCGCTTCCCACCCCGCCGACAACTTGTGCGCCGCGCGCTCAAGGCCACTGGCTTCTTCAAGCAACGAACGTGCACGGCGATACAGCAACTCACCCGTGGGCGTCAGCACCGCCTTGCGGCCTTGAATCTCGAACACCGTGACGTCCAGCACCGACTCCAGTTTTTTCACCGCGTAAGTAATCGACGACTGACTCTTATGCATTTGTTCGGCGGCCTGCGCATAACCACCCGCTTCCACCACGGTGAGCAAAGCCCGCCATTGTTCGATGGAAATGCGTGGATGGCTGCTGCCGTTGGCATTGGGATTGGGATTGGTGGGTTTCATGAGTGATCAAGTCAAATTAACCAAACTGCAGTTCAGTCATCCTGACAACGGATGACGACTCGCGCGATTCCATCTATCGATTCGATAGGAATGCGCCAAATATTGAGCTTTTTTATTCACTCAGTAAATCGTTTCATTGCCTCACGCAAAGCGGACACCCAAACCCCGCTGCACTTGAGGAAACGAACATGAAGACTCTGCTGCAGATCAACACCAGCCTGTTTGCCGGCAACGGCCAATCCACCCAACTGGCCAACGATTTCGTGCGTGAATGGCGAGCTGAGCACGCCGGCGCCAAGGTGATCGTGCGCGACCTGGCCGCTGATCCGGTGCCGCATTTGAATGTCGAGCGTCTGACAGCCCTGGCCACCGTGGCCGAACAACGCAACGCAGCACAACGCGAAGTAGCCGACTATTCGGACGCGTTGATTGCCGAGTTGAATAGCGCGGATGTGATCGTGATTGGCTTGCCGTTGTACAACTTCGGCATTCCTTCCTCGCTGCAAGCCTATTTCGACCATGTGGCGCGCGCGGGAGTTACCTTCAAATACACCGCCAATGGCCCAGTGGGCTTCATTGCAGGCAAGCGCGTGTTGATATTCGCCACGCGTGGCGGCAAACATGCCGGCACCGCTCGCGATAGCGCGTCCACCCATGTCCGCAATTTCTTGGGGCTAATCGGACTCACCGACGTGGAGTTCATCTACGCTGAAGGCTTGAACATCGACGCCACCACCCGCGAGCAGGAGTTGAATGCAGCACGACAACAAAGCGCGCAGTTGGCGCATTCGCCGAGCTTTGCGTGAAACCCCAATCCTGTAGGGGCGGTTCGCGAACCGCCCTCTCAGATGAAGAGCACCGTTCTCGAACGACCCTACCATACGATACGCAAATACACTTGAAGGAGCCGCAGCCATGACCACCCGCAGCGTCAATCAGATCATCAATAGCATGACCACCTCCGATGGTGCTGGCGTGAAGTTGTTGCGCACGCTGGGTTCGAAACAGAACCTGCGTCTCGACCCCTTCCTGATGCTCGACGAATTCGGCAGCTTCGACGCCAACGATTACATCGCCGGCTTTCCGCCGCATCCACATCGCGGCTTTGAGACGGTGACTTACATGCTCGAAGGTCACATGCTGCATGAAGATCACATGGGCAACAAAGGTCATCTGCGCAGCGGCGATGTGCAATGGATGACCGCTGCGCACGGCATCATTCACTCGGAAATGCCGCAGCAACAGTCAGGTCGCATGCACGGTTTTCAGTTGTGGATCAATCTGCCCGCACGCGAGAAAATGAAGGCGGCGAGTTATCGCGATATTCCCGCAGAGAAAATTCCAGTGGTAGCGTTCGGTAACGGCGCAACCGTGAAAGTGATTGCCGGCGATGTCGTGAACGATGAGCAACGCATATCGGGACCGGTGCAAGGTCTTGCAACACAAGCTCTGTACCTTGACGTCAAGCTGCCGCAGGGCCAGCGATTTGTGCAGGCAACTCCGGCTGCGCATAACGCCTTCATCTACTTATACGAAGGTGAAATTACGATCGGCGAAGGCGCTGTCACCAAGCTGCAAGGCCATACCGCAGCCTTGCTGAACGGCGGCGATCAGATCGTTGTTAACGCGGCCAGCGATGCACGGTTCTTGATACTCGCCGCGCAGCCATTGAATGAACCCGTTGTGCAGTACGGTCCGTTCGTGATGAACACGCGTGAAGAAATCGAACAAGCAATCGTCGATTATCAGAATGGCAAGCTGGTGCAGGAGAAGGCGCTGGCGTTTGCGGAGTAGTTGATCGCAAGAACAACTAATGCGATGAACAAAGTTGTCATCTCGCTCGCTTAAACTCGGACGACATGCACAACACCGACCACTCTCCCGACGCGCAAGCACTCGAACAGCAGTGGCGCGCCAGCGGCAACTACACTCGCCTGAGTGAAGGCATCACGCACTGGCGTCGTGAAGGTGACAGCAACGGCATACCTATCGTGCTGGTGCACGGTGCCACCGTGCCATGTTGGGAGTTTGATTTGCTCGTGCCGCCTTTATTGCAGGCGGGCTTTCAGACGCTGCGCTTCGACATGTACGGCCACGGTTCATCAGATAGGCCATGCGGCTCCTATTCGTTGGAACGTTTTGTCCGTCAGACCGAAGAGATCATTGCAGCGGCCGATTTTCCACGGCCAGCGATTTTGTTAGGCCATTCATTCGGCGCAGTCGTAGTCGCTTCGGTCGCTGCCGGACATCCTCAATGGGCATCGCGGCTGGTACTTGTCGCGCCTATGCTCAACTACAACTCAACCTCAAGCTGGACGCGTGTCTTTCGCACACCCGGCATCGGCGAACTCGTCATGCATGGCTTCGGTGTACGCGCGCTGGTTCGCCGTCGCCGCCGACGCTATCAACACATCGGTCAACCACATCTCACCGAGCGTTTTATCGAACAAGTTGAACAAGCGGGTTTTGCGCGCGGCTTGTTATCGATGATTCGCACTGCGGCACTCGGCGATCAAACAACGCGCTATGCAGCGCTGCGTGATATCGATCGCGACATTCTTGTTGTCACGGGTGATGACGATGCAGTGATTCCACCTGAGCACATCGCGCTGGTGCGTTCGTTATTGCCGCCGCATACGCATTGCGCGATCAAGGCGGAGCACAATTTGTTGTTAACGCATCCTGAAGAGGTAGTTGCTGCGCTAATACGTTTTGCCAAGTAAATGTCCGTGCGCGAGGACTTTTGAGTCCGACACAATCATCCCAACTTGCTTCGCAACTGCTCGTTATCCAGCTCCCCTTCCCACTTCGATACCACAATTGTCGCCACGCCATTGCCCACCAGATTGGTCAGCGCTCTTGCTTCCGACATGAAGCGATCAATGCCGAGAATCAAGGCAAGGCCGGCAACGGGAATGGTCGGCACGGCGCTTAAGGTGGCTGCCAGCGTGATGAAGCCGCTACCCGTCACACCCGAGGCGCCTTTGGAAGTGAGCAGCAACACGGTGAGGATGGTGAGTTGTTGCGTCACGGTAAGATCGGTATTCGTCGCCTGCGCCACGAATATCGCGGCCATGGTGAGATAGATCGACGTGCCGTCGAGGTTGAATGAATAGCCGGTGGGAATCACCAAGCTGACGACAGGCTTGGAGCAACCGAGTTGCTCCATCTTGAGCATCATGCGCGGCAGCACCGACTCCGACGATGAAGTGCCGAGCACGATCAGTAGTTCTTCCTTGATGTAGACGATGAATCTGCCGATGCTGAAGCCCGCCCAACGAGCGATGCTGCCTAGCACGACGAAAATAAAAATCAGACAGGTGAGATAGAAACTGCCCATCAGTCTGGCGAGTGGCAGTAGCGCAGCCACGCCGTACTTGCCGATGGTGAAAGCCATTGCGCCAAATGCGCCGATCGGCGCGAGACGCATGATGAAACCCACCACGATGAACAACGCGTGTGAAAATTGCTCGATGAAGTTCAATGCAACTTGCGCGCGCTCGCCGGCTTGTGCAAACGCAAAGCCCAACAACACGGATACCAGCAGTACCTGCAGGATTTCGCCTTTGGCGAAGGCATCGAAGAGGGTGGGCGGAATAACGTTGAGCAGAAATTCCACCACGCCTTGTTCCTTGGCGGCGGTGGTATAGCTGCCCAATGCATGCGTGTCGAGCGTGCTGACGTCGGCGTTCATGCCGACACCGGGCTTGAGCACATTGACTACAACCAAACCGATCATCAGCGAAATAGTGCTGACAACTTCAAAGTACAACAGCGCCTTGCCGCCAACACGGCCGATTTTTTTCATATCGCGCATGCCGGCGATACCGGTTACCACCGTGCAGAAGATGATCGGCGCGATGAGCATCTTGATCAGCTTGATGAAACCATCGCCTAATGGTTTCAGCGCTGTGCCTTGTTGCGGCCAGAAATGTCCGACGAGCACGCCCGCCGCGATGGCGAACAGTACTTGCGCATACAAGGATTTATGAAAGGGCTTGCTCATTGCCGCGCCTGATAGGGCCTGTTAACACTAATGCAATCGCTGCGTTGGAGTTCCAGAAGGCGCCAGGCTAGGCACGAGGAGTGAAGTTTGGTCATTCCAAATAAACGACGAGTCCAAGTAAAACAAACGTGGACGCATGGCGCCTTCTGGAGCCCAACCCGAAGGGACGGGGCCAGAAGGACTCAGGACTATGTTGCACCTCGCTTGAGTACCCAAGTTATCAATGTGGGTACACAGCGCTCGGTGCGTCGCGTCCTGAGTCCTTCTGACCTCCGTCGCAACGATTGCATTAGTGTTAACAGGCCCTAGCTGTGTTGTTGAGGAGCGGAAAGATGGAGCGGGTGATGGGAATCGAACCCACGCTAGTAGCTTGGGAAGCTACAGTTCTACCATTGAACTACACCCGCGATTGGTGTTGATTCTAGGGTCGGACTTCAGAATGGGCAACCGGTTCGGAGCGGGCGTTGGCATGCAGCGTTGCGTTGACATGGAGTTCGGTAAAGTTGGCCGACTGAAGCTACCGTCCCCACCCTTCTCCCTCAACAAACCAATTGGTGGAAGAAGATACGGAACTATCGAATACCGATCGAGAACATGAAAAAGCCACTAACCATCGTTATCGCACTACTGGTCGCCGCGCTGGGTTACTGCCAGCAGCATTCGCAAACCAGTGCGTTGCATCCAACGCAGCAGCAAAGCGAATCGCACGACGTCGCGCCTGGCATTACCGGCGACAACGACATCGAACAAGCCATTCAGCAACGCCGCACACATGTTCAAGTCACGGTAATGGCGACAGTCAAGAAAACACTGAGCGATGACAATGAAGGCTCGCGACATCAACGCTTCCTTGTCGCGCTGCCATCGGGTGACACCATACTGGTGGCACATAACATCGATCTTGCTGAGCGTGTGCCCGATCTGCAGCCCGGCGCGACCATTGAACTGTATGGCGAATACATCTGGAACGATCGCGGCGGCGTCATGCACTGGACGCATCGCGATCCGTCGGGCCGGCATGTTGCGGGATGGATCAAGTACCACAATCGCCTTTATCAGTAGAGACAATGCCTATACGAACTTCCCCGCATCATGACCATTGCGTAAAGCGACGTCCCAACCCCTGATATCGATACCTGCATCGACTGCTTAAGCTCTCACCCAAGCAATAGAAGTGAGGCAAGACATGTCGATAAGCAAAACAATCGCGGCGAGCTGTATCGCTGCGCTGCTGAGCATCACCAGTTACACCGCACGGGCTGTTGATGCTAACGCTGTCACCGTGCGCGTACGTGCCATCCAGATTGCACCGAGCAATAAATCCGACCCTATCGCCGCGCTAGGCGTGCCGAAGAACGGTATCGAAGTGGAAAAGAAATGGGCGCCCGATATTGATTTCGAATATGCCATTACACCGCATGTGGGTATTGAGTTGTTGCTGACCGTGCCACAACGTCATGACGTCGTCGCCAAACAAACAGCGCTGGGCCCCAACGTGAGCCTGGGATCTGTGCAACATCTGCCGCCGACATTGACCGGCAAATATTACTTCCTGACCGACAAAGTTCGTCCCTACCTTGGCGCAGGCGTGAACTTCACGTGGTTCACCGATAACAATCTCAGCGTCAAAGCAGCCGGCATCAACAAGCTCGATATGGATACGACCAGCGTTGGTCTGGCGCTGCAAGCGGGTATGGATGTTTCTTTGGTCGACAAGTGGTCGCTGTCTCTCGATGTGAAGAAAGTCGACATCAGCACCGACGTAAAGTTGAATGGCGCCAAGCTCACCACCGTCTCCGTCGATCCGTACATCTACGGCATCGGTGTCGGCTATCGCTTCTAAGTCACCTGGCGCCGTGACGGCATAATGACGCGCAACATCGGTAACGATCGCTATCGATGCTGAGCCTCTCGTCATCACCATGAATACAGCCAATCAATCCCAGAAAAGTCAAACCCAGAAAAGTCAAACCCAGACAAGTCAAACCCAGACAAGCGCAACGCCGTACGAACTGATAGGCGGCGCAGCGGCCGTGCAGCGACTGGTGAATGCTTTTTACGACGAAATGGAAACATCGCCAGAGGCAACCACATTACGTGCCATGCACGCTGTGGATCTGATGCCGATGCGACACACCCTGTTTGAATTTTTATCCGGCTGGCTTGGTGGACCGCGCACTTATTTTGAACGCAGCAATGCGCGGTGCCTGATGTCCGCGCATGCGGACTTGGCCATCGAACCCGACGCAGCCAATCAATGGCTCAGGTGTATGCGCCGGGCACTACGACAAATAGACATCTCTGGCGAAACGCTGGCCTTCATGGATAACGCGTTTACGCGCGTGTGCAATGCCATGGTCAACCGCCCTTCGCGGCTAGGCCATCACAATTAACTAAGTAGCAAGCTGCGCACCACGCCCACTGCACCGGCCAACACCAGGCCGATAACCGGCAAGAAACTAAGCGCATAACCCGCGCTGCGTCCCTTGGGATCCGCTACATAGCCGCGCAAATAAACAATACGGCCGATCAAATAGACCGCACCCAACGCGGTCACCCAGTAAGGCGACCAGTAGTGAGCAGCGATCCACAACGCCGGCACAAACACCACCAGCGTCTCCAGCGTGTTCATGTGCACGCGATAGTAACGTTCGAATATCTCATGACCGGTCGTCGCCGGCGCCTTGATGCCATACGTGCCGCGCGCTTTCGCCACCAGGAAACCGAAGCCGATGAATTGGATCAGTGACAGTAATGTGATCAGTTGTACCCAGGCCATGATGGCACCCCGTGATTTTGTAGTTGATGTGAATGGCTCGCCCTTGTCTTGACGCATCAGTTAGCAAAATATTGGCGGCGACAAGCATGCATCAACTTGATGCGGCCACAACCAGATCCACTGCCAATGTTTCATTACCACAGCGCACTCATTAACTGCGTATCGAACCAGACCTGATTGTGCTGCATACCTCGCTCAAGTCGCAGCTGTGACTGCCGATGACGTGCGGTAGACCTTTGTTCGCGTGATCGCATACGGACCATTTTGCGATTGAACAACGCGCCACTTGTTCCTGAGCGAACCATGCCTTCATCCCGCTTGCTCCCGCCTCTTCCTGTCTTGCTGCGCCTGTGTGCTTGCATCAGTTGGCTGTGCGTCGCACCAGCGCGTGCATTCGACGTTCAGTACTCGGGTTTTGCCTCGCTCGTGGCTGGCCGCACGTTTGGCAACTGTGTTGGCGACAGCACCATGAGCAGCGCGTATCGCCCACCTTGCACGCGCTTCATCGCTGATTGGGCGCATGGCGGTGTGTACACGCCCGCATTGAGCTTGAAGCCGGACAGCAAGCTGGGGCTGCAAGGCAAGATGAATGTGTTGGGCAATCTATCGGCCACGGTGCAAATGGTGGGTCGTCTCGCCGATGGCGCCGGCGCCGACCTCGAATGGGCGTATCTCACCTACGACATCAATCCAGACTGGACGGTGCAGGTAGGCCGCAAACGTTTGCCGTTGTACTACTACTCGACCTCACAGGACGTGGGCTACACCTATCCATGGGTGCGCTTGCCGGCCGACATCTATGGTTGGGATGCCGTGAACTACAACGGCGGCAGCGTGACGTTTCGGCATGCCCTCGGTGGCTGGTCGATGCGCTCATCGTTGTTCGGTGGCGATGAACGCACCAAGGTCAGTGCGTATGCGCAGTTGAGTTTTGACGCGCCCAAAGACATTCACTGGCGTGACATTCGCGGCGGCGATCTGGAATTGAGCCGCGACTGGTTGACGGCGCGCGTCGCGTACATCGTGTCCGATTACCGGCAGTGGGATCACAACAGCGCGACGCTGGATCTGTTGCCGTCACAGCGAACCATCGGTCGACAAAAAATTTACGGCGGCTCGATCAACATCGACACCGAGCGTTGGCTGGTGAGTTCCGAATGCAGCGTTTTCGATCGCAGCGATTTTCAATACAAAGCCACTGCGTGGCTGCTTGGCGCCGGCATGCACCTCGGTAAATTCACGCCCATGCTCACTGCCTCGGCATATCGCGAAACCACGCGTTTTCCGGATTACTACACACCACTGCGTTGGCAAACGCAGTCGTTGTCACTGCGTTATGAGGTTGGCAATTCCAGCGCGCTGAAATTGCAGTTGGATCGCTTCACCGATGGCCCCAATACCTTCGCAGGCAATGCGCGCGTGCTCGCGCTTTCCTACGATGTGATTTTTTAATGCGGGTCATCATGCGCCAACGCATCCCCGCCATCACCGCCGTGAAAATACGCCGCGCGTTTTTCATTTGGCTGCTAAGCGGTTTGACTCTGTTAGCACTGCCGGCTCAGGCCGAGGTCGCCATCATCGTTCATGCCAGCAACAAGGAAGAGATCGACTTCGATACCGTCATGCGCATATACCTTGGCCAGGACGTCAAACTACCCGGCGGCACTGACATACAGCCGATGGCGCTGCCGGATGGCTCGCGCACGCACGGCGAATTGAATCTTGCTCTGTTGAAAGCTGCGCCTGCCAGTTTGAAAGCAGCGTGGGCGCGGCAACAGTTCACCGGCACCTTGAAACCGATGACCATCTACAATAACGAAGACGCCATACTGAAAGCGGTCGCGACCACACCCAATGCCATTGGTTATGTCGATGCGACGCGGGTACGTGGCAATGTGCGTGTCGCATTAAAGGTGGAAATGCGCTGATCCCAAATGTGCTAACCCAGGCGCAGCCATTTTTTTGAACGCACATCGTGCGTATTGAAGCGTACACATTCATGCTGGCTTGCATACGGCAAATGCCGCAACATAGCCGCCATGTATGAACGACGTCATCAACAGTTGGCTTCGCGCCGTCACTTCCTGCGCCGACTGTTTGTCCACGGCGGCCTGGCGGCGGTGCTGCTGTGGTTGTCACTGTGCGTTGGCATGCTCGGCTATCGATACTTCGAGCACTTGTCATGGCTGGATGGCTTTCTGAATTCCGCCATGCTGCTGGGCGGTATGGGCCCGGTGAATACGCCGCAAACTGCGCCCGGTAAATTGTTTGCAGGTCTGTATGCCTTGTATGCCGGCCTGGTATTTCTGGTCTCGGTAGGTCTGGTATTCACGCCGGTCGTGCACCGCTTCATGCACAAGTTCCATCTCGAAGAAGGTCGCGAGTCGCGCTGAGCCACGGCGCCATGCACACTGCGTTAAGCTAAGAGACTGTTTAGAAATCGATCAAGCCCATCGTATACGTCATCCCCGCGAAAGCGGGGATCCAGTCGTATTGAGTCGCTCTGCGACACGTTATTAACTGGATTCCCGCTTGCGCGGGAATGACAATGTCTTACTTGGTGTCTTCCGACTATCTGAGTCAAATTTCCCACACTGCTTTCATGTCCGACTCATCCATCCGCGTTCTATCCATCATCCCGCCGATGACGCAGTTGAACACGCCGTACCCTTCAACGGCGTATCTCACCGGCTTTCTGCGTGGCCGCGGCATCGATGCCGTGCAGGAAGATCTGGCGCTGGAGCTGGTGCTGCAATTGTTTTCAGTAGCAGGCCTGCAAGCCATTCACGATTGCGTGCAAGCCTTGCCGGCGAGAAAACGCACGACGCGCGCGAAAGCATTCGTTGCACAGATCGATCGTTATCTCAGCACCATCACTCCTACCATCAGCTTTCTGCAAGGTAGGGACGCAACGTTGGCGCATCGCATTGCCGGCCGACATTTTCTGCCTGAAGGCGAACGCTTTGCCGCGCTTGATGCTTATGAGCATACGGACGCAGGTGACTCATTGGCGTGGGCCTTCGGCGCACTGGGTACGCAGGATCGTGCGCGACATCTGGCGACCTTGTACTTGAACGATCTCGCCGATGTCTTACGCGATGCGGTGGATGAACGTTTCGAGTTCGTGCGTTACGCCGAATCGCTGGCGCAAAGCCAACCGACCTTCGAGCCGTTGGCCGCAGCGCTTGCTGCTGAGGCCAATCTGGTCGATGACATCCTGCAGCAACTGACACAGGCGTTACTGGAACAACATCAACCCACCATGGTGTTGATCTCGGTGCCGTTTCCCGGCGCGGTGTATGCAGCGTTTCGTATTGCGCAGACAATCAAGCAAATTAAATCCGATGTGATCACCGTGTTAGGCGGCGGCTATGTGAACACTGAATTGCGCGAACTTGCCGAGCCACGCGTCTTCGACTACTTCGATTACGTAACGCTCGATGATGGCGAATTGCCGGTACTGGCGCTAATCGAACATCTGCAAGGTGATCGTCCTTGCGAACGCCTGGTGCGTACTTTCATCCGCAAACAACGCGTGCAGTTCATCAATCACGCCGAGCCCGACATTCCGTTTGCCGAGATCGGCACACCGACCTGGGACGGCTTGCCGCTAGATCGCTATCTATCGCTACTCGACATGCTCAACCCCATGCATCGCCTCTGGTCCGATGGGCGCTGGAACAAGCTCACCGTGGCGCATGGTTGTTACTGGAAAAAATGCAGCTTCTGCGACATCAGCCTGGATTACATCTCGCGTTACGAAACCGCATCGGCAGGCCTGCTGGTGGATCGTATCGAAGCGGTGGTGGCGGAAACCGGCCAGACCGGCTTTCACTTTGTCGATGAAGCAGCGCCACCCAAATCGCTCAAGGCGTTGGCATTGGAATTACAAAAGCGCCCAGTGGCGATTTCATGGTGGGGCAATATTCGTTTTGAAAAATCGTTCGATGCGCAGCTCTGCCGGTTGCTGGCCGATAGCGGTTGCATCGCCATCTCCGGTGGACTTGAAGTGGCATCGGATCGGTTGTTGAAGTTGATGCAAAAAGGCGTTTCGGTGGCGCAAGTAGCACGCGTCACGCGTGCATTCAGCGATGCCGGCATTCTGGTACATGCGTACTTGATGTACGGTTTTCCTACTCAGACCGTGCAGGATACGGTCGATGCACTGGAGTATGTGCGTCAGTTGTTTGCCGAAGGCTGCATTCAGTCGGGTTTCTTTCATCGTTTCACTTGCACCGTGCATTCACCGGTGGGCCTGCATCCCGAACAATACGGCGTCACGCTGGCACCGCAATCACCGGTGACATTCGCCCGCAACGACATTGCCTTCATCGACCCTGCGGGTGTGGATCATGATCGATTAGGCATTGCGCTTAACAAAGCCTTGTACAACTACATGCATGGCGTCGGTCTGGAGCGCGAGGCGCATAGCTGGTTCGATGGCGCACCTCGCACCACGGTGCCGGCGCAGTTCATTGCCACGGCACTGAGTTCGCGCAATTAGCTCGATCGGGTGTAGTCACTGCGGCAGGCCGATGCCTTGCCATGGCTTTTTTGTGCAAGAATGCTCGCGACGCAGCGCCACGCCTACACAGCAAGCAATATGTCGCGCAATGCTGCTGAGCCGGAAATTAATGGGCCGCAGGTCAATAGGCATCAGGGAATGCAATCCATGCCATCGGTCAAACGCGATCGCTTTATTTTCAAGGTGACGTTGAGCTATGCCGTAGCGGCAGCGCTATGGATTTTTGCGTCGGATCGACTGCTGGCGCTATTCACCGATATCAACAATATCGTCTGGCTGTCGACGGTGAAGGGATTGGTATTCGTTGCACTGACGACGATGCTGTTGTATCTGGCCTTGAAGCGGGCGCCGATGCCCGGCCCGGCAAGCTCGATCGAACACACTCACGAACAACGCGCCCAGTTGCGGCGCACTCAGAAACCGATTCTGTACATCTTCGCTGTCGTCATCAGCGCAGCGATGCTGTGGGCGCATCACGGCCTCACTCGGCTTACCGACGATCGTCCGCTGCCGATCCTGTTCATGTTCCCCATTATTCTGAGTGCATTGCTCGGCGGCCTGGGACCGGGCCTGGTAGCCACCATCACCTGCGCCATCGGCATTGCGTATTGGGGATGGCCGCCGGACGCCAGCCTGAGAATCGGCAGTCCTCACGATTTGCTGCAATGGTTGATGTTGATCATCAATGGCGCGCTGGTCAGTGCATTGAGTGAAGGCTTGCGTCGTGCGCAACGACAAACAGAACGGCATGAACGCGAATTGACACTGACAACCGAACGCCTGCGCTATAGCGAAGATCGTCTGCGTCTGGCTCAGGATGCCGCGCGCGCTGGTACGTGGGAGTGGCGGATCGGCGAGGAGCGTCGTTACTGGTCGAAAGAAGTCTGGACGCTGTTCGGTATGCCGGTCGATTCGGCAATACCTAGTCGCGAGTTATGGCTTCGCGCCATTCATCCGGCGCATCGTGAACGCGTCAGAAATGAGATCGAAGCCGCCGTGACAATTCGCAGCAGCTATGAAGCCGAGTGGCAAGTGAACATGCCGGCCGGATCGCCGCCGCGCTGGTTGCTGAGCCGTGGACAATATTTTCCTGACGCAATCGGCAACGAAGCAGGCACGGAAGGCCGCTATATCGGCATTGTGATCGACATCAGTGAACGCAAGCACGCCGAAGCGGAAGTGAATCGATTGAATACCGAACTGGAACAGCGGGTGCTCGAACGCACTGCCGAGTTGACTGCAGCGAATCGCGAGCTCGATGCATTCGCTTACGCGGTATCGCATGATCTTCGCGCACCGTTGCGGGCGATGTCTGGCCTGGCCAACATTACCATCGAAGACTATGCGCACTTGCTGCCCGACCAAGGCCGTAAATACCTCGGGGAAATCGATGTTGCCGGTCGCAGGATGAGCGATCTGATCGATGCGTTATTAACCTTGTCGCGCAGTACGCGCGGTGACATGCAATTCGATAGCGTCGACATTTCCGCCATCGCCCGCCGCATTGTCGATGAACTGGTGCAGGCCGAGCCGCAACGCCATGTCACCATCGACATACAGCCGCAACTGCTGGTGCGCGGCGATGCGCGTCTGCTCGAAGTCGTATTGCGCAATCTGTTGAGCAACGCCTGGAAGTACACCGCACATACCGCAGCGCCGAACATTCGCGTCCACGCCGAACAACGCGGGCAGCAACGCTACATTTGTGTCACCGACAATGGCGCCGGCTTCGATATGGCGCACGCCAATCGATTGTTCCAGCCATTTCAACGCCTGCATCGGCAAGATGAATTCCCCGGCATCGGCATTGGTCTCGCAACGGTACAACGCATCGTGCATCGCCACGGCGGAACGATGGAAGTGCAAAGCGCACCCGGCGCGGGAGCCATGTTCTGTTTCTCGCTGCCCGAATCGCTGGCAATGCAAAACAAAGGACCCATGGAGGTAAACGTTATATGAGTGGCGTAAGTGTTCGGCCCATTTTATTAGTCGAGGATAATCCTCACGACGAGTTGCTGACGTTGCGCGCCTTGCGTCGCGTCAATCTTGCCAATCGCATCGATGTCGCGCGCGACGGTCAACAGGCGCTTGATTATTTATTGGCGCACGGCGAGTTCAGTCATCGTAAAGACGCGCAACTGCCGTTGGTGGTATTGCTGGACATCGGCTTGCCGCGTTTGTCGGGCCTTGAAGTACTGGAAAAGCTGCGCGCCGAACCGCGCACGGCGTTGTTGCCCGTGGTGATCTTCACTTCGTCGGATGAAGATACGGATCGTCTGAAAAGTTATGCGCATCGCTGCAACAGCTTTGTCCGCAAGCCGGTGGACTTCAACAGCTTTGCCGAAACCGTAGCGCGTATGGGAATGTATTGGCTGGCGACGAATGCCTGTCCTTAGCAGCAAATACGGCCTGCAGGAGTATTACCACTCCTGCGCCCGTTACTCGCCATGCCCATGGATCAATGGCCGATGTGCTCGACAAGGAGCTTGATGATTCCACTCACCGACGCGTCGGCGTACGCATCACGCTCAAATTGCGCAGCGTGTCCATGAATTGCGGTGGATCGCTGTCGGACGGCAGCGGCTGTTCGGGATCGAAGCAGACCTGGCCACGGCCCGCGCCTTTGGCGCGGTACAGTGCGCGATCCGCCTGTGCCAGCAAGGCTTCACCCGATGCGGTGGTGGCGCAGAACATTGCGATGCCGATGCTGGCGCCGATGTGCAGTTCATGCGTGTCGACCGTGTACGGTGCGCACAGCTTGGTGACCAGCTTGTCGGCAATCGCGGCACAGCTTGCCGCATCGTCGACGCCCATCAGCAATACGGCGAACTCATCGCCGCCGAGGCGCGCGGCAAGATCGGTTTCGCGCACTGCGCCGCTCAGGCGCTGTGCCACTTCCTTGAGCAACTTGTCGCCGACGCCATGGCCTTGCATGTCGTTCACTTGCTTGAAGCGATCCAGATCCACAAACAACACCGCGAACGGCGCGTTGCCGCGCTTGGCGGCGGCGAATGCCCGATCGAGGCGCTCGATGAATTCGCCGCGATTGGCAATACCGGTCAATGCATCGGTGCGCGATAGCAGAATCGCCCGCTCTTCGGCCTGCTTGCGCAGGGTGATGTCAATGGTCACCGCCTCCACTTCGACCAAATGGCCATTGTTGTCGCGCACCGGACGGAAGCTCGTCTCCACCCACAGCAGCCGGTTATCGCCGCTATGCAGACGATACTCGATGACTGCACCGTCAGTATTGGAGCGCAGCAGCTCGGCCATCGCCGCCTGCACTTTGAAACGATCCTGTGAATGAATGAAGCTTTGATACAACGTCGGCGATTCGAGCAGATCTTTGACGTTGAAGCCCAACGTGGAAATGTTCGGCGACACATAGATCATCGGAAACGAAGGCTCGCCCTGCACGCGATACAGAATGGTCGAGCTGTTATAGACGATGGCATTCGCCTTGGAGAGCTCGTCGATGATGCGCTGATACTTGACCGCATTACCAATCGCTTCGGCCAGCGCGCTGGCGGCATCGATTTCGACAGCCAGCCAGTCGTGCTCCTGATGACAATTGTCAAAGGCTAGATGGCCCCAGTACTCGCCATCCATCATGATGGGCAGCAGCAACGACGAATAACCGCCGCTGCTCTCGAAAAGTTTCTTGACTGCCGGCGGCACGCTGCTGCGTTTGCCGATAATCGTTTCGCCGCGCATCAATGGCTCGGCCCACTGAACGACTTCGGCCATGAGCGGCTGAACCAGGGAACGCAACACGCTGTCGAGACCTAGCTCGATGTGCGGCGCCTGCCACGAGCTGCGCAACAACGGACTCGGATATGGGATGCGGGGCGTTTGCCATTGTTCTATCACGCACGCGCGATCCGCATTCAATGCCTGCCCAATACTTTCCAGCGCTTCGTAAATCGTCAGATACAGATCGATGCCGGGCTTGATGCGCGCGGCGACGGCGGACAAGGTGCTCAATAGCCGCTCGTGATGCCGCAACTGTTGCAGCATGCGATGAGCAATCATTGCCGGGCCGGCAACGCCGGCGAATACGCGCAGGAAATCGCGCTGCTCGGTGGTCCAGTCGACCGTCGCGCTCGCTTCGAATGCCATCAGCCCCCACAACGTCTGATCCACCCTGATCGGCACATACATGATGGTAACCGCCGCAGCGGTGTAAGACAGCACACTCTCCTCGTTGCGCTTGACGATTGGCCGTGCTCGCGCGGCGGAATGCGTCAGTTGCACAGCTTGCAAGCGGGCATTGATGACGCGCGTAAGCGCATCGTGATCGGCGGCCGTGATTGCTCCCGCGGCGCTCCATGCGAAAGGCACCCGCGATAAACGATTCCGATCGTGTTCGCATTCAACGACGAACATGAGATGCAACGGCAGCATGCGTGCAACGGCCGCGGCGGCGGCGGTCAAGCCCGCAGCCGAATCGGCGCATTGCAAATGTGCTGCGCATTCCGTCAACAGCCGCGACAGTTGCATGCGTTCGGTGTGGACATCTTCGATCAGCGCTTGATCGCCACTATGTTTATTAACAATATGTTCCATATGTTCATCCTGGTCGTTCCGTATTGCGATGCGAGTAATGTCCGCTTCCCCGTGGCTACTCGCAGCAGCGGGTGTCATGAAAAATTGATAATCCGCGAATCGCGCATACTTGAATCATGGAAAGGCGTACATGTTTTATTCTTCATTTGAATTCGCGCAGCGAGATATGCGACGGGTACCGCAACTTTCGCTCACTCGGGCGATTCGTCTTGCCTGCTGTAGCCATGCGCAGGTTCGACTGCGGCATCGCAATGCCCACGCGTTCGTATAACACGGCGCGATGTTCGTGTTGACCCCTTCGTCACGCTGCGCTGCTCCGGACGAACGGAATCAATCAGACCTTACCTAATGTAACTCTATAAATAATGCGGACACCGACTCGGTGTGGTTTCATAGTCGGCACTGATCATTCCCGACTCTGCAACCTTCAATAAGACGATGAGCGAGCTGAAACCTGCCGACACCGCGTCACTCGATGCAAGCGATGCCAACACTGCCAGGCATCGTCGCATCCGCAGCTTTGTGCTGCGCATGGGACGCATGACGGCCGGTCAGCAACGCGCACTCGATCAATATTGGTCACAGCTTGGTATCGACTTCACGCCCGCGCCGCTTGATCTGGATAAGGTGTTCGGTCGACAGGCGCCGCGCATGATCGAAATCGGTTTCGGCACCGGCGATGCGTTGGCGGCGTATGCGCAGGCGCATCCCGAGATGGATTGCTTAGGCATCGAAGTGCATCGTCCCGGTGCCGGTCATTTATTTCTGCAAGTCGAACGCAGTGGCTTAAGCAATGTGCGCGCCAGTTGTCACGACGCGGTTGAAGTGCTGACACAGCAAATACCGCCAGCCAGCATCGATGCAATTCATATTTTTTTTCCCGATCCGTGGCACAAAGCGCGCCATCACAAGCGACGTTTAATTCAACCCGCCTTCGCCGACTTGCTGGCGACCACACTCAAGCCGGGCGGCACGCTGCGTCTGGCCACCGATTGGCAGCATTACGCAGAACACATGCGTGCAGTGCTGGATAACCACGCCGAGTTCATCAATGCCGACACTACCGGCTATGTGCCGCGACCCGACGATCGTCCCATGACGCGTTTCGAACGTCGCGGTCATCGGCTGGGACATGGTGTTTGGGATATGGCGTATCGGCGACGCTGATCGCTCCGCTCCCACGCGATTGCCGCATCGCGCCTGTAACTTTCCGCATGATTTCTTCGCGACACCGCGTCCTGCAACAACGCTCACTCCTACAAACTGCGCATCGCTTTGCTGCCGTGCAGTAAAAAAACCGCTTGAAACAAGGCATTTTGAGGGCTACAACGGTTGTCATCAATGCGACAACGATTTCGCCGCTTGATGTCAGTACGTATTTTGTTACGACGCTATCTCGCAACACACTGACCCTGGTTTCTCAACGGTCACACCAACAGAGGATTACCAGATGACGCTACCAACGCCGATTGTAGGAGACTGGTATCAAGGGCGCGACGGCGAGCTGTTTGAAGTAGTGGCCATCGACCACGATGACCATACCATCGAAGTACAGTTCTTCGATGGCACGCTGGAGGAATTCGACAACAGCGACTGGATTGCACTCTCGCCACAAACCGCCGACGCACCCGAAGACTGGACCGGTTCACTGGACATCGATCCCGAAGAGTTCGAAGGTGATGTCGAGCCGAATGGAGCAACGGTGTGGTTGGGCGCAGGGCATCTGGATCGCGATGAAGCCAATGGCTTTTCCGAGTGGCCGCAATTTAGAAACTGAAGCCCTGACTGAACGTCTGCCCGCTTGCGATCAGTCATCTCAACCAAGAACTCATTGCGCATCGATATGGCTACGCAGGTACAGGTAGCCATCGATCGTTTCGATTTCCAGCTCGCGTAATTTGCGTCCCGCGCAGGGACCAGCAATGCACGTGCCGCTCAACGGCAGAAACAACGCGCCATGTATCGCGCATTGCAGCAGCGGTTCGTACGGTGCAAAAAATTCATGTGGTCGATAGTTGAGCGACACGCCGAGATGCGGGCAGCTATTCACATACGCACGCAACTGTCCTTGAAAGCGCACGACGAAACCCTGCAATGGCCACTCGCCTTCGCCAATAGTGAATTCATACGTGCCGGGATCGGACACTTCGCTGATAGCGCAAATGAAATGGATGAATTCGTTTTGCCGCATCGAACGATCAAGGCGTCAGTATTGACTGCCTGCGGTTCCTAATACCCGATCAATCAGACCACGTCGTGTCATGAACCAGAACAACAGAATGCCCGGTACTGCTAACAAAGTGGTGAGCAAGTAGAAATTCACATACCCCATACTTTGTATCAATGCCCCTGCAGTGCTGCCGGTAAGCAGACGCCCAACCACACTTGCGGCAGCGGAGATGAGCGCATATTGCGCCGCTGTAAATTCCAGGTTGCACAGCGCCGAAAAGAATGCAACGACTACGACGCCGCCGAAACCACTGGCGATGTTCTCGAAACCAATAGCCGCGGCCATGCCCGCATTGCTATGACCTACTGACGCCAATATCGCGAAACTCAAATTGGAAACACACATCAACACTAGTGCAACCAACACCGAGCGTTTAAGACCCCACTTCGCATACAAGATGCCGCCGATAAAAATACCAATTAGATAAGCCCAGAAGCCGAATCCGACATCGTAGATGGCGATTTCATCATTACTAAAGCCGAGATCGTTGAACAGCAAACGAAAGGTGAGATTCGCCAGTGTGTCACCGATCTTGTGGACGAGGATGAACAACAGAATGAGCCACGCTCCAGCGCGCTGCATGAATTCAGCAAATGGCCCAACAATGGAGCCCCAGACACTGCTTAATGCTTTCTTCTCATTGGTCACAACGTGACGCACCGGCTCACCAACGATTAATCCAGTGAGCATTGCCGGTAAGGCGAACACAGCACAAACCAGGTATGCAGTGGTCCATCCCAACCGGCCCGCTACTACCAATGCCAGCGCTCCGGCTGCTGTTGAGCCGATTCGCCAACCGTACTGCGACATGCCCGAGCCGACGCCAAGCTGATAAGGCTTGAGTGTTTCGATGCGATACGCATCGATAACAACGTCATAGGTTGCGCCTGCAATGCCCACCAAAATCGCCGCAATTACTGTTGCTTGAATACTGGATTGTGGATTTACCAACGCGAGATTGACGATCGCGGCAATCACCATGAGCCCGGCAAGCAACAACCACGACACGCGCTGTCCAAGTCGGCCAAGCATGGGAATTCGCACGCCATCTACAATCCACGCCCACAGGAATTTCAAGTTGTAAACCAGAAACGCCAAGGTAAACGCAGTGATGGTCTTTTTCTCGATACCACCTTGCGCCAGCCGCGTGGTTAAAGTGGCGCCAATCATGGCGTAAGGAAATCCGGAGGACACGCCAACAAAGAAAGCAGCGAGCGATTCCTTTTCCAGATAAGGCTTAACCGCGCTCCAAGGTCCACTAACGACAGGCGTAGGCGAGACGGGTTGATCAGATTCAGGTGCAGCGACCATATTCGACTCCGGACATGTCGAAATGAGTATACGGAGTGTGGTGCGTCGATGTCCTGTCGCTTGCATCTTCCGTTACCATTCACCGCCACATTTAATTTGCATGACTTCCATGACCGCTTCCGCATCAAGCATCACCACTTCGGATTTCGTCAGCTTCTGCCTGCGCCTGGGTGTGTTGCGCTTCGGCAGCTTCACGTTGAAGTCGGGACGCCAGAGTCCTTACTTCTTTAATGCCGGGTTATTCAACAGCGGCGCGGCGATTGCGCAGCTCGGTCGCTTTTATGCGCAGGCAGTGGTGCAGTCCGGCATCGAACACGACATGTTGTTCGGCCCCGCTTACAAGGGCATTCCCTTGGTCACCGCCACCGCGGTGGCGTTGGCGGATCAGCATCAGCGCGACCTGCCTTGGGCGTTCAATCGCAAGGAGGCTAAAAGCCATGGCGAAGGCGGCAGCATTGTCGGTTCGCCGCTGCAAGGACGGGTGTTGATCGTCGATGATGTCATCACCGCCGGTACCGCGATTCGCGAATCGGTGGATATCATTCATGCAGCCGGCGCGACGCCTGCCGGCATCGTGCTGGCCCTGGATCGCCAGGAAAAAGGCAATGGCGCGCTGTCGGCCGTGCAGGAGATCCAACAACAGTATGGTTTGCCGGTGGCAAGCATTATCAAACTCGGCGATTTGATCGAGCATTTGCGCAGCAATGCGCAATCGCATGAGACCTTGACTGCTGTGCAACAGTATCGCGATCGATACGGCATCTGAACCCTTGCGACTCATGGCAATGCGAAGCAGCTCACGCTTATGCATCGGCTCGCTTGGCAGCCCTCCATCGTACTGGCGCACAATGCGTCAGGAATTTCAGCCACAGGCTTTCTCATGAAATATGTTGCCGCCTGTTTAATCATTGTCTGCGCCTCGGCACCGACAGCGTTTGCTATCAATAAATCCACGACCGGTGCCGGCAGTCATGAAGCCTACTTCCGCTGCCGCGACGCCAAGGGCCAATCCTTCTTTGGCGACAGCATGCCGCCGGAATGCCAGGACCTCGATACGGAGGTGTTGAGTGATCGCGGCACGGTGTTGCGGGTTATCGACGGCGCCGCGACGCGGGTGCAGAAGGCGCAGCAAAAAAACGCCGACGATGCCGCCAAGAAAGCGCGCGACGATGCGCAGATGCGCGATCGCATGTTGGTGGAGGCTTATTTATCGGTGCAGGAAATCGAACGTCTGCGCGATCAGCGTCTGTCGCTGGTGGAGTCGCAGATTCGCGTCGATCAGCAAAATCTGACTGCACTCGATGATCGTGCGCAGCGCCTGCTTAACCAAGTGCAGCGTTTCAAGCCCTATAGCGACAAGGCCAATGCTGCGCCGATGCCCGATCATCTGGCCGAAGAAATGGTGAATGTGGTCAAGAGCGGTACAGTGACTCGCGAGCGCATTGCCAACAAGCAGACAGAACAGAACGAGTTGCAAATCAAGTTCGCCGGTGACATCAAGCGCTTCAAGGAATTGAAGGGGATTAAATAAGCACGGCGTCGAGCGCCACCATTCGTCGGCTCAATCGAATGTTGTGTATGTAGGAGCGGCCCATGGCCGCGAATTGATTTAATTCACGGCCATGGGCCGCTCCTACAAAGATTTGTGGTTAAGCGCGCCCCGAACTGCCAAAGCCACCTTCACCACGCACCGTCGCAACAAACTCATCGACCACCTCGAATTGCACCTGCGCCACCGGCACCACCACCAACTGCGCGATGCGTTCACCAATGTTGATGGTGAAGCTGGTCTGACCACGATTCCACACCGATACGAACAATTGGCCTTGGTAATCGGAGTCGATCAATCCGACCAGATTGCCGAGCACGATGCCGTGTTTATGGCCGAGGCCTGAGCGCGGCAGCACAATCGCCGCGTAATTCGGATCGGCGAGATACACCGCAATGCCGCTGGGCACCAGCAAGGTTTCACCTGGCTTTATTTCCACAGAACTGTCGAGCATGGCGCGCAGATCGACTCCGGCCGAGCCGCCGGTGGCGTACTGCGGTAGCGGGTAATCGCGGCCAATGCGCGGATCGAGAATGCGTAGTTGCACGCGCTGTAGTTGCGTCATGGAGTGTTCAATCGTTGTTAAAAGAGAGTTGATGCCGAACTGGAATCAGTTCAAGCGGCGGAATGTTTGGCGCGATAACGCTCGGCGATGAGCTTGACCAGTTGCCCTGCGAGATCGCGCTTGCTACACAAACACAGCTCGCGTTGCCCGCCATTCCAGTACACCGTCAAGGCGTTGTCGTCTTTATCAAAGGCCAGGCCATCGCCCACCTTGTTGGCGGCAATCATGTCGAGATGTTTATTGGCCAGCTTGGTTAATGCGTTCTGTTCGACGTTATTCGTTTCCGCCGCAAAGCCAACCAGGAAGGGCGGCTTGGCGCTATGGCCAATCGTGGCAAGAATGTCCGGCGTGCGCGCCAAATCGAGCGTCAGCGACGTTGCGGTTTTCTTGATTTTCTCATTGGCGACGGTAGCAGCGCAGTAATCCGATACCGCCGCCGTCGCCACAAAAATCTGCGAATTACCAATGTGTGATTGCACCGCATTGAGCATCTCGGCGGCGCATTCCACATTGATACGTTCGACACCCAGTGGTGTTGCCAGCGTGACCGGGCCACTCACCAATACGACTTCAGCACCGGCGGCATACAAGGCTTCCGCAACGGCGAAGCCCATTTTTCCCGAACTGCGATTGGTGATAAAGCGCACCGGGTCGATTTTCTCGCGCGTCGGGCCTGCGGTGACCACGGCTTTCACACCAGCCAGTAGGTCGCTGCGCGTGGAAGGCTGCATGAGCGTCGCAAGTTGCGACGGTTCAAGCATGCGACCTGGGCCAACATCACCACAAGCCTGTTCGCCGGCAGCGGGACCCAACACGCGCACGCCACGTTGTTTGAGCAACGCCACATTGGCCTGCGTTGCTGGATGCGACCACATGGCCTGATTCATGGCCGGCGCAATCGCTAGCGGCGCGCGCGTCGCCAGACAAAGCGTGCTCAGCAGATCATCAGCCAGGCCATGGGCGAGCTTGGCGATGAAATCGGCGGTCGCCGGCGCGATCAGAATTTCATCCGCCCAACGCGCCAGTTCGATATGACCCATTGCCGCTTCGGCAGCGTGATCCCACAACTCGCTACGCACCGGTAGTCCGGAAACGGCTTGAAAGGTTTGCTCGGTGACGAATTCGCGTGCGCCGCGCGTCATGACGACCTGCACCACCGTGCCGTGTTCTTTCAGGCGACGCACGAGGTCGGGGCTCTTGTAAGCGGCGATGCCGCCGGTGACGCCCAGCAAAATCTTGCGACAACAATTCTCGGAGTTCATGAATGCATTATTGCCAGCACCCTCACCCACCAGCAACCAGTGGATGTGCATGTACTCATCGCCGATTGAAGGTTTATTGGCAATTTGCGAACAGCATTTCCTTTGGCGTCCTCTCCGGGCGTCACTGCTGCGCGCGGCAAGCCGTCGTGCTCCGCCAGATTAGCCCTATAGAAGTCCGCGTTCTGCCAACGATTCGCAGCGGTTGTCGCCGACGATCAAATGATCCAGCACGCGAATCTCCACCAATTGCAGCGCTGCTTTTAAACGGTGGGTGATTTGTTCATCCGAAGCGCTGGGTTCGGCAACACCGCTCGGATGGTTATGCGCAAAGATGACCGCAGCCGCGTTATGCGCCAAAGCACGCTTGACCACTTCGCGCGGGTGCACGCTGGCGCCGTCCAGCGTGCCGCGAAACAGCTCTTCAAAGCCGATAACGCGGTGGCGATTGTCGAGGTATAGGCAGCAAAACACCTCGTGTGGCAAATCGCGGAGCCGCGTATGCAGAAAGTCGCGCGTCGCTTGTGGATTCAGCAATGCTGGGCCTGATTGCATGAGTTCTTGAAAGTGCCGGCGCGCAAGCTCAAGGACCGCCTGCAATGTGGCGTAACGCGCGGCGCCCATGCCTTGCGCCTTACACAGTTGCTCGCGCGGCGCAGTTAGCAGGCCCCGCACCGACCCGAATTGCTGCAGCAGATCGCGCCCCACATCCAGCGCGCTGCGGCCGCGAGTGCCGGTGCGTAAAAAGATCGCAATTAGTTCGGCCTCACTCAATGAGGCCGCGCCGAACTTCAACAGCTTTTCGCGTGGACGTTCGCCCTCGGGCCAATCGCGTATCGACATCCTGCTCTCCGTAGTCTTGGGGAGACCAGCTTCGCCGATATCAAACTGATAGCTCAGCGTCATATCTGGCCTCAAAGGCCAGAAAAGCGCATTGCAAGGGCTATTCGAACGTGCCGACACGATCCGCGCATGCCGCGGCCTGCGTAGTCCCTGCGCAAAATGGCGCGCTCTGGCTTGCCGAACCATGATGCCGCTGGTATAAAGCGCGACTCATTTTGGCCGGGCGCTGTTCGTCGACCGGCACCAGAGGAAATCGCAATGTCGAGAATCTGCCAAGTCACCGGCAAAGGCCCCATGACGGGTAACACCGTGTCGCACGCCAATAACAAGCGTCGCCGCCGTTTCCTGCCCAATCTCCATACTCTGCGCTTCTGGCTGGAAAGCGAACGCCGCTTCGTCAGCTTGCGCGTTTCCAACCATGGCCTGCGTACCATCGAAAAGAAGGGTATCGAGGTAGTGGTAGCTGACCTGCGCGCCAGTGGCGTGCGCGTCTAACCAGGCATCCAGGAGACATCAGCCATGCGCGACAAGATCAAATTGGTTTCGACAGCCGGCACCGGCCATTTCTACACCACCACCAAGAACAAGCGTTTGCATCCAGACAAGATGGAAGTAAACAAGTACGACCCCAAGGTCAAAAAGCACGTTCCTTACAAGGAAGCCAAGATCAAGTAATTGCTCTTGCTCGCCGGTAAGACGGAGAAAAAGGCTCGCCAATGCGGGCCTTTTTCATTTCCGGGGAATTATTTCCTGTCGTCCTACTCCGACGTTTGGCAGGTCTACAAGCCGTCTTCCAGACTCACGGATCTGCCGCTACCGTTTATCCTTCACACTCCAAATGGAAGTAAAACCATGAACAAACTGAGAATGACCTGCACAGCCATGGGCCTAGTCATGCTGAGCACGGCCTGCACCACCATCAATCCGTATACGGGCGAACAACAAACCTCGAAAGCCGCCAAGGGCGCTGCCATCGGTGCCGGCGTGGGTATCGTGGCCGGCTTGCTCACCGGCGGTAATGATCTGCGCAATGCCGCCGTAGGGGCGGGTATCGGTGCGATTGCGGGCGGTAGCGTCGGCGGTTATATGGATGTGCAGGAAGCCAAGCTGCGCCAGAAGATGCAGGGCACCGGCGTGACGGTCACCCGTAACGGCGACAACATCACTTTGAACATGCCCGGCGCGATTACCTTTGCGAGCAACAGCGCCGATCTGAACGCCCAGTTCTACAGCGCGCTCGATGGCGTTGCGATGGTGTTGAAGGAGTACGACAAGACCATGATCGAAGTTGCCGGCCATACCGACAGCACCGGCAGCGCCGCGTTGAATCAGTCCCTGTCAGAACGTCGCGCGCAGTCGGTCGCGTCCTATTTGAGCAGCCATGGCTTGGCTAGCAACCGCATTCTGACTGTCGGCGCCGGCCCTTCTCGTCCTATCGCCAGCAACGACACGCCAGCAGGTCGCCAGCAGAATCGTCGCGTTGAATTGACCATCGTGCCAAACGTGGCGGACTGATCGCTGAATGCGATCATTTAGGTAAACCAAACAAAAGGCCAGCAAACGCTGGCCTTTTTTCTTTCCCAATTAAATTTCTTGTAACAAGCGTTAAGCCGGTTCGACTTCGACGATCAACGCCCGCAATTTCTTGATGGCGTTACTTTCGATCTGTCGCACCCGTTCCGCCGACACACCGTACTGCTGTGCCAAGTCCTGTAAGGTGGCTTTATCGTCGGTCATCCAGCGCGTGCGCAGAATGTGCTGGCTACGTTCGTCGAGCTGCGTCATCGCCTGCGCCAGACGCTCGGTCGAATCGTCTTCAAACTGATCCCGCTCCAGTTGCTTGGCCGGGTCTTCGTCCGGGTTCGACAGGTAAGCCGCTGGCGAGTACGAATTGTCATCTTCATCGGCGTCCGGCGACGGATCGAACGCCAAGTCGCGCGAAGTCAGGCGACGCTCCATCTCGGTCACTTCTTTGGGCGTTACACCGAGGTCTGCAGCCACCGCGCGGGTCTCGCTATCCGAGAGCCAGCCGAGATTTTTCTTGTAACGACGCAGGTTGAAGAACAGTTTGCGCTGCGACTTCGTCGTGGCAACCTTCACCAGGCGCCAGTTACGCAGCACATATTCGTGGATCTCAGCGCGAATCCAATGGACGGCGAACGACACCAGACGCACGCCCACTGCTGGATCGAAGCGTTTCACCGCTTTCATCAAGCCAACGTTGCCTTCCTGCACCAGATCGCCTAGCGGCAGACCGTAACCACTGTAGCCACGGGCGATGTGCACCACGAAACGCAGGTGCGACAACACCAACTGGC